>Ga0308018_10000204_pt1 | contig 32686 bp, 50 predicted proteins | sample Neamet282_FD_203130 | JGI IMG/M metagenome (GOLD analysis project Ga0308018, IMG submission 203130) | Marine microbial communities from water near the shore, Antarctic Ocean - #282 | ecosystem: Environmental > Aquatic > Marine > Unclassified | place: Southern Ocean | collected 2014-10-01
GCTCTGCGATACTTCCCGCATTTGCGGGACCGCCTGTAACTGGAACAAAACCAGAAACAGCAGTAGTGCCATTTGCCGCTACCGTGAAGCCAACAGTATTCGCTCCTATATTGCCAGAGCCTTGGCCTTGCCTACAATAGCCGCAAAAGAAAAACCCTTTGATGTTACTTCCGTCAGGTGTGAAGAACATATTGCCACCAGCACCGGGGAGACCGCCCCCATAGTTGCCTGATGAGCCGTAATAGCCATCCAGTCGCTCGCTTGTATTTTCACCGCCAATGGCTTGTTCGTTTGACAGTGTAAAGGTTTTGTTGGCAGCGCCAGCATTGCCCGACAACGTACCTATAGCCATTCGGCAGTAGTGATTATCATTGGTTGTCTTGTATGTGTACAAGATGATAAATTTATTAATGGTGGACGAATATTGCATCTGCACAGTAGATGGAGAGCGGTACGTGCTAGAGCCGAATGCGTTGTTGTTATCTGCGCCAGACGTAATACTGCCGTCAGCATTTATTTGACTAACAACAACAACAGCATTATTTACTCCACTTGCCCAGCCACCCTTCAGGTAGATCGTCACATGCACATTATCCACTGTGCTATAAGCATTAGTTGATTTAGAATAACCATCTTGGCTGGTGTTCCCGCCAGATGTGAAGCCTGTGCTGCCAACATCAGACCTTGAGGCTATTTTAAAACTTTGTGCCGCTGAAACCTTTCCATCATTTTTTAAAAATACGGCCTGTCTAGCCGTGATGTTTCCGTCAGCGACATAATTTTGCCGACTGTCTGATCCAACAACTTCTGCCCACGCAGCGTCTGTGCCATCACTTTTTAAGAAATAACCGCTAGTTCCAGCCGCCAACGGTGCCGAAACACCAGAGCTATTGCCAACGTCAAGTGAGCCTCGCGTCAGGTCGCGTGTGACTGTTCCAGAGAACAGCGCGTTGCCCCCAGCAGACATATCAAGGGTGAGGGCTGTGATGCCACTTCCACCATCATCGCCCTGCAACAAAATGTCTTTGTCTTGGACATTTGACTTGATGACAAGGTCACTGGATGAATTAGTTATACTGCCAATAGTTGTGCCGCCATCTTTAAATTGGATGACCCCGCCATCAGCATCAAGTACAATAGCGCCAGCACTGTCCAACGTAATGGTTGTTGCTGCGGCTGTAAACGTGCCGTCTGCTGTGATCGATATGTTTGCTGCGGCTGCGGCTGCGTCTGTTGTGGCGATTGCCAAGGCACCATTAGCCGCGACAGTCAGCGTTGCCGTGTCTCCAGCCGATCCAGTCATCGTGATGACTTTGCCGCCAATTGCAACATCTGCCATCACAGTTGTTCCGGCTAGATTTACATCTGTCAACAGATCATAAACTATCCCAGAATTACCACCACCACTTGTGGCAATCATTTTTACCTGCCCAGCAGGAATCGCGACATTTGCCCCAGTGCCTTGGCTAAATGTCAGGACTGCAGCCGTTGCATTTTCAATCAGCCAGACTTTTGATACAGTGTTTGGAGCAAGGCTAACTGTGCACGCTTGTCCACCACCAGTGCACTTTAAGTAAAGAGAGCGTTCATCACCTTTCGCGCCTTGAGGGATTGTTATGGTGTGTGTTGAAGAATTTGCGATTGCTTCTGCACCATATGAAAACGCCTCCGCAATCATTTCTAAGTTAAGATTTGTTACTGTTCCCCAAGATCCCGACTGGTCGCCAGTCGCCATTTCATTGAGGACTAAGTCATTAATGAAGGTGCTAGCCATATCAGTCGATCCTTACTATTGCTGTGTCTTTAGTTGCATTTGGGAATACGATCCGAAATGTACCCCCACTAACTGAGAAGTCACCACCGAAATTTAAAATGGCAATCGCACCTCTTGCGTTTGAAGATGCATCTCCCAGCGTTTTGTTGTAAATTAATGCACCGCGAGCAGTGAATGTCGCTGAATTCCACTGTGGGTCATCAGAGTCAAAAATTCCGCTGGTGCTATTCTCTGTGACAGTTTTGTTTGCCAAAGGAATTCCGCCAGTCGCGTATCCGTTTCCATTGCCTACTTCGTTGGCTGTGATGTATCCATCCGTAGTTGCGTTCAAAGTTGCACTGCTGGTGTAGAGCGCAATATAAATCGCGTTCGTGTCTAGTGAGTGATCGCCTAGAAGTGCGTCTTTTTTAAAAAGCGTTGACATCGCTTGTGCTATAGCCATTATATGCCTCCATTATATTCTGCTGTATAGTTCCTTTGCATCTCTTGTACTGTTAACTGGACAGCTTCGTCAAGTTGAGTTTTGTAAAGAGACAATGTTTCCGGTGCTTTCAAAAACGCCGAAGCCTCGAACAGAGCTGCAGAAAGTAGAACTGTCGGTGCATTAGTTCCGATCCAAGTGTTGGCATTAGCGTTGCCAAGACCCGTCTCAGGCGCGATAAAGTCCACACTGTAGGCCAAGGTGGCTGATGGTGTTGGTGCCAATGTAATCACTGTCCCTGCTGTCCCTGCACTATCGGTGCTGTACATGCGTGGTTTGCCTTGAGTCGTTGCATTTGGCCAATAGTCTCTAATGTACGAGTCAATTCTATGGTCAAGATACGTAACAACATTTGTATCTGTTATGGAAACCTGACGGATCATCCGAGCTGTTGGAACTGTGTATGAAGCTGTGCCAACAACCAAATTAGCTGCGGAAGATGTCTGTCGGAAGCAAGGCATGTTTGGTAGCCTCTGAAAAATCATCTCTTCAGCCTGTGCGATGATCGTGTCAATTGACGCGACGAACTCTGTTGAATCATCTTCCAAGAAGTCTTGAATGTTGGCTTTGAGCTCTGTGTAATTCATCTATTCATCCTCAATTCCATTGTCCAGAATCCCAAGTGCTTTCACCCCATGATGTTTCCACCAGAGCCTGTACAACCCCAACGCCACCGACGCCACCAGCTGCATCTGTAATTACTGGCTTAATATTGGCGTTCCACTGACCTGTGCCCCAACCATCTTCTCCCCAAGTTGTTATGAGGTATGGCTGCACAACCCCGACACCACCGACACCGCCAGCTGCCCCCAGAACGTGTGGTGAACCCTCCGAGTCTCCCCATGCACCTTGGCTCCAAGCACCCTGACCCCAACCAAATGCTTCGACATATTGCGAACTTCCAACATTTCCTGTGCCACCCGTTCCCAGTGCAGTTGGTGAGCCTTCAACTGATTGGTTTCCAGCCGCACCTGTGCCACCCAGTCCGGCTGGAAGCTTCTCAATTTCTACTGGGACAGTGCCACCCGAACTTGTCAATGCAGGTGTTTTGGCTGTCCATCCCATAGATGAGTGGTTTGTGCAATAGTAATAAAGTGTTGGTGCGCCAGCTGCTACTGTTATTTGAGTATATGAATTAGCCTGTCCAGGAGCTCCTGACGTTGTTACGCCAGTTGTGTATTCGCTTCCCCCAGCATGTGTCCCATTTGCTGTGGTGCTGAACCTGAGTGGATGCCCAGAATTAGAAGATGCGCTTTGGTCAAATCTGTATGTGCTGCCTTCTGTGAGTAGAAGTGTGACATCAGATGTCGCAGTAGATCCATCGATAGCATATTTATTAGATGAACCAACATTATGATAAGGGTGGTTTGAAGGATTGCCACCAACAACTGTAGTTATTAAAGTTATCGTTCCTGCTGCTGGTGTATAAGATGTGCCACCCATGTAATTATGGTTAGTGCAATAGTAATAAAGTGTCGGCGCACCAGATGCCACTGTTATTTGAGTATACGCTCCAGCATTTCCAGGAGTCCCAGAGGTTGTTACGCCAGTTGTGTATTGGCTTCCTCCAGCGTGTGTGCCATTTGACGTAGTGCTAAACCGCAATGGGTGGCCATTGTTGGAAGATGCACTTTGGTCGAAACGATACGTTTGCCCCTCTTGCAGATAAAGACGCTGTTGAAGAACACTATCGACATAATATCTATTGCCAGCAGCTATAGCTCCAACAGTTATTGCATATTCTAGATACGATGCGCTGTCTGTAGCCACACCACCTGTGCTGCCAACGCCAGTGGCTGCATAATCAATTGTAACAAACAGGCTAACTTGCCCAGCAGCTCCCGTGCCACCAACTCCAGCTTGAGAAGTGTTCTGTACTTCAAAAGTTGAACTGCCCACAAACGATGTTCCAGCAACCCCCACATTAGTTGTTAATCTACGGTCGACAAATATGTCGTAATTGAACCCTATAAATACCTCGGCATTTTCTGGGTCATTGTCTGGTCTTGGGCTGAAAAGAGCTGTGGCGTCAACAACATTCTTAGCGGGAGTCAACTGTGGTTGTTTTGGCTCCCAATCTTCTGGGGAAACCCTGAGACCATCCCAAGTTGTCTTGAGCTGAGTATAAGGCACACGTAGGCCAGAGCGATCACTTATCGCTAAAGATTTCTTGCCCTTTGCATACCTAAATCTTGCCATCAGTAAAGGTTCAGCCCTCTTGGTCGGACTCTCATTGAAACACCATCATTGTCGGTGGCTGCTGCGAACTCGAATGCTCTTTCATAAACCCGATTTAGAAGGTCAAATTTATCAGGTGCATATTTCATTGCCAGCTTACTAGCCAAACCAGCACAAAGGCAATCTGTCCATCTGTATGGTATGTCTGCATCTTGGTTGCTGGCTGATATATCTTCTAGTTGATTTATTGACCAATAAAGCAAGCTGTAGCCTCCAGTGTCCGGAACTTGCCAGACATTTATCGTTGGGGTGTAAGTTTTGTCCAACATGTACTGGCTTGGCTTCCCAGAAGATGCTTTGTTTGGCAGCTGGTTGTACCCAGATAGGCTGACTCTTTGGATGGTGGTGTCAGTAGTGGTGCCATTTGCTGTCTGTCGAATCACAACATCTATCATGTCTATGGTTCCGACTGGCAACGTATAAGTGATCTGGTCTTTCACCAAAGCCAATGTATTATTCTGGACAGCCCAATAATTTATGCCACGGTTAGCAAACTCGCTAAAAAGCAAATTAAGGCTCCTGCGAGCTGCCTTGGCCTGATAGCCTGTTCGAGTTTCGTCATCAATCCCGCAACGCTCAAATGATTCAGCGATTATCTCTTCAACATCTGGCCGGAAAGAGTATGTGTTCGATGTCGCCATTTGGTTTTCCTATGCGTGAAAAGCCGTTAGCAGCTTACTGTGTGTTGTGTTGTAGTAAATAGAAAGGTTTTGTTTAAACAAGATCCCCTCGTCTGGGATAAATACATCATCAGAAGAATTGTCTACTCCACTAGAAAATGTAGAGAATAGTTGACCGCCATCGTCAGGATCGCCGCTGAAAAAATCTATCTTTCCTGCTGTGCCCGTCGATATGATAGTGAATGCCTTCAACCGCCTTCGACCAGCATAGAACGTAGCCACCCCTGCTGATGACATTCCGACAGAGACATTTGCTGCATATTGTGCGCTGCAAGTCGCTGAGGTAATAGTCTTGAAGAATTTCGGACCTCCGACAGTGCTGGCGCTGCCCAGAGAAGTAATCACTTGTGATTCTGGCTTGTCATTATAGTCAGTACCCACAATCGTAACAGTTTTGCCAGCATCAGCAGATCCTGTTGTTGTGACGGTTACTGATCTTGCGTGTGTGGCATTAAATTGAGTGTTGGCTAACGTAAATGCACCAGTTGGCCTTGCCGCTACCGCGATAAACGTGGTGGACGCCGCTTGAGTGTCTTGAATGGTGGTTGCTGTGATGTCTGAGCTCATTGGGACGCCCTCCTATAAATTCTGGTGGGGCCGAAACCCCACCAATAAATTAGAATATGTTGTTGCTTTGTGCATAGACAACGGTGACTGCGCCAACACCATTGCCAGTGTTCGCTGTGGTCACGATAAGCCTGTGATCGCCTGTGCCTGTGTTCAGCCACTTTGTCGTGCGAGTCGCGTCTGTTCCAGGACTAGCAGCGATAATACCAACAGCATTACATTGAATAGCTCCAGCAGCAGTCAGAGTGGTTGCCGCACCAACGCTACCCAAGCCAAGAGTCGTTGCTCCACCACTCCACGCTGTTTTGACAGTAACATCGATTGATATAAGCTGACTGTTTGGTGGGATAATAATATCTGTGGTGGTTGTTGTTGCTGTTTGATCAATCACAGCTGTCTGGGAAAGAACCGCAAAGCCTGTGTTCTTCATGTCAGAACCGACTGTTGTGCCTGTTGTTACTTTGATTGGTCCAGCTTTGACTGGTCCTGAAAAAGTTGTAGTACCCATTATGAATCTCCTGTCTGGGTTAAGTCAGCTCTCGCTGTCAGGATGAAAGGGAGGACAGGTGCCCTCCCCAATTTTTAACCGCCTTCTGAGCCGAAGATGCCACGCCAGTCAGTGAAACCGAAAGAGTAGCGTTCGCGAACTTTGTAGCGAACATTACCAGTCTCGAAGTCACCTTCCATGCCTTTTTTCATAGGCGAACGGACAAAATGCTTCAGTCCATCAGGAACGTCAGTTTGGATAAACCAAGCATCAGCATCCGACAAGCGACGCATCACATGATAGCCTTTGGGCAGGTAGCCGCCAGACTTGACTGCGTTGATGTCGTTGTCTGCTGTTCCTGTGCGCAGATTAGACTCTAAGAGACGCTCTGCCACGAACTGGTATGCAGTTGGGATAACCAGCTGAGTGCCTTGAGCAGCAATCCGGAGCCCACGATCGTCTTTCATATCAGAGATTTGAATGAGGACAGATTCGAGGGAAGTTTCCGAAAGGTCAGCCGCTGTTCCAAGAACATTGGACTGAACTCCATGTGTGGTTGGGTGCGCAGCACTCAAAAGAGTAACACCATCCCCACCTGTGAAGCCACCAGCTTGCGCATTGTTCAAGACATTAGCGGCCTTGATCTCTTTGGTCGAAGCCATCGACCGCGCAAGAGCTTTTGTGTAGCGAGAAGCGATTGAGCCATACTGGCCATCCTCTTCAGCTTCCTCAGTGATTGAGAATGCCAGAGCAATCGTTTCGTGCTGGTAGCGAGCAGTCCACTGTTGGGAAGCAGCATCGTAAGATACAGCCGCACCTTCAGATTTAGTTGGAGCTGATGCAAAACCTTGCAGCAAGACATCTTCTTCAAATGCTTTCTGCGAAGTGTTGCTTTCAAATACCGCAGCATACTCAGCTGGATATGTATCGTACTCAAGACCGAAGAGAGTGTTCAGTCCTGGCTCAAGCATTTTTGCAAATGATGCTCTATTCATTGCCATCGTTCAGACCCTCCTTATATACCAGCTACATTTGTACCAAGAAGGTGCTCGTTGATTAGAACCTCCATGATAGCATTTGCGCCGAATGCGTTGTCTGGTGAGTCATAAATTGCAAGGATCTTGCAAGAAGCGATTCCTGCAGCCATTGTTCCACTAAGCTCGAAGCCAGATTGACCAGTTAAAGTTGAACCTGCGCCAGCAACAACATCAGCACAGTTGCCGATATTAGTCTGGGCGGGGGTTCCAGCGGACTGAATCTTGAACACAGTGTATGGATCGTCATACACATATGCTATGATGTCTGTAGCAACTGTGCCTGAAGGCCAGTATTCACTATAAACATAAGAACCATCTGCAGCGGTGTAAGACACACCAGCAAAGACACCAATGTTATTGGCCTCTCCAGCTGAGTGCGGAGTAAGCAGACCTGTGTTAATCAGAATCACCAGATCACCCATAAAGATGTTCTCAGCAAGACCGCTAGCAATGGTGTACTTATTAGCACGAGGTGAATTACCGCTCATTTGGCGAACTGGGACTAGCCCAAATGCGGCATCTACATTTGCCATATTATCGCTCCTTAGCGTTAAAGATTAATCATTCATGACAGAAACATTCCTGCCACGGCTAACTTCAGACTTCCGATCTTGATAAATCGGCTGCCCATTATTATGTCCTAACGCATCAAGATCCCCAGAAATGGATTCATTCTGCTCTTTGTTCCTGTTGTTGTACCAAGCCTTCTGCGACTCTCGTTGTTCAACAGGCATTTCGCAAAGCAGCATGCCTTCAATTCCAATAGATCCTGCCCACTGGCCGTGGTTGATGGTCGGAAACAACTCATCTTTAACGGTATCAGCAGGGCGTGCAGACCAACCTTCACGCATACGCTTGTATACGTTGTCTGGTGAGTCCTTACCCTGAATCGAGGTTGTTACCCATCGTTGGACCATGCCAGGACGAGGCTTCGGTGCATCTAACAACGATGGTGGTTTCCATGCGGTCAAAGGACGAGCCTCTTCTGCACGGACTTCTTCGCGAGTCTCAGCTGCGCGTACATTGCGGGACTTCGTCATGACTTAACTCCTTGCCTGTTTTTGAATTTCAGCTGCATATGCTTTCAACCCTTTTTCATCAGTTATGCCCAGTTCTCTGGCCATTCGAAGTTGTTCTTGAGTCATCCGAGTCCTGCCGTTTGTGCGAGGTGATCCTGAGCCGCCTGCAGTTGGCGCTACTGGTGCTCTGCTTTTTGCTCTTGGTTTGCCTTGCACTTTCCCCGAGTTTAGCTCAGGAAACACATTTCGTAAACGAAAATCTAATTGATCGTAGTAATCTTCTGAATCTTTGTCGAATCCTTCAAGATCCAGCTGGACATCGATAGCTCTAGCTGCAGTTGTTTCGCGGTCAAAACCACGACTGTTGAACCAACTATTTTTCTCCCACCAGTCCATGGCTTTCTTGGGAGCTGGATTCTGAGCTGGATTCTGAGCTGGGGAGGATTCTTTTTTCTGCGAGGACATCTGCTTTTGCATTTCAGCAACCCGCATAGCTGCTCTCATGTCAGTTAACTGCTCACTGAAAGACACCTGAGCTTCTGTGTCGCCCTCTTCAACAGCCTTAGAAAGAGCAGCTCGAGTCTGCTTGTACCGTGTGTTGAACTGACTTTCAGCTTGATGTTGATTGCCTTGCTCCAGACGCTCTAGGCGAGATTTCAGCTGCGCGGTTTCCTCTTGAAACTGACGAGACTGGATCTCAGCTTCTCTGCGTTGGTCCACTAGCTTTTTGATTCGCTTCTGGACTTTGCCGCTGTACTCTTCTTCAGAGTCTTCTTTCACAGCCTGTTGCTTTTCCTCTGGGGAGCCGGAATCATCTGTGACTTCAATTTCGAAATTATCATCTTGGCCAGAAGTTTTCTTGGCCTCAGTAATTTCTTTCTCGAGCTCTTCGAGAACTACATTCTGGTTCATGGTTTACCTCACTCCACATAAGACGCAATGCTGACACCTTCTGGCAAGACCGATGTGATCTCGTCATCATTAAGGAGCAACATTTTGACGCCATTGATTGTCAGCTTTTGACCTGCGTATTTGCCGTATGTCACAGAGTTGCCCTCTGTCGGCCACTGGCCTTTCCATGCTTGGCCTGTGTCGCGGTCTCTATATGCCAATTCACCCATCGCAAGAATTGTGCCGTGGGCTGTGAGGTATTCTTCATTGTCTTTGGAACTCTCCGGAAGGAAAATGCCGCCTTTTGTTTTAGCCTTGGCTTGATTAGGTTGAACTAACACTTTCCAGCCTAGTGGCTTGGGGAACTGGTGAGATCCTAGTGTTGAGTTGGTCTGCTCATCTGTGATGAGGTCTTTTGCATGCGGATGAGACATGATTATACATCCTCCTGATTCATTTTCTTCATAGTTTCATCGATCAATGCGGAAGCCTGTTCTAAACCTTCCGCAATTCCGACGTTTCTGCTGTAAGATTGAAAGTCGCTCATGCGACCTTCAACCATGTTGCTAGCTATCGCTGTCTTTTGGAGCCGGATCTGCTTCTTGATCTCTCTGATCAGATCGATCATCATCTTCCAATCCTATTCCACCGCCACCACTCATAGAAACACCAGTGACGAAAACCTCAACAACTTCTTCTTCATTTTTTGCCATAAGACTTCTTCTTCTTCGGCTTCTTCTTCTTAGTTTTCACTTTTTTGCCTCCTCTTGACATTAGTGACGGGAAAGATGACCTGTTCATTGTTTATCCTCCTCTTCTCCGGAAGTCAACATTAGTCAGAATCTCCAGCTTTAACTAAATTTTTGTAATATTGTGTTTCTCGTATGCCTTTTGATGCTATCCATTCTGCAACGTCTGCAGGGTTATAATCATTGGGAGGAACAGGCACTTGATTTGTTGGCTCATACTTCGGGAACAATTTGTCTGGATTCTCTGTCATAAAAAGCCTAGGTGTTATTTCATCACCATATTGAGATCCATATTCATAAACATCAGCCTGTCCCATGTGTTTCTGAAGTGTCCCTAAAAACTCAGGACTCTCTTCAGCAATATCGGCAACATCATCCAAAGCTGAATGAACTGGAACCTCTCCCATTCTTTGTGCTGCAATTTCGACCAAGGAAGAATTCATATCATTTTCTTGAAAATACAGATATTCAGCCATGTCTCTTTCAAGAAGCTCTTTTGGGGTGACGTTTTTCCCTGTGGAAGCTCTATATGCTTCTGCTCCAAATTCTAATTCTTGGTCCATGTTTTTAAAAAAAGATGAAGTGACTTCAGAAATTGATTCAGCAACCTCTTCAGCAGACTCTCTCGACAATAAAGAAGCATCTGGCAAAGCACCTGAGATAATTTTCCCAGCAGGAATTTGACTTAGTACTCCTGCAATTGGAGCTGCAACAGCTCCTGTCAGGAACCCTCTGCGTCCGATCTTTGTCTCGCCTTTGTCAATTACCGACTTTAAAAAATTAGTAACTATTCTTGATGTCGTTCCCATCAGTCAATGATTCCTTCTTTTTTAAACCACTCGCCAACTTCAGCTTTAGTCATGAAATAAGGCTCACTCATCAACTCTTCAATTACGTAATATGCATCATCCTCGTAACCTGTTGGTGCTTGAGTCCCGAACTTCTCGAAATAGTTGTCCAGACCTGCCTCGTCACCATCAAGCCAATTCTGAATGTTGTCAGCCTCTTCATTCAAAGAGTCCATGACTTCGTCATAAACCATATCTTCTTCCAGAGCTTCGTCGGATGCTTTTTTTGGGCTTATTGAATATTCGCCCGCAATATCATCAGCAATATCATTAAATGATCTTGTTTTAGAAACACTTTTTGACAAAGCTCCAATTCCTGGAGGTGGTGGGAGTTTCTTCACAGCTGCCTTCACAGCTGCCTTGACTGGGGCTGGAATATCATCAACAATCCTTATCAACGATGGGGCTGCGGCTGTTGCTCCCAAAGCAGACAAACCACCTATAACTTCTCTGCGATTAACTGTTGTTGGATCAGGCAGGTTGCCCAAAACATCATCATCGTCGTATTGTTGCTTCGGAACTTCGCCTGTGAGCATCTCGTCCAAGTTGTTTTGGACTCTGTCGGCCTCTACAATTGCGTCAACTCTTGCGCTGCGTGGAATTGCAGCCTTGGAAGTGATAGACTTCAGCCAACGAAAAGCTGGACGAGTCATCGCTTTGGTCAAAGGGAATGCTTCAGCTGCAGAGAACGCACCACCAATGACTGGAGCAATATAGTCTGTTGGGGAGTCTGCGATCTTGAAGTCTCTGTAGGCTTCGTTAGCTCCGAACACCAATCCAGCAGGAGTGAAGTCTGCAATGCCAATGCCGTCTGCAATGCCTTGGTTCATGTCACCTGTCACATTGCCAGCGAACTTGCGAGCCTCATACGGCTTCATCCCAAGATATTCCGCAGCACTCGCAACACCGTCTGCTGTTCTTTGTCTCAGGCTCAAATCGTTCAGCCCAGCCTCAGCATATTCATTTTGACCAATGGTGCCATTGCGCATGATGTAATTAACCATGTTCTCATAGTTGTCATCGCCGAACTTCTGTGGTGGGAGCTTTTTGCGATCTGCGAATATGCTGGATGGTTCAACGTATTCTCTAAGTGGATCTGCCATCAGACTTGCCCTCCGGAAAGTTGTTGTGTGAGTATTTGTAGTGTGTCTTGGAAGCCTTTGTCAAGCTCCTTTGCTGCCATGGCGAACTTGCGTGGGCTGATCTTTTTGATCTTGCGTTTTTCTAGAAAGCTCTTTGCCGCGCGAATCTCTGCATTGGCTACTTTTTTAATGGAGGATCTACTCATCTTGTTCTCCTGTAGATAATGAGCTCAACGCACCAGCAGCCAACGGCACAGAAGCGAGTATTTTGCCTGACTTGGCTTGTGCTGGGTCAAAATTTGCAAATTGCGAACGAACTTGGTTTGGCTCTAAAACTATTGTGCTCATAGATCCTGGATCTTCGCCTTTGTTCACATATTGAATGCTGTCGAACCCTTTTGAATTTAAAAAATCAATTATCCAACGGTCTTTGCCTCCTTGATAAATGTCGTCTGCTTCGCCGAATGGAACTCCATTAAATTGGAAATTTTCTGCAAAATATCTGTTATCAGTGAAAGTTTTCCCATCTGGCTTTGTCAATTTTTTGGTGACTTTTGCTGTGTTAAGCTCATCGTTTGAAATTCCATATTTCGACACAGCAAGTTGCTTGTTATTTTTATTTGGTGGGGTTGCACCGCTGATCCCAATTTCTGAAGAAATTCTATCCCAAATGTTGTTTGCGTCCCAAGAAGAAAGGGAGCCAGCATAAGTATTTTCTTCTAAAGTCAGTGGTCTTTCTGCTTTTAACCTAACAGGATAAATGGATCCAACCATATCACTGGATCTGCCTTGGTCCTGAACCGATCTCAAATCTCTCAGGCGTTCGTAAGCTGCTTCTGGTGTTCCAAAGTGAAAGAATTCTCCTGATTGTTTGAATTCTTCAATATCTGGACTTAATGATCCATGATAAAACACTTTGTCTGAAAAACTAGACAAAAAGTCAACAACACTCTCGACTGTTTTTGTTCCAAGCCTACCTAAAGCTGACATATCACCATGCCCTGCAAGACCAGTATCTTGCTTTTGTTTTTGGTCCAGGATTGTCGCAGTTGTGGCGAGATCGGAAGTTGCTCCTGCGGCCTTTTTGGTTTTTCTTGATTCTCATGTTTGGGTCGCCGAATGTTACGCGCTTGACCTTGTCGCCATCCTTGACGTAAACCACAGATTTCTTTTTGCCGTGGCTTGTCTCACCCTTGCCGATCCTGCGAGGCTTGTTCAATGAGACGCTCTTGCCTTTGTAAGTTGCCATCAATAAATCCTCACCTTTTCTGGATCAACCAGCTTGGGAACGCAATAAGCCAACCCGAAGTCTTTTGTGTTGGTGTGGTGGCCATAACGCCTCACAATTTCTTTTGCGTAATAGTTGCATGTTTCTAGTTTGCGAAACAACATATCATCGCTGACCAACTTACGATCATCAGCAAGGCCGATATATAACAACAACGCAAACACATGTACCACTCACGCTCTGGCTTTCTTCTTCGCAGTAGCCGAAAGGTCTTTCATGTGGACCAAAAATTTGCTGCCATCTGTGTGTTTTGCTCCGGACATCACTCTGCCCTTTGCATCCTTGTGAGTGGCACCTTTGTGCTCAGTGCCATTCTTAAAGTAGTGTTTAATTCCTTTGGCCATTACTTCTTACCCTTCTTTTTCTTTTTCTCAGCGGCTGCGATCTTGGTGAATGTGCCTTTGGCTGGAGCACCCTTGGCACCCTTTTTCCGCATCTTTTCGCCAGAGCCAGCTTTTATCCGCTTGCGCTTGGCGTGGATGTTGTCGTACAAGCCTTTTTTCTTTTTGGCCATTACTTTTTCCCCTTATACCCAGCGGCCCTGATTGCACGACCTTGTTTTTCGGCCTCAGCCTTGGTCTTGTAGACTTTGCCAGACTTGCCCCAGCGATAGCCTCCTTTGACCTTGCGTACAGGCACTAGTGGCCTCCGAGGATCTTGTTCATCATGTCATGGACGTCACCGCCGCCCAGCTTCATGACTTTGACTTTTACGTCGCCATCCTCGTACTCTTCCTCATCTTCTTCGTATTCCTCATCCATCATGCCATATTGCATCTGGTGACAAAGCAAAAGGAAGTTGACAAGCTGATCGTCGCTCATGTCCAAGCCAGACTCATTGTGCGCAAAGCCCATCTTCTCTTTGAAGAGCTCTGCATTTTCTTCCATGTTTTCTACGTTGACTTCAGCCATAGTTGGCTCCTATTCCATCATTTTTCTATATTGCTGGGCCTCGATGTCGCTTGTTGAGCCAGAGCCTCTGGGTCGAAGCTGTGGGCGCATACGAGCAACCTCGGCATCACTCATCGAGCCTGATGGTCCAATGCGCTGGCGTTCTGCAAAGTCAGCTTCTTGTTGAGCGCGTATCCCGTCAAACATCTGTTGATCTGCGGCCATTCCTGTGGCAGCTTCGGAAGGCATTGCTGAGACCATGGCCTCAAGGTTCATGCGCTCCATGTCGCTGAGTGCGCCACCATCAATAATCTCTTTGACGCGCATTGACAGCTCTGGGGGAGCCTCTGCTTGCATGTCAGTGTTGGCTCGCAGGAAAGCCTGCATGAGCTCTAGGTCGGACATTACACCGATATCATCCATTATTAGTTTCTCCATTATAAAGGACAGACCAGTCTTTTTGCTCGACAAACAGGCCTATGGCAAAGCAGATTGCCTCACCCACATTCTTGATTAGGAATCCTGAGAGTGTGCGTTTGTGCTCTTCAGGCTTGACAATGCGAGCTATCTCTTTGGCTCTGGCCACTGTTAGGTATTCGAAAAGGTTGCTCAGAGCTGCGGAAGACCGCATGCGCACGACCATCGGCACTGCCCAATGATGGTAACCACGAACTGTGATGGGGGAAAGTCTCTTGGCTGTGTACACGATGTCCATGCGATAAAGATCCATGTCCAGCTTGCCTTGCTTATAAAGCTCTGTGCAAATGACTCTGGAGGATCCACCGTCTCCACCACCACGCTCTATTTCTTGTGCGCGACTCTCTCCAGGACCACCACCATCAAACCTGTCCATGAAGCTGGTGAACCCGCCATCATTGCCTTTTGGGTCTGCTGGGGCGGAGAATGCGCTGCCATCGCTTTTGCTGTTATATCTCAAATCGCCAATCATCTGTTGATCATTGATTGAGCTGGCTGGACCACGATTATCATCTTCGTCGAAAGACCGCCCGAAAAGATTAGATGTGGCAGACTTAACTGACTGGCCCATCTGGTAAGCTGCATTAGACATCCCTGTCAAGAAATTTTGATCGAGTGGATTCTTCTCATTTTCTGCGAAAGTGATGTAACCATCCCCATCCTCATCTGCCCTGCGGCCACCACCAATTCCATAAACATCTCCAGAATATCCAGGACCACCACCATCCCTGCGATCTTTCAAGCTGAGATACTTTCCAGGATCTGGCTCGAAAGACTCGTCTGATGGCTTTGCGCCATAACCTTCTGAGTCAAGAGCTGCTAAGTTATACCTGCGGTAATCTGGCCTAACACCAATGTTGACTGGTTTGCCGAGCTGCCCTGCATCGATGGCTGTTCTTATGTTGCTGTAAGTTGGCAGATTGTTCGCGTCCAGCTTGCCTTCTCTGAATACGTCTGTTAGTGCACTGCCACTTTCAAGCTCGACAGTTCCAGCTTTCAGATCTTCAACGAAATTTGAGACACTTCCTTCAACTTGATTCACAGCTGATTGTGTTGGTTTGCCAGGATCGACTAAGACTGGTGGGTCAATAGGTTGATTGTTAGCAACCAGATAGCTTTGAGGATCCATGAAGATGCTCTGGCGAGAGAATGTTTCTGGCCTAACTGGCCCATTCAAATATGAATCAGCATCTAAAAATGGAGAGACAACACCTCGTTGCCCAGCAATATCTAAAATGTTTCTAATCATTATACGCCACCTTGGGATCCTTTCGGCATTCCGGACATGAAAGACTCCAGCGCACCCATGTTTGGTCCTTGGGCTCTTGCTCGGATCTCTTCGACCTTGTTTTTCAAATATTCCATCATCGGGTCTGCCGCAGGTGCTGCGGGACTGGGAGGAGAAACCGCATTGGGAGGTGCTCCTGCGACAGCTGTTTGGCCAGAGAACTTGGTTGGGTCAATTGGGCCCATGGGCATTATGTTGCCTTTAAAGTCCACTCTTCATAGCCTCCATCTGAATTTCGGCTGCGTTCTTTTCTCTTTCAAGCTGAAGCTCTGCTTGCAACTTTTGAACCTTGGCTTGAAGCTCTGCTTGGACTTTGGCAGCTTGTATTTCCATGTTCTGGCGAGCCTTGGCCTGATCGATCTCTATTGCTGACTTGGCCTTGGCCTGATCTGCGGCAATCTCGGATTGAGTGCGCTGTTGAAGAGCCTGAGCCTCTAATTGTGCTAGCTGTTGAGCGTATTGCAGAGGATTCTGTTGACCGCCTTGTTGGCCTGCAGCTTGCAGAGCTTTGATCGGTTGCATCTGCGGAGCTGCTGCCACGACCTGAGCCGCACGCTGAGATATTAACATGTCCATCTCTGGATCGATGTCTTTCATTGCGAACTTTGGGTCTCTGAGATTCGGCAATGGTGGCAGCGACATATTGATGCTGGCCTCCATCCGCTGACGATACAGCAATGCAACGTGCTCGGCAACGTGGGCAATCAATATCGGTTGCATGGTCTTGGCTGCTGGGTTGCCAGCCAAAGATGGATCTTGCATGAATTGGATGTGCACCGCAATGTGGGCTTCGTGATCCTGCTCTGGGAAAGCCTTGATTGGCTTGCCATACATGATTGACATGTTCTCGTCGATTGGGTCTGTCCTCGGAGCCTCTTCTGGCTTCTTCAAGATCTCGTCGATATTCGGGATCCTGATTGCCTCATACATGCGCTTGTAGGCTTCATAAAGATCATGCAGCTGCGGAGCTGACTGAGCCATCTGCAAGATTGCTTGGGCCTGAGCAATGCGCTGGGCAGTGCTGAAGATGTTGGGGTCGCTAACAGGAACAATGTCTATGCGGTCGTCAAAGTCAGTGGCAAAGATTGTTTCACTAGAACCAGCAACTGAGAACTTGAATGAATCTTCTAGGTGCTCTGCATTCAGCTTGGCTAGCAGCTTGAACTCTTGACCTTGCGCATAATGCAGACGCTTGTGGATTGCGCTGAATGACTTGGAGCCTTGCTCAATCAGAGCGACAGTTGACCCAACAGGTGCATTCGGGTTGACGTCTCCAACATTTAGGTCAGAAGTCGAAGCGAACCTTTGGCCAGCTTGCACGATGAATCCGAGAAGGTTGAACAATGACTGGGAAGGCTCTTTGAACGGCAAAGGCATAATGGCCTTGCTGACGTCATCGACTGTAGCGTCAAGATCAACGAACTCCCCAGGATTTATCTCGATGTCACCACCGCTGACTCTGCCTTTCAGCTTGAAGCCACCTTGCATATTCGCAAAGGCTGCGGAGTCAAGAAGTGCACGCAAAGAGCCTGTGGCTGCTCTGCCCAAACCACCGATCATGTGGTAAAGGCCGAAACCGTAGAATCCCAATCCAGGCAAGAACTTGTAGCTGACGAACCAGTCTCTGCGCTTTTTGTCCTCGTCGTCCTCGTCCCAGTTTCTGCGGATGGCTACGATCTTCTCAGAGTCATAGTCGATGGTGATGACGTAAGGCAGCATGACTAAATTCTCAGACTCTTCGTCCTCAATTCCATCGATGCCCTCAAAAGCCTCGTAACAATGCATTTCCAAAAGAGTCATGACATCGTCGTCAGAGTCGTCTTCTTTGTCTACACCTTCAATTTGTTGATCGATGAATCCATCATCTCCATCAACTGCATCACCAGTGTATTCCGTCGGGAGATACCAACCAGCCGCGACATACCTGTTGTAATCGTTCTTAGGTATTTTGATTATGTGGGTGTAGCGTGGGGAAGTGTAAAGGTCTTTGCTCTCTGGTGCAACGACAAAGTCTTCAGCTTTGACGAACTGGCTGCATTGGCGGTCTAAGTTTGCATCCCACCAAACCTTCTTGAACGTCTGGCCAACCAATGGCAGGTGAAATAACATCTGGTCAAGGTCTGGGAAGTATTCCGGCATCTGCTCCATGATCTGGTAGTTCATGAATTCCTTGACACGACGTGCTTGATTCTCTGTCTCTTCGTTTGGCTCTCCGATGATGGTGGTCTTGACTGGACCGCCAGCTGGATAAAGCTCTGCGATGGCTTTGGCGTTGAACTGGGTGGCAGCTTCTGCGATCAGTGGATGAACTACGGTGCTGAGACCTCTAACGGCTCGCTCTTCTTCGTTCTCATTCATCCCACCTTCTGGGTCGAGAGTCATCAAGCCTTGCTTGTAGCGTTCTTTCCACTCAGAGCGAGCTGACTCGTCGTTCTCAAAATATCCTGTGAGGATGCCAGCTTTTCGTTCTGACTCTTTCTCGTCTAGGTCTTCTGCCAAGTTTGCATCAAAAATGCTTTCAGAATCATCAGGCTCATCCATCTCTGGATCACCGATCAACACATCACCATCAGGCAAAGTCTCTACCATGAGATCATCAGGCGGGGAGCCTTCTGCGAATGGGATAACAGGTTCAGCCATACATCGTCAACCTTTTCCTCATTGGCTCGTCTTCTTCTTCATAGTCACCTGAATGAGTGACAAACCAGCCTTTGCGCAATCTCAACCACGCTTGCGTGCACGTGTCAACTATGTCGTCATTCTCAACCGCTGGGAATGCAGCACAGATATCAATTAAATTTTTAGCCCACTTTTTGTCTTTTGGAAAGTAAATTCTTCCATCCTCCAATAATGCAGAGCTTGCGTGGGCACGAGCTTGCTTGTCTCTGTCCGGAGAATATTCAATAACTGGCACACCAGCCATGCGTAAATCTTGCAGCAGACTTTGGCCAGAAGCTTTCTTCTCGATCAACACAGCATCCGGAGAATATTCTTCATACGACTCTTGAGCGATCTTGCGCAGCTCTGGGTAAGTAACACGATCCCACCAAGCCTCAAGGACGATTGCGCACATGGCTCCCCTGTGTCGGAAGACCCCCCACGTGGTGCGAGCAGAATAAGATGACTTCTCTTTGATGCTGAAAGCTGTGTCCCAAGACTGCAATACATATTCAATATCTGGGAGGTCTTTCTCTTCCCAAGGCACCCACCACTCTGACTTTAAGATCCCACCACCTTTCGGGGCTGGCCTTTGTTGCAGCTGTCCGGCTGAGGCATATGTCCCAAGACTTCGCTCAAGGTTGGAAAGAGTCTTGTCGTCAATCCGATCTGGCCATAGCAGCTCTCCTTCCTTGGTGCGTGGGTCTGTGAATCCGAGGCTTGATCTTGTTGCAGTCGGGTGGCCAATCTCGTATCGGGCTGGTAAGCACAGATGATCCCACTCATTGTCCATCTCATTGGCCAATATGTGTCCTGTCAAGTCTCCCTCGTGCACTCTTTGCATGATAACGACGAACGCACCAGTCTTGGGATCGTTGAACCGCGACTGCATGGCTTGATCCCACCACTCAAGAACACCCTCTCGGACGGCTGATGAATCTGCCTCCCGAACATTGTGCGGATCGTCAATCACGATTATGTCGCCACCCTCCCCAGTCAGTGCACCATCAACTGACGTTGCAATCCTTTGGCCAGTTTTGTCATTCTCGAATCTTTGCTTCTGGTTCTGATCACCAGTCAGACTAAAAGACTCTCCAAAATGAGTCTTGTACCACGGACTGTCAATCAAACGCCGACACTTAACGCTGTCTCGGATGGAGAGTCCGGAAGCATAAGAAGCATAAAGGAATTTCTTGGCAGGAGCAAACGTCCAAGTCCAAGCTGGCATCGTTACCGCAACTGAGATTGACTTCATGTGCCTCGGAGGGATGTTGATGATCAGTCGTTTTATATCACCCTCAACAACGGCCTGCAGGTGCTCAGAGATTGCATCGAGGTGCCAGTTGTCAGTGAATTCAGAGCTTGGCTCAATCGTCGGCCATGAGCTCTTGGTAAATTCCTTCAAAGACCTCTTCATCTTCTCCGCTCTGATCTCTGTCAGTGATAGCGTGCTCAAGAACTCGTTCAATTGCATTTAGGTCGTCTCCGGACAATCTGCTGATGTCTAATACTTTGCGCTCTTCAATCTGGGCCTTGATCTCAACAGCCTTCAGGTCTGGGACGCATTTGCCGAGAAGAGTCTTTGCCGCCATGACACGCAGCTCTGGGTCAGCAGCAATAGCACCAGCTTGGGTTGCCAAGCCTTCTGCATCTTTGACGTAAACGGGGAATATCTCTTTACCGGACATGACAGCCGACAGGAACCCGACAGGGTCAGCTTGGCCCATGATCCAGTTGATTGTTGCGTTGTGGTTCCATTTGTATTTGTTTTGTCGACCACGGGAAGCCTTTTGTTTGGCCATTGGCTCAACTGACTTGAATTTGCCGTCCCATGCCTCTGGTTTAACTGGTGGGCCATTGTTTATTGGCCTCTTTACTATGGTCTTCGGCTCCTTGGGCTTGGGAGGACGGCCTAGTTTCTTTTTCTCTACGCTCATTTTCTTTAGCCTTTCAACCTTGCTTGCAGTGGTCAACTGGGAAATAACTGAGCCAACTATCGCTGATCTTTGGGCAAAAAGAAACCCTCCATCTTTGCAGTACGAAACCTAACCAGATGAAGGGGAGTAAATTTAACTTTTACCATTGACAAAAGCAACCGCTCTGGCCAGAAAAAGGTTAGCATCATGAACAGCGTTCATTATTCGTATCTGCCTCCTAATCTCTTGCTGTTGACGCAAGATCTCTTGACGCTGTTGTTCAGGTGTTAAGTTTGCCAACGAAAACTCCATTGTTGAAGAACTTAGCGAAAGCGAAAGGATCACTCTTTTGACGACGACGCATCTCATCCGAGTAAGTCATCCGCTGATCGGCGTAATAGTTTTCCTTTTCAGGATTCCAACCACGCATTGCTTCCCCAGCTTCACGACAATCTTTAATGACAAAAGCCAACTCATCGTCGGTGCACTTCTTGGCCATGGATGTCCACTTGGCGAACTCTTCAGCTGTTGCCCCACTCATTACGCTGCCTCCACATGTTCTAATTTAAGAGGGAAGCTCACACCACCACGATCAACCATAACAATTGTCTGGCTGTAGAATTCAGTTACTTTCGCGAAGTAACCGCAGTAAAAGTTATCAGGATCCCTGACGATGATCTTTTGACCGATGGTAAACATTAGTAGTTCCTTTCTCAAACCAGCAGGGCCAACCCCAGCCAGTAAAGATAGTATCGCTTTATTATGGATAAAAGGCAACAAAAAAGATTACCAATGTTTCCAAGCACTTGCAGAAGGTTCCCAGTCTCTGGGTTCTCCACCCCAATCAAAACACGACTCTGGAAACTACTATTGTTATTTATTTACAGCAACTTGCATGATTCGTAACCCACGTTCCCAGTCTTTTGCTGATTTTGAACAACAAAAAAATAACCTGAAATATTCCCTTATAGTAAAGTAGAAAAGGACGGGTCAGAAAACAACTGCACTGAAAACATTGGGTTCGTTGGGAACGCTGTTGTTATCAAACAACAATTTTTCTTTTTCGCACAACAAGAGCTTTATTTGAAATTTTCTTGTTTTCTTTTGAATTCTTTGCAGGCATAGTTAAGGCTCACTGAGAAAGGACACTCTATGCCTAAAGTTTACGTCGTCAATCGACCTAGAGAAAACAAGTTTGGATGGACTCCTGACTTGAGTGACGCATCACGTTATGGTGCATTAGAAATAGTATTTGAGCCGGAAGACAAGCCACAGTTTGTCCCAGGACCATCCATCCAAAAAGCTCGTCGTATTATGAAAGATTTCGGGTCAGAGGATTACATCCTATGGCCAGGAGGTGGTGACCCTATTGCTGTGATGGTGTGCTGCATGATCGCATCAGAAATGTCATCAGTCGTGCGCATCCTACGTTGGGAGCGCAATTTTGAGGAGGGAGACAGGGATCGTCGTAAAGGTTGGTACATGCCTGTTGCCCTCGAAATGAGAAAGGCTTAACATGAAAGAGCAAGTAGATCTGCTGGAGGACGTGGCACCTGCGTCCAATGAATTAGGTGCAATTTCGGATATGGCTAAAAAGATGTATGACATTCAAGCTGAGTGTGATAATCTTGAGATGCTGTTGAAGAACAGAAAGCTGGATCTAAAAGCAATCGCCGAACAAGACTTGCCTGATTTGATGCAAGAACTGAACATCAAAGAATTCACCCTCACCAATGGTGCCAAGGTGGAGATCAAAGATGTTATCACAGGCTCAGTCCCGAGCGCAGGTGCAATCGCACGTGCAAAAGGTGACTCCCAAGACGAGCTGGCGATACGGCAACAACAGTGTTTTGAATGGTTGCGCGGCCATGGTGCCGCTGACTTAATCAAGAGCAATGTTGAGGTCCAGTTTGGGCGCAATGAAGATGACGAATGCAATGCCTTCACAGAAGAGCTGCGTGAACGTCAACTTTATTACAAGCGTGCGATTGGTGTCCATCCGTCCTCACTCAACAGCTTCATCAAAGAGCGTTTGAGCGAAGGCAAAGACATCCCCCTAGACCTGTTTAGAGTTTACACAGGTCGTGCAGCAAACATCAGGAGATAATCTAATGGCGAAAAAAGAAGTAGCACTGAAAGAAGAAAGCAACATCGTATCCCTATCTGTAATGGATATGTTGCTCGAAGATGCAGGATCAGCCAGCGAGGGAATGTCCAAAGACGACATGATGATCCCACGCTTATCTATCCTGCAACAAATGTCCCCGCAGATCAACAAGCGTGATGGCGCATATGTTGATGGTGCTGAGGCTGGCCACATCTATGACAATGTTTCCAACGAAGTCTATGATGGCGAGAAAGGCATAACAGTAGTTCCGATTAGTTATCGTCGTGCCCACATCGAGTGGAAAGCGGATCGTGGTGGCTTGGTCAATGATCATGGCTCCGACAGCTCATGCTTGGACAATTGCACTCGTGGCAGTCGCGGTGAATACCTGACCGACGAAGGTAATGAGATTGTTCCAACAGGCGAATATTTCGTGTATGTTGTTGAGGATGATGGCAACTATTCCCCAGCAATGCTTTCAATGAGCAAGTCTCAGCTGAAACGTGCACGCCAATGGAACTCAATGATCAACCGTCTACAGGTTCCTCACCCACAAGGCAACGGCACAATAAATCCTGCGATGTTCTGGAACGCCTACACACTTTCAACAATGCCAGAAGAAAACGATCAAGGCTCTTGGTTTGGCTGGAGTGTGAAGATGAAGTTTGATGCCAAGTCTGGCGGCATACTGGAAAACAATCCGAATGGCACTGTGATCTATTTGGCTGCACGTGACTTCAAGCAGCAGGTCGCAGCTGGCGTTTTGAAGCCAACAGGCACTGTCAATGAGGACGAGGTGTCATTCTAAAACAACCAACTGGTTGTTAGGCAAGCTGCCCTCCTTTTTGTATACGGGATCAAATTGGGGCGCAGCTTGCCGACGAGTCAGAAAGGAAGAAGATGCAGGACACAAAAAGATTCATGAAGCTGTTCCGTGGTTACGAACACGCACATGGACAGTATCGAGTTCAAAAGACAGAAGCAGACGGCAAGATGTCGGGCCGTGCATTGACCATAAGCGAGCCAGTCACCCAAGTCAATTTTGAGTCACACCTGAATGGTGGCGACTACATCCTAGGCATCATCATGTTGCGAGAGAACAACTCATGCAATTTTGGGGTGATTGACATTGACATCCGAGGTGACGTGAAGCTCAACGAGAGCTTGGAGACTCTGGAAGAAAAGATACGCTCCACTCCATTGGTGCTTTGCAGGTCGAAGTCTGGTGGCGCACACTTGTACTTGTTTTGCGAACCTGCCATAGCAGCCATTGACATGGTCGCCAAGCTCAATGAGTTTGCAGCTGGGCTAGGGTACGGTGGCGCTGAAGTTTTCCCCAAGCAAATAGGTCGCGCAAACGAACGTGATCGTGGCAACTGGATCAACCTTTGTTATTGGGATGGCGACAAGTCTGAGCGGCATGCAATCCATGAAGGCAAGAAGCTCAACCTAAGCCAATTCTTAGACCTTGCGGAAAAGAAGAGAACCACCTATGAGGCTTTGGATAATTTTAAGCCTGACTTGACGAAAAAGTTTGAAGATGGCCCACCATGCCTACAACACATAATGACCATGGGTTTCCCAGAAGGTGGACGAAACATTTCTTTGTTCAATGTGGGCGTTTATTATCGCAAGAAGAACCCAGACGATTGGCAAGAAGATCTGATGAGGTTCAACTACGAAAGCATGAGCGAACCCCTGCCATCTGGTGAGGTCAATGGCCTGATCAAGTCTGTCAGCAAAAAAGATTACGCCTACACTTGCAAGCAATCTCCAATTTGCAACTATTGCGAGAAGTCCAAGTGCATGAAGCGTGAATTTGGCATTGGTGGAATTGGCGGTGGCCAATCCATAGAGATAGACGCTATCACCAAGTACGAAACTGAGAACAGGCAATCAGTGAGATGGTACATCGAGATTGGTGGTGAGCGAATAGAAGTCACGACCCAGCAGCTTCTTGATCAACGCCAGCTGCAAAAGCTGTGTGTTGAAAAGCTCAACAAGTGTCCGAGCACAATGCCAGGACAGCGTTGGGAACAGCGCATCAACGAGCTGTTGACCAGTGTTGAAGTGATCTTAGACCCAGACGATGCATCACCCCAAGGCCAATTTGAAAAGATGCTCGACAGCTTCCTGACTGGCAAAGTCCAAGCTCGTCAAAGAGACGAGATCATGAATGGCAAGCCATGGCACGACATAGATGATGGAAAGGTTTACTTCCGATCAGAAGACCTATTTATTTATCTTGAGGCTAGGAGGTTCCGGTATCCATCCCAACACCAAGTTTGGTCTTGGCTCAGGACTGTGGGTGGTGACCGCAAGGCATTCCGGATCAAGTCTAAGCCAGTGAAAGTTTGGTCAGTCCCAGCCCCAGACTTTTATCAAGACGATGATGACTTAGCCATCCCAAGCAGCGTGACTGAGGAATTCTGATATGACAAAGTGGAATTTGGAGGATCTTAAATTGATAAATCGGCAAGAATATGAAAGAGTCTGCGAAGAGAATCGTGAATTGAAGGAGAGGCTTTCTGTGTTGACAAGAGAGCTTTTCATAGTTTACATGACAGCCAAGAAAGTATTAGGAGGAGAAGATGCTGCTGGGGGAGAATGAATTAGCCAAGGCCAAGTTTGCAGAGCTCTTAGAAAAGAATTTAGAGCACAGGCCAGAGGCATACCATTACAAAGATGCTGTCATCTGCGATTTCTGTGGCCAATACACCCACGGGAAAATTTATAGGAAGTGGCACCTCCACCAACTGGCTCTGCGTACAACAGTAGATTGCGACTCATGCTTTGCAGAGCTCTTTCAGAAAGGAATAGAATATCATGAGGAAAGTCCAGATCATCCTCGGACCTCCAGGAACGGGCAAGACAACGAAGCTTCTGGGGATAGTTGAGGACGCACTCAAGAGGGGCATTCCCCCAGAGCGAATTGCTTACCTAGCCTTCACGCGCAAAGCAGCCAATGAAGCTGCGGAGCGTGCCATGGACCAGTTTGGATTCGATCAGAGCAGGTTCCCATACTTCCGGACATTGCACTCTTTGGCCTTCAGGCAGCTCGGATTGCAGCGAGATGAGGTAATGACCAATAACCACTATCGCAAATTTGGCAAGGCCATGGGAATCGAGTTCAAAGGCATCTATGATGAAGATCTTGGCATTCACACTGGTGATGGATTGGGAGACAAATGCTCAAGAGTTGAGTCTCTGGCTAGGGTTGGCCTAAGAAATGTGGAGCAACAGCATCACTTATCCAAAATTAATGATCTTACTTTGCATGCGGTGCGGCAATATGATTCTGCCTTGCGCGTATATAAAGAGGACAATGGCCTATTAGACTTCACTGACATGTTGGAGCAATACAATTCAGCACTGCCAGTTGACATCTGCATATTCGACGAGGCTCAAGACTTGAGCTCACTGCAATACCGCATGGCAATCTTAGCCAGCAGCCAAGCCTCAGAAGTCTACATCGCAGGAGACGACGATCAAGCCATCTTTGGTTGGGCAGGGGCAGATGTTTCCAAATTTCTGTCTTTGAAAGGTGAGCGGGTAGTGCTGCCCCAAAGCTATCGCATCCCCAAGGCTGTGCACAATCTTGCGCTAGAGGTTGTCGGCCGGATCAAGAGCAGGTACGACAAGCCATGGTCACCACGTCAACAACAAGGTTCCGTCGAGTGGGTGGCTGACGAACAACAAGCTGACTTCTCTGGGCATGGGACGTGGATGTGTCTCAGCCGCAGCAAGTACCTGCTCAACAGGTTCAAGCAATCCGCAAGACAACAAGGCTATGCATACCTGCTGAATGGCAAGCACTCTTTAGACAACGAAGAAACCAAGGCAATCTTGAGCTGGCAAAGGTTGCGGTCTGGCAAGCACCTGACTTTGCATGAAGCCAAGAACATAATCAAGTTTTTCTCTTTCACAGTTGACCTGCCTAAGAAAGAGTCATATGATCTCAATGATCTGGGTCTGCCAGAAGATGCAAAGAACCTAGACTGGATGGCTATCTTGAAAGGCATCGCACCAGATGAGCGGGAATACTTGCGGTCTTGCCTACGCAATGGAGAGAAGTTTTCAGACAAGCCAAGAATATCAATCTCAACAATCCACCAGTCCAAAGGTGGTGAGGCTGACAATGTGGTATTGACCACCGACATGGGGCGTCTCAGCTGGGAGAACTCACACACCGACGAAGAGAATAGAGTGTGGTATGTGGCATTGACCAGAGCCAAAGAGAACCTTTTCATAGTTCGGCCTCGCAATTTGATGCACTATCAGCTATGAGTAAAGCATTGGAAACATTGAGAGAAAAATTATTATGGTCAAAATTGAATTTTATTGTTGCCTTCTCCTGCAACATAAGCGATACTACGATTGTCAACTGAGAAAGGAAATGACATGAACCCCACCTTCGCCCTGAACACCAAGAGCCTCGTCGTCAAAGCCTATGCAACTCGGGAGCTTGCACGGTCGCAAGGAAACGGCGCGATCCTCTTCACCTCTGCTGAAATGCTGCTGGATGACCGCAACATCACAGGCAAGATCCTTTTGGACGCTTTCAACGAAGTCTCCCCCAAGCCTGTCAAAAAGTTTTCCGACAACAGGACTGCTGCTCGTCGTTACATGGCTGCGATTGCTGATCTGCACGTCGACACTGGCAGAACACTGGTCATCAATGGCACCAAAGTAACCTCCAAGCCAACCCCACAGGTTGCTGCACTCCCAGGAATGACACCACTCGGTCTCCCCGCAGACAAGTCAGCGCCAGCCATCAAAGGTGCTCTCTCCGAGATTGTCGTCACAACCACCGACATCACCCCACCAATGCCAACCAAGGCTCGCGGTGCATTCGCTGGCAAGACAATTCGTGTGGTTGAGCTGGACAATCCTCGCAAGGAGGGCACTCGTGCCCACAAGACATATAGCCTTTACATCTCTGGTGGAAGCTACGAAGATCTGGTTGCCAACGCTGCTGGCTGGAGCAACAAAGGTGGCGTTAGAGAAGATGTTGCCCACGACCTGAAAAAAGGACGCATTGAGCTGACATGACTTGCAAAGATTGCTATAAGCCAAAACTCAACGATCAAGAGATTCACCTCTTGATCGTTGCACTCGAAGCCTGTATATTTCCGATTGAGCAATCCGTGCCACAGGCAATAACAACCCATGCAGCGGCGAAGAGAGCCGAACGCAAACTGAGAAAAATGTTGGAGGAATAATGGTAGCTATTTATGGAGCAGGTCTGGCAGGTTTGCTAGCAGCTAATATGTTGAGAGGGATGAGCCCATCTGTGTTTGAGGCCCAAGACTCCCTGCCCAACAACCATGGTGCGCTGTTGCGCTTCCGCAGCGACAAGGCTGGTGCAGCTTGCGGCATACCTTTCAAGAAGGTGCACGTGACCAAGGCAATCAAGTACGACGGCAAGATCACCACCGAGCCAAACCTGTCCCTGAGCAATATGTATTCCCAAAAGGTCACAGGCTCAATCATGAGCCGATCCATCAACAACCTCTCCGCAGCATCACGCTACATTGCCCCATGGCACCTGATCAGAGATATGTCAATGGGTGCAGAAATATCTTACAACATGAACTTATCCGAGCATTCAATTGCTAATACTTCCGGACCAATCATATCGACCATACCAATGCCAGTTTTGATGAAGATCGTCGGTTGGGACGAGATCCCAGAGTTTCCCAAGCAGAAAATATACACAATCCGCGCAACCATTGATCAGCCTGACTGTGATATATATCAGACCATTTATTACCCAGACCCGACAGTCCCACACTACAGAGTTTCAGTGATTGGAAATGTTGTGATCTGTGAGGCTGCTGTGCCAATAGACTCAAAACCAGCACCCCACATTATGAGCATCCTGATGGATGACTTTGGGTTTACACCTAGGAAGATAACCAACATCACCTCATCGACTCAAGAGTACGGCAAGATCCGTCCGATAGATGAGCGTCTGCGGAAAGAATTCATTTTCCAAATGACCACCCAACACAACATCTATTCAGTTGGCAGGTTCGCAACATGGCGACAGATCTTGCTGGACGATGTGGTCGATGACATCAAAGTTGTCGAAGAATTTATTCGGGGACAGTCTGACTATGCCCGATGGATGCACTCTCAGAAAGGAGAAAATCAATGAAAGTGGAACTCGTAAATCATACCTCTGACGCTGTGGACCTGCTGTTGTTCACCAAGAACACAAGGCTTATGGACGATGAGGATGCCTATGGCAAAATTGCCGACTGGCCTGAAACAAAGAAGCAGGAGGAGCTGGACTACATGCTCCAGACAATCCGCTCATCTTGGGAATTCATTGACTACACATTCAACATCCGTGAAGTCAGCCGTGGTTTCACCCATCAGTTCGTCCGGACGCGCCAAGCTTCATACGCCCAACAATCTCAGCGCACAGTTGACATGTTTGGGTTCAGCTATTACGTTCCAGAACGCATTGAACAGCATGAAGAGGCTCTGGAAGAATATGACAAAGCAATGACTGACATTGCCGACGCATATCAGAAGCTCCGGAAGTTTGTTCCCGCAGAAGATGCACGTGGCATCCTACCAACCAACATTCATACCAACATCGTCGCAAAGTTCAACTTGCGTACACTGAGTGAGATGGCCAAGTCACGCCTCAGCCCACGAGCACAAGGAGAATATCAACAGGTATTTAAGATGATGGTTGAGGAGATTGTCAGAGTTCATCCTTGGGCAGAACCTTTCTTGACCCCGACAGAGTGGGCAGCACCATCGATGGGAAAGGCTCTGAACAAGCCATGAAGAAAAAGTATGATGATGATTTAATTTTCGCAGTTCGGGACGATAAGAAGAACATGACATTGCGAGAGATAAGTGAAAAGTACGACCTGTCCAAATCACAAGTCACGTACATAATTTACAACCCTGATTGCAAACTCACAGAGGACAAGCCAGTACCAGTAGACTATGTTGTTGAGGATGTTGCATTTGAAGATCAGGAGGAATTCGAGAAAGATGAAAGCTCAATAGTCCGTGGCTTCAAAAAAGCATTCAAAGGCATGTTCGATAAATGAAGCCTGTGAAAAAGAAAGAGCTCACAAGGCACGACAGGATAATGCTGCGCAACTCGCAAGGTGTTTCAGTAAAGGCTAGAGCCAAAGAAAAAATCAAGGTGTCGCTTAAGAAAGAGCCTTGGCCTAAAAATGATGATTTACTTCCCCGCGAAGGGTAAGTATAATAACCGTGCTGAGAAAGGAAATGGCATGAATATCTTTTATTTAGATCACAGCCCTGTTAGGGCTGCTGAGATGCACTGCGACAAACATTGCGTCAAGATGATCCTCGAGACTGCCCAGCTTTTGTCTACAGCTCATAGAGAGCTTGATGGCAACTATTGGGCTGACAAGTTTGGATTGTATAAGTCGACTCACAAGAATCACCCATCAGCCGTTTGGGTGCGGGAGAGCTCTGCCCACTACTGGTGGACTTGTGGATTGTATGTTCAGCTTGGGTTGGAATACACCAAGCGATACGGCAAGACTCACAAGTCAATGGGTCTTGCTCCATTGCTGTCTATATCGCCAATGTGGATCAATCGTTTGATCTGGCGCGAACCACCTCAGTGCATGCCCGATGAATACAAGTCAGACTGCACTGTTGAGGCATACCGGAAGTATTACAATGGTGCCAAAGCAAGGTTCGCAACTTGGAAAAACAAGGAGGCTCCGGAATGGTTCGCGAAGGTGCAATAATTGTTGACATTGATGGGACTTTGGCTGATTGTCGTCACAGGTTTCATTTGTATGAATCAGGAGATTATGACGCATTCAATGCAGCCAGCAAGGATGACGAGCCGATTGATGCTGTTGTTGAGTTGGTTCGCAATCTGCCTAAGTGGACTTGGATTGTGATCATGACCGCTCGGGACGAATCATTCCGGAATGTGACCATGAGCTGGCTCAACAGCAATGACATCCCATTCGACCACCTGTTGATGAGGCCAGCAGGTGACAAGCGCAGAGACGACATTGTGAAGCGTGAATTGTTCAACATTCACTACTTGAAAGAGCAGATCTGGTTTGCACTGGAAGACCGCAAAGTCTGCGTTGATATGTGGAGGGATGAAGGCATAACTTGCCTGCAGGTTCAGGAGGGAAATTTTTGATGGAACTTAGATTGATCGGCAATGACATTGAATTCGACAGAGAGAAAGTAGCAAGACTTTTTGATCTGAGTCCTGCCCTGCGCATGTCTCTGGAAGATGCTTTCAAAAAGTCTAACGAGCACGACGAGTCCGTCGATGCAGCATATGAAGAAGGGAGAGCCGAAGGTGAGCAGTCCTAAAGACCCAGCAGACATTCTGCAAGAGATGGCAGAGACATTCCGAGAGCGCAACAAAGTCTACGGCGACAACTACAAGGCTGTCGGGGAAGTGATGATCAGCTTGTTCCCTAATGGGGTGCAACTCAACACAGTCAGCGACTACAACAGCTGGCACCTGTTCGAGTTGATGATCGTCAAGATCACTAGGTTCGCAAACAGCAACCTGAAACACAAAGACTCAATTCATGATGCAGCCGTTTATGCGGCCATGGTTGAATATCTCATCAAGGAGGAAAAGAAGTGAGCAACATTTTAATAACTGGCACAGCCAAAGGCTTGGGCAAGGCAATGAAAGAAGAGCTGATCAGCCAAGGCCACAAGGTCTATGGGTTCGACATGAAAGACGGCAACGACATCCGTCACCCAGAGGTTTCTGAGATACCAGAAATTGATATTTTGATAAACAATGCTGGTGTAAACATAATCAACTGGTTGGAAGACTTCGAGGAGTCAGACTGGGACAAGGTCATGGACACCAACGCCAAAGGCATCTATCTGATGACCAAGGCTTGTTTGCCAAGTCTGATCAAAAACAAAGGCACAATCGTTAACATAGTTAGCAATGCAGCTCACATGCCCATGACTTGTTCGTTGGCCTACAATGCGTCTAAAGGTGCAGCTCACATCATGACTCTGCAGTTGGCCAGAGAGCTGACCAAGAAGCACGACATAACAGTTTTTGGGATAGCCCCAAACAAGATGTCCGGCACTGGCATGAGTGACGACATTGACGACCAAGTGGTTGCCACTCGTGGATGGACAAAAGAGTATGCCCAACAGTATCAACTCAACGGTCTGTTGACAGGAGAAGAAACGCCTCCGCATAGGGTGGCTGAATTCTTGGCCTATCTTCTGCAAGACAAAGCTCACCACAAGTGCCTGACTGGGTGCATACTTCCATATGGAGCCTGATATGAAATTTCAAATTGAACAAATAGCAATCGTCCCGAAAGACCCCATCGCAGCAAAGAAGCTGTTGTCAGAGATTGGGGCAACCGAGTGGTCTGAAGATCACGTTGTCGCAACTGGTAATGTTTTCGGCGTTCGCGACACCAACGAAGCTGACTTGTCTTTCAACTATGACCTGTTCTCTGGCAAAGAATTCGAGGTTCTGGATTATACCTCTGGCCCTAATTGGGTTGACTCGAGAGGAGAAAGGAACACAGTCAGCCACCTAGGGATGCATTGCAGTGCAGAAGATCTTGTGCATTGGCGAGCATTCTTCGCCAACCGTGACATAGAGGTGGCGCAAGAAGTTTTCACCGAATCCCACACTAATCCCGTCATCTCAGGAAAGCGCTCTTACAATTACGTCATATTCGACACGAAGAACATATTGGGCGTTGACCTGAAATTTATCGTTAGGATAGATAAAGATGCTAATAGTATTTGACCTAGAAACCACAGGTCTGCCAAAGGCTGAAGGTTCTGATCTTGACATGCAGCCCAAGATCATTGAATTCGGTGCGATCAAGCTTACTGAAGAGCTCATTGAGGTTGATCGCCTTGAATTCTTTTGCAACCCCAAGCACCTGCTCGACCCAAAGATCACCAAGATCACAGGCATAACCGACGAAATGCTAAAAGACAAAAAGCCATTCATCGCACACCTAGACAAGCTGAATGAATTCTTTTTGGGAACCAAGCGCATGTTCGCTCACAATCTTGGCTTCGACAGAAAGATCTTGAAATTCGAGCTTGAACGGCTAGACAAAGTCACCAGCTTCCCTTGGCCTTATGAGCACACCTGCACAGTTGAGGTTGGCCAGCGAGTCTGGGGCAAGATGCGCAAGCTGGGCGACATATACGAAGAGCTCTTCGAAG
>Ga0308018_10000207_pt1 | contig 32454 bp, 43 predicted proteins | sample Neamet282_FD_203130 | JGI IMG/M metagenome (GOLD analysis project Ga0308018, IMG submission 203130) | Marine microbial communities from water near the shore, Antarctic Ocean - #282 | ecosystem: Environmental > Aquatic > Marine > Unclassified | place: Southern Ocean | collected 2014-10-01
GAAGGGGGGGACCCCGGAAAAAAAAGGGAACCCCTCCCCCCCTCACTGTACCTATCCCGCATAGAACAAACCCTCCCCGATAAACTCTAACAATCCCTAAAACAAACCTCCATACCCTAACATTTCTCCCCTATATCACCCCACCGACAGAGGGCATATATAATATGCCCCCCGTTATATCCCTGTTTAATGTAGGGATATCTAAATTATTTTAATTTTTTTAAAAATTTCGACTTTAATATGAAATATTTTGACTTTAATATATACTAAAATATACACAATACTATGCTCTACATGACATTGGCATAGCACCCTTAGAGGACTATAGTACTTCTGTCCCCTCCGAGGTACTATAGTTTCCTCTATAGTTTCCTCTCTATTCTTACTTCATCTCTATAGCGCCCTTAAAGATATGAATCTAGATGATGATGGTGCTAAGATGGCTAATGAAGTAGTTATTCTTTCTAACCTAGAGAAGTTAAATCTAAGGAAAGAACAGTTAAGAAGACAAAAGCAAGAAATGTTTAAGACTAACTTTGCATCTTTTGCTGAAGCAGAAGTTAAAATTATTACTAAAGATAGTGCCCTAGGGTTTGTGGCATTTAAATTTAATGCTGCCCAAGAGTTAATCAATGCTAAGTTAGAACAACAGTTAAAAGAAACTGGTAAAGTTAGAGCTATTATTTTAAAAGCTAGACAACAAGGTATTAGTACCTATTGTGCAGCTAGAGTGTTTTGGAAGACATATTACATGCCTCATACTAGGTCTGTGGTAATGGCACATGATGGGCCAACTTCTGAAGCACTATTTACCATGGGTAAGAATATCATTCAGAATATGGATGCTAAGATTGCTTTATCTAAAGGTAACAGTAGAGAGATACAATTTGAACACAATAGTTCAGGGTATCGATTATATACTGCTGGATCACCTGAAGCTGGAAGGGGAACAACACCCACTATAGCACACTTATCAGAAGTAGCATTCTGGGGACATGATGAAAAGATATTAGCTGGACTATTCCAAGGGATAAGCCAAGCTAATGGTACAGAAGTTATTGTAGAATCTACTGCTAATGGTGCTACTGGGGAATTCCATAGACTATTTAGAGGTGCTATGGCTGGAGAGAATGAATATATACCTGTATTTATTCCTTGGTTCCTAACCCCTGAATACCATAGAGAGGCTCCAGATGGGTTTGAATTAGACCTAGATGAAGAAAAGTATAAAGACGATTATGAATTAAATGATGATCAGATGTATTGGAGAAGACTTAAGATTGCAGAGGGTGGTGCTTTAAAGTTTAAGCAAGAATATCCTGCTAATCCTGAAGAAGCTTTTCTAGTATCTGGGTCTTCTGTATTTGACCCTGAGATTGTTAATAAATTATTACCATCTACCCCCATATCTACCCGTGTATTTAATCTACAAGCGGGTGTATTTGATGAGGGAAGGGAAGGTAGTTTAGAGTTGTGGCAGTACCCCAATTGGGAATCTAATTATATTGTATCAGCTGATGTATCTTTAGGGGTGGGTCAGGACTATTCAACAGCGACAGTTATGGACACAGACCGTCAAGTGATAGCTATGTATAGGAACAATAGAGTTGATCCATCGTTATTCGGGGATGTGTTATTTTACCTAGGCAGATATTTCAATAATGCTCTGCTAGCTGTAGAATCCAACTCTATGGGTATTGCCACCCTAAACAGATTAAAACAGATGAATTATGTTAATCTATATTATCAGACTAAAGCTGCTAACATGGATAATACTGAGGGAGATCGACCAGGATTCAGAACTACTAGTGCCTCTAAACCTATGATTATAGGTTATTTGAAGAGAGCTATTGAAGATGAAGATATTGGTCTACCTAGTAAACATATGATATCAGAACTTAAATCTTATGTGTCTAATGAGAATGGTTCAACTGGAGCCTTACCGGGTTGCCATGATGATACTGTTATTGCAGTAGCGATAGGATTAGAGGTGCTAAGAACTCATGCTGATAAACTAGCTGGGAACAGAGTATCTTGGAAGCAAAAGAATCTACATTATAGTAATGATTCAAATTGGCTATAGAGCCTGAGAGAAGAAGATGACTGATAAGACTACTAAAAAACCTAAGAAGCCAAAAAAGATTAACAAGGAAGACCTTAAAGTTCCGGGAACTAATTCGTATCCTAAGTACGTACCTGTTACCCCGGAAATACACGCTGAGAATCTCACCGATGGGCAAAAAAGAGCTATGGCCCACCCCGGAGGTGAGAACTTAGTTTTGTTTAAAGATAGGGCATCTTCTGTAGAAGCTAGAGAGAAAAGCCAAGCTACTAAAGCTAAGCGTAGAGCAGAGATTAAAGAGTTAGGTCTCTTTGTTAAAGCCCTAGACTCTATTGGTTACGAAGTATCTGGACAAGCACCTAAGGGCTTAGATGTATTAAAACTCCTTATGGTAAAAGCCATGCAATCAGGTGATGATGCAGAAGCTGGTCGATTAGCATCAATGGTTGCTGAGTATGAAGCACCTAAGCTTACCCGCAGAGATGTGGTAACAACTGCTGTTGATGTTAAAGATCTAACAGATGATGAACTAGCATTAGCACTACAACAACTGAAAGTTGTTGAACATGTGGAGACAGCCAATGACTAAATGGATACCACCTAAGACTATTCTCGGAGACCCAACCAGTCTTAACAAAGAAGCGTATGGTAAGGTTGCTAAAGCTAAAGTTGCACGTAGTGCTAAAAATGAAAAAGATGGTAAGTATAAAGTTGATAATTACCGAAATACCCCTTAAATTTATATAACTATTGATAGTTTGTATGGCCTAATCTCGGAGATAGAATATGGCAAAGAAGAAGTTTGAGAAGGTAGACGATGAATCGCTATTGGCGTTAATCGAGAGTGGAGTAAAAGGTTCTACAGGAACTTGGCTTAACTCATCTGACCTTACACGCGAAAGACGTATGGCAACATATGAATATGCAGGATTACCCCTAGGGCATTTATCCCCTGAAGGTGTATCAGGAATTGTATCATCAGATACTACTGAGACAATAGAAGCTTACCTTGCTGTAATCTCAGAATTAATGTTGAACAATGAAAAGATTGCAAAGTTCACACCTTATGATCAAACACCTGCCGCATTAAAAGCTGCACAAGATGCATCTGATGTTGTAAACTATTGTGTGTTTAAAAAGAATGATGGTTGGACATTGTTAAATACATGGATCAAAGCCTCCTTGCTTTGGAAGAATTCAATCATCCGTTGGGATTATGTAGAAGATTTTAAGTACGAATATGAAGAGTTTGATGAGATTAGCCAAGAATCCTTGGATGAGAAGTTGGGCGAGCCAGACACTGAGATTGCAGGGGACTTGCTTGTCTCACCTCGCACTGACGGTGTGTATTATTCTGATGTTCGTTTAAAGAAAAAGATAGACAAGAGTCGTGTTAAGATTGAGAATATCCCTCAAGAAAACTTTCGTATTAGTCGAGATGCTACTAATCTAGATGATGCTAATTTTGTAGGTATTGAACTAGAGCTTACACGTAGTGAGATTAGGTCTGAATATCCTGATGTTGCTAAAGACATTGATGATTGGGATGACCTAGGTGATGAGAATTGGTCAGCTGAGTATTCTGAAGAGATTGCTGCACGTAAAGAAATTACAGGGCAGTCTTATCACGCTACCAACTCTCGTGATGACCATAGTGAATTAGAAGCTAGTCAGGTTGTTACACTAACTGAATGCTGGCTTAAAGTAGACCGAGATGGTGATGGTATTGCCGAACTCAAGCACATGATTGTGGCTGGTAAACATTTATTATTTGAGGAAGATGTAGACTCTATTGCCTTAGCATCTATATGTCCTTTCGAAGTACCTTATGAGTTTTATGGTCTATCTGTAGCAGATATGACACGTAGCTCTACTTTGGCATCTACTGCAATTTTAAGGGGCTTTGTTGAGAATACTTACTTAACAAACTATAGTCCTCGTTTAGCTGATCCCAATGTTGTTGACTTCTCTGCATTGCAGAACATGAAGCCAAAAGATATTATTGCAACTAATGGTGCCCCTCAAGGCGCTGTAGCTATGTTGCAACCTGAAACCATCAGTACTGGCACTGTACCTTTATTGCAACACTTGCAAACACATAAAGAACAAGCCACTGGTATGTCTAAGGCTGCACAGGGTTTAAATGATGAACTATATGTGTCAGGTAACTCTGAAACTAAGTTAGCAATGACTCAAACAGCTGCACAGAAGCGTATACAGCATATTGCACGTATATTTGCTGAAACAGGCTTTAAGCGCTTAGCAACAGGTGTCTACACCTCCATGCGTAAGAACATGAAAAAGTCTATGACCCCTAACTATACTGGTGTCTATGCAAATGTAGATATTGATAAACTACCCGCACATATGGATATGACTGTAGATGTAGACTTAGGTGAAAATAGTAACGCTAACAAGCGTGATAAGCTCACCATGATTGCTACACAGCTATTACCTCTCATTCGTGAAGGTGGTCAGGAAATGATTCTACGCCCTGATGTAACAGCAGTACTGGCTAATAATCTTTTATCCTCCTTAGATGAGAATCCATTAGACTACATAGAGGATTATAATTCTGAAGAATTTAAAGAAAAAGCTAAAGGAGATGCTGAGAAAAAGCAAAAAGAAGCTGAAGAAGCTAAGCAATTGGCTAAAGAAGCTGAAAAATCACAAATGGACCTAGCTAAAGCTAATGTTAATTATACTAATGTACAAGCAAGTAATGCTATACAGGATAATACTAAACAATTAGCTGTGGCAATGGATAGGCATAACCAAGAATGGGAAAAGCTTCGTCAAGATGCTTTGAAGAATGAGGTTGAACCTCCCCAAAAGCCTGATATGAATCAGACGATTCAACAGGCTATGCAACTTATTAGTGGCATGGGAATACCTCAAAGTGGTGGTGGTGTCTTAGATGATGCTGTCCGCAAAATGGGCATTGAGCCTGAACAAGCCCTGCAAGTCATCCAGAAAATGATGCAAGGTGGACCTCCGCAATAAAGGTAACTTAAAATGCGTAAGGAATATGAAGATGTAGCTAAAAGACGTTTAGCTAACACAGCAAATCACGGTAGTCATAAGATTCACCCTGATGTGTTGTCACGTAATGCCCATGTAGAGGCAGAGTTCACATCTAGAGTCTTAGATGAGTTCTTTATGTCATCTTATGGTGAGATATTAGTAACATACTTCACTCAGTGGCTTAAAACAGAGCCTCATGAGACGAAAACAAGGGAATTTTTATATTCCTGTGCTATGGCCCTAGGTTCTGTAAAAGAGCAATTGGTTAAGCAAGAAATGTATGGTAAAAACGTACCTGTTATAGATGAAATGAAGGATAAACAGGATAAAGTTAATGAAGGAGACGAGTAATGTCAATCATAGACCCTACCCAATCGGATGGCGCTATAGACACTGATGCAGCATTTGATAAAGTGCTACAGTCTAGTGATTTTTTTAAAGAAGCAGCAGAAGGTGTACCTGAACTTGATGAGGACACAGAAGAAACTAGCACTGATGATTCTGAGGAATTGGATGATGTAGATACAGACACTGAAGTTGATGAACCTGTCGATGAAGAGTCTGATGATGAAGAAGAAGTTGCCTCCGATGAGGAAACAGAAAATCCTGTAGATGACCCCGTAGGGGATATTTTAGATCCCAATGAATATGATCTAGATAATCTGCTAGTAAGTGTTAAAATTGATGGTGAGCAACGTAATGTATCCGTCAATGATGTAATTAAGGGTTACAGTACTGAACAATCTTTGGGTGCCAAGGGTCGTGAATTCGGAGAAGAGCGTAAAAAGTTTGAATCCGAGAAGACTACTTATAATCAAGAGATAAACGCATTGGCCTCAGCAGCATCTGAGCAGCTAATGGCCAATGAGAAGTACTGGGAAGGGCAGTATGTGTCCATTGAAAAAGAGCGGGAAACTGCTCGTGACGATGGTGATACATACGCTGCTTCCGAACTTAAAGACAAATTAAGCGAAGCACAAGAACAATACTGGGGTGCCCGTAAACAGCGCGAAAGTATTACTTCCAATGCGCAGGCACAGCAAGCCGGTATGGACCAAGAGATGTTAGCTAAGGGTGTAGAGCATTTTAATGCTACCATCCATGAGCACATTTCAGATTGGGACGAATCTGTAGCTACCGCTGTAAGAGAATTTGCTTTAGAAGAAGGGCTACCTGAATCACTATTAAATGTGGTTACAGACCCCGCAATCATTAAATTTGTAGATGGTTATAGACGTATGAAGACTAATGTGTCCACAGGTGCTAAGAAACGAGCTAAGGTTACAACCAAAAAGGCTCCACCTAAAAAAGGGCAAAGTGCGCTTCAGAAAAACCAAACACAGAAGTTATCTAATCGCAACAAAGTATTATCTGGACACGGTACTGCTAATGATGAACAGGACTTCTTACGTTCTCTAGCGAATAGATCACTAGGAGAACGATAATGATTGAACAGCTAAATAAAGCTATAGAAATTCTAGAGCGTCAAAGAGCACCTCTATTGAGGGAAATTACCTATAACGAAGGGCGTGCTCGGACTATTGCACCACAGCTTTACTATGTAAATCTGTTATTATTGCAACTGAAAGAAGAGGTACAAAGTGCAAAACCTGAAGTACCTCGGGGTGTAGGTCGCCCCAGAAAAGAAGCTTAGAGACAAAAACTCTTTAACAATATAAACTTAATTACGAGATGGCGGTTAAACCCCCCTACCAATAAAGTAATTACAGAAGAGAGAACAGTAATTTGACCAGAGGCTGTTCTCAACTCTGCAACGTAGATGGATGTGAATAATGTATATGGAGATGGAGGCAAGACCTCTTACCAAGATATATAAGCTGCGCATAATTCTTACTCAACGGTCGTTAAGTTAAATTTTAATATCTAATAGGAAAATAGCAAAATGGCTAATTATACTTCTACAGGCCCTAAGGGCAAGAATGCTGCCGCTACTACCGAAAAAGAAGACTTGGCGAACTTTATCTCGATGATTACTCGTGATGAGACTCCGTTTACTTCTTCTATCGGTACTTCGAAAGCATCCGCAATCTTTCACGAATGGAACACTGACGAACTAGATACTGTTCGACAGTCTACTGTTGCTGAAGGAACTGACATCGGTTCTACTTTTCAGAACCCAGATGCTCGCGCCCGTTTGGGCAACTATACTCAAATCAACTCCAAGCAACTTAAAGTTTCTGGCACTAAACGTGCTGTAGACCAAGCTGGTGTAGCTGATGAGTATTCTTATCAATTGAAGAAGCGTGGCACAGAAATGCGTCGTGACTTGGACATCCATGCAACTAGTTATGTTGGTGGTTCTACCGCTGCTGGTACTGATGCTGGTGCTAACTCTGGTGGTGCTATCCGTCGTGCAGCTGGCTTCTTGTCATTTGTAGACTCTGGTAACGTTACTAGTGCTGCAACTGTTGCTGGTACTGGTGATGGTGATGGTACTATCTCTGCTACTGGTGGTGCTACTGTAATGCCTGTAGCTGCTACTGGTACTAACGCTGTTGTCTTCGGTAAGCTTGAGTTATCTCAGGTTGACGAAACTATGCAGAAGATCTATGAAGCTGGTGGTAAAGCCACTAAGCTAATGGTATCTCCTTCTCTTCGTCGTGAGTTCTCTGCCAAGGCACAAGCTGCAGGCGCTACCACCTCTACTGGTGCTGGTTCTGTAGGTAATGCTCGTCGTTCTGTTGACGATGGTAAGTTACGTCAGTCAGTTGAGATGTACATGTCAGACTTCGGTGACATCATGGTTGTACCTAACTACTTGATGGGTCTAGCACCTAAGCAAGTGACTGGTTCTTCTGATGCTTCTGGTTTTGCTGCTGCTGACTCTACTGCTTTGATCTATGATCCAATGTGGTGGAATGTTGCTACTCTACGTCCTATGCAGGAAGTAGATGTAGGTCAGCAAGGTGACTCTACTGTCGGCCTTATGGTCGAGGAAGTTACCTTGGAATGCCGTAACCCTAAGGGTTCAGGCGTTATCGTTGGTCTGATTAAGTAGAAATACTTGATTTTAACCCTACGGGTAAATTAAGTTTTACCTGTAGGGTTTTTTTAATTTGGAGATGAAGATGAGTCTGAAGGACGAAATCATATTTGAAGGAAACTCTTTTAGAACACAAGTATCTCAGGATATTAATGGGGTATTAGAACAAACTGCTCTAGACAGAGAATATCAAGAAGCACATGGTAAATCTAAAAAATACCGCAAAATAGCTACGATACCAGATGTCGTTGCAATAGAAATTCTAACAAAATACGGGCTAGACTTACATGCACCGGATTTTATGCACCACGCGATCAATGGTCGAAAACTTAGACAAATACTTAAGAGTGAGTATCCAAAACTTCTCTTGAATACATAAGGAGAAGCTAATGTCTTTAAATATACCTACTAACTCTCACTCTACTTATGCAGCATATAAAGTAGCCCACCCTGCATTGATTAGCTTAGTCGATGATGTGCGTGACTGGTTAAACCGTGATGAGGATGTAGTTTCAAATAATTTGATTGGCTCTTTTATGCAAAAAGCTGCTGATAATAGCTATAGAGAATTACGTATACCACCACTAGAAACAACACTAAGTATTACTGTCACTTCAGCCAATGCTACGGCTAATGAATTACCAATACCCGGTAATTTTACAGAACTTATTCGTTTAAGTAAAGTTAAAACAGCTACTACATTTGATGTGTATAACGATAGGGTAGAATTAGCTGTATTTGATGATGAAACTGTGGCAAAGCCTAGTTATCGTTATTTTGCCCGTAAAGGGGTTAACTTTAAAATATACCCTGCAGTATTATTAAATGAAGTCTATGAAGTACATTATTATAGGCGCTTATTTGCCTTAGATGCCCTTACAACAGGCACTAGTGAAGAAATATATAACTGGCTTCGTGATGATAATGAAAAAGCCTTTTTGTTTGGCACCCTAAAGTTTGCTAGTATTTACTTGGCTGATATGGCAGGTGCTGAGAACTATGGTAAATTATTTGACAATGAAATTAAAACACTCAATGCTGAAGAGAAACAACGTTTGTCCCGAGGGGCTAATTTGCGGTCTGTATTCTCAACAAAATTAATTTAAGGGGAATATTATGCCTAGTAATGGATTAGCTATAGGCGGTGCCTTTGCAGTTGATAATAATGCCAATATGCTGGCAATATCTACTACTGTTGATGATGCAATAGCTGCAAAATTAGCAGCACAAGCTGCACAAGCTGCCGCCCTGGTATCTAAAAATGCCGCTGCTGCTAGTGCTACAGCTGCACAATCAAGTGAAGATGATGCCGCAACAGATCTAGCATTAACAAATGCAGACGTAGTATTAACTCATGCAGACGTAGTACTTGCTGAAGCGGATAAAGTTCAGACAAGTGCTGATAGGGTTGCAACAGCAGCTGACCGAGCAGCTATTGTAACATTGTATGACACTTTTGATGACAGGTATTTAGGTACTAAGTCCTCAGATCCTTCAGTAGATAATGATGGTAATGGGTTGTTAACTGGTGCTATTTATTTTAATAGTTCAGTTAACCATACTAAATTTTATAATGGTTCATCTTGGGAAGACCCAGAGGCAACTGCTACTTCAGGTGCAAGCACTGCAACTGCCAAAGCTTCTGTGGCCACTACTAAAGCCTCAGAATCAGCTGCATCTGCTACCGCTTCTGCCAACTCTGCTACTGCCGCTGCTAACTCCGCTTCTGGTGCAGCCAATGCAGCCAACTCAGCAGCCGCTAATAAACTAGCCTTAGCTGGAGGTTCATTAACAGGTGCTGTTACTACTAACTCTACTTTTGATGGGAGAGATGTATCAACTGATGGTACTAAACTAGATGGTATAGAAACTAGTGCTACAGCAGATCAAACAAATGCAGAGATTCGTGCAGCAGTAGAAGCTGCTAGTAATAGCAATGTATTTACAGATGCAGAAAACACTAAACTAAATGGTATAGAAACTAGTGCTACAGCAGATCAAACAGGTGCGCAGATTAAAACCGCATATCAAGCTGAAACTAATGCTTTTACAGATGCTCAATTTACTAAGCTAGCAGGTATTGCAGCTAGTGCTAACAATTATTCTCACCCATCTAACCATGCTATATCTGTAATATCTGGACTACAAGCAGCATTAGATTCTAAAACTACAACTAGTGCAGTTAATACTTCAATTAGTAACCTATCAACAGTATATGACCCCATTGGTGCTTCCGTAGCAATGGCAATAGCCCTAGGAGGTTAACCAATGGCCAATACATTTAAAAACGCTGGTATTGCAATAGGTACGTCCCGTACAACGTTATACACAGCACCAGCTAATACTCAGTCTGTTATTCACGCATTGTACATATCAAACATTGATGGTGTTAATGATGCTACCGTAACAGTTGAAGTGACAATAGATGGTGGTACAACATATCGTCATATTTGTAAGACAGTACCTGTACCAGCAGATGCTACTTTGCTGCTTGATAAACCTATAAACTTAGAAGCTGGGGATATTCTTGGATTGACTGCATCTGCCGCAGGTGATTTAGAAGTGTTCGCAAGTGTCTTAGAGATTGCTTAAGGAGATAATTTATGTCCTATATAGGCCATGTCGATGGGTTTGCATCAGTCCAAGCAGCATTAGCAAAGTATAAATATATAGCAACAAACAATCAGACTACATTTACAGGTTCAGACTCTAATAGTAATACATTAGCCTATATACCTACTAATATTATTGTTACCTTAAATGGTATTGTGTTAGACGAAACAGATTTTACATCAACAAATGGTACTAGCATAGTTCTAGGCACTGGGGCTAGTACAGGTAGTGAGTTAGTTATACTAACCTTCAATGATTTTGTTCTGGCAAACCATTACACCCAATCTCAAAGTAATGCTTTGTACAAGTCTATTTCTGCAGCAGAAGGTGGGCCAAGTTTGGGTACTAACTCAATCATACGTACTAATGCCAACACCATCAGTGAGAACATCACGATACCCGCCAATACTAATGGTATGTCAGCAGGGCCGATAACTATCGCAAATAATAAGACTGTAACCATAGCAGGAACGTGGAGTATCGTATGAGTACACTAACGCTTAAAGAACTATCTGCACCAGCAGGTGAAGTGATTAAGATTGCTGCTGGTAAGACACTTGACCTTCATTCACAAGGCACAACTAAAATGCCAGCAGGGTCAGTGATTCAAGTAGTACAGACTTACTCTGCAAATTCTTCTGCTGTTGCATCATCGGCATCATCTTTTGTAGCAACAGGAATCATAGCAACTATAACGCCTAAATATTCAGGATCTAAAATACTTGTTAGCTGGTCTAACACTATGAATAATTCGGGAGAGGCTAGGGCGAATATGTACATAAGAATTGGCTCTGGCTCTTATGCTGCTATGGCAGGAGCAAGTTCCTACCATTTAGCGTATGCACAAGGAAGCTCCAACGGATATGGCCCTCAAGTGTTTAATGGTAACTATACAACCACTAGTCTTAATGCTCTGTATTTTCAACCATACATATACGCTGATAGTGGAACATATAATTTCATTCACGCTAACTCTTCTTATGCCCTCACATTAACGGAGGTTGCCCAATGACTTCTAAATTAAAAACAGATGTCCTTGAGACAGTTTCAGGCAGTGGCACGATAGCATTGAATAACCAGTTGTCTGGTATGACGAGTGCTAGTTTGCCTAGTGGATTGCAACAGGCGTTTCACGCTCACAACAACGGACAACAGAGCGTTCCTACTACCACTACAACAAAGATACTGTTCCAAACAGAAGCATTTGATGTTGGAGGTAACTTTGCTTCATCTAAGTTTACTGCACCTAGTGCGGGTAAATATTATCTGTACGCATCATTAATGCTTGGCGCCATCCCTGACCAAAACTTTGCCAATATTATAATTAAGAAAAATGGAAGCGTTGAGCAAGCATATGCAACAGTCAGAAATAGTGGCGCAAGCTATAGAAGTTTAGAAACAAATGTAATCGTTGATGCAGCAGTTAATGATTATTTTGAAGTCTTTTTATATAACAATGTTGCTACTGTTGTATGGACAAATGGAACAGGAGCTTATTCACACTTTGGTGGCTTCAAACTACTTTAATTTAAAACAGGATAACACTCATGACCGATAAAGTCGCAGCATTACAAGCCCTAACACCAAGCGCCCAATGGGTCTTACGTGGAGATGAATTAGAGTGGCTTGACACAGAACAAACTCAACCAACTGACTCAGCTATTGCAGCTAAGATTGTTGAACTACAAGCAGCCTATGACGCAGCAGCATACGCCCGTGACCGCCAAGCAGCCTACCCATCTATCCAAGATTGCATCCATGCCTTGCTTGATGGTGGAGCTACCTTGACTGACCTACAGGCTCTACGAGCAGCGGTGAAGTCAGCTAATCCAAAGCCATAGGAGTAGATTATGACTACAACTATAACGGGTGCTACTGGCATTGATAATATACAGGCAGCTACGGGTGCGGTGTTGCAAGTTGTTAGTTCAACTTTAAAAAGTGCTGCTGCTATTACATCTAACTCAACTAATACTTTTGTATCTTTAGGTTTATCTGCGGCTATTACTCCCATATCAACGTCCAGTAAAATACTTGTTGAAGTAAATATGACTGTTGGATTCTCTGCGGGAACTTTTCATTTTAGAATTGCAAGAGGGAGTGACCAAACTATTTGCATTGGTGATACTGGGCTAAGTAATCAACTTAGGTCTACAACTTCTCTTAGGGAGGAATCTACTCCATACACCCACTATACAGGTCAAGTTCCTATGAGTTTCTTAGACTCCCCTTCAACAACCAGTGCGACTACATATTCAGTAGTAGGTACGATTGGAGCCTCTTACGCTAACGCTGTTATGTATATTAACAGACCTAACACCCAAGATAATGGTGACTACGATGCACGTGGCACTAGCACAATTACCTTAACGGAGATTGCAGGATGAGCAGAGCAAGAAACATGGCGACTCTTCTGGATGCTGGCGGTGATGTACTGGCTAGCGCACTTGATAATGCATTAGGTGGCCCATCACTAGGTACAGCTTCAGTAGTAAGGACCAATGCCAAAGTAATAGCAGAGAACATAACCTTTGCTGGTTCAGAAAATGGTATGACTATAGGGCCGATTACAGTGAACTCAGGGAAGACAGTAACAGTGGCCTCTGGGTCAACGTGGGTGGTCTTATGAGTACAGTTAAAGCAAATGATTTAATGAATGTAGCTGGTGGCATTCCGACAGTGAAGTCACAGCAGTTGATACCTACAGCGTGGATTAATTTTAGTGGTCTAAATACAATATCAATCCGTGACTCAGCAAACATTAGCAGTATTACCGACATAGCAACAGGAAAATATCGGGCTACATTTGCCACAGCAATGGCTAATGCTAACTGGGCTTGCGCTATGGCTTGTGCCTACGAAACTGCCCTTGATGCTAATAACTCTAACCCTAATAGAGATGCACATCCGTATACTCAAACTACGACTTTTATAGAGATTGCTACTATATTTACAGGCGACCGAGCTCATTATGACGCTGATGACATTAACGTCATTATCATGGGAGGCCAAGCATAATGAGTACAATTAAAGCTAACACCCTCCTCCACTCAGACGGCAGCACAACTAATCCCCCAAGTATTCCAGCGTTAGATAAGCGTATGGCTAAGGCTTGGGTAGCATTCAATGGAAGTAATACAGTATCAATTGATAAATCTTATAACGTCAGTTCAATTACAGACATTGGCACAGGCAAGTACCGTGTAAATATAAGCCCCGTCATGTCTGATGCTAATTACGTTTGGGTAGGAACCGCGATGAAATATACGAGTTGGTATCCATCCGTTGTTCAATATGATAACTCTGCGAGAACAACAGCATACATTCCTGTGGGAATATCAGATGCTTACGGTGGTGGAGCTGGATGGACTGATTCCGCAGGCGTATCCATCGTAATATTCTCAACATAATAGGAACAAACAAATGAAAATCATATACGCAACAACAGATGGCATTGCAGTCATCACACCAGCCCCAAACTGTTCCTTAACTGATGCAGAGACTGCGGCTAAAGACGTACCAACTGGCTTGGCTTACAAGATTGTTGAAGATAGTTATGTACCTTCAGACAGGACATTTCGTAACGCATGGGCCATTGAAGCATCCGAGCTAACGGATGGAGTGGGTGACTAATGGCTACAGTAATACGAGGTGATGATAACTGGGATACTGCACTGAAAGCAGGGTCACAGGCATTTGCTGCTAGGTTTAATGGTTCTGCTTGGCAAAGTCTTGCTAATGGCGTTGTCGTAGCTTTTAACGATGATTCCACAGGCGATTCTTTTGATGACGGGAATAACTTTTCCACCACCACACATAAGTACACAGCCCCTACAACAGGCGTTTATCTGTTCTGGTTCGCTATTTATACTGCTCAAAATGACGTATTCAATGCTTTCGGCTTACTTAAGAACTCAGCAAGGTTAGCCTTTCAATTTGCTGGTGATGAATACTTAGCAGTGAATTATAATGCAGATGATAAAATCTTATCTTGGTCAGGTGTTGTCCCTTTGTCAGCAGGAGATACTATTGCTGTTTACACTGCTGACCCAAGCGATGTATACACAGGCCATTCTCAATGGGGCGGCTGTCGCCTAAGCTAAGGAAACAATATGAATTACATTAATCAAAAAGTATGGGCAGATTCAAATAGCTCAGTATGGAAAGAGATAGTTTCTCGCTTTGGGCAAGCTGCTTATGATAATGAAGACACTAGGGCTACTCACATGACTACCCTAAAGGGTGAGTGGGACGCAAAGGTTTACGCACGTTCACGCAAGGCCAAGTACGACTTACTCAACCAAGACGAGATGCGGTATGACGATTTAGTCAACTCAACAACCACATGGCCCGATGCCATAGCAGCAATTAAAGCGGAGTTTCCAAAATGAGCATTACAGTAGACATGACAAAAGCAAAGGTAATTGCACACGATGCTCGTAGAGTCTCACGCAATAAACAGTTTGCACCCTTAGACGTTAAAGTCACTATACCAGCAGAAAAAGTAGCAGCAGAAGCAGCACGGGCAGTTATCCGAACTAACGATGCTGCACTTCAAGTGAGCATGGATGCAGCCTCAGATGCAGCAGCTTTAAAGCTATTAATGCCAGCAGGAGAATAATACATGTCATACATAGGTAGAAGTGGAAAGGTTAGTCGCAAGACACAAGAGAAGATATCCTTCCTTGCCACTGCAGGACAAACAGTTAAGACAGGTCTGAGTTATGTCGCTACCCTTGTAGAAGTAACTGTTAACGGTATCTTATTAACAGATGTAACAGACTACACAGCAACTAACGGAAACAGCGTCACCTTCACTGTTGCACTGGCCTTGAATGATGAAGTGACTGTTGTGTCCTTGAAGATCTTTACTGTTGCAGATCATTATACTAAGTCTGCCGCTAATACATTGTTAGCTGCTAAAGCTACCACTACTGCTTTGGCTACTACTACTACAACTGCCAACGCAGCACTACCAAAAGCTGGTGGCACTATGACAGGTGCAGCAATAGGTGCTGTTGTAGCACTTACAGATGCAACCAGCATTGCCACAAACCTGGCATTGAGCAACAACTACTCTGTCACCCTAGCTGGCAACCGCACACTAGCCAACCCAACTAACACTGTCGCTGGTCAGTCTGGTTCTATATTTATCACACAAGACGGAACAGGCTCACGCACACTGGCCTACGGGACTAACTTTAAGTTCGCTGGCGGTACAGCCCCCACACTCAGCACAGCAGCAGCGTCCGTTGATCGGCTTGATTATGTGGTAGCAGCCGCAACCAAGATTCATGCGGTAGTGTCTTTGGATGTGAAATAATGGGCGTCTTAAACGAGAATCAATTATTGGGTGCTAGCGGTGCTGGCAGTTATGAGATAGAGCAGTCACTTAGGTTTAATGATGATGATAGTTCATATCTAAGTCGCACACCTAGTTCGGCTGGTAATCGTAGGACTTGGACTTGGAGTGGTTGGGTTAAGCGTAGTAATTTAGGAAGCTCAACTTATTATTGTTTTTATGGTGTTGATGGTGTTTCTCCAAATGATAGAACAGAATTTACATTTTCGGCTGATGCTCTTCATATATATGAGGAGGTTTCAACAGCCACGATTACTTTAACAACAACCCAATTATTTCGTGACCCATCCGCTTGGTATCATGTAGTAATAGCAATGGATACTACACAAGCAACTGATACTAACAGGGTTAAGTTGTATGTTAATGGCGAGCAGGTAACTTCATTCTCTGCCTCAACGTACCCGTCTCTAAACTATGACACAATTACTAATTCAGCAAAAGTACACGTTGTAGGTGCTAGGAGATATGCGGCTGGAACAACAAACAAATTCCTAGACGGCTACCTAGCAGAAGTAAACTTCATAGACGGACAAGCCCTAACACCAGATTCATTTGGTGAGACAGGCGACTACGGTGAGTGGAAGCCTATAGCCTACGCTGGCACATACGGCACGAATGGTTTCTATCTTGATTTTGCAGACAGTAGCTCACTGGGCAATGATGCGGCTGGTAGTAACAACTGGACACCTACGAACCTAGCAGCTACAGATCAGATGTTGGATAGTCCTACGAATAACTTTTGTACTTGGAATCCGTTAGACAGTTATCTCACACCAGTATTATCGGAAGGTAATTTAAAGTTCCAGTTAAATACCGCACGATGCAGAGGTACAATAGCTTCTCAAGTCGATGGTAAAATTTACTTTGAAGTTTACAATCCTACTCTTGTATCAAATAGTAATGTGCATCACATGGGTTTAGCATCCATAGGGTTAGACATCAATAACGCTAGTAACATGGAAAATGCGGCGGGCGGTGGTGCTACCATTTGGACGTATGCTAATGCAAATGGTCGAAGTATTTATGCTAGGCAAAACGGTAGCAATATAGCTACTGTGGCTCTGCCAAACCAAATTGCGGCTGGCGACATAATTGCTTTTGCTTCTGATTCTTCTACTGGCAAGGTTTGGATGTCTCAAAATAATTCATGGTTAAAGGCTAATGGCTCGTTTGATGGTTCTAACGCTTTATCTTCCTCAAACTATTTATTTCAACTAGCGACAGGGCATGAATTAACCCCACTGACAATGCCTTTAGGTTCAACACCATCTACTATTGGGGTGTTGAACTGCGGCCAAGATTCAAGTTTTGCTGGAGCAAAAACCCCACAAGGAAACCAAGACAGCAACGACATTGGTGACTTTTACTACCCCGTCCCGTCTGGTTTCTTAGCTCTTTGCTCGGCTAATCTTGATACGCCCACTGTTATCCCTAGTGAGCATTTTAATACAGTCTTGTACACCGGCACACGGCAGAATAAAGTAATCTCTGGAGTAGGCTTTCAGCCCGATCTTATTTGGCTTAAAACCAGATCAACAGCTAGTAACCATGCTCTTGTTGATAGCGTCCGTGGAGGAGGCAAAGCTCTACAGCCTAGCACTACTTCTTATGAAAACCAATATGGCGCACAGGATGATAAAGTCACAGCATTTAGTTCTGACGGATTTAGCCTTGGGGTCGATGCTGGTGGTTATGGATTCAACGATAATAATTCTACCTATGTAGCATGGAACTGGAAAGCTGGCGGCGCAGCATCATCCAACACCAACGGCTCAATCACTTCAAGTGTGTCTGCTAACGTAGATGCTGGGTTCTCGATTGTTAGTTATACTGGAAATGGTACGTCTGGCGCTACAGTAGGTCATGGACTTACTTTAAAAATACCAGAATTAATAATAATTAAAAACAGAACCAAGTCAGGTGAAAACTGGGCGATTGGTATTGAAGGAATTACTGGGGTATCTAATGATTCCCTAAAGTTTACTACTGAGGCCAGTAATGCTGGAACGGGCTATTTTGCAGGTTCTAGTTCATCCACTTTATTTACGTTAGGTAATGCAGCTAACAGTAACTTTAATACAAGTAGCCTTATAGCCTACTGCTTCCACAGCGTTGACGGCTACTCGAAGGTCGGCAAATTAGTTGGTAATGGAAACGCTGATGGGCCGTTTGTGCATTGCGGTTTCAGGCCAGCATGGGTGATGTGGAAACGCACTGACGCTGCCCAAGAGTGGCACGTTTTTGATACAGCAAGAGACGAGTATAATCCGCTAAATAAAGACTTATGGCCCCCTCATTCTAGTGCTGAATACACAGGATATGGTGGCCCTGTTGATTATTTGTCAAACGGATTTAAATTTAGAACTAGCAGTGTAATTGCTAACGCAAGCGGTGGAACTTACATTTTTCTAGCATTCGCAGAAAATCCATTTAAACACACAAACGCAAGATAAGAGGAGAACCTTATGTGGTTTGTAGGAAACACAGAATCAGGATTTGTCGTCAATAAGCCTCGTGGCTTGACCATTGATTCTATTCAATACCCAAGAAACATCTTTGCTCTTTGGAGCAAGGCCGAACTAGCAGCTATTGGCGTTAAGCCATACAGCGAGACTAGATTAGACTCACGCTATTACAATCAGGGTGCGTTAACTCGCACTGAATCAGATGGTGAGGTATTAGGCACTTATGCAAGCATTGATAAAGATGTGGCAACACTCAAGACTAATATGCTTTCAAGCGTTAAATCAATCGCTGGCTCGTTACAAGCTCAAGTAGATTGGTATTGGTCTAGGGCAGCTAAAGGCGGTACAGCAGTACCAGCAGAAGTAGCTACTCACGCCACTGCTATTTACACAGAAATGGTTTCTAAGGAGACTACCATAGCTGCATTGTCTGACTTAGCGGCTGTCATTGTGTATCAGAATACACCGATGGTAGAGACTCGTAAGGTCAAGCACACATCTGATGATGGTGTAGACACCTATGGGCCTGAAACTGAGACAAGCAATCGTGATGTGGATAACGTCACACATGGTTGGCCTAGTCTTGAAGAAGTAGATCCAGCGTTTGTAAGTTTAGTAGGAGAATAATATGACTAAGGCAAGAGATTTATCATTAGCTTCAAAGCTACCCTTAGCTGGAGGAACACTAACAGGTAATCTGGTCACAAAAGGTATCACCAGTGTCACCCTAGGTAGCAACAACCTTGTGGCTGGTTCGACTGCTGGAGATAGCATTACATCTGGGGGCAATGGTAATACTTTACTAGGCACTAACGCTGGTACTGCTGTTACGACAGGTGGTAATAACGTATCTGTAGGTTATAATTCTTTATCTAGTAATACTACTGCTGGCGCAAATGTAGCGGTGGGTTATCAGACGATGCTAACTAACATTACTGGAGCTGAAAATACTGCAATAGGGTATGAAGCTTTAAAGTTCAACACAACAGGTAGTTACAACACTGCTTCTGGTTTGATGGCTTTAAAGGCTAATACAACAGGTAGTTACAACACTGCGTCTGGTTACCATGCTTTAAAATCTAACACCACAGGTACAGACAATGTTGCGGTTGGTGTGAGTACCTTACAAACAAACACCACTGGAATAAGAAACGAGGCATTAGGTAATGGCGCTTTGTATTCTAATACATCTGGTGGTAACAATGTAGGAATAGGTAGACAAGCCTTATATAGTAATACAACTGCTTCATCTAATATTGCGGTAGGTGGTAATGCTTTATTTGCTAACACAACAGGCCCAAACAACACTGCTGTTGGTGGGACTGCTTTAATGTTTAACACAACGGGTTGGAACAATACGGCAACTGGTATGGAGGCTATGAAAGCTAACACTACAGGAGTCAATAACGTAGCTGCTGGTAAGGCTGCTTTACTTGCTAATACAACAGGTGGAGCTAATGTTGCTATTGGGTATCAGGCGTTAGACGCTAACACCACAGGTACAGACAATGTTGCGGTTGGTAAGGATGCTATGACTACTAACACTACAGGCATCTATAACACTGCTTGCGGTCAAAATGCAATGTATAGTCACACCACAGGAAATCGTAATTCAGGGTTTGGCTCTCACGCTCTATCTGGCACCACGACAGGCACTTACTGCACAGCGATTGGTTTTAATGCTCAGTCATCATCTGCAACAGCAAGTGAACAAATGACGTTAGGTGATGCAAATATATCTAATCTACGTTGCAACGATACCTCAATCTCTTCCCTGTCCGACTCTCGTGATAAAACATCAGTCATTGATTCACCTTATGGGTTAGACTTCATTAACACTGTTAGACCTGTACAGTTCTTATGGAATACCCGTGATGGTAACGCTAAAGATGGTTCTACTCGCATAGGCTTCTTAGCACAAGAGTTATTAGCAGCTACTAATGGCAATAACGCTACCCTTGACTTAGTTATGGATGATAACCCTGACAAGCTAGAAGCTAAGTATGGCAACTTGCTACCTATAATGGTTCAAGCAATCCAAGAATTATCAACTCAAAACGCAGCACTCGCTGCACGTATAACAGCATTAGAGGCATAACACAATGGAATTAACAGCAGAAGAAATCGCAGCACATTACTCAGCTTGTGGTGATTCAGTAGCACTTATAAATGCTGGTAAGCCAGCCGATATGTCTGATGATGATTGGGTAGATACCTTAGCACGTAACAAAGAGCATTTAGTTCTTATGTTAGCTAAGGATTATTGGACTACTGAGAGCATGACTGCTATAACAGCAGCTTCTGCTGCGTAAGATGTGGTCGTCGCCACTTGAGTTATACCCTGTGCATGTGTCTTCAGCGCAAGCTCCGCAAGGGCAAGGATTTGTTGTAGAACCTCAAGTGGCAATTAAATTACAAGATTACTTATCTGTACAACCTGCCAAGGGTCCCTACGAGCTTGCACAAGATTTTCATAGAAGGAGGTTATGGGTATGCTAGCTGAATTAGCAATAGCCAATGCTGCATTTGCAGTTATTAAAACTACTCTAAATAATGGAGGCGAATTACTCTCGGCAGGTAAAGCAGTAAGTGCATACTTTGGGGCTGAAAAAGAAATAGCAAAGAAAGTAGAAAATGGTAGTGGTAATGTATTAGAAGCCTTCCAGGCCAAAGAACAGCTAAGGATTCAAGAAGAAGAATTAAAGTACATGCTCAATAAACAAAGATTGCAGGGATACTCTGACTTTCTTGCTTTTAAAGCACAATACAGTAGAGACATTAAAGAAGCAGAGAAAGAAAAAGCCCGTCTTAAATACAAAAGGCAGAAAGCCATTGAGGAAAATTTAACAGTTGCTATAAAAGCATTTGGTATTATATTTATAATTATGGCTGTATCATTTGGTAGTTTTGTTTACTTTAAAAACAACCCCAGTGTAACCTCTGACCCAAGAATTAATTCGGGCTATCACAAGACTGTAAAATAGAATTTAAAAGGATATTAATAATGTCAGCAATGCCAGACTTTGAAGCAGGACAGCTAGTTAGTGCGGTAACCCAACTAAATAAAGACGTTGAAAGCCTCACTAAAACAATGGCTAAACTTAATGATCGCTTAGCTGTTCAAGAAATACAGCTAGCCAAGGGTAAAGGTATGGCTGCAGGTGCCATGATATTAGCTGCTGTATTAGGCGGTATAAGTTCATATATAATGGGGAAAATGTAAATGGCTTTTAAATTTAGTGAAACATCTACCAAAAGATTAACAGGCGTAAATTCTCACGTTGAAGAGACTATACAACTTGCAATCAAATTATCTTCTATTGACTTTGGTATTCCTGAATATGGAGGCCTGCGTACTACTGAAGACCAGGCCCAGTTATTCACAGCAGGAAAGTCCAAATGTGATGGAAGGGTTAATAGGTCTAATCACCAGTCAGGCGACTCAGTTGATGTATATGCCTATGTTGATGGAAAAGCTAGTTGGGAGAAAGATCATTTAGCTTTAGTAGCAATCTACGTATTAACTGCTGCTAATAAGTTAGGTTATAAATGTGAATGGGGTGGTACATGGACTAAATCTGGCAAACCTTATGGCTGGGATATGCCACATTTTAATATAACATTGGGGTGATTTATGGCGTGGTTAAGCTTCTTAGGACCTGTGGCTGATCTAGGTAAAACTTATTTAAAAGGTAAGAATGATATAGCTAAGGCAAAACAGGCAGCTGATATTGTGGGTATACAAGCAGAGGCTGATGTAAAAGTAGCTGGTGCTGTAGCTGCTCACAAGCTAGCAGGAGATGGACAGACTCAGGATTATAATTTAGACTACATTGCTATGCAACAAATGGATAAGTCCTATGTTGATGATATAATGATAGCTTTATTACTGATACCTATAGCTGCATCATTCTTAGGCTATCAAGAAGAAATAACTGCTGCATTTGAATCATTTGCGGCTATGCCAGATTGGTACCAATACTTGGTGATAGGTATTTATGTAGTTAAGTTTGGATTGCGTGGTTTACTGACTAAATTAGTATCAGGTAAGCTAGGTAGTTTTGGAAAAGCATAACCCCCTTAAAGGAGAGATATCCTTAAGGGGATTTTAATAATTTTGGAGTAGTATATGGGTATTTGGTTATATGATGCTAGCGCATTAAAATATTTTAAAGTAGTTAATTTTGTTGTAGACGCTAATGGTGCTCTTACAGGTAACGTAGATGTCACTGGAGCTACTGTTGCTTCTGCTGCTGGTGATTACATATTTAAATGGGGTGCTCGTGGCCTTAACGACGTGTTAGTATTAGCCCGTAAATAAAAGAATGGAGGTTACCTATGCCTAAAGTAGATATACCAGAATTTGGGTTAAAGGGTTTGAACACAGACCTCCCCTCCTTCGTTCTACCATTAGAAAACTTTAGTGCTGGTCTGAATATTAGGTCTAGCAATAATAGGCTATCAGCTGTACCAGCGTTTGTTTCATTTAGTACCACGTTTACAGCATTAAATAAAATATATAAAGGAGCACAGTGGACACCTGCTGGCTCCTCTTTTTATAATATTGCAGTAGTAGGTAATAAGTCTTCTGATAATTCAGTCAAAGCTTATATTGATTACAATGGCACTGCAACTGCTCTAGATTTCCCTACTGTTCTAGACACTGCTGTAGGTGTTTCAGATCCAGATTTATTTGTATTTAACGAAGTGTTGATTGGTAATTTTCAAAATAATAGACCTATGTTTTCTGCACCTAATGCATCTACACAGGGTGACTTTTCATTTATACCTAATTGGTTACCAGCTGTGAGAACTAATAACACTGCAATCACAGCCGTAGTTGCAGGTGTTTCTTATTATGTTATAACTGCTACATCTGCTAATTGGTCATCTATAGGTGGTCCTACTACAACAACGGCTGGCACTACTTTTTTATGTACATCAACCAACAGTAACATAACATCATTAGGCAATGTATCTGCTGCCGTTCAGATTTATGCTAAAAAGATGGCTCAGTATAATGGCCGACTTATAGCTATGAACTTATATGGTGGTACAACAGAACCTATTACATTATCATGGAGTACTCCAATATCTACTATTGCTAGTTTAGCAGCGGTTAAATGGTCTACTAGCGGTGCATCTTCTGATGGAGATGATTTAATTACTGACACTGCGGGTAAACTAATAGATGGCGGTCAGCTAGGTCAATACTTTATTGCCTATAAAGAAGATGCTGTAATTCGTTATAGGGATACAGGTTCTCCTTTTTACTTAGTACCTGAAGTAGCTTTCTCTGATGATGGTCTATATAGCGCTAACTGTTTTGTAGAGATTGAAGGCAATAGGCATGTAGTGCTAGGTAATCGTGGTGTTTACATGCATAATGGTGGCCCTGAAAAAGAAAATATATCTAAGGGAATTGTAGAGACTGATTTATATTCTTCTATTAATCCTGCTCATAAAGATCGTACATTTTTGTTTAGACAGAGTGAAGATAAAGAGGTGTGGATATGTTACTCTGCTGTCGGTAACAGCGCTGCGGGCTGTAATCAAGCTCATGTGTATAATTATCAAACTAGCACATGGTATAAACGTAGTTTACCTGATGTCAATAATATTGCTGAAACAGAGATTGCAGGTGCATATATTGCATTAGCATTTAAGCCTTCTACTAGTGCTGTATTTAAAATTGGACCAATTGTAGAGTCTACAGGGCATGTAGCATTCCAAATGAATACTATGGGCGATACTAGTGCTACTAAAAATATCACTGCCATATATCCTAAATGTCTTAATACATTAAAGCTTAGGATACAAGGTACTAATAATGCAGGTGGTAGTGGTTCTGTAACATTTGCAGCGGGTAAAAATTTTAACCCACTCACTCAATACAAGCATGACACCCGTGTTAATGGTAGATTTATTAGCCTTAAGCTAGAAATGGTTGGTGGCGTTTCACCAGAGATATCAGGCATTGAGGTAGACGTAGAGGCAGGAGGCCTAAGATAATGGCTAAAATATTTATACCAAATAATTTAACTAAACCCCAGTTAGATGCATTTAGAAGTATAGAAGTAGAACTTAATAAACTGTCTAGCAATGTTACCACAGGTGATGGTGCGCCTACTGTAGTTAGTAATCTGCAGGATGGTGCCTTCTACTATGATTACACCAATCTTAACTTGTATGTTTTTAGAGAATCTGATAACAGTTGGAAAGACTCCACTGCTGCAATAGCAGATAACATATATACCTCGGGTACTACAGAAATTGATGGGGCCAAGGTGGCTGCGGGTACTATTACTGCTAATAAGATTACTATAGCAGAGAATATAGCATTCACAGGAAGTACTTCTGGACTTATATTTGGTAAGACTTCATTAGCTGATACAACTGCTGGTTCCTTTTATGGTAAATCATTAGATGCTGCGGGTAACGCCATATCAGGATTTAATATATCTTCTGCAACAAGCGGTATTTATGCAGACAGCTCAGGTATTATGGCACTTAATAATGTTAGGCTATACACAGGTTCTGCGGGTACACCTTTACTATTGTTAAACCCGGGGACCTATGCCACTAGTATTGCTTCAGCTACTACTGTTATATCCGTAACAATAGTAGGGGCTGGTGCTGGCAACCAAAATAATATGGCATATAACTCGGGAACACAAGGTAATAACCTTGGCTCTTCGGGGCAGGGTTCTTGGATTGAATTTTACAGTGGCCCTGTTGTAAGTGGTAGCGTAACTGGTAGTCTTTTAAATATTAGTGGTACTACCAGATTTATAGCAGCAGGGGGTGCAGCATCAACAAGCTATACAAGAGGATCAACCTCTGCTGTTACAGGCCCCGCAGGGCAAGCATCTTCACAGGCTAATTCAGCTGGTGCTGGATTAGGTCCTACTGAAAGTGGTAATACAACTGCCATAGCAGGGCATGGTTTCAGGGGTGGTGGCGGTGGTGGAGGCGGTGGTCAAGCTGATACTTATCCTTTAAAAAATACAGCAGTAACTAACATAGCAGCAGCTGGTGCCACAATAAGCCAACAATTTACAGTACCAACAAATACTCAGAGTGTTAAAGCCTTTGTGGGTACTGGAGGTAGCGGTGGTGCTGGTGGTAATATAACTTACACTTACCTCCAAGGTCCAGAACAAAACGTAATCACAGGTGCTTCATATTCTGTTAGAGGTGGTAATGGTGGTAATGGTTATATATCCATTGCAGATCCTAATTCAGGTGGTATAGAGGTTGACTTAGTTGCACTAGTTAACAGGGTAACACAGTTAGAAACTAACCATTAAAACATGGAGACCCCCTATAATGGATGTCAAATTATTAATACCTGAAGAAGTGCTGGCAAAGTGGCCTGAGATAGCACCCCTCGTATTATCATTCTTAGAGAAAGGTGAAGGGGAGTCTACAGTATTTGATATAGCTCAGAAGTGCCTAAGTATGCACTATCAATGCTGGATAGTTACAGACGAAGATAAGATAATTTGTGTATGCATAACTAAGATAGACGAATACTCTGAGTTTAAATCATTACATATTATTGGTGTGGCTGGCAGTGCTATGCATACTTGGCAACACTTTCACTATGCACTAGAGGGATTTGCCAAGTTTAATAGCTGTAAAAGAATTACACAATGGGGACGGAAAGGCTGGATTAAACAATTAGAAAGCCTAGAAGGTCAACATGGTGAAGCATATAAAGTTGTTCATACTGTAATGGCTATGGACTTAATAACAGATCAGGAGATTTAAAATGGGTGGAAGCAGCTCACCAGTATCAGTAGAAACAGTACCAGAATGGTTAAAACCATATCTTACTAACGCACTACAAGAGGGGCAGGACTTATATGGTGCTGGTGGGATGAGCCACGTAGAGGGCTTAACCGGAGAACAACAGGAAGGTATGGGCCTGATTAAAGGGTCTACAGCCAGCCAAATGGACACCGCTAACAAGTCAGCTGCAGCCCGAGATGTACTTCTCAACTCTGCTCAAGGTAAGGAGATTGTTGGTTACGATAACGTTAACACCCAAGCTATGAAGGATGCAGCGGTTCGAAGGAGTGAACAGGCTTTTGGTGATACTGCAGGCTCTATGGCATCTAATGGTCTTGTAGGTGGCCGTCGTGCTGAACTTGTTAAGTCACAAAACAAAGCAGAGCTAGCAAGTGGTTTAGCGGATATAGACTATAATGATTATAATACTAGGCGTAGTCAGGCGCAAACCTCTGCAGGTGGTGTTATATCTGCAGGTGCTGGTTTACAACAACAGGCTGCTGCACCCGGTGCATCTCTTGCAAATGTTGGTAAAGGTATACAAGAGCAGAATCAAAGACAAGCAGATGGTACTTATCAGGGCTATCAACGATGGTTGGGTGCATTACAGGGTGTACCTTCTTCACCTAATTCAACTGGCGCAGGGGGTAAGTGACCATGAAACAAGATTATATAGACAAAGATGTTAGAGAAAAGCATAATACAGCTGTAAGAAATTTTAATGCCAGCGCACAAGGGGCACAATACCAAGGTAATGACGGTGGTCAAGGGGCAGTAGTACAGGCTCATGCAGACGCATTAAATGAAGCTGAAGCACAACGAGTAAAACAAATACAGAATCAGCGTACTCAGGATATAATCCTTGCCAAAATGCAGCCTCAGGCACGAGCACCTTTAGAACCTATGGTGAGTGCGTTGACACCACGTAAAATTGATGACAATGACTTCGCAAGAGGGCTTGCAAAATTAGCTGAACAGGGGCAAGATTATCTTGCAAAGTCCCCATTAGGTACCTTTTTTGATGGTGTGAGTAATGTATTTGGTAATGATAATCAAAGTTATTGGGAATCCAAAGCACCCCCTATGTCAATGCGTGGAGGAGCTGAACGTGCTGAGTATATGGCTAAAAAGCCTTGGTGGGATCAGTTCACTTACTCCAGAACTGATGAGCAACGTGCAGCGGAAGATAAAAGGGAAAGAGATAAAGAGTGGAATCCAGTCAGTGGGCAAAATCAAGAGTTCCAAAGAAAAGGCAATGGCCCCGATGGTGTTAATGGTAATATGGTCGGTGTAACAGCCCCTATATCTGGCGGTAATACTGTCGGTATTTTCGGTAGTGGATTTGGCGGGGGCTTTACACCTACTGGCCGCACAGGCCCTGCCAATTACTTCTCAGCCCTACCTGATGGTATATTTAATTCAGGTAGTAGCCCAGCATTAGTGGGTATACAAACTAGTTATGGTGACAGTTATAATGCTGCTGACCAATGGACATCTAACGGTAATGCTACACGAGCAGCCCAAGCAGCAGCAACAGGAGATACATAATGCAACAACAACCTAACCAAGCTAGTGAATTCTTAGGTATGGACCCCCTAGAAGCATTAAAGCTTCAACCAGTAGCATTACGTGGGGGTGGTGGTGGGCAATTTGATAACTCTGACCCATTAATGAAAATGGCACAACAAGTAGCTATGTCAGCAGCCTTTTATGGCGGTACAACCAGTGTACCCCATAATTACATGGCAGGGACAGATGAGGTACCCGGTCAACGTACAGGGCAAGACACAGTCCCTGCAATGCTATCCCCGGGTGAAGCAGTAATCCCTGCATCAGCTGCCCAAGACCCTGCCAATCAAGGTGCTATTGAGGGTATGGTAGAGGAAGGTCAGGCAGATCAAGGTATGGCTGCACAAATACTACAGTCGCTAGGCTTACCCGCAGACCCACAGTTAATAGCTATGATTGAAGACATGTTAGCACAGGGTATACCCCCTGAAGTTATTGTGCAACAGTTACAAGAGCGTATGGAACAGTCACAGGGTGGTCAAGAAGGTGGACCAGAGGCTCCTGTGTCAGCTCCTATGGGTATGCCAGCAGGGCCTCAAGGTGCCCCTATGGAGACCATGGAACAAGGTATGGGCATGCCACAGGGCTTGTATGGCGGTAGTGCAGATGTACAAGGCCCTCTATCGGGTAAGAAACAACGTGAACAACAGAAGTTTAATTCTGATGAATATCGTAAAGACGCTGCATTCCAAGCTGATCAACAACGTAAGAATGAAATGCATAGACGTAGTATGAGTGGAGAGTAGTTATGGCTGCAATGACCTATAGTGAATATAGCGCTCTTTCTGATGATGAACGTAAGACTATGTTTGACAATTCAAGTACAGAAGATCGTGGAAAAATATGGGATATGATTATTGCTAACGACACCAATAATAAAAGTATGTTAGATCGTGTTTCTGAGTGGGGGGATGATGTATGGAATGGGCTATGGGATAAAGATTCAGGTAATGAAACAGTAGCCAAGGCAAAGGCTACATTATTAAGTCCAGAAGAAACTCTAATGCAGCAACCTGTGCTTCCTCCAAACTCTATACCAGACGATGAGAATGCAGAAATAGAACTTACAAAATCACTTGATAAAATTCTCAAAGATGTAGATAAAACTGGCGCTTTAAATGGTTTAGAATACATTTACAATGAAAATTCTTTTGATACTGAAAATCCAGAGGAACCTTACCCTATTTTCCTAGGCCAAGCAAGCAGGTTATTGACACAAGCCCATAGTGTACCAGGTTTTGCAAAAGAAAACCCTAGATTAATAAAAGCACTTGAAAATGTATTAGCTAACAAAAACAGTTCACCAGCAGAGAAGATGTCAGCGGCAGAAATTGCAGAAGTTGAAGCTGATCTTGCTAAAAAACTTAGTGTATGGCGTAATTTACCCCAGAATATAGGTAAAAATATAAGCCAAGGTATAAATAAGGTAAGTCAATTTTGGGATGAACTTACAGCTAGTAAGCCAACAATACCAAATTCCACGCCAGTGCCTACGATTAACGCAGCACAACAGAAGTTGTTTAGTGGCACAAACATTATTAGTAAGCCTGATATATCAGCATTAGCCAATTTCAGAGGGACAGGTGGTTACCAATCTATAGATCACCCAGCAATGAATATAACAGGGCCGAGTTCATCAATAGTAAAACCAATAGATCAAGCCCCAATAGATAGAAGGGGTGCCAGATTAATCGAAGAAATGGGCCAAGGTGCTCTACCAACTAAGCAAAATATGGGTCAAAATTCTTTATCCACAGATATAAGAATCCCTAGAGTGATAAAAGAATTAGACCAAAATAATCCAAAAGCACTTTCATTAGTAGATAGTACACCAATAAAAATCCCTTCACAAAGTCCTTCATTAGTAGATAGTACACCAATAAAAATCCCTTCACGAGTTCCTTCATTAGTAGATAGTACACCAATAGCACCACAAAGAAAAGTGACAGGAACTACTGGTCTTGAGAATCGTCGTGGCTTTAATCCAAATTCTTATGATTCTAAATATAACCCTGAGTTATTAGATCAGATTGATCGTTATAGGCTGCAAGACAAATTAATTACAGCATATAATCAACGTGGGGATATGTACCCACCCCAAGCTAGTAATAAGGCTGGAGGTTATCAATCTGTAGATCATGTACCTCCTATTGTAACAGGTAATGGTATACAACCTATTGCAGGTCATCCTAGTGCTATAAAAGGTACAGTACCTTTACCTAATTATAGCATACCTCAACCTAGGTCTATAGATAGAAACAATCCTAATGCAGCGCCTCAGCGTCCGGGTTATAAAGTAGTTAAAGACGGAAATAATAACCCTGTGAAATCTAGAAATGGATTCATGTGGTCTAAAGATTATCAGCATAAAATGTGGGAGAATTAAACATGGCTACCAAAGCGCCACTAAGTAAGAAGCCACCTCAGTTAAGAGGGCCAGCTAAGAAAAAACCATACTGGAATAGTTTCTCCGATGGATGGGATGGTTATGAAGGTATGGGCATTTCAGAGGGCATCGGCCATTTCGCGGGTGGACTATACGACACCGCAGCAGCAGGTGCAGATTACATAGTAGATAGTGCAGTGCAGGGTGCTAAGAATGACTACAATAGGGCCTCTGATATCGCGTCTTCCACATGGGCTGGTTTCACTGGTTCTAATAAGCAAGAGGCTGTTGTACCAGAAATTGCACCGTATGTCACCCGACAAGCACCGCCTAGTGTATTAAGCCCTCCTATTAAAAATAACCCAGCGCCTACTGCTGCACAGATTGAGAATTATGGCTATGCAGACCCCTACCCAACTGATACAGTAGTACCAGCGGTAGATAAAACTGTAGACCCCACTGTTAAAGCTGAGACAGCAGCGGTCCCTGTACTAGAGCCTCTCACCCTCCCTGACGCAGCGGCTACTGTAGTGCCTGAGAAAGCAGAGTCTGTAGAAGAAGTTACAGCTAGGGTTGAGAGAGAGTACGAAGCATCTAAAATAACTGATACAGGTACTGACGATAAGTCCGGTATCAACACAAGTACTTTTGAAGCTACAGATGGGGAAGGTAATAAGATACCAGTACCCCCAGAACAGATTAAAGGTATATTTGATAAGGCATCCAGTATATTCGGAGATGTATTTAGTGGACCTGATCTTAAGAGAATGACACTATATACACTTGGTGGCTTAATGTCAGGTGGTTCACTGGAAGGTTCTTTTAAATGGGCTGGTATGAAGGTCATGGAAGAACAAGGTATTTCCAAGGCAAATCAGGTTGCAGCAGATGCTAAGACATTAGATTATGAAAGGCTTGTAGCTAGAGAGCTTACCGCCACTGATGAAGCAGAATTAACTGCGTTAACCCTACAGGAATTCACTAGATTAACAGCTGAAGCTCTTGCAGGTACCAACGCAACTAAGGCACAAGTAGCAGCATTAGCCCTTAAGAATTATCAGGAACTACACCTTAATACACTTAGGGATAACAGTATACGACAAGCTGCTGCCACCACAGGTGCAGCCCGGCTAAAATTGGATGCCAAAAATGATAGGGTGGGGCAACCTACGAGTACCACTGAAGGTTATACTGCCCAAGGTATACCTAATATACCATTCCTAGAGGCTACTCAGAGGTATGGTAAGAATGACACCAAGTACTTCACTGTAGATGTACCTAACACTTTATTTGACACTGAAGCGGATGGTTCTCTTATAGCCGTAGAACTTAATGGATTCAAGAAATGGGCAAGATTACCAGAGAATAGACATTTAGGTATAAATCTAGCAAAAGGGAATAATAGTGGTAATATGGAGGTCAATCAGCTTAAGAGGATTATGGAGATATCTGATAAGTTGGCAGGTACTGTTGAGAAAGCGTTCGATAAGAGTGATTTAGACTCCCTCGCTGCATCGGAATCAGTAGCTGCACACCTAGTAGCTCGTGGTTACAAGATAGATAATATTGACGAGTTGGTACATATTAGGCACCTAACCGCATTAACGGCCAATGATGCTGCTGCTTACTCTAGAGCTAATGGCAACATGATTATCAATAACATGGCACCATTCTTTGATAAGGCCGCACTATCTGTAGCTGCTGGAGCACCGGGTGAAGGTGTTTGGGGCATAAAGCATACAACCCGATTGCTGGGTAGAGTATCTTATACCAGTGTAGATACTAAGAAAGTAGGTTTATTGGCGAAGACGATGCTAGATAAGGCCGGAGGTGACTTCGAGGTTGTTAAAACAGAGTTTGAGAAAATGTATAAACACTATAATAAAGTTAAAGCAGGGGAAGTCCCCGGTGAAACAATACCTACTTTGACAGTCCTTGATGATGAGAATGAGTTCTACGTTTGGGCAACTAAAAGATTAGCCAAGAAATAGGAGGCTAGATGAAAGATTCAAATGAGCTAACTGAATTAGAACAGTTAATGTTAGATGAAGGTATAGGTGAGTATAACGATGAACCGATAGTGCATACAGGGGAGGGCGGTGAGACCATTGAGCTTAAAGATCAAGACACTGGAACCACAAATGATGGTACTGTTATACGTTTCAACCCTATAGC
>Ga0308018_10000210_pt1 | contig 32195 bp, 47 predicted proteins | sample Neamet282_FD_203130 | JGI IMG/M metagenome (GOLD analysis project Ga0308018, IMG submission 203130) | Marine microbial communities from water near the shore, Antarctic Ocean - #282 | ecosystem: Environmental > Aquatic > Marine > Unclassified | place: Southern Ocean | collected 2014-10-01
CCAGTCGATTTGTTTGTACTCGTCCAACTGCTTGCCAGCCTCGGACTGCATCTGTCCAAGAGCTTGAGCATACTGGTTGCGTTCTTGCTGGACCGCTTGCGCCTGTTGAAGCATCGATTTGCGTTGTCCTGCAAGTTCTTCCGTCTTCTTTGAATAATCTGAATGCTTCAGGTATCCAGACTGGAGTTCGTCAAGAGTTATCTCTACTTCCTTGCCGTCTACTTTGACGGTGTATAGTTGAGGCTCCGATTCATCTTCGTCTTCGTCTTCCGCATCTACACCTTCTTGTTCTTTGTCTGCTTGGCTATCTGATGTCTCAGGTCGCTGAGTCTCATAGCCTTCTTCTTCTGTATCCTCGGCATCAAGGATCGCCTGTGATGCCTCTTCTACTGTTCCTTCTTCGCCAGTTCCCTGTTCTGGGTTGTCTGCCATGTTGTTACCTCGTTGGTTGATCTAATAAAAAAAGCCCCGACAAGATTCCCGTTAGGGTTGTTCTCATCGAGGCTTCCGTTGGATTGGACTCGTAATTTGTTACTCGCTCAATAAATGTCTACTGCTTAAAACTCTATCGATTTCTCCTCGGTTACTTTCTTAACAATACCCTTGTGCAAATGAAGGGTGATCTTTCCTGTAAAACTAGAAACTATATATTTCTTTATGGCTTCAATAATGCGTTCCAATATTCGACTCCACTCCGCTTTGTTTTTCTGCCATCTTGCCTGTTTCCATAACCCGCTTAACTTCGTTCACAAAGTCAGCAAGAATTTGTAATTTCTTGTATGCGATTTCTCTGTCTGCCAATTCGTCTGGCCTTGAGTTCACCCAGTCTCCCATATACCCGTCACTTAGGGCTTGCATCGCTTTCTTATAAACATCGCTCTCTAATATGCGTTGTGCTTCTTGCCCGTCTAAAACTTCTTGGTTATTCCCCACTCAGTACTCCCTTCTAGTATGGTGATTTAAGAGGTCTGCCCATTTGAACATTAATAAACTTGTCATAGGCATTCGGGTTTTCTTGCAATCTTCCCATTGCTCCCGGCTTATCATGCAATACATCCATGACACTATCGAACTCCCCAAGTAATGATTTATATATTGGTGACATCCCCGCGCCTTTGCTCTTAGGCAAGAGGGAACCAACGCCCACAATGCTTCCATTCGTTACAGGATAGCTGGGGATACCCACTGCGTCTGCGATCTTACTTCGTCCTGTAGCCGGGTCAATATATTGGGAGCTTCTAGCCAAAGGGTCATCAGTAAGTTGGAAGGCTCTGTCTTTTAAGAAGTGACTAAAGTTCTTAGGGTCAACATCATACGAACCAGTCGGTAATGCTTTTGCCCTAGAGAAAAGTTCGTTGTAATATTTAAATGGACTCTTAGGGACTAAGGCTGGTTTCAACTCTCCCTTCAGATCCTTCTTGAATCCTTTTTTCAGCATTGACTTGCCGGGTGATTTTTTCTGCAATGCTTTCTGCTCATTCATAAAACCTCGCTCAACGGCATTCCACCTTGATCGCAAGTCAGTCCAAGCCATAGCCTGAAGTTCATGCGGAATGACACCCAACTCTTCTGATGCCAGTTGCGCTAGTTTTTGATGGAATAAGAACTTAGGACCAGCAATGCCGCCACTGATAAAATCGCCACCCGCCCTTGCTTGTATCGTATCGGCAGTGATTAAATCTCGGAAGTTATCAGGCAACCCTTTCATCAAGGATTCGTCACCACCGCCAAGAACATATCCGTGTTTAATGTTCGTTGAAAAGTTGGGAGCCTTGTATGTGCCTTGTCCATAAATGTCATGGATGTTATCCGTCTGCCCTGACCAGAGCTTGCCAAAGTTTTGAATCGGGTTCTGCATATACCCAAACTCTTTAGCTATAGGTTCGTTGTATCCAAGTGCGTGTTGACCCAGCATACTCAGCCCATCATTGGTATTAGAGTTCACCGCATTTCTAGGTGACACCCCGGATATATTATCAACCGCGAAGTTAAATCGACTTGGATGTACAACATCAGCAATGCCTTGCCCTGACTCCTTGTACCAATTCTGAGATCGTCCATCTAATAACCCATGTTGTCCAAACTGGACTAGGTCGTTCAGTCTTTCTTCCGCATCTTTATGTTTAAGATACTTGTCGGGATGCTTAATACCTTTTGACCCTACGATGTCTTTTCTCTTGTCTAGCTTGAAACTACCCTTCTGGATTGCCTTAGAACCTTGCTTGATGATCCCAGCCCCCGGCATCATGTCCATAAGCATCGGACTCATGTCAGGCATATCTTGCATAGAAAGGTTGGGATCAGACTCTAACCTTGGTGACATAACAGACGGGTTGAACGCCTTAACATAACGATCCGGCACAGCATAATCGGCAATTGTTCCGCCCACTCTCTGCATCAGCGAAGGGTCTTCCCTCAGCATTCCACCGCGAACATTCATGGCATCCCGGTTCATTGCTTGACGGTCAGCTTCTCTCTGTATCCCTAGAAGTCCGTTCATTCGCCTAATATCCCCTTCAATGGTTTCCCGTTGATCTCCAGTATTTGTGGAATCTGGTCATCGAACAAAACAAAGTTTGATGTCCCTTTACCACCTGATCTTGAACCACCATCCAGATACTTGATGCCGGGGATGCCCTGTAACCTCAAATATTCGCTCACCTCCTGCTGTGCCATATTTCTAGGAACCCTTCCACCTTCACCGTACAAATCTATCAAGTCCTCGTAGTAACCCTCACCTGCTCGGCCCTCTTTTACTGCCGCTCTACTTAATGCTTGCTCTCTTGATGGGGAAGTCCCCGGTTCCCTCTTGACAAAGCTTTTACTTAGAGGAGCATCCCAATCAAGCATCTTGGCAATCTGATCGTCAGGGATGTCTACTTTGTAGAGGTTGCTCAATTCTTTTGAGGCTTGCCTAGCCAAATCCCTTGCTCCTGAGTAATCAAAATTTCCACCCGTTTCCCTCAAAAAATCTAATGCGGCCTCAATTTCTTCATCACCATAACCATACCCAGCTTCGTGTGCGCTCTCAATGGCATAGTCTTTCGCCATTTCTTCTGGGCTTTGATGGCTGGCCCCCATACTGTCCACAAAATCATCTACAGAATGGTAGGAGCCGCTCATATTGCTTTTAGGTTGTCCCACCGTATTGGCATACTCTTTCGCAACCTTCGGATTCTCCGCAAAGTACAATCCATGCCCATACGCTTGCGCTCCCTCACCAGTCCCGATCTTGCTCATGTCAAACTTTTTAAACAAGTGGGGGGAACCATGCCATGCTGTTGCCATCGGGCCACCAACAACATCCAACAATGCTCCTTCTGCCATCTCTGGCCTTATATACTGAGAGTCCATAACACTTGGATAAAGCGGATCATTGCCATACATATTTTTGTCACCAAAAAATAATCTTTTGGCCTGACTGCCGAACCTTTGCATCAAGCCGGGGTCTTCTCGCAACATACCGCCACGCACATTCATTGCGTCACGTTCCATTGCTTGACGGTTGGCCTCTGCTTGTATGCCTAAAAGTCCGTTCATCTTTCGCCTAACATTCCTTGCATTCGTTCTTGGTTAAACATTTGCTTAAGTCTTTCTTGGTGCATCTGCTGTCGGTATGCTTCAATCTGCTCAGGTGACAACTGCATTGGTCTGGCTTGCTGTGGCTGTTGCATTGGTGGAACCATTGGCTGTCCCATTGGCGGAGCCATTGGCTGTCGCATTGGTTGTGGTTGTTGAGGCGTGTTATACACTTGGCCTTGATATCCACCTTGCTGACCAAAACCTGTTCCTCTAGGCATCTGCATTCTTGGATCGTATGGATTCATTAATATGTTCCTTTAGGTTTAGGCTTTCTTGTTTTCTTAACTGGTTTCTTTACCACTTTCTTTTTCATTGTCACCCTATTTTAATAGGCCGACCAGAGTAACCTTCCATCTGCAACTCTGCGGCCTTCAGTTGATTTTCTTCGGCTGTCATTTGCATCTCAGCCTGAAGTTTCTGCGCTTCAAAGCTAAGTTTCTGTTTTTCTATTTCTAGCTTCTGCTGTTCCAATTGCAACTTCTGCATATCAACTTGGACCTTCATCGCCTCAACTTGGGCCTTGCCATCATCACCCTGTTGTTGCTGGACCTGCCCGTCTTCCGGGTCAGTAAGGTATTCCTCGATATTCTTCAGCCCCATGTTCATCCCGATTTCCTTCAGAGTATTGAAGATGTTCTTCGGAGTGACAAGTAAACCCATGCCGCCAGACGCAACAATCCTCTCCTGCATCTGGACCAAGGTCTGAAGGTGAACCATGTTCTGCTCTCGGTTGCCGTTGCCTAGTCCGACTCGCACAGTGAAATCTGTTTTGTGCCGCCAGCTTGAAGGGTCCACTTCCACCCAATCATTCTTGAGCCGCACAACCTTTGCCTTGTCGGAATGCTTTTGTAACAATTCGTAGATCATCAGGAAGGCTTTCTTAATACCAGTCTCTGCAAACATTCTGGCTATCAATTCGATTCTAGCTTGAGAGCTTTGCATCTGTTGCATATAAGCTGTCGCTGTCGTTGACTGCAAAACATTAGCGTCCAAACCCTGATTAAACTTGGTAATACCCGTGCGCGAGTCTCTTACTGAATCGATGTAGTTCAGCATTTCATAAGGGGCTTTGCCAATGTCTGGAGCATCGAGCCTTCGTACCGCGCCCATCTCTTTAACTCTTACAACTCCACCCGGTCTGCTGGTCAGCATATCGTCCATGTTGACCTTGCCGTCAAGACACTCGAAGCGTCCGTTATTTAAGTGGTAGATGTTGTCGAGTATATTTCTCCAGAGTGTTGACTTAATAAGTTGCAGGTCCATGACAATGTCAGCAATGGAAAAGCCATAAAACTTGTGAGGCATTGGCAGTGGGCAAATGGCAGTGAATGGGATATTATCAACTTCTTCATTCGATATGATCTTATCGCCAGCCTTCCAAACTTTCCTTATCTCTGCGATCCCGTCACCGTTCCAGTCGCATCTGATGTACGCTTCATCAATCCATATTTCACGGGTCGAGTCATCTGTTTCATCGTTGGGCAATGATGACAGTGAGTCATCGGTAAAGTTCCGTGCCACATACTCTTGGTCGAAGCGTTGCGAGTCATCGCTTGTATAGTCAGCCGCATCATCGAAACCCATCTCGATAAGTTGAGAAACTGTGTAAGAAGTACGGTGACAAACGAAAGGAGCTTCCTCAATTGTTCGCGCATTTCTTGAAATATAAAACTCTTCAGGTGCTACAGATTCAATGTCCACCTTGCCACTGCTAATCCTTCGCATGATCGTGACGTTATGTTGGGTAGGCATATCCTGCGCTTGCTCTGGCTCTAAACCTACTTCTTGCTCCAGACCTGTTTCTAGATCTACACCCGCCTCATAACCTTCATCTTCAACCATTCCACTGATAGCCGTATGTTCCACCACTTCAACCGCATCATCCATAACCAATAGCTGAAATTCTTCATCACTCAACCCCTCATAAGATTCACGCTCAACTTCTTCGTTATCTTTCCAGATCACTTTCAAGATGCCCGTCTTACTTAGCAAAGCATCCTTCATAACATCGTATAAAATCTTGAAGCCGTCATTCTCTCGAAAGAAAACATAATTGCAGTAGTCAGTCGCTTGCTCTGCCATCTCAACATCTTCAGGGTTCTGAGGTTCAAACCTCCCGACCTGATCCCCGGACCCAAATATCTTCATCAGTATGGGCATGGACCATTCGACTACATCCATAACGTCAGTTGATACTACAGATGAACGACCATCAATTTCGTTACCGAAAGGCTCACCGTTGTAGTACTCCATAGCTTTTCTGCGCTGACCATCCAACTCACCGCCAAAAGAGGTGGAGCTAGAAATCTCGCGCTCGACTATCGAAAGAAGGTGATCTTCAGTTAGTTTTTGTTTTGCTTTTGCCATTATCTTTTCCTCTTATCCCGATCTCTCGGTGTCGGTGTCCTGTCTTCTCGAATCAACTTCAATTGCTTAACGTCTCCACCACCTATCAGCGTATGGATCGCGTGATGGGCCAATGACAGTTGCACTTCAGCTTCTTCCAGTCTTGCTTCAATCTGTGTGTAGTGCGCTTGTAATAAATTAATGTCTGCTTGCATTTTTAGGCTCATACTATTGCGACCTCTAGCTCTGGTAATTTTGATTTAAAACTGTAACCGCTTGACCACACGTTCTCATAAGCGAGGGTCAAACAAAAAGCATCTGCAAAATCGGGTGACCTCACACCTCTCTTTTTCATGTTATCTTTGCTTTCAACTTGCATCTTTCCAAGACTTGTAAAGTGATACGTTGGTAAGCTCAATTCTGCGACCAGTTCATCGCAAGCCGCCGGGATGCGACAATCTCTTTGTTCAAACCATGATCTGGCTCGAAACCACAGTTCATCTCGCAAACGGTTGTATGTTTTTCCATCGGTTGATGGTCGTTCAGCCACACAGACTCCTCGGACTGGCAAACCCAGTTCTGCAAGCCTGTCACAAACACCAGCACCGATTCCGATAGAATCCACACAAATCTCTTCAGGAAGTTCATCAGGGAAATTCTCCAGTCTCTTATATTCAGCAACCACAAGGCCGCAGGTTTGCATTAAGTCTTTACCCGCCCACCATGTAATAGGCTCTAGTAAAGTATTTCCCTTTCGTTTACAAAGTGCCGTTCTGTCTCCACCCATACGGGCGCAGTCAAGACCCCAGACAACAGGGCTATTTGGATTTGCTTCAACTTGTCTCTCTATTGCATCTTCGATAATGCTAAGTGGTATAACTGTGTCACCTTGCTCCGTATCAAACTCACCCTCTACTCGGACCCGGTAGACTGAGCTATCTGTGCCATATTTATCCTTCATCTCTTGGACAAAAGAAGGGTCCACGTTATTCGAGTCAGAGCATGAAACTTTCATCGTATGCCACCGATCACGGTCACCATGAAAGCTGTCATAGAAGTAGCCTTGAGTTCGTGTCGGATTGCCAGTCATAATGATCTTAGCTCCTGACGAACTCATGCTACCCTGTGCGGTCTCAAATACTTTCTCGTCCACTCCAGAGGCTTCATCAATTATGAACAGCATATTCTCACTGTGGAAGCCTTGCAGGGCTTCTGGATTCTCTCGCCTACTTGTTCGTGCTACAGCAAAACATTCTGACTCTTTCCCTACAACTTCAACCCTGTCGCTCTTCAGCGAAAGCTGATCTCGATACCACTCTGGCATTTTTCTATACCACTGCGAAATCTCCGCAAAGAGCACATCCGATAACTGATGGGATGTGGGTGCGGTGAGCGCAACCTTGCACCCGTCACCTGATCGAGTTGATAGCCAGAACAATGTGACCCATGACAAAAATGCGGATTTCCCCACGCCATGCCCACTTCGGACACTTAGGCGATCTTCAGTAAGCAAAGTCTCCAATGCTTTAGCTTGCCAAGCGTCAGGCTTAACGCCTAAAACTTCACTAACGAATGCAACCGGGTCACTCCGATATTGAATCAGCTTCGATTTTATTTTGTCTTTCTCGTTCATCTATTTCCTGTAAGCATTCAACAAGTGTTACCTTCTGGTCTATCTTCACTTCCTGCCGATCAATCAACATTCCGTGGATCTTCGCATTCAACGCTATGATCCTGTCCCGTGGTATTAACTTGATCTTGCAACCTAAGCCACCGCCATCAGGAAGGTTGATAGTCTGTATCTCTTGGATTAAATCCCTAACGCCTCTCGGAACATCCGTCAGGCTCTTAACAATCAACTCACCGTGAACTGAATCGTAAAGATCAAGGATGTCTGCGTTCATCATTTCGTGAGTCTTTTCGACTATCTCTCTTCTTCTATCGTCAACATTATTCTCATCTCGCTGGATGTATTTCTCTATCTCTTCCTTCACTCCGACATTCTCTAACATCCTTCTCCCGCCAGCAATTGCAGTTGTCTCCGCGTAACCCGCCGCTATCATTGCCTTATATGTATTGAAGTCCTTCGCATACTCTCTAACGAATTTCTTCTGTTTATTATTCAAAACTGACTTGCTCATTTTTAATAGCTATCGACAGTCATTGCGAAAATCGTGACTGCTAGTGAGATTAGTAAGATGAGTAGCGACTTGTCCATTTTTTTGGTTCTTTATACTTTGGATATTCAATTCTTAGAAGCGTCCCGCGCTTATCGTAAACGTAACAAGGAAAAACATAACTCCCAGTCACTTCGTAAATGTGAGAAGGCTCTTGCGTAAATGAACTTTTATATTCTTGATTAGGATCGTCATGGTATGAATTGCCGTCAATAAATTCTGTGGGCATTGAATTTGTGGTTATTCATTGAAAACTACAGTAGCGTTCTCATATTTTGAAACCAGTTGACTCATCTCAATTGTGTAGACCCTCAGTTCTTCGAGGTAACCAGCTTCGATGCAGTAATACAATGACTCCACAGTTCTTGGATCATCATCGCACTTCAAAAAAACTTCGGTGGGTTCTGTGATTGCCCTCGGTAAATGAGGACGCTTGTGGATTGGGAGTAAAGTGGTTCCGCCTTTACTTACGCAACCAAGGGCCAGTAACAGGACCATCACCAGAATGAATTTTTTTGTCAGTTTCTTCATCTAACTTCCTGTTAAATTCTGATATGCTTCCTAGCTTTTCTTGACCTTCTTCAAACTTGCCTAACTTCTCCATATTCTTTCCTACTCGCACCGCGTAATAAAAACATCCACCTAGTAAACTTATCAGGCCGATAACAACCATCAAAGTCATCATGTGTTTTTATTTTTAAATACGTTCATAGACAGGAAGTTCAGGCCCATGTTGACTTTCGCAAGGATTGGGTTTCCTTGCATGAACTTATCGGAGATAAACATCGTAATTGAGTTCGCAGTAATTACAACGAATGAAAGCGTTGAGAACCACGACTGACCTGATGCAAGTGCTAATATCGCGTCCATAAGATTTCCTTTTAATTAGTTGTACTGCCAACAGACTCCAGCCGTCTTGCCGGGATCGCAGTCGAGATGTACAAATGTTTTGGCAATGCCGACTCTGTCGAATACCTGAAACGCCGCCGTCAATAGTTTCTGTCTGTAAGAAGAATTTCCACAGGCTATGTCCACCGCAGTTGAATTGCCTTCGAGATGACTTGAGTTTTTAGAACCACCCACGCCAGCGTTGTGAAAACTGCATCGGACTCCACTCGTAACCTTCATCGGTAGACCCAACAAACCCCGGACTTCTTGCAACCTTCGGACTAAGTCTGGATCGATATCGCTCTTGCCGCAACACGCACAAGCAAACTCATCACGGCTAAAATTTAGGCTGACCATTTCATTACTCATGCTCCATACATATACTTTTTCTGGAGTCTTATCAACCGATTAAATCACTTAGAATCAATACTTTGCGTACTCCCCCAATAAGTAAAGACTTAGGCTAAATTAATTTCACTTTATCCTTGCATATATATACCTATAGATGTATATTACATACATGGACAACACGAACATAACTCAAACAGGGGGAAGCAAAATGGCAGATTTCAGAGATCCATATTTTAAAGGCGAAGGCGAAGTGAAAAACGGTGGGGATGTATTCCAAGTGAACTCTTTCCGAATACTAAAAAAAGATGGGTCGGTTAAGGGATACCAGTACATAGCCGAAAACAAGGATTTATCTGAAAGAATCATCCGTAAATGTGCAACCAGACAATATGAAAAGGCTTTCTTTTATGTGTCCAAAGACCCTGACTTGAAATTCAACCCATTCTGGAGTTTCGGCAAAAACCCTGACCATCACTACAAGGGACATCTTGCCGTTTCTTGCGTGATCGCACACAAATAACGCTCTGATGATGGCTGTAAGGCCGAAACCCCGAAAGGGGTCAGCGTTTAAAACTAAACTAGGAGAGATGAGATGAGAGACAAAATTGAAATCAAAGTAGCTTACAAAAAAGAGGGCGAGTACAGGGTAGAAGAATATGTTGATGGAGTCCTGAAGAATAGCGGAACAATAGCATTCAAGAAGTACAGCGATGCCAGAAGGAGCCAAAAAGTAGCTCAAAAATTCTACGATGAGTTTCCTGAAGCATACACCGCTTAACTAACATGGGGCTTCGGCCCCTTCACCTTGAGATGGAAATATGAGTCATCGCAAAAAAGTGTGACTCATGTTTCCCCGTTTAAGCCTTATTTAAAGCCTCGACAAATATCAGTCTACTTTTGAAACCTTAGTCATGTGCAACTTCTCACCAAAACATAACCAACTCCGCACCATCCCTGACAATATGGCCTTGCAACGTAATCCGATATTCATCAGGATAATATTGTTTATATGATGAAATTCTGTGGTTCGTTAAGCCGTCATGTAACACCATTTCGCCCACTTTATATCCTATGTAATCATCTCCGAAATCCATGCCACCTCCGCAGTCGGGTAGTTCCAATGCTACGGTGAAGGCGTTTGCATCCTTATCACTCATCCCCAGAGTTGTGTGTGGATAGTCGATATGCCAATGCCCTGACACCCCAACCAGTTTTCTATCTGAAGGAAAAATATGGAAGCCGGGTAGTGCTAGGCTGGCATTCATTGTCACCCACTCGCCAAAATGCTTGGATAACTTGCCAGCAACCTCTGCATATAAATCATTGAACAAATAAAACAAAATTGGATTTATCACTCGCACATCGGGGTAATACTTGCCTGACTTACCGTCTAGATATGAAGCCTTTCCCACAGTGTAAAATGGGAAATCTGCACTCCTACTCTCCCAAAGTGTACCCTTATGCTTCAAAGATTTGAGCCGTTTTGTAATGCCAGTAGCATCAATTTCTAGCGGTATCCTTACCATAGCTTATTCAACCCTCATAAAATAAAGTACCTTAAACTTCACTAAACTTCTTGACTATATATACCTATAGATGTATATTATGTGCATGGACAACACGTACCCAACTAGGAGAGATGAAATGGAATATGAAACTATAGAGAAATTAGTTCAAAGAATAAATGGCCCGTATGCGCCAGATGCAGAAGTATCTGCTGGAACTTATGCTTTTGAAGCCGCAGAAGAGGCGGGGTACGGATTTGGGAATGCAGAATTAGAAGCGCATTTAAATATACTGCATGAAGCTGGAGCAGTTTTTGATAACGACAAGGCTCTGGAAGTTGTAAGGAAATTAATCGGGAGAACTTACACTGTTCTCCTAGAAGACGGGACAGTTGGAAAAGTCCAAAAGGATTCCCTACTTGACGGAGACAAAGTAACTGTGACTCTTCAAGACGGAAACGGGATGTTGATTGAGAAGTGTGGAAGGGTTAAGGAGATACTTGATTCCGACTGCCCACAATGAAAATCAAACTAACAACCTTGCAGTGCCTTCGGTGTGAGCATATGTGGATTCCACGATCCACCAAGCTCCCCAAGGTATGCTCAAAATGCACAAGCCCATACTGGAACAAACCAGTCGAGCGATTAAATGTCAGTGAAATACAAAAAGGGAGAGAGCGTAAATAAAAAGCGGGGCTTGCACCTATTGCCCCGCGCCCCAAAGGAGATAGATTCGCCCGGTGCATGGACTGGAACATTTGTTTTTTAAGGTATTCAATTTAAAACCCTACTACATAGAAAGAAACAGTCTCCACTACCAATAAGATAAAATGAGTTAATCAAGTCCACGCAGTCGCTCCCACGGGTAGGTGTTTCAAGTCTGAGGACCAGTCCAGACTGTACTGCTAATATCCTACATCGCTCAGGGTGCTTTTCTTGTATTCATCCCAATGCTTCAATCGCCATTTTAGCTCCCGAAGACAGTAACCTTTTGCTGCTACAAATGAACAGTCGCTCGCCTGCTCGATTTCCATTCCAGTTGGAATATGCAGCATTGTGACATGGTAATTATACGGCTTGTACTTTGCCTGCTCCCATCTCAAATCTGCGTCAGATACTCCAACGCTTGACTGTAACTTCAATCGGCTTTCCAGTGATTTACTCATGTCAGGAATCCTATAGTTAAATCGCTCTCCAAAATTCTGACACCACACTCAAACCATTGATTTTATAGCTTGTTACAGGATCGGCTAGACCAAAGTTGCTGGCCTCTCACGCCGGAAACAGGGGTTCGATTCCCCTTGGGGCTATTTAAAATCAACGACTTAGAGGGGTGTCAAAATTACCCTCGGCCAAAAAGTACTACTTAAATGCTTCCATAACTGCCTGCTGCAACTTTTCCCGCTTAACTCTTGCATAGATTAGGGTGCTTCTAAAGTCAGAATGGCCTAGCAAATCTCGAACTGTTTCCAGACCCACTCCATTATTAATCGCGTGACAAGCAAACCAATGCCGGAAGGAATGAAAACTGTGTTCTCGTAAACCAGCCCGATTAAAAGCTCGCCCTACTTGTACCCCCACATTCTTAGCAATTAGGTCAAACAAAAATCCATCTTCAGCAGCAGGCCAAACTTTGATAGACTTTAAAACCTTCTTTAATTTTCCGCTTATCGGACACTGCAAAGGTTTTTTTGTCTTACTCTGCAAAACATTGATCCAGTTCCCAGCGAAATCAATATCAGATCGCTTCAACTCCAGAACATTTTTCAACCTCAACCCAGAGTACGCAGAAATCAAACAAGGAGTCTTATACTCTGGCATTACATAATTGTAGATAACATCCAGAATTTGGCTCTCCTCTAATATCTGATCCGCAGACCATTGTTTCCCTCTGTTTTTGTACTTCACCTTCGGCAGTATAAAAGTTGGCTCGTGTTGCTGCATGATTCTCTCAAAACATTTCAGAATTTTCTTTGCAGAAGAAACTGGCTTGTCTATGTGAGAGTTTACAAATCTGTCAACATCTACCTGAGCCACTGTCAATTTCCCAATTGTAGGAAGAATGTGACACCGGATCGCTGACCGCTCTCTTTCACTTGCCGTTGGCCTGTACCTTTTAATGAGCGTGAGGATTTTGACATTCTTGCGAACACTCCTCTGCTCAAGTTCACTCCTCAAACCCTCCAATAAAGTTTTAAGCTTCCTAGACATTATTTTGCTCTCCCCACTTAAAAGCTGGTCGAGCCGTCCTGTAACAGTATCGGAGTGTATCACATTCTTAATAGCTTCCATCTTTGTTGTCTTTAGCGCACATTTCTGCGATTGAAAAATAATTGCGACCATCACAGAAATTGTCTTGCACTGTCGGGTTCCAAGTGGACCGCAACACTTTGAGCAAAACCATTTTCATCGCGCAGAGATGCGCTTCGTTCACCAGTTCCTGACCGCTGGCTTCAGCGTACTGGTCAAGTAGCCGGGTCATTTCCCCGTAAGTTTTGAAGAATAATTCAGGCGGCCCGTATTTACTTTCTCTGTCTTTTAAAATATCTTCGTCAGTCATAAAATTAATTTCCATACCTCAAAATTAGAAACCGCTTGGCGCATTGTTCATTGCATACAACCCCGGTTCCACCCTTCTGCAAATACCTAAACCAGTAAGGGCAATTATCGATGTAGCACAAGCTCCGTGGCATCGGTTAAGGTCCATGCCTGGTGCGTAGGTAAAAATAGATCTAGAAACATCACGTTCTCTGAATTTCATATTGTCTAACTGTACCCAATCGCCATTCAATAGCTGCCGTACAGCATCAATGACATGCAGTCCCCTGTATTCTTTACGCAAAAACTTCTTCGGAGATTTTTCGGGTGGAGCATCCCTCGGAGTCGGCGTACTACGTTCTGGCAGCGCGGCTATCGTTTCAGTCTGATCTGTTGGGCCACCAATTATAGGAATAAGTACAGTTCTGGCTTTTGCCAGCGTTTTTATCTCAGCTTCAATCCGCGTCCGTGCTTCTATTAACTCCCTAATTTCCTTGCTAATCCCTTCGATAATATTCATCGCCTCTCCTTTAGTTAGTTTCAATTCCCAAATAATTAATTACGACTTCCCGCGCCTCATCCCACTTGCGACAAGTAGCCGTCTGATAACCTTCTGCTTCCATCGCCACCTTAAATTCTTTTTGCTCTTTCGTTAAAGTATTCGCGCCAAACTTCATTTCAATAAAAAGACCGGGAAGAATCTTCCCCTCATACGTTTCACGAATGACCGGGAGCATAATGTCATGCACCCCTTTTTTAACGCCTTCCGCTTTTAATTTTTTGGCTACACCAATGTGACGATGACCGCCATTGGGTATGCTGAACATCCACCTGAGTTGTCGGTGTCTGGCCTCATTATCCCGCGCCCAATTAAAAAACTTTACCTGCTCGTCATGTTCACTCAACCTGCTATCCCACGCCAAGTCTGAGCGTGTCGGCCTGAACTCGTGAGGCTAGTCTCACCCGTTCTCTCCGCCATACCCTGTCTCTCCAAATCCACCATTCTCCGTGAAACTTGAGTGGTCTGCTTGAATCCTATGTAATCTGCGATCTCTTCAAAGTTAAGCCCCTTGGGATAAAAATGGTCCAGAGCTTTTTTGATCTCCGCGCAGTGTCGATGCGACAATGCTCCCGACTTTTCAGACGCAAGGTGAGATGTCACAGGGTCAGCTTTCCTAACGTGTTTTTCAGGAACAAAATCTGCGACAAAATCTACTAACTGTTCGATCTGGTTTTCCCTGCCTTTTTTGAATAAAGGCAGATCGTCCTTTTGATATCCGTCATTAAATTTTTCAGAAGTCATAAGCAACTTTAGCCTCTCTCTCTTCTTCCCGTTTAAGACTGCCATAACGCTTGCGTTCATTTGCAGGGTCAGCAGTCCCATAAATATCTCTAACCAGTGCCATCGGTTCCAGCGTTTCAACTTCACGAATACGCGGCTCCTCGATTCTTTGCCCGTCTGCCCTGTCTTTTTTTAAAGCCCTCTGTGTCCGTAAAGTGTCAAACGCATCGATATGTAGTTTGTCTGGGTGAACACTCGCCATTCCCCTGCGCCGTCCTTCACTGCACTTCGCGCAATTCCCTGCTTGGTCAGAAACTTTGCCGTTACGGGTAACGTCCCTGAACAAAACAACACCAGCCAAACATTTGCCGCATCCTTTAAATTCCTCCCGAACTTCAACTCCTCTCGCGTTTCGCAACTCAGCTTTAAACATCTCCCACGTTGGGAACCTTTGTCCGTATTGACATCGTTTCATCGCGGTTATGAAAGTGAAGTAATCTTCCTCGGAAAATTCGTTGTACCATTGCTCCAAAATCTTCGCGGGTTTCACTGCCCCAAAAGCCGCCTGTAATTTATTAAACTGCGTTTCAAACTGGTCAAGAGTTACTGGCATTAATTTTCTCCCTCATCTCAGACATCTCTCGCTCATGCCGTTCTTCAAAAGTCTCAAAGTTTTTCTTCTTCGTAATCCCAAGATCATTGAACTTGGTTTTGAATCCGCCAATTGTCAGCAGACTCCCACTGTCGATGTGAATCGGTATTTTTCGCATGACTTCTTCAATCCCATGTCGGGCTATCAAATCTTTTAAAATCTTGCGATCTTTTGCTGGGTTCATGTCGGGTGGAGATCCGTGATTTTTAACGAACTCACTTATCCAAAATTGCTCAGCTTCATAGGTGGGAGTTGAAGGCTTTTTTTCAACAGGAGCTTTTTTCTTTTTAGGCTTTTTCTCTTGTTTATTAATATCTACTTCTACTTCTACTTCTACTTCTCTATCTAGACCCAAACTTATTACCTTTTTATTTACAGAGTCTTTGTAGTACTTTGAATAATTATCACGCTTTTTCAATAAGTTAGGCAGTTCGATTCTGAGTTTGTTCGAGGAATAAACCACTTTGGTTATCGTTAGTAGTTCAGTTAGTTCCAAGAACAAACGCAGTTTCTTCTGCTTTACTTTCAGGTTTAAACACCACTCTGAAACTGGTTGTTCATAATGGCAGCGGTCAGTTCCGTCCATTTTTTTAGCTACAATTTCCATAATTCTCCAAAACCATCCGTATCCTTCAAAGCCAAATTCATGTATCAGCATCTTTAGTTTTTCAGAATCCATCGCATCCGTTTCGTGCTTCAACCACTTCATATAATTTGCTTAGAATGGAATGTCAGACGGTTCAGGCTTCCTCGCCTGTTCATCTTTCTTCTGTTTTTCGGAGAGGTAAAAATGCCAATCGGGTTGACTCTCTTTCTCCTTAAAAGAGTTTTTGTAAATCAAAATCTTCGTGCCATTCGTGAAATCTCCGGCTAAATATTCCTTGCCGTTCTTGTCCTTGTTAGTCCAAAGACCCCCCATTTTCAAAAGATCGCTCATGCGCTTCTCCTCCTCGCCGTTGACGTTTGAATAATATTCAGCCCCTCAATTTGCTTGCCACCGCTGGTCTTAGCTATCGCTTTGACTTTCGAAATCAAAGCATCTCTCATCTTTGTGGTTGTAGGTTCCAAAATTTCCCTCGGAATCAAATGCTCTTCGCCCTGCTTAATCTCGACTTCATAGCTCAAAATGAATGAAGTCTTACCCCGAAGTTCTGAACCCCTTACGACTAACGGCTCCTCTGCCATCGCCATAACTTCATCGACTGCGACTTGAGGAACCCCTTGCTCCGCAAGTTCTAAAGCCTTGACCTTCATTGTCAGACTCCGTTTCTCCTGCTCAGTTTTACGCTCAGCCTCTTTAAGCTCACAACGGTCACGTCTGTAATCTGACATCTTCCGCGCCAGTACCTTGCCGCCTTCATTTATAGGCTGCGACATCATTCTCTCCTTGTACACAATCGCCTTCCAAGCTTTGTGCGCCCACATTTTTGTGTCAGCCCAGAATTTTACATTTCCATTCTCAAGCCTTTTCGTTTCACTAAGCATCGCATCAGCCACCGCATAACTCGCGTCATCACAAATCACTAAGGCCACACACGCTTTGTACACTGCGTTTCCGCGCCTTGCTAATTCTTCTCCAACTTTTGAATCTTCCTTAACTTGCAACATTTGCCACCCCCTTTGCCTTCAGTGCTTCTTTAAATTCCTCAAGTTTGCCTTTAGGTATTTCGCTGGAGCGGGTGTAACCTTGCTCTTTTATAGTTTCCATAACGTCAGGGACTCCCAGCCCTAAACTGTCCATCAGTTCCATCAATGCTTCTTGGTCTTCGTGGTTTATGCGCTCACCAACCTCATCGATAAAGTCATCAATATCGTCATGGACAACGGGTCGATCCAAAATGCGGTCAATGGCTGCATTTACAGCAGGGGCAACGATTGCGTCATTCGGCTCCGTGCAATCCTCAGGGTAGTCTGCCCCCTCAAAAACCTTCATTCCAAGACCTAGATGAGCAAGAGTCTTTACATAGCACCGCTTTATAGAACTGTTAATGTCCATCGTTGACGGCCCCGGCAATATATTGTTCCTATAATCCAAGACGGGCAGAAACTCAGTCCTAGTAACGGTTTCATCGTGTCCCACAACTGTGATTTCTGTCGCTACAATGGACCCCTTGACAGATGAAAGATCGACACCAATGTCAATTTCGTCCTGCTTCAAAACTCTCCAATGAGACTTGGGATAATGCTGCAACAAAATGCGAAATGCGACTGACCACTTTAAATACTTGAACCCGCCCTTCAGGTCTAAATGCTCGCCCACGTTAATCGAATACAGATTCTCAAAAATCCCCTTATTTTCTTTTTTATCTGCCATTTTATTTCTCCCAGTGGTTTTTATAATTATTCCTGACAGCGAATGAGAATTGCCCCCCTGTACAAGCTATTCTCACCCGCTGTTTCGCCCGGATTTCACAGGCTCATCAGAGGGCTAATGATCTAAAGCTTCAATCTCATCGTGGTCACGCTGCCACTGGTCATTTTCAAGGGCTTCGTATTCAGCCTCGGTACAGTCTTCCGCCCAGCAACTAACAAGTACCGCGCCGATTGTCACAGACCAAACCGCGCCGCCGATCAACAACCACGCTACTGCCATGTCGCTCACTGACCCACCCCATAACCTTCAAATTCTCTATGACCGTTCATCTCCACATATCTTTCTTCATAGTTTTCGCCCACCTGTTTATCCACCATCATGTCTTCGCCAATTTCAGAAATGTCACATCCCAGCGAATAAATCATTTCGGAAAACCACTTAACTTTGTGGGCATCACGCTCAAACTCTGGCGTATTCAAGTCATCAGGTAAATCGTCCACACCTTCTTTGAAGGTTTTACGAAGCAACTCAATTTTGTCCCGCAATGTCTCGAAATCTGCGCTAAACTTGTCGTTGATAGTTTCCATTTTTTCGAAGCTCCTTTAGTTTGTTTTTTCTGACTTCCGCCTCTTTGCGCCGGGTCACAATTCCCTCGGCTTCCGAACACTTTCTCGAACAAAATTTCAATTTCCGTTTAATCAGTTTCGTCCTGCAACCTTTTTTAATACATATGCGAGTAGGCTTCGCGTCTTCGAGCTTCGCTTTCGCGGCCCTCTTCGCTTTATACGCCTTAGCCCGGATGTCTAGTCTGCATAAGTCCGAACAGTAATGGCGGTTCACTGTCATCGTGCCGCACTTGCCATTGCCGCACAGATGGGGCTGGAACTTTTTCATGCTGTCGAAAGTAAGCTCTGGGGTCACAACGGCAACCAACTTCATTTTTGAGTTGTAAATCCGCACTTCATTAATCACCGCGCACACCCTCCCGCAACAGCTTCCCGGCTCGGAAAACCACTCTCTTTCTTGCCGGTATTTTTAGAGCTTCGCCAGTTTTTGGGTTGCGCCCGGTTCGCCCAGACAGGTCACGGTAATGCCAAGTTCCGAAGTTCCTGATTTCAACGCTTTGCCCTTTCACCATGCCATCACGCAGACACTTAAAAACTGCATCTGTAATCTTCATCCCGTCTTTGTGCGGCAAATCTAAGAGCTTGCTGACTTCTAAAGCCAAACCGTTTTTTGTCATCTTCTTCATTAAAATTCTCCGCTAATAAAAAAAAAGGACTCCCCACCCAAGGCCACTGGGATGGGGGAGGAGATGAGGAGTCCAAAACTCATAGGCATATTGCCTATAGGTTTTTCTTGACTTGGTTGGGTTTTATGGTCTAAGTTATTCATACGAATCCCAGTGACTGTTGAACTGTCATCATCGTGTCAGAAAGTCACTTCGATGTCAATAAGTATATGAATAAAAAAACTATAGCTCGTCAAATTGCCATTATGCGCCAAGATAATGGCTTAACTCAGTCAGAACTTGGCGAGTTGATGCAAGTTAGCGTCAGAACTGTGTCAGGGTGGGAAACTGGGGATAGACCTCCCAAGAATGGGGAGACACTATTGCGCCAAATTGCAGTAGAATTAAGGATCGCTTACCAAAAAGAAGATATGATCTTTACTGAGGAAATAGCAGAAGGACTAAAAGAAAGTTCACAAGCAAACCTAGAAGGGGAGACAGAACGGATGTTCACTAAACAGCTAATTGAAGCACAGGCTGAAATAATATTATTGATGAAGAAAATAAACAGTCTAGAAAACGAACTTTCTGAAAAAAAAGCCATACCTCTAGTGGTAAAAAAGGGAGCCTAAATTCAGGCAACATTAGAGGGAAAACTCCGTACAAGAGTGTTACGAATTTCAACGAATTGTTCGACCACGATCTGCAAGAGTGTAGACGAGCAGTTTTATTTTATAACGATCCGGGTCAAGCTCCGAGAGCGATAGGGGCGGGTGCAAGCACGGGGTACTTACGAGTTTGTGCTAGTTTTTAGCTAAAAAAATTTGCCCAAATTTAAACCCATACCTTGGGTTAGCTATACGCAAGTATGGCTTCTTATGGTGTGGGTTTAGGGGTTTACTTTTCCACTGACTTTACTTTATACTTTTACCGATAACATGGATTACGGGGGGGGTAGTATGGTCGCAGAAATAATAACCATCGCCATCGGCGTGGGGGGAGGAATTGTTCTGGCATGGTTCATTGTCATGCTAGTAAAGCATTACCCCCAACTCTAAGGAGCAAGCATTCCCCGTATTTTCTTTCCCCCTTCAGTAGCACCAATCCTAGCACCACCTCCAGCCAAGTAACGTGCAGGTAGACCAGACCCAGAAACTTTTCTATTTCTCATCCCAGAAAAAATCGGTCCTCCCATTGTTCTCTCAGCTATATCTTGCTCAATCTTTTCTTTTTTCCCTTTTTTCAACAAGCTGGAAGCGGTGTTCATAGCCCCAGAAGTGGCGCGGGTTGTAACGCTTGGGACTTTCCCCAATACCCGACTGCCCCAATCAATTAAGTTGAACATTGCGGAGAATCCTGTTTTGACTTCACCTACCCCAAGGATTTCCATGTTACGACTAAGAAGAAGGACATCATTCATTTTTTTAGCCATCTCCTCGCCAAATAATAGAATTCCTTTTTCGCTGTTGGCTCCGATCTCTCGGCCTCTAGCCCCAAACTTAGATATTAATTTTTCCATCTCGGCAACGCTTGCGAGCCTACCCTTTCCGTAACCTTCGGCACTAAATGTTTTGACAGAACTTTCAACCATGTCATTCCAAATCTGCGCCCCTAGCCTTCGCCATGTCTCTTTGCCGCTTTCTCCTTCATCCATCATGCGGTCTTTCAGTTTAGACAATTGCTCTGTCGAGGAGTCCCTGATATTTTTTACAAGTTTTTCGCTGTCATCATCGTACTTCCCTAGCAATGCTTTTTTGATTGACGGTATGTCGATTTCGTTCATGCTGCTTTCGTGCAGTCCTCTGCCAGCCTTGTAAACATCATGCCCTACGGCCTTGACCACATCTTCATCCATTGCCTGTCTTAGCTTTCGTAAAGTTCCTGCCCCTTCGTTTTTTCCAGAGTTAGCAAGTTCATCAATCTGCGCGGTTAGCTGCTTGCGGATTCCCTCATAAGTGACAAGGTCCAATTGAGATTCTGGTTTTTTACTGCCGCCTTTAGTCCTGCCGAAATTACTGGACCACATATCACGGTTCATTGTTCCCTCTTGCCCTTTATATGCCGGGGCTTGTTCCGCTATCTTCTGGCGTATCATGCCTTTGTAACCGTCAACAACTTTCAAGACATTAGAGGCCGTGGCCTCATGCTTTAAACCATCTGCGACTGCCATAAACTGTGTAGGTCGAATCTTCCTGTTCCCATATTTTTCTGTTGCGGCTTTGTATACTTTCCCAACTTTCTCGCCTATCTTGCTTCTCATTAAATCAGCCGCACCAATGATAGACTCGCCAGTCTCTCTCCTCGAAAGTGAATCAGCCGAGCCTGTGTAGGCAGGGGTTTTGCCTAATGGAGTCTGAAGCTCTTCAGAAATTTTCTCAATTGCCCCCGTCATATATCTGGCTTGGTTCGCAGTTTTTTGTTTCATTAATGGGTTTCCTTGCGCCATGATTTCCTCTTGGGCGATATGAGGGTCATGGGTAAGTTGCGCTGGGGATAAAGGCTCATGCGGGTATTTAGACGCTCCCACTGATCCTGCTGGATACCCTATATCTTCATACTTGGCAAGCTTCATGGCTTCGTCTGGAGAAATAATGCCCCCCTGCTCATTCGCCTTGCTAAGTATTTTTTGGATTCTCTTTTGTAGGACTGCTGATATGTCCATCATTTCTGAGGGATCACCTAGATCGGTCACGCCTTGCGGAAGCTGTTCTCCCTGTTGAATTTTCTGGACTAAATTTTTAACTACATTCACGCCCTTCTTCCCTGCCTCTATTGTAGCCCCGCCACCTTTAATCAAGAGGTTCATCAACTCACCACCCACAATTCCCCCCGCCACACTTACCCCGGTATCCTTTGCTTTTTTCTCCCAATAACTATCTTGCGAGTCTTTTTCTTTAACGGGTAAAGCCGCCCCATAAGCAGCCCCAACTTTGCCGCCAAATTTGGCCCTAGCCTTTAGGCCATCGTAGCCTTTCTTCAACATGGTCGCTTTGCTTGGAGCGAAAGGAAGACCTAGCTGCGCCACAGCCTTTCCAGTTCTATAAGGATTAAATGTGTCGAATACCTTTTTATCAGGGTTTTCCCCCAAAAGATCATACGGGTTCCCTGTCCCGTATTCGTTTGCGTCAGCATCGGCTTGCTTAATTGTTTCGGGGTCAACATCAACGACTGCACCAGTTGCCCTAGTAGCAAGCTGTTTTGCTCCGTGCCATAGTTCTGGGATTCCATCCTTAAAACCTTCCCAAATCAGTTCTATTTCGCTAGGGTCTTTATACTCTGCGTTTACAGCTTCCGCTAGGTCTTGGTCATCCCAATCCTGATATTCTGGAAATTTAGCTTTGATCTCTCTGGTGTCCATTTATTACCTCTATTGTCTTCGGGGTCTAAGATTAAGCCTATTATTTGGGTCTACTTTTTTAACTGGGTTAGGGTCTAAGAAGTTGCTTTCGTCTATCATTGGGCTATAAGTCCGAAGTTTTATTGCCCGATCAGCCTTAAGTCCAAAGTCCTTGTATTCTTCCATTTGACCGAGAACAACATTATATTTTTTTGTTATATTATTAACCGCACTATTGAACTGGTTTCTTGACTGCCCTACAAGGTCACGCCTCATTGATTCGTCCAGCGTTCCACCTTTCACGATCTTGTCCCAGTAAGCTGACACCCTTGCCGTCAAGCCACCAGTTTGGGCGGCAAGGGCAAACTCGCTTTCTCTTACCACGGAACCGGGGTCTAGCATCTTCATGTAGTTAAAAATCAAAGCCAAATCAGCGGCCCCGGCCTTGCTCAGTTCAAACATACTAACTTTTACCCCGTCCGTTGATTGCACTTCCCTCACTGGACCAGAATCGTCAAACACTGGAGCTTGGCTGGGGTCATCATAGATGGCTTCTATCCTTCTATATGCGCTCATCTGATCGCGCTCTAAAGCAGTATCGTTAGCAAAATCTTTTCTAAATTTAAGTTCCGCATTTATTATCTGGTTCTTGTCCATTTGGTCTGGGGCCACTTCAATATCGAAGACAAGCTCTCCTGTTTTTGGGCCAGAAGTGAAGCGTTGTCTTTTATTTGCATCCTTTGCTGTCTTGGGGATTAGGTATGATGCCTTGGCCTTTTCTTCCGCCATTTTGTTCTTATGCTTAATCTGTTCCTCTTGCTTAAATCCTAACTTTCTAGGCAGTCCCGTAGCCTGAAAAGTTTTCCCGGCTTGGCCCATCGCCTTGCTGAGTCCTTCCATTGGAGAATAAAAACCCTGCTGGTCGTAATAACTGTTCGGGTTCATTGCAGTGAGGCCACCTTGTAGCAAAGCCATTCTAGTAGGGTCGTTAAATAATTTATGTGCCCCATCCCTTAAGCCTGAAAGCATACCCTTCGCGCCGTCATAGGCTCCGCTTATTCCATCGCCGATATCACTTAAAAGACCACCTTGTTCTTGCCTGTTACTTCCAACCTTCTTTGCGGCTAAAGCCTCTTGCATTTTTTTCTGCTTTTCCTGTTCGATATAAAATCTCTCTTGGTCGATACGGCTGGCATTCTCTGTCGCTCTATGGACTTGACCCATATCCATGCTAGGACTTACTGCCAAAGGCGTTGGTACGGGGTTTATCCCAGCGACCTGCATTGGGGCATTCTGCGAAGGCATATTGTCTTGTTCTAGTTGCGCTAAGGTATTTTTATACATAAGCGTTGCGTCTGTCGGGTCACCCGCCGCCTTATTCTCCCGCGTCATCTCCCATGCTGCTCTTTCGTTATCCGTCATATTAGCGTTTACCATGTTTATGTCCTTTAATGTTTGAACTGTATTTTTTAGTTAAGGTCAAGATCACCACCAGTCGAACATTCCGCCTATGGAATATCCCAGTTCACTAAGGCCGCCAGTCGCGTAAGCCGCTGATGCCCTTAAAGCCGCGTCACCGTATTGGTTACCCGTAAGGTTGTCCGATCCCGAAAGCAGGTCCACACCAATATTCAAATATGGAAGTGCGTCACCGAGGCCGGGAGGCGCACCGGGGGCCGTCTTCAAGCCAGTCGTTGCCTCTGCTCCCTCACCCAAAGCCCCAACGCCTTCGGACCCTGATGTCAGTCCACCCATATCGCCGCCAGCGTAAACACTATTTGCCCCCACAGCATCACCACCCAAAGAAGTAATTGACCCATTCACAGAACTGAAGTCACTCGGTATTGAACCCAGTCCCACTGGGGCTGTGGAACCGCCGCCGATTAGAGCATCCGGCATACCAAAATCTGGCATACTCAAGCCAATGGTCGGCATATCGGGCATATCAAAACTCGGTATATCAAAACTCGGCATACTCAACCCTGACGTAGCTTCCCCAATCGGGGAACCCGTCCAAGCATCACCCAAATAATCGACAGTCTTGTCATAAGCACCCCCCAAACCATCAAAACCTTCGCGTAAACTTTTACCGCCTTCATACATATCCCCGACAGAGTCAATGGCCCCCTTGCCCACCATAGCCTGACCCAACAAACCCCCTTGCTGTGGCTGTGGCTGTGCAGGTCCAGTTTTCTGACTTTCGCTCGATGATGGTGTTGGAGGTCTGTACGCACCACGCGTTTGTTGTTGTCTCGCTGGGGCCGCAGTCAAACCTGTGTATCCTGTTTTCCTTATTGGTTTTCTTGTTCTTTTTCTGACGATACCTACCATATCAATTTCCTTTAGTTTTAGACTTTATGTGGATCAACCCAACAACCCAGACAACCCGGCAATGGCCCCGGCTCCCTGTGCTAAATTTCCGGCAAGAGAAGTTCCCCCACGATTTTGGCTCGTAACATTATTTGAACCGTAATTACCTTGGATTAGGTTCGCATACGAGGCCAGTTTTTGATCCTGCACATTCTGATCGAACTGGAACCGATTTACCGATTCATCTAATTGTTGTTGAACAAGTTCGCGCTGGGTCATACCGACATCGCCCACGTTAGCCATGTTCTCAATTGGAGCCTGACTAACGCCGCCGAAGCTCTCTAGGCCCATTCCGAAACCGCCTTGGATTTGGTTCTCTCCGGCAAGACCTTGGTTGAAGCCACCCATGCCTTGTGACAACGCTTCCCCGGCTCGCTGGTTCCTGCCGCTCTCCATTAGTTGGGCCGCTCCCATCTGCTGATTCTGTGCAGAATTAAATGCGTCCATATAAGCCCGGTTGGAGAAGTCGGCTATACTCCTGCCCACCGTTCCTGCCGCTAGTCCAGAAGCTATGTCACCCCGGCTCGATCCACCCGGTTGGTATGCTATTTGGCTCGATCTTAAAGCTGGCATAACTTGTTGTTGAAAGTTGCTCACTGCGTCCGTAGCAAAGTTATTCACGGCCCCTTGGATAAAAGGATTCTGGTCCACACTCCCCGACAACATCTGCTTCATAATCGGACTAGCGTTGGTATCATCCAAAGCTTGCTCACCAGTGAACCCGCTGGCCCTGTTCATACCTGATGTTGCGTAAGGGGCAAGTCCTCTTGTGGCTTGGAAAGTTGAGTTCCCGGCGGGGTTAAATAACTCATTGTTGATTGCGTTTTCTGCGCCAGCTTGCAATGCTTGAGGTCTACCGCCTTGGGCGTAATCCACAACTGAATTCTGATAACTTGTTTCTAAGGGGTTGAATCCTGATATTGTGCTATCGGGGAAAAAGCCGGGGCCATCCTCGTTATATCGGTCCTGTGCTTGTGCAAAAACATCTGTCAGGAAAGGCTGTTGCCCTGCCCACGGGTCTGCCTTTTCTACAGTTTGTGTAGCCGTATTCTGACCTCCACCGCCGCCGCCCTTAAAAACTGCGTTTCGGAAGAGCTGGTCTGTAAAGTATTTGTCTTCAAGTTCGTTTATTTTCTCAAGTCTCATAGCTCAACTCCGCACAAGTTATATAGTTTTTTATATCCGTAATGTTCCAGCCGCCGCATCATTCCATCTCTGCAATACGCTTCTATTCTGTCGCACTCATTTTCCTTCGCCCACTCTTTCAGTGTATCAAGGAAGTCGAGCCAGTCAGCCATATGGCCCCCACCCAAGACAATCAAGCGCATTACTTTCTTACTACCAAAATGGAAAATCTCAGTGACAAGACTTGCCACACATTCCCCGTCAGTCTGGAAAGCGGTCCACAATTGCATATCTCTACTCTTCAAACCCCTGTATACATCTTCGACATCTAGCTCCCCATGACCGTGATCTAACCCAACTAAAATATGATCTACTACCAAAGGCCACATACCGTCTATTGCTTCCTGCGGTACGCCGCTGACATTAACATTTTGTTTTTCTAAAGTTTGACCCATGACCCCGCCGCGTTAAAATAATAAATTCCTTCACCCCCACCGGGATTCCAGTTTGTACCGTCTGCATAACGGATCATTCCCTGCCTCGGTCTGACTGGTGCGACATTCACAACATCAATAAAACCCAAAGCCTGCTGCTCGATTGCAGATGATATATACCCAAGTTCGTCTTGAATGTAGCCCTGCGAATATTCGGATGGAGTACGCTTCGGGAAATATCTGTTCTGTTGCGCTTTTGAGAAATCAACCATCAGTCAGTTCCCATCTCGGTTATTTGCATATCATAGCTGTGAAGTTTCCAGCCAACATTGGTGCTAGATTGGACTCGGATGGCAAGGTACTTCCCTGACACCGTCACATCGACTTTGCTCCCGACTGAAGTTGTAGGGTCAACCGTTGTGGGGCTTGACCATTCAACCGCGCCTTCTGGAGCAGAATGACTGCCGACCAAAACCTCAACCGTACCAGTACCATACTTCTCGAAGTTCAAGTGAACGCGAGTCACCAACTTGATGATGTTAGGTGCGTCAAAGTGCAACCCGGTTCGCTCGATGTATGAAATGGCATTACTAGAATCAAATCGGTTTGTTGTGTCGCACAGGAATAATTTGGTTGATGTCACATTAGACAACACCAGCCGGGTTTGACTTGGGTTGTATACTCTAGAATCCCACCCTTCGTCTATTGCCTCGTCCCATGTGTCAGTAACAGACCATGTCAATGTGTCGGACGGATTCACCACAGCGTTGGTTCCGAATGTCGTTCCTGTCGGCAAGTCTCTCACTCCGAATGTATTTTCTTTGTAATTCCAAATCACTGCTCGGTCAGGCCATACCGCGCCGTTTGTGGGGTAGCAAATCCAGATTTCATTTTTAGACTGGTTAAGAGCGAGAAAGGAATTCCCGTAATTATCTGGGTCGATAGAATCGAAAAGATACCGCCGCATCTTTGAGGTCATCAGACTTTTCACAGACTGTCCATCGCAAAGGAGCAGATCCCCGTTTGCTAAAACGATGTGTCCACCTTCAACTTCCATTACGCTATGCCGGGACAAAGCTCCATACTGTTTTGACACCTCATAAAACCTGAATATATAAGGCGCACCAATATAATTCATTCCCCAAATTGAGTCGTTTTTATAAATCAGAAAGCTGTCACGCAATTGTCTGCCAAGCAAGATAGGACCGGGTGAATCCGCAAGTTCATACGCACCCGCGTCTAAAGTCGCGTCAGCATAATCCCAGCTTGAAGGAACTGCATTGTGACTGCTGGCGTGACTCCACCTGATCTCCCTCGGATAGTTTGTGCCGTTATCCGTAACATTCATCGCTATAAGGAATTGCTTAAAACCAGAGATGCTTTTACAGCGCAGTGTCGAAGGCCAGTTGGAAAGGTCTTGCAGTAATTGTGGTGACGAAAAATTAACGGGGTTCCACATTTGTGGGACATCAACGCCGTTATTTATTACAGGGATGCCGCCAAAGACAAGCCCGGTCCATGTTTGCGCCGTTGTGCTTGCAGAATAAGCCCCTGATGATCGCGTGATATTTTTGTGCGATCCGCCAGTCCCGCCAGCGGTTGCATAGATTGCGTTATTCCCGCAGTAAACCCACAGGGCTTCGTTGCCACTTCGGACGGGCAAAAGAAAATATGGGCTGACCGAAGGTGTACCAATCGCTGACCTGTGACCCGTTACCTTCTCCACTCCACCTTCAAAAAATCTCACATTCTTCCCATCGGACCAAGCGTTGAGCGGGAGTGAGTGTGGGGGTTTATCGGAGATTAGTCCAATAGAGCCAACGTCATTTATGAACATTTTTTTTCTCCGTTTTTCTGTGTTCAAGAAGGTGGGATAAAATTAAATTCAAATCCGATCTGATGGGAGCCAATTGTGATTCTAAAAATGGTCTATTCACCAAGCTCTTCTCCAGTGTCGAGAGTCTAGCCTCAGACTTCTCGTTTGACTGGTGCATTGTTTTAACCACCCACCCTGATACCGCCGCCAGTACGCCAGTTAAGCCCAACGTCAGCTCTTCAAGTTTGAACATATTATTTAGTTTTCTCTTTATTTTCGTTAACTCTTATTGTTTTTATGCGGTCTTCCTTCTGGCAAAGCCGTTCAGATAAATCGTTGCACCTTTGGTGTAGCAGTCCTATATCGGATTTGTATTCTGATCTTGGCACTAGCCGAAGCTGCGTTGAGTGATCTATTGCGTCAAGCCGCTTGTCGAGTTCACTAAGCCCTTTCCTCACGCCATTCAGATCATCTCCACTGGCCTTCCCCTTCTCCAAATCGTCAATCTTAGCAGTCAGACGGTTGACCATCCACGATCCTATCGCGATAAACAGAACCCACAAATTGCCCAGTATTGTTTCCATATAATTTTACTGGTAAAGGCTTTTATTCAAAGTGACCAGTAAATAATAAGTCCCGAATCCAAGGCTGCCCAGAATGATGGATAGCATAATGTAAAATCTAATCATCAGACTCTTCACTACACTCATCACTAGCGGCTATCTTCTTGCCAATAAAATCTCCTGCAACATTTCCACCCGCAGAGATCGCAAATGAAGCGAGGCCAGAGCAACTAATATGTGACATACAAAGTATTAAAATAAATGCTCTTATCATTATGTTAATCCAATCCAGTTAGTGGTGTCCTCCAAAAATCCCAAGTGGAAAACTTTTCAAACTCTTCTTCAGTCAAAACTTCCTGCGGGATCGCAGTATCTTTAGATAGCGTAGTTCTCAAAGTATGTAAGCCATGTATGCCATGATTCCCCTCATCCTCTGAAGCCTCAACTAAATCGAAATTCTGTTCAGGCATATCAGCCCCGATAAAATCGTATACACCCGATAAGGTCTCATGGGGTTTGTCTACTAAATCATCGTATTCAACAAGTAAAAAACACTCAGGGTATTTTTCATAACCCGTGGCAAAGTCAGAATAACTACTCTCAAACATATTTGATTTCAGGCGTTCATAGTTCCATTCTGTTCCGTTAGCTTTGTACAGTACTTTGTACGATGTGATAATTTCAGTCACGCTTCTTACGGGACATATGATCTTAGGAAAATTCCCATAAACATCTCGGTACATTTCGATGTTGTAAGCAGACTGCCATGATCTGCGTTTGTCAATTACAATTGGTTTATCTGTAAGTTGAGTAAAGTATGCCTCTGTCAGCCCTCGCAGGAACGGTAACTTCGCTTGCCGTATATTTTCTGTGTCACAATCACCGCTGTAACTGGGGTCATCCCATAAAGTAAAGTTGCGCCATAGGATTTCTACAAAGGGTGATGAGGTTGTGACATAAATATTGTCATCTTTATTTAACATAGAAGCTAATAACGTGATCCCGCTTCTGGGCAAACCTGAAAGAAGAGCAGAGTTATCCATGCTAAATCTTTACCCAGTTCGACACATCATCATCCCACATATATGGCCCTTTACCGTCTGCTGGGTGAGCTACTGGGCAAACCCACTGGCAGGTCTCTTCGGAAAATGCCCAACTAGGGAAAGGCTGGGGAGCGATAAACGCATCTCTAGCTGTGTCATATGTATAACCAATCCCAGCGTAGTTCTTGCGTAAGTTGCTGTCCTCACTCGTTTCTACCCAGCTAGAACTTTCGCCAACTACACCGCTATCTATAAAAGCCTGATCTGCCACTATTACTCGCTGTACGATACTGTCTGAATTAATCTCTGCAAAGTAACCCATCTCTCATCCCCTTGTTTTAAACTGCATACCTGATAATTACAATACCCGTCCCACCTGATGCACCAGCTGTGGCAGAGCCGTATCCGTTGGCCCCGCCCCCGCCTGAGCCAGTATTCGTATCACCCGTAGTAGGAGAACCAGTGTATGGCGCACCATTTCCACCAATGCCGCTTCCGCCAGCCCCCGCACTCCCTTGATATGCCGCCCCTCCGCCGCCGGCACTATATAGAGTGCCATTAACCCAAGCTGTTCCATTCCCACCAACACCGCCATTTGCAGTTGTTCCATGACCGCCCGCTGTGTTTGACCCCCCGCCGCCGCCTGAGCCGTATAACGCCCCACCTCCCCCTCGATTACCCTGACCTGCCGTTCCAGCACCATATGTAGCACTATTGTTATAGCCGGAATTGCCACCCCCCGAACCACCAACAAGTCCAGTACCATAGGAATTTCCGCCCCCACCACCGCCTAGCGATGTAGTTCCAAATGCGCTACTAGGGTAGCCACTCCCCCCAAGATTATATGCTGCCCCACCTGCACCGAGGCCTCCAACGGTTATAACATTTGCACCTGACGACACCGAACCGCCACTGATTGCTTGATAGCCCCCCGCGCCCCCGCCGCCGCCCATATATCGGCCCGCGCCCCCGCCGCCGCCCGCCACAACAAGATAATCAGCAACGCCATTTCCGCTAGCTGTGAACGTACCTGATGAGGTAAAGGTATGTGTACGGTAACCACCCGCCTCAACAATTGCCCCGCCCTCACTGGTTGTTATGTCACCGCCAGCAAGAACCTGCCCATGCACGATAGGTAATATCATTGTAGTGCCTTCACAGTTAGAGATGAGAAGCTGTCGCTATTCGTAATATAAAGGAAGAAATCGTGTCCATTTGTGCTAGTGAGGGAGTCTCCATCTACTAGCGTGAACCCAGATGTTGTTATAGTACCCGCACTTGCATTATTTGTTTGTTGAAGCACTAAAGTACAATCATTAGCAGGAGGAGCAAGAGTATGCGCCCCGCCATTTATGAATTTCTGCATATTCCCATCAGCTTCATCAGGTGTATAAGTGCCTGATGCTTTAGTCCCGGCATCATGTACAGTGCAAGCATACCCAGCAGTCAGGGTGTCAGCAGTATCTGCTTTCAAGGTATCAGCATCGTAAGCCTGAACACTACTGCCAATATCGGCATCGACCACATATGTAGAGTTATAGGCTTGAATATCTGAGCCAATCAGAGAAGCTAACCCTGCCGGGGTAACAGCCCTACCAGTGTCAGTGCCTGTCGAAGTTTCCGCGTCTGTTGCCAACTCCACAACTCCAGTTGCAGTTGCAGTTGCGGCTTGCTTGATAGTTGTAAAAGCAGTTGCCGCTGTTACTTCCGAGAGATTATTGGAAGCCAGCAAATCCCCAGTCGCGGCGGGGAAACCACCCGCTGTCGAACCGTTATGTACAACCACAACATTTTTATCTGTGTCCACTGTTACTTCTCTGAGCGCACCCGTGAAGGAAGTATGTTGTGATGTTGTTCCCCCACGAAGCTGTAATTTTTTAGCCATTAGACAATACTCCCGAAATCCATTTGTAAGTTCGCACCACTGACCGTGCCGCAATTTGTAAAGTTATTATCCTGCCCGTCTAACGTCCCTGCTAACTGCGGCGAAGTGTCCGTTTCTAAATACGCTACCCCCGGAACAATTGGCAAGAAGGCAGAACCCGTATGATAATTTAGTGAATTATTTGCGCTGTCGTACCACAAATCCCCTTCTGACGGAGATCCGGGGGCAGAAGACGCAATCGTGTACTCAGTTGCGTAACGATTAACATCTGCAATCGCGTTGGCAACCGTTGCGATATGCCCACTGCCGTTTGAAGTTGTGGGCGTATCCGCAATAGAACCTAAGTCCTCCGTAAAAACTACATCACCCGCAACAATATTTATATTCGCTTGGTCCGAAGCAGACGGCGAAAGTTGAAGCCAAGTCGTGGTCGCTAAATCGTAGACAAACATTCTATTCGTAGTGGTCAAAAAATAAAGTGCGCCATCAGTCAATATGTTGGAATCGTTGTCAACGCTTGGTACAGAATTTTTACTACCAAGGAATTTATCATCAAAGGTATCAAGCACAGCCTCGCATGAAGTCTGTGCAGACTGGGCCGAAGTAGCACTTGAAGCTGAAGAAGTGGCGGAGCTTGCGGAAGCCGTGGCTGAACTAGCAGAAGCCGTGGCTGAATTTGCCGCGTTAGACTCTGATGTTGGTACGGTGTTCGCCGTCCACGCTATTTGCCCCGCGCCGTTTGTTGTAAGATAATTC
>Ga0308018_10000211_pt1 | contig 32079 bp, 28 predicted proteins | sample Neamet282_FD_203130 | JGI IMG/M metagenome (GOLD analysis project Ga0308018, IMG submission 203130) | Marine microbial communities from water near the shore, Antarctic Ocean - #282 | ecosystem: Environmental > Aquatic > Marine > Unclassified | place: Southern Ocean | collected 2014-10-01
TGCTGAGTCGAGCGGATATACTGCGAGGCAAGGGATTGTCTCCGGAGGGAAGAGCCATGGAGGTCAAAAAAGAGGAGGGGCGAGGCGGACGCGAATGGACCATCCACGTCCGGGTATAGGGTAGTCGGCTAGGAGCGCGGCCGACTCATTGAGGGCGTTCGAGAGCACGACGTCGAGTTGACCCTCGCCGCTCAATTTGAGTGGAATGGAGACACCGAGGTCGAGCACATTGTATGGCGGGAGGCTATTGAGATCAGTTCCGGCCAGGGAGCGCCGCTCCCCGACGTGGTTCGCCTGAGCGGTGAGTGAGGCGAAGAGTAGATCGAACTGAAGGTCAGCGTCGATTGCTCGAATCGGCCGGTATGCGACCTGACCTGCGAGGGTCTCTTCGTCGTATGCGACGGTGGATTCAGCCCAACGGATCGACGCGCCGTGGGTGGCTCGTCCGAGAGGAACACTCACGTCGGAGCTCAACTCGAAGCCCTGTCGCTGGATATTGAAGTTCCCTGGGCTCCAGACGAACTGAAAGTCTGGAAACCAGAGAATCATGTCATTGATGTCCGCCTGGTACGCTGCGGCTTCGATGCTCAGCTGCGATGAGCCGACACGGAACCGCTGTCGAAGGGAGATGTCCAGCTCCCCCCGGATACGCTCGGGCCTGAGGTCCGGGTTGGGCCGAACAAGTACTCCTTCTTGAAAGAACAGGTCGGCGACCGAAGGAGGAGAAAACCCGTTGCGGATGCCCCCTGCGACCTCGGTGTCTCGCCACGTGAACGCCAGCGAGACGCCGGGAGAGCCGACCCACCCCTGCACAAGGTCGTGTTGGTCGAGGCGCATAACCGCGAGCGCCCTCAGTTTTGAGTTCCCCTTGGCGAGGAGCGTGGCCTCGACCTGAGTCCACGCCCCTGCCTCGGTCCAGATCACGTCCTCGGCGTCGAGAGAGACTGATTGGACGGAGAATCCCCGGAGCCCTCCGCCCCCCCGCAGGTTGATTGGGCCGGCCTTGTACCACCCCTGTACGTCGAGACTTGGCTGACTGACTCGGGTCGTCTGCTCGTACGCCTGTCCGAACGGGGGCACCGAGTCGCGGTAGTCGGAGTCTTGCCACTGCCCTCCGATACGCATTGAGGCTCCGCGAGTCGTGCCCTTGGTCGCGATCTCGACCGCCCCGACGACTCTCTCGTGGCTCTGGTGACCGGTCAGAGATGGCTGTGCGATGGCTCCGGGACTACCGCGCTCGATTGCGCTGGCCATGAAACTCAGTGAGCTGGCGAGTGTGCCCGTGTGGGTCAGCCGTAGCTGGCCACCGATCCGGTCCGACGCTGCGTTCAGGCGAGGGGCCACGCCTCCACCGCGAAAGGCGGGTACGGCATACATGAAGTCACCGTCAGATTTGGCCCACTGTCCTGCAGCTGAAGCCGAGAGGCCGGTGTCGATCCCCAGAGACAGAGAAGCCGCGCCCTCGTGCGAGCCCCAGGATCCGGCTCCAAGGCTCGCGCGTGCAGAAGATTCTACGTCGGACCGGCTCCTCAAGAGGACTACCCCTCCGAGTGCGCGTGGCCCGTATCGCGATGCTGCCGCACCCGTGAGCACGACGACCTCATCGATGGAAGCGACGTCTACCGACGAAAGGTCAGCCACCCCCGAGATGGCATCGTTGATGGGTGCGCCGTCGAGCAACACCAGTACCTGATCGGCACTCGACCCTCGGATCTGCAGCGTTGCTGGTGCCCCAGGACCACCGCGCCGAACCGCTGTTACGCCGGGGATGCTTTCGAGTACGTCGCTCAGGCTCGTCTGCGTGGGGCCTACGCTATCGAGTGACACTGCGAGGGCACCCAGAGTGACCGTGGTGGCGGCCACAGAGACCTCAAGTGCTCGAAGTCGTATCGGGTCCAGCTCCAGGGCGATGTCCACCAGGACGGGGCGACCGTTGCGGGCTGTGATCTGCGTCGAGCGTGGCAGATACCCCAGTGCCGTGACGTTCAGTGTATGCCGATCCGGCGCCGAGCCACGGAGGACGGCCCGTCCGAGGCCGTCCGTGGTTGCCAAGAGCCCCTCCTCATCGATGGAGACGTCGGCCCCTGCAATAGGCATTCCGTCCACGAGGCTCGTCACCCGCACTTTGATGACGGAGTTGACCTGGGCAGATCCCTCTTCACAAAGGACGACGAGCAGCGAACACGCAAGTACGATAGCTCCGCCGATACGCGCGCGCGCCTGAACGGGTGAAGACACGCATGTGGAGGGTCGCGGCTTCCGCCGGCCGGATCGTCGATACTCCGCAAACACAAAAAAATTCCCGCCATTCGACGGGTAGAAGACCGGGAGCAGCGACGGATTTCGGACCGCTGCTGGACCCCGTTCCCCTCCCGCGAGGGTACATGGTCAAGACGGAGGAGAGGTCTCCTGGCTCAAGGCAGCACCGCTCGCCTTCCCGGGCATCACGCCCAGTGGCACAAATGAGTGGTGTTTCCGGAGCCGGAACTCCGAGTGCCTCTTACAGTGGCGGGGCCGCGCCGGCATTTAACCGAACTTCCGAGAGCCCCTCCGTCATACTTCGTTGCCGGATGGATAACCCGGTCTGTGGCGCTCGGGCAAGTCCCGTCGAATCTCCTGCTCAACGAGGTGGTCCCTTGAGCGGCCATCGTCTGGACGGCGGGATGTAGATGCGCTTAAGCAGCTCGCGGCCAAGTTCCACGTTCTTGTCGGGTGCCGTTTTAGGATTCCTATTGGGCATCCTCAAGGCCGGTCTCACCCGTGCGCCTAGGCCGTGCCTTGGTCGCACACGCAACGCTCAAAAATGGCGGCGATCACCGCCAGGCGCCGCGTTGGTTCTATCCCTTTTCGAGCCGCTTCCTCACCCCGCCCGCCGCCGCTTGTTCTTCATAAAGTCCGTCATGATGTGCTGACCAAGTGTCATCGTACTCGTGAAGTACGCTTTTCCTCGAGCGATCTCCGACACCTTTTGAACGAACTGAACCAGATAGGGGTCGTCTGCGAGCATGAATGTGTTGATCAGGATCCCGCTCTTGCGGCACGCAGACACCTCTTGGTATGTGCGCTTCAGAATCACCGGATCGAGTCCACCCGAGTTCGTGTAGACGCGCCCGTCCGGGAGTGTCATAGCGCTCGGTTTGCCGTCGGTGATCATCACGATCTGTCGCATGTCTTTCTTCTGCGACGTGAGGATCCGGCGCGCGATCTCAAGGCCTTCTGCTGTGTTGGTGTGAAACGGTCCAACCTGGGCCTTCCCCAGCTGTGAGAGGGGGATCTCTTGAGCACGGTCACCGAACGTGACGACTCGTAGTGAGTCGCCGGGGAACTGCGTTCGGATCATGTGTGACATCGCGAGAGCCACTCGCTTCGCAGGGGCAAAACGATCTTCCCCGTAGAGCACCATCGAATGACTGATGTCGAGTAGCAGCACCGTGGCGCACGATGACCGGTACTCGGACTGGTGCACCATCAGGTCCCCGTACTCGAGGTTGAGCGGGACTTTCAGTCCCTCCCGCTCGATCGCCTTCGTTAGTGTGGCGGGGATATCGAGGTTCATCGTGTCGCCGAACTCGTAAGGACGTGAGGCTGCCTCCGCCTCGATGCCAGTCGACAGATGTGGTGTGTCATGAGACCCGGCGCTCGACTTCCCGAGAGCCCCTAGTAAGCCCTTGAGCGCACGATAGCCCAGGAAGTCCATCCCTTTCTGGGTGAGGCTGAAGTTAACCTGCTGTGCGGCCTGCTTCGCATCGTCGATCTTCCCCTGACCCGTGACATCGTAAGTCGCGCCCGGGATCTGAGGATTGCCTGACTCGAGGTCGATGAAGCCTTCGTCGGCCATCCGGGCGATCAGATCATCAAGAAGTTCAGCGATCTTCTCACGGATGGCGTCGTCTCCCTGACCCTCGCCTCTCAGCTCTTCGATCATCTCGGATGTGAGCTGCCCGCTCTCGATGAGCGCCTTCAACAGAGCGTCCTTGAGGGAATCCGCGGAGTTCACGTCCTCGTCACCTGACCAGCCCCAGTAGGGATGATGGTGAGCTCCCCCTGCGAAGCCTCCGTCCATGAGAAAGTCGGACAGATGCTCGAGCAGAGACTCGAGGTTCAGGGCGTCCAGCCATTTGCCCTTGTACTTGGAGTAGGTCGTAAAGCGCATGACACCATGCTATTGGGCGGGATACCTTCCCGCTATGAACAAGCCCCTCGCGATGGAGCCTGCGGTTATTCCCGATCTCCGACACGCGCTCCTGACTCACTACGACCGATTCGGTCGAGATCTACCCTGGCGGGAGAGCACCGACCCGTACCGAGTGCTTATTTCGGAGTTCATGCTGCAACAGACGCGTGTTGCGACAGTGGAGAGGTACTACGACGCCTGGCTCGAGCGGTTCCCCGACCTCCAGTCACTGGCCTCGGCCGAAGAGGATGACGTCCTGAAGGCGTGGGAGGGCATGGGCTATTACCGCCGAGCGAAGAATCTGCGTAAAGCCGCTGTAATGATCGTCCATGAGCACGGCGGTGTCTTTCCAGCGACCCACGATGATTTGTCCAAACTCCCAGGGGTGGGAGCATACACCGCTGGAGCGATTGCGAGCATTGCGTTCGGTGAGGTCGTGCCTGCGGTCGACGGGAATGTGAAGCGAGTGCTGGCCCGTGTTTGCGACGAGGTAGACCCCAGACCGCCGTGGCTCAAGCGTGCGGCGGAGCGACTCGTCGATCCGGAGCGACCGGGAGACTGGAACCAGGCCTTGATGGAGCTTGGAGCAACGATCTGCACACCTCGGCGCCCGAAGTGCTCAGAGTGTCCGGTCCAGTCCTGGTGTCAGGCCAAGGAAATGGGCACCCAGCTTGAGCGACCTGGCCGCCGCACGCGAGCTGCAGTGCGTACCGAAAGTGTCGCCGTTGGAGTCTTTCACGACGGTCATCGCGTCCTGCTCGTGCGCCGACCAGATGACGGACTGCTGGGCGGGATGTGGGCGTTTCCCGAACTGCCGTCGTTAGAGACAGTGGAGGCATCGACGCATACCGACCTTTTCTCGTTCGCCAGGGAGTCTGGATTGAGCCCTGTCGGGGAGGCCATGGTGCTCCCCGAGGTCCGGCACAAATTCACACACATCGACATGACGTACAGGCCGGGGTCGTGCCGAGTGGCGCCGACTAATAGCCCTGCCGCTACCCTCGGAGAACATGCCTGGATCAATCCCGCGGACACGACCGACTATGCGATACCTGTCGCGCAGCGGAAGATTTTGGACTCATGGATGGCCGAACAGGCCGGAGCAGGTCAGTGAAGATTTCGAAGATGAACTGGCAACAGGTAGAGTCCTACCTGGAGACTGATGACAGGTGTGTGTTACCGCTCGGCAGTACGGAGCAGCACGCATTCATCAGTCTGGCCACGGACAGCATCCTCGCAGAACGCGTGGCGTCTGCGGCGGCGGATCCGCTAGGAATTCCGGTGTTCCCCGCTCAGCATTACGGACTGACGCCTTACTTCATGGGCTATCCGGGCACTGTCACGCTGTCGCAGGCGACCTACGAGAGAGTGTTAACTGAAATCCTCGCGAGCCTCCGCCGTCACGGGTTCATGAGGATTCTTGTGGTGAACGGGCACGGTGGGAACAGTCTGGCGCGTCCGGCTGTCGAGGCGTGGGCGACCGGTCGCGAAGGAGTCGAGGTCAGATGGCACGATTGGTGGAAGGCGCCTGCCGTGCGGTCCGCTATCGATGCAATCGACCCAGATGCGTCCCATGCATCGTGGATGGAGACGTTCCCATGGACACGGGTGGCTGGAGTGGATCTACCGGACGCGCATAAGCCGCCACTTGGTTTATCCGACCGTGACCAGTTGTCTCCTGAGCGTCTGCGAGAAGCGATGGGTGACGGCTCTTTCGGAGGCTGGTACGAGCGGAGTGAGGACGAGATGAACGAGATCTGGGGAATCGCAGTCGAAGAGACACGGGCACGGCTGACCGAGGGATGGGCATGAGCTACGACTTTTCAGGCCAGACCGTTCTGGTGACCGGCGGAGCTCACGGCTTCGGCAGGGCGATCGCGGGCTCCTTCGCGACACGTGGGGCCACCGTGTTCGTGTGCGATGTCGTCGAGGATGAGTTACAGAAAACTCTGGAGATCATTGGCGACGCCTGCTACGGAACGATCGTCGATGTGACCGACCGCTTCGCAGTAGATGCGTGGGTGCAGTCTGCTCTCGCGCAGACCGGCCGTGTCGATGTCCTGGTGAACAACGCCGGGGGTGTGCTAGGGCAGGTGGGGCGGCCGCTGGAAGAGGTGACTATCCAGGATTGGGAGGCTGTTGTCGCGGTCAACCAAACTGCTGTATTCTGGGCCTCGCAGGCCGTTGCGCGCTGTATGAAGGAGGCTTGCCAAGGCCGGATCATCAACATCTCTAGCGGTGCCGGCCTGACCATCAGCAAGACGGGAATTCAGGCGTATGCTACGGCAAAGGCGGGCCAGATCGGCCTGACCCGCCAGCTAGCGCACGAGCTCGGGCCCTACGGAATCACCGTGAACAACGTTGCCCCTGGCTTCGTGCTATCGAACCACGCTACCGAGCGTCAGTGGAAAGCGTATGGGCCTGAAGGGCAGGCCGACCTGCTGGATGGAATCGCACTCCGACGTCTAGGTACGCCCGCGGACATAGCGCATGCGGTGCTTTTCTTGGCGTCAGAGAATGCGGGCTGGATCAGCGGGGTCGTGCTGCCGGTGGATGGCGGGAAGTAGGCGAGGTTCCTCTGAGACTCAGGCGTTCATCCCGCCCATCGGGTCGAACCCCTCGTATCCCTTTCCCTGAGTCGGGCCATGGTGCGGAACTCGACTGTATCCCGCATGGTTTCGACTGATCCGCTTCTGCGCAACCAGGGCCTCCAGTACCAGCTCGCACGCCGCCGCCCGGTGCCCGTCCCCGGCAGAATCGGACACGAGTCCGACCATGCGCACCAGATCCAGGAGCCCCGGAACTGTCTGGAAGCCTAGAACGCAAGCGGACCCTGACGAGTTCTGCCCCACCTGGATTGCCCCTCCCGTTTCGAAATACTCGACGATGTCGTCGACGTCGGCGCCGGCAGCGCGTACGTCGAACGTCTGCGAGCAACTTTGCTGAATCAGCTCGCGCGCGATTCGATCGCCACCGTGCATCTCGCCCTCGTACTCGAGCTCCATCTTTCCCGTGATCGCTGGAAGTGCAGCGAACAGATCGGAGACGCGAGGTACTGCGACCTCTTCGTTGTGACGGAGTGCTCTTCGCTCAGCGTTGGAAACCGCGGTCTCCATGACCGTGATCGGCATTCGTTGGCTGACACCCGATCGCTGGTCGATCCGCTTGTCGCCGCGAGCGATGAAAGCGATGCGCTCGACCGTCTCCTCGAGGAAGTCTGGCACCTCGATGCATGCACCCTCGCGGCCCACCCATGCCTCTTGGCGGGTGATCTCGACGCCGGTTTCCACTTCTGCCGGATAGTGTGTCCTGATCTCGGCGCCGATCCGGTCCTTGAGCGGGGTAATGATTTTTCCGCGCGCCGTGTAATCCTCAGGATTTGCGGTGAAGACCATCATCAGGTCGAGTGCTAGGCGAAGGGGGTAGCCCTTCACCTGCACATCCCCCTCTTGGAGGATATTGAACAGCCCGACCTGGATTTTCCCGGCCAGGTCAGGGAGCTCGTTGATCGCGAAGACACCCCGGTTGGCTCTGGGCATCAGGCCGTAGTGGATCGTCAGCTCGTCCCCGAGAATATGCCCGCCTCGGGCCGCCTTGATCGGGTCTACGTCCCCGATCATGTCTGCAATGGTGACGTCCGGAGTGGCCAGTTTCTCGACGTAGCGGGCGTCCCGATCGATCCAGGCGATGGGTGTGTCGTCCCCGTGCTCCGCGATTAGTTCTTTCGCGTACTTGGAGATCGGAGAAACGGGATCGTCGTTGACTTCACTACCCGCAATGACCGGTACCTCGTCGTCCATGAGGAGGGCAAGCTGACGCAGGATCCGACTCTTCGCCTGCCCACGGAGGCCGAGGAGGATAAAATCGTGTCGAGCGAGGACCGCGTTGATGATCTGAGGCACGACAGTGTCGTTATAGCCCTGCACGCCTGGGAACAGCTCATCGCCGGTCTTCAGCTTCCGGATGAGGTTGTTCCGCATCTCGTCCTTCACAGAGCGGCTTACGTAGCCGTTCGACTTGAGGTCACCGAGAGTTCGGGCGCGATCGTGGGTCATGCGGAAGGGCTCCGTTATCTTTGGGGTCGAATCCGTACACGCGTCGCTCGACGCGGATCCCCCAATGAACCAGCACCGGAGCTTCCCCATGGCCGAGGGCACCAGCGTTCTCCGCACGTCGATCTGTTCACTCGATGATCAGCCGCCGCTTCCGCGTGATCGGTTCATCGTCGCCGATCAGCCGGATGACGAAGCGCTTCCCATGGATGTCGTGTTTGTTGGAGGTGGCCCCGCCGGTCTGGCCGGTGCGATCGAGCTGGCTCGTCTGGTGCGGAAGGACAACGAATCAGGCGACGGGGTTGGGGAGGTCGAGATCGCTGTGCTTGAAAAGGCCGGCCAGCTCGGCGAGCACAATCTCTCCGGTGCGGTCGTGAATCCGAGCGCGTTCAAGGAGTTGTTTCCTGAGCTCCTCATGGACGACCTGCCCCTTCGTCGGCCGGTTACCAAGGAGGCGGTCTATGTACTGACCGAGTCGAATTCCTATCGGATCCCGACGCCTCCTACGATGAAGAATCACGGCAACTGGATCGCATCGATCTCGGAGATCGTGCGCTGGATGGGTGAGCAGGCCGAGGGACTGGGGGTGAACGTCTTTCCCGGCTTCCCCGTGGATGCACTCCTCATTGAGGAAGACAACGTCATCGGGGTGCGGACGACTCCGTCGGGGTTAGGCCGTGATGGTGAGCCCGCGAGTGCTGATGCAATGCCCGCGGTCGACCTCACCGCACGCGTGACCGTTCTCTCAGAGGGGACGCGAGGATCACTGTCGCAGGCGTGGCTCGACTGGAAGGGCATCACGTCCGAGAATCCGCAAATCTTTGCGCTGGGTGTGAAGGAGATCTGGGAGGTCAAAAAGCCGCTCGACCGGATCATTCACACGATGGCGTGGCCGCTCCCGAAAGATGCCTTCGGCGGCAGTTTCATGTATCCGATGTCTGACAGCACTGTCGCCGTTGGACTGGTCGTCGGTCTAGACTATGCCGACGCACGCTTTGACGTCCACGACTCCCTGCAGCGGATGAAGCTGCATCCGCTCTTCCGTGAGGTGCTCGAAGGCGGAGAGTTGGTCGAGTGGGGCGCCAAAACGATTCCAGAGGGTGGTTATTACTCCGTCCCAAAGGAGCGGCATGGCGATGGGCTGATCATTGTCGGGGATGCTGCCGGGTACGTCGAAGTCTCGTCTTTGAAGGGCATCCACTACGCGATGCATTCCGGGATCATGGCCGCACGTCAGATCTTCGATGCCCTCAAGAAGGGTGACACTTCTCGCGAGGCGCTCGCCGGCTACACGACGGCCGTCGACCAGAGCGTGATCATGAAGGACCTGAAGGCCACGCGGAACATGCGCCTGGCGTTCAAGAGTGGATTCTACTCAGGTGGCGTGAAGGCCGGCCTCATGACGGTTACCGGAGGAGCCTTTCCTGGTGGAAAGATCTCGATCGAGGAGGACGCGGCTGAGACGAAGCGGCTCGCGTCCGAACCGTCGAAGGTCGTACCCGATGGCAAGCTCACGTTCTCGAAGGTCGACGCCGTCTACAAGTCCGGCAATCAGACGCGCGACGACATCCCGTCACATCTCGTGATCGGGGAGGACGTGAGTGCGGAAGCAGCCGAGATGTATGTCCACCTCTGTCCCGCGGGCGTCTACGAACGCGATGGTGACAAGTTGGTCGTCAACGCACCGAATTGCATTGACTGCAAGGCGACCGATGTTCTGGGCCCAAGATGGACGCCGCGTGAAGGCGGCAGCGGACCCGCGTACCGGCAGATGTAGACCGGGTGGGGGCGCTACTCGCGCCTCAGCGTGATCGCGGGGTCGATGCGACCGGGTCAGCGATGAAGTTCACGCGAGTGATCGACTGCTGCGGATCAGCCGCGAGGCGCTCCCTGCGAATGCCACAGACGAGCTCCGACGATCGGCCATCGCTGCGGCGCGTCAGCGGCCATCCTCGAGCGTGATCACCGACCCACCTGGCATCTGGAGACGCCCGCCGAGCTGAAGCATCATCGGAGTGGTGTCCATGTAGTCCGCTGCACGGACGATCCGACCGTTCTCGATCTGGATGAGGGTTACCCCGTTGGTCATCACTTCGCGGCCCGTGGCGACCGGGACCTGCGTGCCGATCGGCCGCGCCTGCGTGGCTGAGAAAATCCACTCCGCTATGGCGCCCGTTTCCGTGATGTGAACCGCTCCGACGCTCCAGTAGACATCGTCTGCCCAGGCGTGCAATGCGGTCACGTACCCTATGATCTCCTGGAAGCCCTGATACGTATGCTGGTTCGGAAAGTCGTCATAGGTGGCCTCGGGCCAGAAGAGGTCTTCGACGAGTGTTACGTCACCGCGCTCCCGGGCGGCCATGAGCGAACGGATCGTTATTTCAGCTTTTCGAGCAGCAGAGTCGTCGTCGATGCGTGCCGACGGCACGCAGGCCGAGAAGCTGGCGGCGAGAAGAAGAGCAGGGCAAAGACGTCTCAAGGTGAACCTGGTGACTCGAGGACTGGGCGCCCAATGTAGCTGGAGGTTAGTTGCCCGGCTCTTCGGCGCGCGGGTAGTTGGCCATGTCCCGCACCGCGATCACGCCCGAGTAGAGCAGGCGGTACAACTCGGCCTCCGCACGATCGCGATTGGGTACCGGCACGAGGTGGACATGCGCGTCAATCAGGCCGGGAATGACATATCCAGCCCCAAGGTTTGGTCACGATCGCGTCGCGTGGCGCGTCGGGGTCGAAAAGCAGCTCGATCCGGCTCGCTAAGATCAGAATCTCATTGCCCCGAATCGCTATCGCGGCGTCTTCGAGCGGCGCGGTATTTCCTTGGGCGGCCAGGGCATTCGCGAAACTGAACGCAGCGGTGGCGAAGAGAGGTTTGCGATCGAAGAACGATTCATCGCTGCTGGAAAGGCTGAGGGTGTTCAGAAGGCGGATCGATTGTGTCAGATCCCTTGATTCTCGGGCTAACTCTCTCGGCTGATACCGCATGGGCAAGAAAAAAGGTCGACGAACCCTTGCCCGAACCCGGACGCAGACCGCTACTCCTCGATCTGGAGGCCAACACCAGTCGATGTGATGACGAGGGTCGGCAGGATTGTCCGCACTGGCTTGCCGGCAAAGCCGTCGAGGGCCTCGTCCGCACTCTCGTACAGAGTGAGTTGCTCAATTGTCTTGATGGTCGGAAAAACCATCGGCAGCTCGCCAAGGTCACAGCGGTCGAGGGCTTCCTGCGGCCCGACCCAGACTGCGTCCGTCATCTCTCGTGGGTCGACGATCGGCGTGGCACCAGAACGCACTTTTGCCGCGAAGAACCGTGTGTCGTAGCGTCGCGGCTCGGGCAGGGGTGTGATCCAGTGAGCGATGTATTCGATCGCATCACCGGCAATACGGCACTGAAGTCGTGCGATTGCGTCTGCGAACGAGATGTCATCGTTCATGAGCTGGTTCCGTACTCGATCTACATTGGCGTCCTCCGCGGCTGTCGGAGGGGCGGATCCATCGGAGCGGATCCCCACAAGGATGCCAGTCTCTTCGAAGGCCTCCCTCAGCGCCGCGAGATAATATGCGATCGCAGGAGGCTCAGCCCTGGGCAAGACAAGCCTCGACTCAGCGCCGTCGACCGTCAGGTCGTCGAGTCGCTCGATGACCGCGGGCATCGCATCGGTTCCGTCGACTCGGCCACCCGGAAAGACGTAGGCGCCTGGGACGAAGCCGGCGCTCCTGCTTCTCCGCATAAGAAGAAGCTCCATCCCTGTGGGTGCATCGCGTAGAAGCACGATGGTGGCAGCTGGCCTCGGTGCAGCCGGCACCCCAGACGGGTTCCCGATACTCGCCGCGAAGTTGTCGGGTAGACGGTCGAAAGGGATTACCGAATCGGGATCGCTCACAGGTTCTTCAATTTCCAGCTGCCATACCGTCTTTTCGTGGATCGGAGGCGGCGGCCCATCCTCGAGATAATTTAAGGATCGCTTGCCCACCTCCAAACGCGACTCCGTCGGGGCTTCGCAGTTCGTGGCCCATCGCTTCGAGCGCGCTTCCGACCTCCGGGTCGAGATTCTCGATCGCAACAGTGGTCCCGCTGAAGTGGCGGAATCGCGCCGCGTCGATCGCCTCCTGCGGGTCCATTCCGTACTCGATCAGGTTGAGCATGACCTGGACATGACCCTGCGGCTGCATGGAGCCGCCCATGACGCCAAATGAGAGCCAGGGCGATCCATCCTTCGTAGCGAAGGCAGGGATAATGGTATGGAAGGGTCGCTTGTTCGCGGCGATCTGATTTGGATGGCCCTCCTCCATGGTAAATCCCGACCCCCGGTTCTGGAGCACCACGCCCGTTCCCGGGATGACGACTCGGGAGCCGAAGTACCCGTAGATCGAGTTGATGAAGGAGATCATGTTGCCGTCACGATCAGCGACGGTCAGGTAAATCGTCTCCGAGTCCGTCACTAGGCGACCGGGATCGGGCCTGTCCGCTGCCCGCGTGTGATCGATCAATCCGGCACGACCCGTGAGGTAGTCTGGATCGAGGAGAGTCTCGGGCTGCACCTGCATGTGATCGGGGTCGGCCACATACCGGGCGAGGTCCGCATGGGCCAGCTTCTTCGCCTCGATCAACACGTGGAGGTACTCAGCTGAGTTGTGTTCCATTGAAGCGAAATCCACGCCCTCCAGCATCTTCAGCATCTGGAGCGCTGCGATGCCCTGACCTGCTGGGGGTAGTTCGTAGAGCGTGTACTCCTTGTAGTCGACGCTCATCGGCTCGACCCAGCGGATTTCGTGGTTTGCCAGGTCTTCGATCGTCAGGTAGCCACCGAGTTCGTCGAGACCATCGATGAACTCCTGGCCCAGTTCTCCACCATAGAAGCTCTCGGGTCCCTGGTCTGCGACCCGCTGAAACGTTCGCGACAGGTCTGGATTGCTGAACCAGTCACCCGCTTTGGGCGCCTCGTCGTTGATCAGAAACGTTGCGGCCGCACCCGGGTTACGCCGGAGACCGTTCACTGATCCGGCCCAGTCCTGAGCAATGATCGGTGACACGGGGAACCCCTCTTCGGCGAGGCGGATCGCAGGCGCGAGCACCTCGGCCAGCGTCAAGTTGCCGTATGTTTCAACCAAGGCGCTCCATCCTGACAGCGCGCCGGGCACAGTAACCGAACGCGCACCGTTTCCAGGGACCCGCTCTGCGCCCTCTGCTACCAGTGCTGCGACGTCGGTCTTTGAGCCCGACCTTCCGCTCGCATCAAGACCAACCAGCCGACCCTCCGAGGCTGACCAGAGAATCGCGAACATGTCTCCGCCCATACCTGTCATGTGTGGCTCGGTGACGTTCAGCACTGCGGCCGCAGCGACAGCTGCGTCGATCGCGTTTCCGCCGCTGTTGAGTATTTCGAGAGCTGTCGTTGTCGCGAGAGGCTGACTGGTCGCCGCCACGCCGTTTGGCGCGTAGACAGTCGAGCGACCTGAATAGGTCGCGGGGCTCGTTACCGGCCCTGTCATCCGGGAAGTCATTTGGGCGGTCAGTGGCTGGGCCGCGAGGGCGAGAGTGATGATAGGTATGATGGGACGCATCGGGTCACCTGTGCTTGGTTGTGGACATCACCCTGACACCAAGAATTGAGAGGGGCCGAGAATGTCGGCGCCGAAGCTCGTTGAAGCGAGGGTCAGGCCTCTCTCTCGAGCACGTCTCGGGAGAATAGTTCTCCCAGATGAGCGATGTCTTTCTCCGTGCCCTGCGGCTCCTCCCAATGGATCGGCAGGATCACCTCGACTCCGCAGGGCTCACCGGCCCGGGCCTCATCCTCAACACCCGTGGTGTAGTGACCACCGACGGGGAGAAACCCGACATCACATCGGATCCCGAACATCGACGGGAGGAAGGCGGTGTCACCGGCGTGATAGTAGGTGTGCCGGGGATCGTAAAGACGTAGCCGAGCCAACCCTGCTCCGGCGCGTGGTGCTTCTTGTCCACGTTGTGAGCGGGGACCGCGAGAATATCGAAGCCGTCGAGTTGGAGCGTGTCCCCGGGGCGCACGAAGTGATATGCGCTGTCCAGCTGTTTTTTCATGGAGGTGGACGCGATCAGTGCCGTTTTCTCGCCTCGTACCCGGGCGATGTCGTCTTCCGAAAAATTGTCGTTTTGCAGATACGTGAGGAGCGCGAAATCCGCCTCGGAATCCTTGTCCACGCCATGTGGGTCCATGTGGGTCTCCAAGCCCTTCCTTCTGATTCGAACGGAGGAGCCGCGAAACCATGTGATGCCCTCAAGTGAATCGCTCATGATGGAACGATGTCCGGTGGCGCGAGAAGTGAGGAGGTGCCAACCTAACCGCCGCTCTCGGCCCAAAAAAGTGGCATGTCCGGCATACCGATAACCGCCAGATTGGCATAAGGCCATGCGATCCGGGCAGGAATTTGGGTCATATTCGTGGCAAGGATCGTGCAATCGAAGCTACGACTGGCGAGCGATGAGTGAGTGACAGGGCTCTTGGGCCCACCCATTACAGACGAATCAACGAACGCCGGAGCATCTACTCTGTCTGACAAGACACCGACCCCCGATCCGAAGATGACCGGGGGAAAGGACACCGAAGATCCGATGGCTGAAAGATTCACGCTGCCGGTCCTGCCCCTTCGTGATACGGTCGTGTATCCTGGCGTCGCCGTGCCGATTTCGGCAGGGCGCCCGGGAACCGTCGAGGCCGTGCAGGAAGCGCTGGACGGCGACCGACGAATGTTTGCCGTAGCACAGCGAGAGAATGTCGACGACGCTGCGCCCGAGTACCTGTACTCGGTCGGGACCGTCGTTCGCATCATCCAGACCCATCGGGTCCGTGGTGGTGTGCAGCTGCTCGTGCAGGGAGAGGGTCGAGCCCGGGCGTTGTCGTACGAGCAGGAGGGCCAATCCATGCTCAATGCGGTGCTCCTCAAGATGGACACGGTGGAGCCCCGAAATTCAGAGGATCCGGCGTTTCAGGCACTGGATCAGGAGCTGCGCGACCGGGCTGCCGAACTCGGTACCCGTCGAGGTGTGCCAGCGGAGGCCCTGAATCAGCTTATTCAAGGCGTGGAGGAATCGGGTCCCTTTGCTGACCTCGTAGCGTTCTATCTTGAGCTTGAGACTTCGGACAAACAGGGATTTCTGGAGCTACTCGACGACGAAGAGCGCATGCGCGCCTGTCTCTTGGCGGTGGAGCGGGAGCTCGCGCGGATCGATGCACAGGAAGACATTCAGGCGAAGGTCCAGTCGGAGCTGGGCGAGCGACAGCGCGAAATGCTTCTGCGTGAGCAACTCAAGGCGATCCAGAAGGAGCTCGGAGAAGAGGAAGAACGCGACGACATCGAAGAGATGCAGAAGCGGATCGAGGAGCTCGAGCTCAGTGAGGAACAACGATCGGAGGTCGATCGTGAATTGCGTCGCCTCGAGCGTACCAGCCCTCAGTCGGCCGAGTATCAGGTCATTCGCACGTTTCTCGAGTGGATCACGGAGCTACCTTGGAACCAGCGAAGTGAGGAGAAGATCGATCTCCGTCTGGCCGAAGAGATCCTCCACGATGATCACTATGGGCTGGAGGACGTAAAGGATCGCGTGCTCGAGTTCCTGGCTGTGCGGAAGCTCGCGATGGATCGGTCTACTGAGGCTGCCGGTGATGAAGAGCCGGACGGCGCTGGCGACGGTGGTGCGGGTCGCGGGCCTATTCTGCTCTTCGTCGGACCTCCTGGGGTCGGAAAGACCTCGATTGCTCAGTCGATCGCGCGATCTCTTGGTCGTGATTACGTGCGGATTTCACTTGGTGGAGCCCGAGACGAGGCCGACATCCGAGGTCATCGGCGTACCTATGTGGGTGCGATGCCTGGACGGATCATCCAGGGGATGAGATCGGCCAAGAGCAAGAATCCGGTATTCCTGCTCGACGAGGTCGACAAGCTCGGTCAGTCGTATCAGGGTGACCCGAGTTCTGCTCTCCTAGAGGTGCTCGACCCCGCTCAGAACTCCACGTTCGTCGATCACTATCTCGGAATCCCGTTCGATCTTTCTGAGGTGCTCTTTGTCGCGACCGCGAACTATCTGGATCGTATTCCGGGCCCGCTTCTCGACCGTATGGAACGAGTCGACTTCGCCGGATACACCGAGGCCGAGAAGCTAGAGATCGCGAAGCGGTATCTGCTCCGTCGTCAGAGGAAGGAAAATGCCCTGACCGATGCCGAGCTGAAGATGAAAGACAAGGCCCTCCTCACGATCATCCAGAGTTACACGCGGGAGGCCGGCGTTCGGCAGCTAGAGCGTGAAGTTGGGAAATTTGCCCGCAAGGTCGCGCGCCAGATTGCGGGTGGAAAACTCAAGAAGATCAACGCGTCGCCCGATGACGTGGCGGAGCTTCTGGGGCGCCCGAGGGTGCATCCGGAGCGGATCTCGGATCACGACACACGTGGCGTGGCAACCGGCATGTTCTACACCCCGATGGGCGGGGACATCATGTTCGTCGAGGCTAGCGTCATGCCAGGCGAGGGTGGCTTCGTACTGACCGGGCAGCTTGGTGACGTCATGAAGGAGTCGGCACGTGCGGCCCTATCGTACGCGAAGGCCAACGCCGAGCGACTCGGCATCCCCGAAGATTCGTTACAGAAGGTCGAGGTTCACATTCACGTCCCGGCTGGGGCGATTCCGAAGGACGGTCCTTCGGCCGGAATCACTATGGCAACGGCACTGGTGTCGGCCATCTCTGGGCGGAAGGTCCGACGCGATGTGTCGATGACGGGCGAGCTGACATTGACTGGACGCGTGCTGCCTATTGGTGGAGTGAAGGAGAAGGTTCTGGGGGCCGTTCGGGCAGGGATTCGAGAAATCATTCTTCCGATCGACAACGAAGTAGATATTGAAGACATCCCAGCGGATGTTCAGAAGCACATCACGTTCCATCTGGCCGAGACGCTGGACGACGTGGTTGCTGTCGCTTTGACCGGAGACATGCCGGCAGGAGCCGGCCGCCCTGCGACGGCTCGAAAAGCGAAAACAAAGGGGGCACCGGCCAGGAAGAAGTCCGCCGCGGGGAAGGCGAGTGCCAAGGCAGCGGGCAAGAAGAAGCCAGCACGGAAGAAGAAGGCTAAGGCGAAGAAGCCCGCGACCCAGAAGTCGATGGCCGCCAAGAAGGCCGCACCGAAAAAGAAGGCTAAGACGAAGAAGCCCGCGACCCGGAAGTCGATGGCCGCCAAGAAGGCCGCACCGAAAAAGAAGGCGACGGCCAGAAAGCCTGCTGTCAAGAAACCCGTTGCTAAGAAGAAGCCGGCCGCCAAGAAGAAGACGGCTAAAAAGTCGGTAGCCAAGACGAAGGCAGTTCCGAGGAAGAAGGCCGAGTCGAAAAAGAAGGCGATGGCCAAAAAGCCTGTCGCCAGGAAACTGGCTGCTAAGAAAAAGTCGGCGGCCAAGAAGAAGTAGCCGTTACGGACGGCCCAAATGAAGACGAGTGGCGCAGGGTCTGATAAGAGGCTTCGGCTTTCTCGTTTATCCTAGATAACCGAGATCAAGCCGGCTCCACCCTCGCGAACAGTCCCGATCACAACAGCAACCGGTGCGCGCCCTGCCAGAGCATCGATCACTTTATCGACCGCATCCGGGGCTACGGCCATCAAGAGGCCACCTGAGGTCTGCGAATCAGCAAGGAGGGTTCGCGTCGGGTCGTCGACCGAGTCAGCGAACGTGACATCCGTCGACACGTCTCGGAGGTTGCGTTTCGTTCCGTCCGGAACGTGACCAGCTTCGACGAGCGCGCGCGCACCCTTGAGGATTGGAACCGCGGCGGATTCGATCTCGGCCGCGAAGCCAGACGCTCGCATCATACCGCGGAGGTGGCCCAACAGGCCGAACCCGGTCACGTCTGTGCCGGAACGTACTCCGGCTGAGACCATGACGTCCGCGGCACCTGCATTGAGCGTCGTCATCACTTCGACGGCGTACGCGATGACCTCGGCGGGAGCTTCGTCTTTTTTGAGTGCCGTTGCCACGATCCCAGATCCGATCGGCTTGGTGAGAATCAGTCGATCCCCAGGACGAGCATCCGCGTTCGTAATCATCCGCCGCGGATCGACTTCCCCGATTGCGACCAAGCCGTACTTCGGCTCGGCATCATCGATTGAATGTCCGCCCAATGTCGGGATGCCGACGGAACTTGTCACCTCGCTGCCGCCTCGCAGGATTTCGTCGAGGATTCCTTCTTGAAGGAGCTTCCGTGGAAAGCCGACCAAGTTCAGCACGAAGAGCGGACGTGCTCCCATCGCGTAGATGTCGGACAGCGCGTTTGTCGCGGCTATGCGCCCGAAGTCATAGGGGTCGTCGACGATGGGCGTGAAGAAATCAGCCGTCACGACCAGGGCGCGGTCGTCGGAGAGACGGTACACGGCGGCATCGTCCCCCGTCGTCTGTCCGACGAGGGCGTTGGGGTCGTCTACCGGGAGTATGTGACGCAGAACCTGCGCGAGCTCGGACATGCCGAGTTTACACGCTCAACCAGCGCCGTGGCTGAGCTGGGAAAGTCGAATCTTCGGCTTCTGGTCCCTTGGCTCGTCCGCCATGGGCGATCTCCTGTAGTTGGCGTGGACTTCACGATCGAGTGTTAGCTGACCGAGTGAATCAACAAGGTCGCTTGGTGGGGGCACGGTGAAAACAGGAAACCCGTAGCTCGCACCGGGTACCCATGCCACCCGAACGAGAATTCGAACTGCCCTCGCCAGAAAGGTCCACTCCGTCATGACCGCGCCCCAACCGTCTCCGCGCCGTCTTCTCGCTGATGAGCTGTCACGCTCTGATGCCGAGATGGATCTGGCGCGAGCGGTGCTGCTTGTGGCGAAAGAGGAGTACCCACAGCTGTCGGTCGATCTCTATCTGGCCCGCCTCGATCAGGTCGCCGAAGAGGTGAAGGACAGGTTGGCGAATGAGACGGCTTCTCTAATCGTGCTCGGCGAGGTCATCGATACGCTCTACACCCGCCGGAAGTTGACAGGGAATCGCGAGGCTTTCTATGACCCCCGAAATTCGTTCCTGAACGATGTGCTCGACCGTGGCGTGGGCATTCCGCTGACTCTGGGCATCGTCATTCTCGAGGTGAGCTGGAGGCTAGGGCTTCCTCTTGAAGGGGTGAAATTCCCAGGGCATTTTCTTGTTCGATATACTGGCTCCGAAGTCCGACTTCTCATCGATCCTTTTGACGGTGGTCGAATTCGCTTCGAGGACGACGCGCAGCAGTTTCTGGACCAAGGCTACGGTGGTATGGTCTCGATGCGTGAGGCATTTCTTCGCCCCTCGACGAAGCGCGACATGCTCGTTCGACTCCTGACGAATCTCAAAGGGATTTACACGAAAATTGGTGACGCCCGACGTTCTCTCGCGGTGGTTGAGCGACTCCTCATGATCATGCCGACTGCACCGCTCGTGAGCCGTTCTCGTGGAATGCTATTAGCGAAGCTGGGGCGGCATGAGGAGGCTGCGTGTCAGCTCGAGGCATACCTTCGGCTGTCGCCGACGGCGGATGACACATACAACGTTCAGAAGCTCGTCCGAGAACTTCGCGGAGGGCACTTCGAGGCGGGTGGAGGTACGGCATGACCGGTTCTGGCGAGAGTAATCACGAGAGTCCGTTGTTACCACAGCTCGAGTCTGCAGGTGGAATCGCGGGCGACTACCACGGACGACGACTTGTCCGCCACTTCGGGGAGCCAGAGGCAGAATACCAAGCTGCTACGAACGGCATGGCGGTATTCGATCGAAGTCATCGGGCACGCCTCACTGTGTCGGGGCGGGCACCGGGACAGATGCTCAACGGGGTGCTGACCGGACGCATGCCGTCCGAGCCGGTAGATGTCGGGGACTCGGTCCGGGAAGGTCTCGCGACCTATCACGCCGTCCTGACGCCCAAGGGCAAGCTGATTACCGACCTCGTCGCGCTCCTTCCGGGAGCTGAGGACGAAACTGGCTTGTTGCTAGACGTGCCGGTCGCTGGCCGAGACGGGCTATTGACTCATTTCGGCAAGTTTCTACCGCCCCGTTTTGCGAAGACGGAAGATGTGTCCGACGCCACTGCGTCGATTTCGGTCGTCGGCCCGAAGGCAGCCGATGCCCTTTCAAAGTTGGCGCTGGGTCTGCGAGTCGACGCTGACTGGCTTCAGGGGTCCGAAGAAGGAGCGTGGCGCGCGGTTGGGTCTACCAAGGCCCCCCTTCTGGTTGTCCGCACCATGGAGGTCTGGCCCGAGGCGTGGACTGTGTACGGCCCGGCGGCGTCCGTGTCAGCTCTCTGGAAGGCGCTCGTTAAGGATGGTGGGCGGCCGGCAGGCCTCGGTGTGTGGTCGACTCTACGAGTAGAGGCGGGCCGCCCTGTCTTTGGCCTGGACATGGATGACGGGACGCTGCCACCTGAAGCGGGCATCGTCGAGAGGGCGATCGATCAGACGAAGGGCTGCTATACCGGACAGGAAATCATCGTCAGAATTCGCGATCGAGGTCATGTGAACAAGGCGCTTCGACGCCTCGAGCTTGGAGACGTTCCGGCCCCGGCTAGAGGGACGGAGCTTCTGGCACCGGACGGATCGGGTAAGGTCGTTGGTGAGATCCGGTCAGCTGTGCAATCTCCCCGTTTTGGAGGGACAATCGCGCTGGCGTACATAAGACGCGGCGTCGCTCAGGTGCTACTGAACGACATCGTGATTTCTGTACCGGACGGGTTTCCGGAGAGTTAGCTGCCGATCTCTTCGAGCGCCGTCAGGATGTCTGCATTCTCCGGGCGAACGCGGTAGTTCACCTCGGTCATCTTCCAGCGAACGACGCCTTCCATATCGATGACGTAGGTGGTCGGGTGCGGAATAGCTCGGCCTCTTGGATCATCCTGGTTGTAGAGCCCGTAGCGGTTGATCACTCCAGCTCCGGGGTCCGAAAGAAAGGTGTAGTCGAGCATCAGTCCGTCGTTCTCTTCAGCGACCCGATCAACCATCATCTGTAGATCCGACTCATCATCAGATGATAGAGCGATGATCGTTGTAGTGGCCTTCTGCTCCTCAGAGAGAATGTCGTGCAGCTCACCGAGCTGCTTGGCGCAGTAGGGTCACCAGTGTCCACGGTAAAAGACCAGTACGATGTTACTTGCGCCCTGGAAGCCGGACAGTGTCACCCGATCTCCGGCGAGGGCAGCTAGCGTGAAGTCGGGCGCCATTTGCCCGACCTGAACCCGTTCGAGTTCGATACCGGGCAGCTCGTGTCCATCGACCGGCCCGAGCGCGACCGGTTCGTCCATCGTCATTGCATCTAGCGCCTCATCGGACGCAGCGCATCCCGATATCCCCACCAACCCCACCATCAGCGCGACTCGAAGTCGTTGCACGAGGTTTCTCCGTAAGCGTTCAGAACCGAACTTCGCCAAGGCTACAGCAGTTCCCGGAAGGCCGACAGACCCGAAGCCCTGAGCTTGACGGGGGCTGATCAACCGGGAAGTCTGACTGATCCTCAAGGCTCCGGGAGAGATCCATGGTAATTCAGATCACAACGCCGCTTAAAGGTTGCGTTCCAATTCTCGTGGCCTTGGGAACGATCGGGTGTGGCGTGGGCGTCGAGCACCCGGAGTCCAGGAGAGATCCGGTGGCTCAGGTTATGCACGGCGTCGAGTTCGTGGATGACTACACCTGGCTTGAGGACCAGGACGCGCCCGAAACCAGAGCTTGGATTTCTGCGCAGAACAGGTTCGCGGAAGAGGTCGTCGGCGAGTCCCCTCTCCGCGATGGTATTCGGCGGCGACTGCGTGAACTCACCGACTCCGACGACGTTGGCTTGCCTCGCCGTGCTGGGGCGTTCGAATACTTCACCATGCGGAGGCGCGGGGAAGAGGCGCCGATCCTGTATCGGCGACCGTTCGTGGAGGACGCGGGTGCCCCTGTTGTCGAAGAGGGCTACGAGGTTGTCATCGATCCCGGACTCATCGATCCGACGCATCGAACGCTCATCGCGATGATGAGCTTCGCACGTGAGGGCTCGCTCATGATGTACTCCATTCGGCAGGGAGGAGCAGATGAATTCGAAGTGCGAATCCGTGACATGACTACCGGTCAGGATCTATCCGATCGCCTTCCCAATGCGCTCTACAGCGGGGTCCGCTTCGACGAAGAGGGAGGCGGGTTCTACTACGTGGCACGCGATCGATACGCTGGCCCCCGCATTCGGCACCATGCCCTGGGATCAGAACCGGGGTCTGATCAGGACGTGTGGGGTGAAGGCTTTGGACCGTCAGCGTTCATTGGCATGAGTCCGGTCTACGATGGTGGACTACGCTTCTTCACGGCCCAGCACGGCTGGGCGCGGAGCGACCTCTTCATCCAGCGAGGAGATGGCCCGGTTGAGGAGATCGTCCGCGATGTGCCGGCTCATTTTCAGCATCGATTTCGCGACGGTCGGATCTATGTGCTCACGGACTGGAATGCTCCCAACTACAGACTGATGGTCGCGGATGCGTCTCGGCCTGAAATGGATGAGTGGAAGGAGTTGATTCCCGAGAGTGATCAAGTCCTGGAGAGCTATTCATTCATTCATGGTCAGATCTTTGCTACGTACCTGCACGACGTGGCGCAGCGGGTTCGCATCTTCGACATGGCGGGCCGCCCGACGGGGGAGGTGAATGCTCCTGAGAACGCCTCAGTGACCGTGCGTGAGGGTGACGCCGAGACGGTGGAGCTGACTGCTTCGTCGCATCTCATGCCGGCGACCACCTGGCAGGTGGATCTCGAGTCCGGAGACCGCGTCCTGACCGACGAGCCTGAACTCGATGTGGACCTGTCGCCCTACACGGTCACGAAACTTTGGTACGAGTCATCGGACAGCATCAGGGCGCCTGTGTATGTCATGCACCGAGCAGACATTGCTCTGGATGGAAGTCATGCGACGATCCTTAACGGCTACGGTGGCTTCAACTCGAGCATACGCCCGAGTTTCTCAGCGGCACGGATCGCGTGGCTCGAGCTCGGTGGTGTCTACGCGATCGCGACGTTGCGCGGTGGCGCTGAGTTCGGAGAGCGCTGGCATAAGGACGGCATGCTTGAGAAAAAGCAGCACGTCTTCGACGACTTCATTGCCGCGTCTGAGGCTTTGATCGACGAGGGTTTCACCAGTCCGGAGCACCTCGGCATTAGTGGGGGGAGCAACGGAGGACTCCTGGTGGGGGCGGCAATGACTCAGCGACCCGACCTCTATCGAGCTGTGTTGTGCACCTATCCGGACCTCGACATGGTTCGCTTCTGGGCCTTCCAGGACACGAACAACATGCCGGCCCTCTTGGAGTACGGTGACGCCCGCATCGAATCTCAGTTCCAGGCGATCAAAGAGTACTCACCCTACCAGGCGGTGCGGGACGGGGTCGAGTACCCGGCAGTCATGCTCACGACGGGCGACCTCGATACAAGAGTGTCGCCTCTTCAGGCTAGGAAAATGACGGCGCGATTGCAGGCTGCGACGGCGTCTGAGCGCCCGGTGATCCTCTGGTACGATGCGCGCGGCGGACATGCCGCGGGCCGAGGACGACCCATGTCGCTTGGTATCGAGGACACGGCCCGAGAACTGACCTTTATGGCTCAGGAACTCGGACTCGGGGGGGATGCGCGCTAGGGCGTTCCGCGGCGTGTGAGCTGCTTGGCGACGATCAGGTCGCCGTGCTCGCGGCCGTTCTCGATGAAGATCTTGTTCGCGTTGTGCCCGGCGGCGATGACGCCGGCGATGTAGAGGCCGGGTACGTTCGTTTCCATCGTGGCGGGGTCATGTGCAGGGATGCCGGATTCGGTGTCGATTACGACGCCCAGTTCGGTCAGCTGACTGTGGTCCGATCGCCAGCCTGTCATCGCCACTACGAAGTCGTTCTTGATCTCGGTATCCGACCCGCCGTCTACTGGCGTGAGTACGACGGATCTGGAGCGGACTTCACTGACACGATGATTCCAGTAGACGGGAATCTCTCCCCGTTCGAGCCGATTGGTGATATCGGGGACGACCCATGGTTTTACTCCTCGATCGATCTTGTCGAGGAAGTGGACGAGTGAGACGCGGGTCCCGTTCCGAAACATTTCGAGTGCCGACTCTACAGCCGAGTTCCCGGCGCCGACCACGAGCACGTCCTGGTCATAGTACGGGTAGGGCTCGTGGTAGTAGTGCCTGACCTTATCGAGATCCTCGCCGGGGACCTTCAAGAAGTTCGGGCCCTGAAAGCCGCCGGTTGCGACGACCACGGCCGCCGCGGCGTACACCTGCTCAGTTCCGTCGCGCATCACGGTCTTCACCGTGAAGTCGCCCTCTTCACCCTCGATCTCGAGCACTTCTTCGTACTGGCGAACATCTAGGCCCCAGTGCTCGACGACTCGCCGGTAGTAAGCGAGCGCCTCGCGCCGGGTCGGCTTCGACTCTGGGATTGTGAACGGAACACCGCCGACTTCCAGCATGACCGCGGTACTGAAGAAGGTCATGTAATAGGGGTAGTCCATCAGTGAGCTCGTGACGCATCCCTTATCGAAAAGGGTGCACGACACTCCAGCCTTGCGAGCGGCAGCGCCTACGGCGATGCCACACGGTCCAGCGCCTACAACGAGAAGTTCGAGTCGGTCGGTCATGGTTGCTCGGGGTACCCCATGCCGATCATCTGTTCCGACCTGTTCCCTAAGCGTGAAGTCTGTTCTCTGGTGGCCGGCGGTATCACAATGACGGCATGACATCTGCAGAATCAGAGGCGCGAAAAGCGCTCAACAGGCTCCGTCGCGCAATGGAGAAGGCCGAGCGAGAGATGGAGACGCTCGAAGGGGCACTGTCCCACGCCGAGGGGACAGACTTCCCTCGTGACGCGTATGACGAAGTGAACGCTTCAGTTCAACGCGTTCTCGACTTCACGGAAGAGGAAGGGACGCGGCTGCAGGAAAAGATTTTGCATTCGGGCGGGCTGGAGCCCGGCCGGGTCAAAAGAGGATGATGGTGCCATGAAGAGAAGGACTTTCGTTCGAGCATCGTCGATTACCGGAGCTGGTTCGCTATGGGGTGGCTCGGCGTTCGCGGGCAGCATGTTCGAGTCGTGGTTCGGACGTCGGGCCGACCTAGTCCTGCGTGGAGCGATGGTTTACGACGGGACCGGATCACCCGGTCGGGAGGTCGATGTCGCGATCACCGGCGATCGAATCACCGAGGTTGGTCTAGGGGTTGCCCGGGGTGAGACCGAGCTCGACGTACGCGGCCTCGCCTTGGCTCCTGGCTTCATCGACATCCACTCGCATGCGGACACCAATCTGCTCATCAACAACAAGGCAGAGAGTCGGATTCGTCAGGGTGTTACGCTGGAGGTTGTTGGTCAGGATGGGGGCTCGATTGGCCCCTGGTCTGACGGGGAGTTCGAGGCCACGCGTGATCGCTTCCGGGGCCGGGGGGTCGAGGTCGACTATCGGGACCCTGCAGGGTTTGTGGAGCGCGGGGTGAAGGGCGCTGGGGCAGCGCGATAGGGGCGGACCCAGGGCGTTTGCCCCGGACCGGCCCCCTCAGACCCTGCCCGCTGGTCTCGTTCCTAGAAGCGGTAGGTGTAGTTCACCTTGATCGAGCCTCCCCGCGACAATGTGTTGTACGTGTGGTTGTCAGGATCGAGGATGTCGAGCGCTTCGCGACGCCAGTTGTGTGAGTAGACGACGTAGATGTCGTTCCCGGGATTCACGATCCAGCGGAGTCTCGTGAACAGGCCGACGATCTCACTCACATCGTCATACTGCGTCTGGCCAGTAATCGAGACCCATGGTGACGGATTCCAGTCCGCCTCGACCTCGTACAGCGAGAGCGTAAAGTCTCCGTCGGGCATCTGGACGTCGTTATAGGAGAAGTTGGTGGAGAGCGTCCACCCCGGGTTCGGTCTGAAGCTTGCTCGGGCGAAATAGCTTTGCCGGTCGCCGTCCCAATAGCCACCGACGGTTGTGCCGCCAAACAGGGATACACGGCGCCGTCCCGCTGTACGTCCGCTGACCTGGTATTCCCAGATCGTGTAGTCACCGGGCGTGACCACGACGCCATCACTCGGTGAAAACGTTCGGTCCAGATACTCGTAGGTCTGCGTTGCCTTGATGTCGAATCCGTCCCCACTCTCGAAGTCGAGTCCGAGCAGGTTGAACTCCCACTGGCGCTCCTCCGTGCCACCCGCGCCGGGCAGCAGCTGTGGATCGTCGCCAGGGAAGGCGGAGCTGAGGCTCACCTGCTCCCGGAACTGCACGGAGAAGTCCATGCGTCGGAGCCACGAGATACTCGGTGTCCGAGGTGCCCAGCCGACACGTGGCTCGAGTCGGCGGAAATTGTTTCGCGTGACGAATCCTACCGCTGGGTCGTACCAGTTTCCGAACTGCCGATACGACACATGGGCCGTCCAGACGTCGTTCGGATAGCTGATGCGAAGACCGTGCGAGGTGAGATCGTCGGCGCCGAGTTCTTGCCACTCGGGATCAGTCGTGGCGTTCGGGTTCGAATTCCATGCCACGAACGCTTCCAGCTCCAGGTTTTTGTTACCCAGGAAATGCCGTGTGCGAAAGTCGACATCTACCCCGGCCGTATGTTGGTCGATCGGGGCATATCCGGTTGGGTCGACAGAAGTCCCGCGTCGAGTGTAGATGGCCCCGATAGCTGACTGTTCCCAGAGCTTTCGCTTCACGCGTGCCACCGTGAAGTGTTCACTCGGCACCGTGACGTCGATTTCATCGATCTGATCGAGGTACTCGTGATTCGCCGTCGCGATCTGGTAGAACCCGAGCTCGAAGGCACCGGCCTGACCCGTCAGCCGTGTGCCGTACGTGATCGGAATCGGCTCTCCGCTGCTCAGTCCGATATTCCGCGAGTAGAAGGGGGAAGGCCCGCTCCTGGGAGCGAACGAAAACACACCTGATCCCTCAAGGAAGAAATCCCGTCGCTCGGGTAACCGGAGCGGGAACCGTGTCAGGTTTACCCGACGCTGATCACTTTCGACCTCCGCGAAGTCGGTGTTCACACTGACGGAGGCTCTCAGACTCGAGGTGACGCTGTAGTTCACATCGAGACTGACATCGCTGGGGAATGTCGTCGGATCTGCATTCGTGGGCACGTTCTTGTAGTTCGCGATCGCGGATGGGACGGCTTCTAGGCCGAGCCCCTGAGACATCCCCTGAAGTCCGGTGAGTCGACCTGCGAACACCGGATTCCGCAGTCCCTCGCTCCGACGGTAGCCGCGCCACATGATCTCTTCGTTCCGCCGCCGGATCGTGCGCTGGAAGTTGATGCCCCATTCATCCTGATCCGGGTTGAAGTTCAGAGTGCGAAACGGGATCTGGATTTCCGCGGACCACCCGTCGGGTCGGATGAACGTCTGGGCCTCCCAGATGCCATCCCACGCCTTGTTGGTGCCGCCGCCACCGCCGCCGCCTCTATGCCCACCGCCGCCGCCTGCAATCACGCCGTCACCCATGAGCCCTGCGGCGTTGATCTCGAAGAAGTAACCGGTGCGTCCGTCCCGGAAGGTGTCGAGGATCCACATGAAGCGATCGTCGGTGCCCAGACTGGCGTCGCGCTCGCGCTGGAAGGCGAGGATTCCGTCCGGGTCGTCATAGATGATGACGCCGATGTAGAGATGGTCGTCGTCATAGACGACCCGAATTTCAGTTTTCTCCGAAGGCGGCGCGCCTTCGACAGGGTCCTGCTGAGTGAAGTCCGTGATGGGCGTGGCGTCCATCCACACGGATTCCTCGATCCGTCCATCGAGATTGATCGTCAGGGCCCCCGTTGGTCGATGTGCGATCAGCGAGGGAAGCGACGACGCGTCCGTCCCGGATGGACTTCCGCCGCCCGTCTGTTGTGCCTGGATACAGGTGGGGAACGGGGAGAGAGCTACAAGGAGAACGAGGACAGCGGACGCTGACCGACTCATGGACTGCACCCCAAGATTTATAAAGACTTCGCACCTTCTGGTCCAACACCAAGGGAGACACGCCTCTCGGCTGAGATGCTGGCGTAGTCCAATGTCGGTAAGAGCTTAGATTCACCTGATGACTGCCTATGACGACTCCACGGCTCCCGATGGGCCAGCTGCCGGACCGGCCGACTACCTCGGATTCGAGGGCCTGTTCAGTTCCCTCGAGGCCCGCTTCGGCGCGGAAGATAGGTCGGGGCAATGGTCTGACGGCGAGTTCTCGTCGTGGGCTCTCGTGTCGTTCAAGCATCAGTTCAGCACCTGTGATCCGTACCGAGCGTTTTGCGTTGCGCGCGGGGTCACCCCGGAGTCTGTCGCCTCTTGGGAGGACGTCCCGGCCGTCCCGGCGGCGGCGTTCAAGTACTTCGACTTCCTGTCAGCGGAGGGCCGCCAAGCTGAGGCCGTCTTTCAGACCAGTGGCACTACTCGGGGCGGTGCAGTGCGTGGCAGGCACCTAGTGCCTTCTCTCGATCTGTATCGAGCCTCTCTGACGCCACCCCTTCGGGCGGCCCTTCTTCCCGATGTTGAACAAATACGCATGGTGTCTCTAATCCCTGACCCCGAGGAGGTACCGGATTCCTCGTTGTCGTTCATGGTCGGAGAGGCCGTCTCCCGATTTGCTACGCAGATGGACTGGCTCGTGGGTTCCGATGGCAGATGGGGCGCGCGGTCGAGCGAGATGCTCGACTCTGTCCGATCGGCCGGGGAGCCGGTATTGGTCCTGGGAACAGCGCTGTCATTCCTTCATGTGATGGAACGGGGGCGAGATGGGCTGGCAGGACTCCCGGACGGAAGTCGGATTATGGAGACGGGAGGCTTTAAGGGTGTGCGGCGAGAGGTGCCACGGGATCAGCTCTATGCGGCGATCACGGAGCATACGGGAGTGCCGCCCTCCAGAATTGTGAACGAGTACGGCATGACCGAACTCCTCTCTCAGCTTTGGGAGCCCGTTCTCGCGGAGGGTCTGGACGCGGTCGGAGTGCATGTGCCGGCTCCGTGGCTCCGCGTGCGCGCACTCGACGCAACTACGCTCGCTCCGATGCCGGAGGGTGATGACGGAATTCTCTGTTTCTTCGATCTCGCAAACCTCGGTTCGGTGTCTCATGTCCTCACAGAGGATGTCGGGTCCGTGATGGAGGGGCGTGTTCGATTGCGTGGCAGGGCTCCGGGTGCGGAGTCGCGCGGATGTTCGCGTGCCATGGATGACCTTATGTCGGCGGTGGATGACCGATGACAGGACGCACAGAAGTGACAGCGAAACAGCTCGAGGCACACATTGCCGAGCTTCGCGCCACCCGGGACTCGCTGGTTCGTCGACCCGTCGAAGAGATCGTTGAAGTATTGGGCTCAGTCGGAGAGCGCTTCCTGGAGGATGCTGATCCCATCCGGAAACGCGCCCTTGCGGCTCTTCCCGAGGAGGCGAGGCTGTCCTCTGCTATGGCGGCCGAGGTCCTCGATAGCATGGCCCGGGACTGGTCGCGGAATCAGCTCAAGCGGACAGTTCGAGCAGAGTTTGGCGATCCGGCTGCCCTCGACGGATTCCAGTCAGTCCAAGGCAGGTCCGTCGCCGGGATGGGCCCCCGGCTGTGCGTCCAAGTCGTGTCAGGGAGCGTCCCTGGCGTTGGGGTGAACGCGCTGATTCGTAGCCTCTTGGTGAAGAGTCCGACCCTGCTCAAGCCCGGATTTGGCGATACCCTGTTGCCGAAGCTCTTCGTGGAGGCTCTCGCCGAAGTGGACTCTGATCTCACGGACTCCGTCGCAATCGTCGAGTGGCGTGGAGGCTCTGAGATCTTGGAGCGGATCGCGTTGAGCGAAGCGGAGGTCGCGGTGGTATACGGCAGCGACGAGACGGTTGCTGCGCTTCGGGCCCTGGCCCCACCTACGACGCGGGTGCTGGGATATCACCACCGAGTCGCCGCATGTGTCATCGGTCGGGACCTCGAAACAGCGGAGATTGAGTCAGTATCCGATCAAGTAGCGCGCGCGATTGCAATGTTCGAGCAGCGCGGGTGTGTGTGCCCTCACGTCGTGTATGTCGAAGACCCTGCGGATGGTGGGACCGGTCTGGGAGTCAGCGCAGAGAAGTTTGCTGAGTCACTCGCACGATCGCTGCGAGCACTGGAGGAGGTGCTGCCGGCGATTCCTCTCGAAGTGGAGGAAGGTGGTTCGCTGCAGCAGCTACGCGGAGCGGCCGAAATGCACGCCGCGAGCGGAGAAGGATCTCTCCACCATGGTGGAGCTCAATCCTCATGGACCGTTATCGGTGAGGGTTCGACTCAACTGGGTCCGCCAACCGCGTACCGCGGCGTTCGCGTGCGCCGAATGGCGGATATTGGCGAACTGGGCCGGGCACTTGGGCCGCTTTCCTCTCATCTCCAGACCATCGGACACGCGGGGTTGGGCGATCGCCTCGAATCGGTCGCGTTGATGTTGGGCCGCCTCGGAGCCTCTCGGATCGTCCCCATTCAGGACATGTCCTTCCCACCGCCCTGGTGGTTACATGACGGAAGGGGCCCGCTACGCGACCTCGTCCGCTGGACGGAGATCGAAAATTCATCTCAACTGGAGCTGAATCGATGAAAAACGAGAAGAGTTACTCGTCTTCGTCGGCCTTTTCGTCCGCCCGCCAGATCACCATCTGACGACCCCCGTGGGGGTTTGCTTCCACTCGCACCGTGAGGGAATCCCCCTCCTCAATGCCGAGATCTTCACGCATGTCCTGCGGAATCGTGACGCGCCCGCCGACACCGACGCTTACATCGGTGTAATAGAGCGTACGATAGATGGCCATCTGGACTCCTCTAATGTTACCCTGTAGCCGGATAATCTAAGCGATCGGGCTGCGATTCGGTACGGAGGGCAGATTTCGGTTGACTTGCGCCACATTTTGGCGTTCCGGGAAGATCCAGTCCGCGTAGCTAGGCGGTACGCCCAGAACCTCACCACGAATCGTAGCGAACGAAATGAACGACACCGGCTTCGCGATACGCTTGCAGGGCGTCACGAAACGCTTTGGCAAGCACACTGCTGTAGAAGGCTTCGATTTCGAGGTTCCGCGGGGAAGCATCTGCGGGCTGCTCGGCCCGAACGGCTCAGGGAAGACGACGACGATCCGAATGATCATGGGGATTCTTCATCCCGATGAGGGGTCCGTGGAGCTATTCGGTGCGAACCCAGACGTAACGCGGCGTACAAAGGTTGGCTACCTGCCGGAGGAGCGCGGCGTCTACAGGAAGATGAAGTGCATCGAGTTCGTGACGTTCCTTGGAGAGATCCGTGGTGTGCGCCGGGCCGAAGGGAAGAGGCGCGGGCTTGCCTGGCTGGAGCGTCTTGGTCTGAGTGAGTGGGCTGATAAGAAGATCGAAGATCTGTCCAAGGGAATGCAGCAGAAGATCCAGTTCGTCGGCACAGTCATTCATGAGCCTGAGCTTTTGATTCTTGACGAGCCGTTTTCTGGTCTGGATCCGATCAATCAGGATGTTCTGGAGGAGATCGTGCGTGACTTTCACTCGCGGGGTACGACGATCTTGTTCTCCACCCATCTCATGGATCAGGCCGAGCGACTCTGTGAGCGGGTCTGTCTGATTTCGAACGCGAAGAAGGTGCTCGACGCGAATCTCCACGAACTGAAGGCCGCCGAGCGAAAGGGTGTTGTCGCCGTCGAGTTCGTCGGGCCCGACACTTGGCTTGACGGCCCGGAGATCGACCGGATCGAAGACACAGGGAAAGAGCTACGCCTCATCCTGCGGGCCGGCGCTGACCATCAGGCGATCCTGCATCGCGGGGTTCAGAGTGGGGCGGAGATTCTTCGCTTTGATCTCGTGGAGCCACGGCTCCACGACATATTTGTGCGGCACGCTGGGGCCGGGGTGGTTGGTGACGCGGGCACGCCCGT
>Ga0308018_10000213_pt1 | contig 31881 bp, 34 predicted proteins | sample Neamet282_FD_203130 | JGI IMG/M metagenome (GOLD analysis project Ga0308018, IMG submission 203130) | Marine microbial communities from water near the shore, Antarctic Ocean - #282 | ecosystem: Environmental > Aquatic > Marine > Unclassified | place: Southern Ocean | collected 2014-10-01
CACGGACTCCGACGCACCCTGCTGCACGAAGTGACTCATTGTCTGAAGTCACCGTGCAGTTGGCTGCCGCGCCACTCAGCATCACGATGTGGTCGGTCGACCGAAAAGTCCACGAAGGTGGCCAAGTCAGCAGCGGTGGGAGCGCCGACCTGATTATTCATTATGAAACACTTCTCCTGAATGGGATTCAAGCACCTTCCCGGTAGGCTCACGCTTCGGCGAGCCTCCCCCTGAGACGACCCCACCTGCACCTCGCAACATAGGTGCGCACGCGGCGGCTGAAGGCCCGTTTTGCGCGACCGCTCCACGTCGAGCGGTTGCGCAACCAGCGTGACCTACGGATTCTGAGTGCTTGATACCATGCGCACGCGTCGAATCTGGCCGGGCCAGCAACGGAGAAGCGAAACCATGAGCAAGAACCAAGTCTCCCGCAGACACTTCGTCGGAGGCGCGACGGCTGCCGCCGCCCTCGGCACGCTCGGACTCACGCCCACGGTGGCCGAAGCCAAGTTGCGCCGCGCCGCCGAGCGCGGAATTCGACGCCTCCCTGGTGGCGCTCCGATGCTCCGGGATCTCCAGTCGCAGGTCGATGCATACGACGCACTCGCGCATCTCTCGTCGAACGAGAATCCGTTCGGGCCATCAGAGAAGGCCATCGAGGCGATGACCTACGCGTTCAAGTACTCGATGCGGTACGGCTATCCCGACAACAACGTCCAGCAGCGTATCGCGGACGCGCACGGTGTGCCTCGAGATCACGTCCTCATGGGTGCGGGATCAGGCGAGATTCTCGACGTCGTGGGCCTGACCTGGCTGGCCGCGGACAAGAAGGTCGTCGGTGTCGAGCCCTCATACGGTTCGGTGTATCAACACGCGACTGGAATCGATGCAGATACGATCCTCCTGCCCCTTGAGTCAGACTACCGCCAGAACATCGAGCGTATGGTCGACGTCACGAATCAGAACGCCCGGGACGTGGGCTTTGTGTACCTCTGCAACCCGAACAACCCCACCGGAGTTACAGTCACCGCCGATGAGGTGGCGTACTTGCTCGACAACATCCCGCAGGACATTCCGGTGCTGATCGACGAGGCGTACCACCACTTCGTCGAGGATCCGGCATACGAAGAGTCCTTGAAGTACGTGCGCGAGGGGCGCCGTGTGATCGTCGCCCGCACCTTCTCAAAGATCTTTGGAATGGCTGCGATGCGGATCGGCTTCGCCATCGCGCCGCCCGACATGATTGCGGAGATGCGTCCGTACAGCACAGGCAGTGTCAACGCACTCGCGCGATGGGGTGCCGTCGCATCGATGGAGGACACGCCCTCCTCAGAGCGCATGCTTGCGCACAACCGGCAGTGGCGAAACAAGACGGTCTCCGACGTCGAGGGCCTGGGATTCGAGGTGATTCCCTCGCAGACGAACTTCTTCATGGTGAACCTCCGGACCAACATCGCTCCGATCCGGCAGGCCTTCCGTGACCGGGGGGTGGCCGTTGGTCGCAACTTCCCACCAATGCTGGAGCACCTGCGGGTCTCGGTCGGAAACGAAGAAGAGATGGGCCGATTCATGAACGCGTTCGAAGACATCATGAAGAATGCCGCGGCTGGAGCGGGTGCCTGAATTCAGGACCGACCGGCTTCGGGGAGAATCCGATGATCACGGTTCGTCGCGGCTTCCTGGGCACCGTAGCAGCGGCCGGTGGCGATCACTCAGTTAGCGCGAATCAGCTCTCTTCGTCTGAGATGCCGCAGGCGTCGAGCACAACGTCGGCGGCGTCTCTCGGCTCGCCCACGGCGGGCTGGGACCCACAGGCGCGGCCAGGATTCTCTCAAATGACGATGCCATCGCGGGCTTTGCCGTCGTGACGTCCAAAGGTGCGATCGCACTGAGGGAGGCACGTATTCAGAGTGACATCCTGCTCACGGGGATGGCACCTGCCGACCTTCATCTATCCCTGTACCTCGAATACGGCGCAGTTCGCCTTCCGTGACGCGCCTCGGTACCCACAGCGGTATCAAAATGACCACCAACCGAGCAAGACCTAAATGAGCGCGACCCGCAAAGACTTCCTCAAGATCTCCGCCGCTGGCGCCGCCGCGTTCGGACTCGATCCGTCCAAGGTCCTTGGAGCTCCGACGTCCACGCTTTCGTCGACCCTTGAGCCCTTCCTGCAACCCCAACGTCAGGTTCAGGAGGCGCCGCGAGCGCTCGACATCCTCATCCTTGGAGGCACCGGCTTCATTGGTCCGTTCGAGGTGCGCTACGCGCTCGACAGAGGTCACAACGTCACGCTGTTCAATCGCGGTTCCGGAAGAGCACTCTTCCCCTATCTTGAGACACTCGTCGGAGATCGAAACGGTGACTACGAGTCTCTGCGAGGAAGAAAATGGGACCTCGTCATCGACAACTCGACCTCCCGCCCCGACTGGGTAGAACTGGCGGCGAACTTCCTGAAGGACTCCGTCGATCATTTCATGTATGTGTCGTCGCGCTCGGCATACTCGGACCTATCGAGCGTCCCGATGTCGATTGCGGCTCCAACGTGGACGTACGAGACAGCGGGACTCACACCTGGAGACGAGTTGCCATACGGCCTCGCGAAAGCCGAGTCCGAGCGCACCGCGATGGGGATCATGCCAGGTCGGACCACCATCGTCAGACCAGGCCTGATTATCGGCCCGGGCGACGAGACAGACCGGTTCACATACTGGCCGGTTCGTATCGACCGTGGAGGCGAGGTTCTCGCGCCCGGCGACGGATCGGATCCAGTCCAAATTATCGATGTGCGCGACTTCACTGAGTTCATGATCCATCTCGGCGAAGACTCGACCATGGGCATCTTCAACTGTGTAGGCCCGAGAAATCCCCGCCCAATGGCAGAGCTCTTGTACGGCATCCGAGCTGCGACCACAGAGGAATGCACCTTCACTTGGGTCGATCGCGAGTTCCTCGCAGAACGTGGAGTCCGAGCCTATGCCGAAATGCCCGTGTGGCGTCCGCCGGTGGCGGGCAGGGAAGGCTTCGCTCAATTCGATCTGACCCCTGAAGTCGAAGCAGGTCTAACCTTCCGCCCGCTTGCTGTCACGGCACGTGACACGCTGGAGTACCACCACTCAAGACCCGCAGCACGTCAGGCGGACCTTCGGTCGGGGCTGGACGCCGCTCGTGAGGTCGAGGTTCTCGCGGAGTGGCACGCACAACGCGGATAATCGCGGACTGGCGCCCATCCCCCTGCCCGTGGACATTGTGGGCCGTCCCTGCAGGGGGATCCCTTCGGCCTCCGGGCCGGGTTCGAAATGGAGACGCGGGTGGAGCAAGCCACGGTCGATGAAAGCTCGAGTGTTTTCGATGCGTTAGCAGGAGCGGTCCACGAGCGTGTCGTGGGCCAGGACCAGGCAGTAGAAGGACTCCTGGTCGCGCTGCTGACAGGTGGGCATATCCTCCTTGAGGGGCTGCCAGGTCTCGCGAAAACGCTCATGGTGCGGACTCTCGCTGAAGCGATCCACACCGACTTTCGGCGTATTCAGTTCACACCCGACCTGCTACCGACAGACATCGTCGGAACACCGGTCTTCGACCAATCTTCCGGCGAATTCCGGGTGCAAAAGGGGCCAATTTTCTCGAACATCATCCTCGCTGATGAGATCAATCGGGCTCCACCCAAGGTGCAGGCGGCATTGTTGGAGGCGATGGAGGAACGACAGGTCACGATTGCGGGTGAGACCTTTCCGCTCGACGACCCCTTCATGGTCTTGGCAACTCAGAATCCAGTCGAGCTGCACGGAACGTACCCGCTCGCCGAAGCCCAGCTCGACCGCTTCGCCATGAAGCTGGAAATCGGCTATCCGAACCGCGCAGAGGAGAAGACCATCGTACGCCGCGTCGCGTCTGGGGAGACCATTCCGGTCGAGACCGTGATCACTGTCGACGCGATCGCTGCGGGCCGTAAAAAAGTGGCAGCCGTTCGGCTCGAGGACGAGGTCCTCGACTATATCGTCGAGTTGACCTTCGCGACGAGAGAACCGAGCCAGTATGGGCTGAAGGATCTTGCCCCACTCATCGAGTACGGCGCGTCTCCACGAGCGACGATCTTCCTGACACGCACCGCCAGGGCTCGTGCCTTCCTCGAAGGTCGAGACTTCGTCATGCCTGACGACGTTAAGGCGATGGCACCCATGGTCATGCGCCACCGGATCCGCACGACGTATGAAGCGGACGCGCGCGGCATCGACTCCGATGCCATCGTGAGCCGAGTCCTCGAGGCCGTGCCCTCACCCTGATGTCCGGGGGTCACCACGTATTCTCTCCTGAGGTCACAGCTCAGCTTAGGCGCATCGAGCTGACGACACGGGGATTAGTGGAGTCGCTCTTCAGCGGCGAGTACCACTCTATCTTCAAGGGACGTGGTCTCGAGTTCTCCGATGTTCGGGAGTATCAGCCCGGGGATGACGTGCGTTCCATCGACTGGAACGTGACCGCCCGAAGGGGCCGCCTCTTCATTAAAGAGTTCGTCGAAGAACGTCAGTTGAACGCGCTGGTCGTGGTCGACCTCTCCGCGTCAAAAGCGTTCGGAACAGGCGCGAAGGACAATGCGACGATCGCGTCCGAGATTTCCGCGATTCTGGCGTTGGCCGCGACGACCAACAACGACCGCGTCGGCCTTCTCCTCGTCACCGACGAGATCGAGCACTTCGTCCCACCGGACACTGGACGAAGGCACGCGCTCCGACTGGTCCTCGAGTTGCTCGCGTGGCAGCCGAAAGGGCGCGGCACCCGCCTATCGACAGGACTCGCGTTCGCAGAGCGGGTACTCCGCCAGCGAACCACGGTCTTCCTTATCAGCGACTTTCTGACCGGGGAAGGCTCAGACCCCGATCTGGCTCGGGCGGCCCGAAAACTCGCGTGGCACCACGACCTCGTCCCAATTCGGCTGACCGACCCGGCTTCTTCCGAATTACCGAACGTCGGAATGCTGGCTGTGAGTGATCCGGAGACGGGTGAGCGCACTGTTCTGAATACGAGCAGTCGTCGCGTAAGGGAGGAATTCAGGACACGGGCACTCTCCGTGCGAGAAGGGATCGACCAGGTCTTTCGCGACCTCAACCTCGACACCATCGATCTCGATACGACCGCCGACTACCTGCCACCGCTTATCGGGTTCTTCCGTCGAAGGGCGGCGACCAGTCGATGAGGGTACTCTTGCTCTTAGCTCTGATCGGCGTCCTGGTGGCAGGCGACCCTGTGCACGCACAGGCGGGCCCACGCCTCACCGTTCAGAGTGTGGTTGTGTCGGCCGACACCGTGGGCATCGGCGATCGATTCGACCTAACGCTCACGGTCGATCTCGCCCCGAGGTCCGTCGCGTTCTTCCCAGACTCCCTGTACGGCCGCGGCTTCGAGCCCTTCGAGGCCGTGCGCTGGACGACCTCGGGCGACCCCGCAAACGGGCTGCAGGTAGAGGTAGTCTACACACTCTTAGCTTTCGAAGTCGGCTCGGTGGCGATTCCCGAATTCGAAGTTTACGCGGCAGATGCCCGGCAGAGTGTCTCCGCAGGCCTTACGACCGAGGGAGTGTTGGTGGGACATTTCGAGGGGTTCGTAGAGAGTCCGGAGTCCGTACCATCCGCACGTCTTCGCTCCGTTTCCGAGCAGATCATCTACGTCACATCAGTGCTGTTGCTCGAAAATGTCTCGGCAGGAGTCCAGCCGAGACCCCCTGCAGATGTCGCCGGTGCGAACCGGAACTGGCCCGCCTCGTTGATCCTTCTGGCGTCCCTGGGAATCCTGCTCTCCGTGCTCGTGGTCACCATCCGCGACTGGATGGCGAAGGCTGGTGCAACCGATCCGCCATTGACCCCCCGGGCCGCTGCACTCGCAGCGCTCGACGATCTCTTGGCGACGGGCGCCCACCAGGACGGGCGTGTGCGTGATTTCTTCGAGGGATCGAGTGAGATCGTACGGCGCTACGTCGAGGCGTTTGATGCGCGATGGGGGCCGTCGTGGACGAGCACCGAACTGATGGGGGGACTGAAGCGACGGCCGACGAGCGTCGCGCCGACAGGTCTCGAAGCCGAGATGGCGGCGGCCGAAGAGGTGAAGTTCGGGGGAAGTCGACCCGAGACAGAGAACGCTGAAGCACATTGGCAGGCACTGCATGCCTGGATCGAAACAACGACGGAACCGGACAGCTCCATCGACGTCGACGTGGCTCCGGGCGTCACCCAGAGTTCGAAGTGAACGTGGCACTCGCCTCTCCCCTGTGGCTGTGGCTGGCAGCAGTGTTGCCTGCTATCGCTTGGTGGCTCGCGCCTCGCCGAGCCGGCGGAATCATCCTGGCTCAAGCAGGCGACGAGGGGGCGGCACCGGTACGCAAGAATGTCCTCGAGACGCTTCCCCTCGCTCTGCGACTGGGAGCCCTCGCGGCATTGATCGTGGCGATGGCGGGTCCCCAGATGGTCCGCGTCTACGAGGATCCTCAAGTCGAAGGCGTCGGCATTGCTCTCGCGATCGACCTGTCCACTTCGATGTGGGCGGAGGACATGGGCGCGCGGCAAAGTCGCCTCGCCGTTGCAAAGACGACGGCTCTTCGCTTTATCGACGCTCGCACCGATGACATCGGGCTTGTCAGCTTTGCCGGTGAAGCATTCACCCGCCTCCCTCTTACTCACGACGGATTCGTAGTCAAGGCGGCGGTCGAGGGGTTAGAGGTCGGGCTTCTGACCGACGGCACCGATATCGCCGGCGCGATCGCCGCTGGGGCAGGTCTCCTGAAGGATGTCCCCCACCGTTCGAAGGTCCTCATCCTGGTCACGGACGGGGCACACAACAAAGCCGGTGTCATGCCCGACCTCGCGGCGAGGGCCGCAGCGGCTGTGGGCGTAACGATCTACCCGGTGGCTATTGGTCAGGAGCAGGGCCGCGACACGCGATCTATGGAAACCGTACTGACCCAGGCAGCTCGGATCACGGGCGGCCAATACTTCAAGGCCACGGACGCCTCCGCGCTCGACGACATCTACGATGAGATCGACCGGCTCGTTCAACCGTCCGAGGAAACGATCCAGCGTGTCGAGACGACGGCGTACGCGTGGGTCTTCGCGTTGATCGCACTCGGACTCCTGGCGTTGGCGTCCGCGCTGCGGGGCTCCCGCTGGGGGGTGCTCCCATGACCTTCGAGCGACCCGATCTCCTCGTGGCGGTCCCTGCCGCCGTCACAATTCTGCTGCTCGCGGTCGTCCTCCAGTGGAGGCGGGGTGTCCGATTGGTCCGAGCATACGGTGGCTCGGATCCTGCCCGGCGCCTCCTCGGTCGCCGGCTCGAGATCTTCCCGGTGGCACGTACGCTGGTGCTCGTCCTCGTGGGCTCGGGACTGGCCCTGGCCGCAGCCGGACCCTCACGGGAGTCCTCCGAGCCGATTGAACCACCGACTCCGGTCGATCTGATCGTCGCGATCGACGTGTCGCATTCGATGACTGCTGCAGACGTTGACCCGTCGCGGGTCGCCCGGGCGAGAGATGCGCTCGACCGTATCCTAGAGCAAGGCGTCGCGGACAGAGTCTCGCTGACCCTGTTTGCGGACTGGCCCTTCGGTCTGGTGCCTCTGACAGACGACGCCGACGTCATTTCTTTCTTCTCTCCGTGGGTCGCTCCTGAGCTGGTGTCCACTCGTGACCAGGGCACCTCTCTTGCATCCGTTTTCCGGCATACACGTACCGTCTGGGAGGCTCGGCCGAGGAACGACGGCGAGCCGATCGTATTGATCATTTCGGACGGTGAGGCTCACGGATCCGACCCGGACGTCCTCGATTCCGTCGCAGTGGCGACCGAAGCTGGCATGCGGATTTGGACCGCGGGTGTAGGCACGCCGCAGGGTGCCCCCCTCTTCGTGGCCGGGTCCGAGGGAGCTCCTGTGCTGGACACGGACGGTCGCACCGTGATTGCCGAGTTCGGGCCGGAACTACTCCAGTCGATGGCCGCTCGGGGGGACGGGATCTATCACGACATCTCGACGGACGGTGGTATCCGCTCGCTCGTCTCGGCCCTTGGGCGCGAGAGCGGTCCGAGCGACACTACCGCTGATGTGCCCACAGACCCGGTATTCTGGCTCTTCCTGGCGTGCCTGGGCCTCCTGATCGTGGAGGCCGCCCTCGACTCAGGGGTGCTTGGCCGTCGCGCTGGATCGGAAAGGGCAGCGCGGGACGCTGAGACCACGCACGGTCCGGCCTCTACCGCGAGGGGCCGAGCGGCATGAAGACTCCCCTGCACCGCGCCATCCTTGCAACCGTCGTCCTGGTCGGCCTGAGCCTGTCCGTCATGTACGAACGCGAAAGTCTCGAGCGCGCGAATCGAATGCACAGAGATGGACGATCAGCGGAAGCTGCCGACCTCTACCGGGCTCGGGCCAACGAGGGTATGGGCGACGCGGAGCTAAGGTACAATCTCGGCACCGCACTCGTGCCGTCTGGCGTGGTCGAGGCGGAAGAACAACTGGCGCGAGCTCTCTCGAGCGCGGACACCGAGATCCTGGGTCGAGCGAACTACAACAGCGGGTTGCTCCAACTCAACCATGCCTTGACCGCTGGGGTCCCAGACTCGGTTCGGATCCATGCGACCGCTGCTGCCGATGCCAATCGGTCAGCGCTGCGCCTGCATCCGGACAACGTAGACGCAAAGTGGAATCTTGCGATGGCCCTTCGACTCATGGATTCAATCGATGCGATCGAGCGGAGAAGCGGTCGGGAGCTCGATGATGGGGCGATGGAGGCGGACGTCGTCACCCGGTCGGTGAACGTCCCTGACGCGGCAGAGGACGAACGTGCGGAGGATCCGCCCGCGGAGGGTGAGAACGAATCGGTAGCCGTTGCTGGAGACGAGTCACCACTGTCGCTGGATGAGGCCGCAGACATTCTCGGGCGCAGCCACCTCGACGCTACTGAATTGCTCGGGAAGTTGATCGCTCTGGAGAGTCGGAGCCGATGGGGTCGGCAGCCGAGCCGAGGGATCCGCCGCTGGTAGCAGCCGCTGGCTACGGCCGTGGATTAGCCCGACACACCTGCTGTGTCAGGTGCAACCGTCCATGTGGACGACCTGGGTAATTTGCCCGATCAGACGCCGGCGGGGCCGAGATCATCGCAGCGATCACGGAACAGGCCGACGGCGAAGCAGGCTACTAGTCCCGGCTGGCCCAGCTCACGAACTGCACGCCCTCCCCACCTGTCGCACAGCTCCTTTCGTCGTACCGGAGCCCCGTGCCGACGACCATGAAGTCCTCACGAGTGGTGGCAGCGTCGACCGGATCGGCTACCCAGACATCCCACGGGCCTGCGGCCAGCCAGAACTCCTCGGGACTCCCTACCAGCGGAACGCAGCTGAAGTCGACGCGGCGAAGTGCCCTGCTGCCACGCACGATACGGATATCGTCGATCGTGGGCGCCCGAGTTGAATCCCACTCTCGAATGCTCAGCTCTTCGAATTCACGTCTCTCGTCACCTGGCGTGACCGGCTGCCCCTCCGGATCACCCGGCAGTGGAATCCGCCAGTGCGCAGTACTCACCGAAATGTGAGCCTTCAACAACGCAGCAGCTCGGTCGCGAAAGTCGTAGTCGATGAAGACGCTGAGAAGCTCCATCGACACATAGGCGACCGGCAATTCCTCGCTGGGCGCAGCCATCCAGATCATATCGCTCGCCCAGGAACGCAACAGCGGGCGACTGAGTATCCGAGCCGCGGATCCGTCTGAAGCGCCGGCAGAGGCACCTTCGGGAGGCCCTCCAGCAGCACCCGCACGGTCACAGCCTGTCGCTCCAACCACGAACCCGGTTGCTGTCCCCGCACTGGCACGTCGCAGAAACTCCCGACGAGACTCCATCACTCTCCTCCCTGAACGAGCGCGTCGACTACGCCCCGAATCAGAGCTTGATCGGCGACTTCTCGTGAGTACTCGTCCGGCTCGTAGGCTCGGCCCATGGGCACGCCCACCACTCGATAGCCCATCGGACTCGCTTCATAGGCACTGGCGCCCATGTGTACCTCACGGACACCTGGCACAGCCAGAACCTCACGCACGTTGTCACCCCGAATACCACCACCGGGGAGGATCACGGCCGCATCCCCAGCCCGAGCGAGCAGCTTGGCCAGCAGTGGGAGAGCGTCGAGCACACGGGCTCGTCCGGCTGATGTGAGGACCCGGTCGACACCCAGTTCCAGAAGTGTATCGAGACTCTCGGGAAGATCACGAGAGACGTCGAACGCTCGATGGAAGGTCACGGGGAGCGGGCGCGCAGCATCGATCAGACGCTCCGTCCTGGCTCGGTCAATCCGTCCCACTGCGTCGAGGACGCCAAATACGACGCCGTCGGCTCCTGCCTCCCTGATGCGCGTCACATCCCTCGTCATCACCTCGAATTCGACATCGGAATAGAGAAAATCTCCACCCCGCGGCCGAACCATCACCATGATCGGCACGTCCAGGCGCTCCGTCGCGACCTCGACTTCCGCGAGGCTCGGCGTCGTCCCACCCTCTACGAGATTCGCACAGAGTTCGACACGATCGGCCCCGGCATCGACGGCGGCGATGGCAAACTCGGCAGATGCCGAGCACACCTCGAGAAGTGGGCGTTGACGATTCATGAGCGGAGCTTGGCACTCGGCGCCCGTAGACGCCAGACCGTTCAGGGGGGTATACATCTCGCCATGTCTTCATCTTCTCCACAACGCCCGGTGGTCATCGTCGGGGCCGGCGCAGCCGGCCTCATGGCTGCCCTGATCGCGTCTCGCGGAGGGGCTGAGGTCATCCTCATTGAAGGCACGAAGGATGGGGGTCGAAAGATCCTGATCAGTGGGGGAGGACGGTGCAACATCCTCCCGTCGGTGACGCAGCCGGAACGTTACGTCACCGATTCCTCTCCGAACACGCTCCGGAAAATCCTGAAGTCCTGGCCACAACCGGAGCAGCGAGCGTTCCTTGAGCGTGAACTCGGCATGCCGCTGGAGCTTGAGGAGGAGACCGGCAAACTCTTTCCTTCTTCCCACAAGGCACGTGACGTCCGCGACGGTCTCGTCCGAGGCGTCGAGGAAGCGGGCGGACGGATCTGGTTCGGCACCCGGGTGAGAGACCTCAAGAGTGAAGACGACCACTGGATCGTCGAACTGGACAACGCTCCTTCGATCGCCGCGCGGGCGGTGGTCATCGCTACGGGCGGCCTTTCGGTTCCGGCCACTGGAAGCGACGGCGCAGGGCTCCGACTCGCGGAGATGCTGGGTCACCGTATGCATCCAACGTATCCGGCCTTGACTCCACTCATCGCCAGACCGCATCCGCACGCCGCCCTGGCTGGGATTTCGCGTACCGTCACGATTACCGCCCCAGGGAGTCGTCCGCCGTTCAGCACGACAGACGGATTCCTCGTGACGCACGACGGCTGGAGCGGGCCGGCAGCCCTCGATGTCTCACATCTTGCGATCCGGGGGCGGGCGGGCGGAGCCCGCCAGGAGCTCAGGGTTCAATGGACTCAGCATGACGGAGAGTCTTGGGACGCCATGCTCCGTTCCGGAAGCGGGCCGGTTCGGGCAACGATCGCAAGGCATTTGGAGCGTCGACTGGCCGACACGCTCCTCCAGGAAATTGGACTGGATCCAATGACATCGCTCGGGCAGATGAAGAAGGCAGACCGTCGAGCCCTCGCCACCGCACTCTCCGAGTACACGCTGTCCTGGACGGGCGATGCCGGCTACAAGAAGGCTGAGGTCACCGGCGGCGGGGTAGCTCTCGATCAGATCGATCCAAGAACCATGGAGTCGCGGTGCTGTCCGGGTCTCTTCCTGTGCGGGGAGATCCTCGATGCGTTTGGACCAATCGGCGGACACAACTTTCTCTGGGCCTGGGCCACCGGAAAAGCGGCTGGTGAGGGAACGCTCTCACTATCTTCGGGATAGTCGGCCTATGTCGATTCATGAGAAAGGTCTCCCCCGACGCTCATTTCTCGCAGCCGCGCTAGGCGGCGGCGTCCTTGGTCTGACCCGGAATGCGGCGGCAGCCAAAGCCGTCCGATCGGCTTTCGACCCTCGGCTGACCGCTCGGCCGCAGAGGCCCACTCGGACGCCCGCAATCGGACTGAGTCATTTCGGTGAAGGCCTCCTACGCGGCGGCTTGCTGTACGTTCCTGAGTCGTACGATCCCGCAACGCCGGCACCGCTCATCGTCGCCCTGCATGGGTCCGGGGGCCGGGCGGAAATCTGGAGCAGGCTCTTCGACGAGTGCGAGACCCGCGGCCTGGTGCTGATGGCCTCCGACTCTCGTGACCGGACGTGGGATCGCGTGCACGGAGACTTCGGACCCGACGTCGGCTTCATCGACTCCGCCCTGCGCTACACGTTCGATCGGTGCGTGATTGACCCGACACAAGTCGCCCTCGCCGGGTTCTCAGACGGCGCCTCGTACGCGCTGTCCCTCGGTCCATCGAACGGGGACCTCTTTACTCACCTGATCGCCTGGTCTCCTGGCTTCTCGAGTCCGGCGGACCCCATCGTCGGCATGCCTCGTGTGTTCGTTTCACACGGCACCGCTGACAACGTCCTGCCCGTGACCCTCAGCCGAGTCATCATCGTGCCCACGTTCGAGATGGACGGATACGGCATCGAGTACGCGGAGTTTGACGGTCGCCACGAGATGCCCCCTGCGATCGTCACGCAGTCTCTGGACTGGTTTCTGGGCGGGCGCGACTAAGCCACGGTGCTGCATCACGCATCGCCTTCTTGGGCTGCTCAAGGAACGATTGAATGTGAACGATCCCGTGAATCCGGTCTGGCGCAGGGTGATCGGGGTCGCGGCTGATATCAAGAATTTTGGAATACGCTCCGAAAGCCGAAACGCTCTGTATCTCCCGTACGCTCAGGCCCCAACGGGATTCATGTACCTCGTTCGATCCGACTTCACTCGTGAACCCCATCCGAGCAGAGGTGGCCGCACTCGATCCGGCGATTGCTCTGGCATCGCTGCAGCCCATGGAGGACGTAGTGTCTGCGACGCTCCAGGTGGACCGCCTCACCACGACCCTTCTCCGAGGATTCTCTCTCGTGACACTCCTTCTCGCCGTCGTCGGGTTGTACGGCGTCGTCTCTTGCAACGTCAGCATGCGCATGCGAGAGATGGGCGTTCTGATCGCTCTGGGAGCTCCCGCCGGAGACATTCGCTCCCTCATCCTGAAATGGGCCTTGGGCCTGGCAGCCGGGGAATCCTGATTGGCGCTGGCGGAGCTTTCGGGATGACCTGGCTCATGGAGAGCCTTCTGTTCGGGGTTGTCGCCACCGACATTCCCACCTTCGCGTTCGTCTCCGGATTGATGGCGTTGGCTGCACTAGCTGCGAGCCTCGTTCCCGCGATTCGAGCGACGCGTGTCGACCCGATCAAGATTTTGAAAGCGGAGTAAGATAATTTTTACTACTGAGCTGTCCGCACGTGCAGGTGGGCAGTGTGAACTCTGTGCGGCAACGGGCGCCGATGTCCCATTCTCCGTCGGCCCGGACTCAGCCGACGCAATCGCTACGAGCGTCCTACTCTGTTCAACCTGCCAAAGCCAGCTCGACGGATCCGAGCCGCTCACAGCAGACCACTGGCGATCCCTCACTGACACGATGTGGAGTCAGGTGCCGGTGGTGCAGGTCATGGTTTGGCGTACGCTGCGGCGCCTCCGTCACGAGGGCTGGGCGTCAGAGGCCCTCGATATGCTCTACCTGAATGACGACGTGCGTGTGTGGGCCGAATCAGGTGAGCAGGACCCGGAACCCGATCTCACGGGAAGCCTCGTACACAGGGACGGCAATGGCGCGGTGCTCTCAGCCGGAGACACCGTGACGTTGATCAAAGACCTGAGCATCAAAGGGGCTGGCTTCACAGCAAAGAGAGGAACCGCCGTGCGAGGCATCTCACTCGTGCAGGACAACGCGGGAACTATTGAGGGCCGAATCAACGGCCAGCAGATCGTGATCCTGACAGAGTTCGTCAAGAAATCTAGATAGGGTCGAGTGACGTTCACATTCCGAGCGACCCAGAGATCTCGCTAGCGACCCAGTCGATGTCCTCGACCTCGCGTCGAGACTCGAGAGCTGGTGCACCCGCTCCATCTGAGAACTGACCCAGGGCCCAGGCGGCATGGGCTCGAACGAGTGGCTGGCCGTCATTCAGCGCCCGGGACAGCGGTGCGAGGGCGTCCACCGCCGCGACGGAATCGGTCGCTGCCCAATTTCCGAGAGCCACGCAGAGGTTTCGTAGCATTCCCTTCCGTCGAGGTCGAGCGAGCGGGGACTCGGCATACGCGCGCTGGTAGGCCTTTTCAGACATATCGAGAAGTGAATGCGCAAAATCCACGAGGCGCGGTCCATCGAGCCCAGCGCGCGCGGCATAGGCAGGCTCGCTGGTCGGCGCAGCGAATTTAGCATTCCAGGGACAAACCTCTTGGCAGATATCACAGCCGAACACCCGATTCCCCATGAGTGGGCGTAGCTCGAGGGGAATCACGTCACGGAGCTCGATGGTCAGGTAAGAGATGCACCTCCGCGCATCGATGACCGGTGCGCCGTCGGCGTCGCGTCCAAGCAGCGCATCCGTCGGACACGCATCGATACAGGCGTTGCAGCTCCCACAATGCTCTTCCTCGAAGGGCCCGCTAGCCGGCAGTTCGACATCGACCAGCAGGAGTCCGAGAAGGAACCAAGAGCCACGCCGGGGATCGATCAGGACGGTGTTCTTCCCGAACCATCCGAGTCCCGCTCGACGGGCGAGGTCGCGCTCGAGAATCGGCCCCGTGTCGACATAAACGCGCGCCTGCACGGAGTCGCCAGCCGGTCCCGACCTGACTTCATCCTCCAGCCAAGCCTGCAGGGCGAGAAGCTTATTCTTCAAGACGTGGTGATAGTCCTCACCACGCGCATACCTGGCCACGACGCCTCTGGCAGGATCCCCGGCCCGAGCGGGGTCGTCCTCGTGGTAGTATTCGTGTCCGACCACAACCACCGACGCCACCGTATCCATAGTGCCCCGAAGGTCGGCCCGCCTCGCCACCGAATCTTCACGGGCCAGGTAGCCCATCCCGCCGTGCCGCTCCCGAGCCACCCAGTCGGCGTAGTAGGGCATGTGAGCACTCGGCTCTGCACCGGCGACGCCGAAGAGAGAAAGGCCGAGAGCGCGGGCCTTCGCCTCGAGGCGCGCGGTCAGTTCGGGCGGCGGCGTCATCCCCACGCCGTGCCACAGACCTCACACGCTATCTGCCTCATGCGGCGTCCGCGGGATCAGCGACCTCGTAAACCCTGCCCTTCCACTCCACCGTGCGGCCCCGCCTCCAGGAGCGTAGGAAGATCCATGCGGAGACGCCCGCCCCGAGCGGATAGAGCCACCCATACCGTGCCTGCGCACCCATCCGCCTGGTGAACCAGCTCCACATAGCGACGCTGATCAGATACGCGCTAACGGCCCACACGAGCACGCCCGCCTCGACCGCAATCTGAGCGGCGTCGGACATCACCTGCTGACCTCCCACATTCAGATCGACCCCTCCGAAGGTGAATCCTCCACCGGCCGCCCACAGAGCGAGCACCGTCGAAGGTAGCATCCAGAACGCCACACCACCGGCGAACGCCAGCGGCGCCACGATGGAGCGAAGTCCGCGAGGCAAACTCAGTTGCCCCCCGATCATGAGGTTCTTCGACCATCCCTCAATGAGATCATCCAGTGACCGATACATCCGGGTCGCGAAGTCCGTCTCCGCGCTTCGAATGCGCAGTTGAAGCCCAGTCCGCTTCACATGCTGCGCCATCGCAAGGTCTTCGACGACCTCTCCTTTCACTGCCTGATGCCCCTCAAGCCGGTCGTAGGCCTCCCGCGTGAAAAGAAGATACTGGCCGTTGGCGACAGCATCCCTCCACTTCGCGTTCTTCGCGGCTCTCTCGAAGTCGGGGAAGCGAAGAAGCATGGCGAAGAAAATCTGCGGCTGAACCAGACGCTCCCAAAACGAGGCCATGATCTGGCGTCCCACGATCGTGAGCAGGTCCGCGCCCTCTTCCTCAAGGCCGGCGACGGCACGGCCCAGCAACCTGGGGCTATGCGTCGTGTCCGCGTCGGTAAACAGGAGCAGGTCCCCCGTGGCGACCTCTGCCCCCTGCCAGCATGCCCAAGGCTTTCCGAGCCAACCCTCCGGAAGAGAACGTCCGTCGAGGACCGTCACCCTCGGCTCGACCTCGCCCGGCGGACTCTCCTGAGAAAAGGCGCCACCTTCGACGCCCCGGGCCAAATTCGCAGTGTTATCCTCACTCCGATCATCAACGACGATGATCTCGAGCGGCCGATACTCTTGAGCCAGAAGCGAGGCAACACACGCCTCGATGTTCAGTGTCTCATTGCGGGCCGGCACGATCACGCTGACCGATCGTCCGGACTCGGTCGACTCGCCTTCGCGCGGCGCCTCAGACGGTGGAGGCAGCTCGGCGGGAAATCGCGCGACGAATCGCGCGAACACGAACAGCCCCAGCCATGGCAGTGAATAGAGGAGCGGAGTCAGATCGGGCACGGACACGGGAATCGGCGAGTATCAAGGAGACTCATACTGAAGCTAGTGCCGGATCGGGACCGGTAGCGACAGACCGGTAGCGACAGACCGATCACACAACGTCCCTTGGCGCTACGTTCGCGTGCCCACTCATCCTTCGACATACAGGCCGCTACGCGTGACCGACTTCGAACAGATCCGCTCAGAGTTCCCCATTCTCGAGCGAAAGACCTACATGAACTCGTGCTCGCTCGGGGCCCTCTCCCGTCGTTCGGAAGCCTACCTCGGCGAGTTTACCGAACACTGGCATGAGATGGGCGCGTCGGCCTGGTATCGGCACTGGCTCGGTCGAGTCGAGGACCTGCGCGGACGGGTCGCCCTCTTCCTAGGTGCCACACCCCACGAGCTCGCGCTCCTTCCATCTACCTCGACAGCCCTCGCCGCAGTGACCGAGTCTGTCCGGAACGGTGACCGCAATCGGGTGATCTGCACCGAGCTCGACTTTCCCACGCTGGCATACCAGTGGGCCGTGAAGCCGGAAATTGAGCTCGTCGTTCTGCGGTCGGAAGACGGCATCAGTATCGACCCACAGCAGTACGCCGACGTCGTGGATGAGCGCACCCTCTACATCGCGACGAGTCACGTCTTCTTCACGACGGGCTACGAACAGGACCTCACCGCTCTGGCGGACATCGCACGGGACGCCGGGGCCATGTCCCTCATCGACGGCTACCAGGGCGCGGGCCAGGTAGAGCTCTCTCTCCCCGAAACGGGAGTCGATTTCTATACCACGGGACCCCTGAAATGGCTCTGTGGAGGGCCAGGCCTCGCGTACCTGTACGTGCGCGACACCCTGGTGGGGCAGCTCGAACCGCGACTCACGTCATGGTTTGCGACAGAACGTCAGTTCGATTTCGACCTTGAGGGCTTCAGCTATCGACCCGACGCCCGTCGCTTTGAGCTCGGCACACCCGCCCTGCCGACGGTCTACACGTCCCTCGGCGGCCAAGAGATCATTGACGAGATCGGAATCGAGGCAATCGTTGCTCGGAATCGTGTGCTAACCGACCGAATCATCGCTCGTGCGGAAGGCGCTGGCCTTCGCCTTCGCCTCGCAGATCCGGATCACCGGACCTCCATCGTCATGATCCATCATGATGATCCGCCCGGAGCCATCAAGTATCTCGCCGAACACGGGGTGATCGTTGACTATCGACCAGGCTTCGTGCGCGTGAGCCCCCACTTCTACAACACCGAGGCCGAGGTCGACCGCTGCATCGACGTTCTGGCCCAGTACTCCTGCTGACAATCGCGACCAAGCCACACGGATCCACCGAATGAAGACCGCCCTCCCGACCCAGCCTCGGTCGCCAGCGCCCCACCTTGATCCTCGGGACCCTGCTCCTGCTGGTGATCTCCGTGACGGCGTTCGGCCAGTCCGACGGAGTCCAGATCGAACAGGCGCTCGTCGACGTTTGAAACGCGATTAAACAAGGAAACATCTCGAACTGGTCGGTGTCGAAAGCCGGACGACGGGCTACAACGGCATCAAGACAGAGATGCATCACACTGAGGTCACCGTGCGGGGCGACACCGCCTGAGTCACGCACTGTTGGCCGGACGGGCCAGCCCTTGGCCGTCCTTGAACTAGACCTTCGGAGCCCACCGATCCGAATCGCGAACTCGATACTTCTCTAGCACCTGTTCCAGGGCTGAGTCGAGCTCGATCCCCTGTTCGTTGGCAATCACGAGAAGTACGAACAGCACGTCCGCCAGTTCAATCGCCAGATTCTGATCAGGCTCATCGGCCTTCTTCGTCTTGTGACCGAACTGGTGGTTCATCTCGCGAGCGAGCTCGCCGACCTCCTCGATCAACCGGGCCAAGTTCGTGAGCGGTGGCCAGTAGCCCTCTTCGAACTGAGAAATCCAGCTGTCGACTCGGGCCTGCGCATCTTTGAGCGTCAGGCTCCCGTCCCCCTCTGACGTCACGTCTTCGTCAGTACTGGCCCCGTCGGCGCTCACGGCTCCAAGACCAGCTTCCCGAAGATCTCGCCCTTCTCGAGAGTCTCGTGCGCGCGACTCGCATCCTTCAGAGGCATGATCTCCTGAATCACCGGATCGAACACGCCGTCGAACACGAGTCGCATCACCTCGCGGAACTCCTGCGGCGTACCCATGGTGCTGCCCATGATCTCGAGCTGTTTCCAGAAGACGAGTCGAAGTTCCGTAACACCATGGGACCCCGTCGTTGCTCCTGACGTCACAAGCCGACCGCCTCTCGAGAGAGCTCGTAGGCACTTCGGCCAGATCTCCTCGCCGACCGTATCGAACACGACGTCGACGCCCTGCTTGTAAGTATCGCGCCACACCTCGCGTGAGAAGTCGACCTCATGGCGGTCGTAGGCGATGTCCGCACCCAGGGCCTTGATCCGAGTCACGTTCTCAATCCCACCGGTAACGGCAAACACCTTCGCTCCGGCTCTCCTCGCCACCTGCACGGCGGCCGTGCCGACGCCACCGGAAGCACCTGTAATCAAGATCCGTTCCCCTGCCCTGAGTCGCCCCCGTGTGATCAGCGCACGCCATGCAGTGACAAATACAAGGCCTGCGGCCGCGGCCTCAGCCGCCGGGAAGTCGCCGGGTATCTCGAGGAGGTTCTCGGCCGGAACAACCGCGTACTCCGCGAAGCCTCCTTGGGTGTGCTCCCCAATAATCCGGAAGGGAAGCTCCTCGAACGAATCCCCTCGATCCTGACCCTCGTACCAGTCGTAGCCGAGGGAAGGATCCACGACGACACGCGTACCGACCGGGACATCCTCCGCACTAGGTCCGACGGCATCCACCACACCAGCGATGTCAGACCCGCCGATGTGCGGCATCGGCGTCTCGATCGGGAGGCCTCTGCGCACCCACAGATCAAGATGGTTCATGGCCGCGGCATCGACCTTCACACGCACCTCACCTGGTCCCGGTTCGGGGATCGGCACCTTCTTGATCACGACGACCTCCGGACCTCCGCAGTCCTCGAAAACAGCGGCACGCATCATTCTTGGCATCGAGTCACCTGAGAAACGGGATCGAACGGCAGTGACAGTCTACGGGATCGCCGAGCGTTGTTCTAGCTTCTGCGCCATGGTGGACGACGACACAACACTGGGCGGCTACTTCCGCGTACATGATCGCCCTCCCGCGTTCGAGGGGTCGGACGGGCATCCGTACACCGTGTCGGTCGAAACCGAGAAGACTGGCAACCTCAGATCCCCGGTCGAAGGCTTCCTCGTTTTCCCGCGATGGGCGCAAAGCGGTGTAGGCATCGTCGGTCATGTGGAGACTGCGATCCTCACGCAATCGGCGTCGGTCGAAGACGCGACCGACACGATCGGCCGCCTCACTCTGTACGAAGTCCACGCGCTCCTCGAGGACGCGGTCAGACGATCGCTGCAGGCAGACGCCGAACGGACGAGTTCCGAGTCGGCCGCGGACAAGGAGGCGGCGACCGATGGCTGAGCCATTCCTGCGAATCACCGAGATCTTCCATTCGATTCAAGGCGAATCGACCTGGGCCGGGGTACCCTGCACGTTCGTCCGACTGACGGGCTGCCCACTACGGTGCACTTGGTGTGACACTGCATACGCCTTCCACGGCGGCAGTCGGATGACCTTCGACGAGATCGTCTCCGAGGTGAAGAGCCACTCCGCGACAATCGTGGAAATCACCGGCGGCGAACCACTCGCGCACCCGGGAGCGGTCGATCTAGCGACCCTCCTCCTCGACGAGGGCTTCACGGTTCTCCTCGAAACTTCTGGGGCCTTCGACATCTCACCTCTGGACGACCGCGTCCATCGGATCATGGACCTGAAGTGTCCGGGCTCCGGAGAGTCCAAGCGGAACCTCTGGAGGAACCTCGCCCATCTCGGCCCCCGAGACGAAGTGAAATTCGTGGTCAAGGACCGAACCGACTACGAGTGGGCTCGTGATGCCATACGCGAGCACGGGCTCGACGACCGGGTGCGAACGGGGACGCTACGAGCGCTCCTCATGTCTCCGGTGTGGGGTGAAGTCGACCTCGAGGCGTTTGCAGCCTGGATTCTCGAAGATGGCTTGCCGGTCCGCTTTCAGGTCCAGGTGCACAAGCTCATCTGGGGGGCGAAGGCGACCGGCGTCTGATGTCAGGGGCTGCATTTGACACCCGGTTCTCCGCACTTCGCAAAGCACTCAGAAAGAGCGGCACCCCTCGATCGGATCATCCAGGTCCTGTCACGAACAGGATGGAGGCGGCAGTTGCAATGGTTGTCCGCGGCGAACCTCAGCTCGACTTCCTCCTGATCAAGCGCGCGACCTCGGAACGAGATCCGTGGTCCGGCCAGATGGCGTTGCCTGGCGGACGCTGGGAGAGAACCGACTCCGGCCTGCTTCATACCGCACGCAGGGAGACGATGGAGGAGACCGGGGTCAACCTCGAAATCCACGGCTCACCACTAGGCCGACTCGAAGACGTAACTCCGTCTAGCACCAGACTGCCCCCCATGCGCATCGCACCCTTTGTATTCGGGGTGCCGGCCGGAACCGAGGCAGAAGTGGCGAGCCCCGAGGTCCAGAGCGTCCACTGGATCCCTCTAGATGTCCTGCGTGCTCCCGAGACCAGCACCGACGTCCGCATCCAGCTCCCCGGTCTCGATAAACGTTTCCCGAGCTACCATGTAATCGGCGAACACGTCTGGGGCCTGACCCACCGAATCCTCACAGGCTTTCTGGACCTCTACCCGTCCTGACCCCGTCCGGTGAAACCCCACCAGCAAACTCGTCACACCTCAGTCACGCCATTCCGCAATAAACACATTCGTATCCGATGTATCTCCATTGTTCCGGTTCGAACCGAATACGAGGTAACGCCCGTCCGGGCTGAATACCGGGAAGCCATCGAAGCCCTCAGAGTGCGTGACCTTCTCCATGCCCGTGCCATCGAGATTGATCATGTAGATGTCGAAGTCACGGCCCGAGTCATCTTCGTGGTTCGAGCTCCAGAGAATTCTCTCCCCGTCCGGGTGCCAGTAGGGCGCGAAATTGGCACCGCCAACGTCCGTGACCTGACGGACGTTCGAACCGTCCGCATCCATCACATATATCTCCAGCTCGCCGGGGCGCAGCAGCCCCTGCTCCAGCAGGCTCATGTAATCGCTGGCCTCATCACTTCCCTCTTCCGGATAGTGTGCACGCCAGATGATCTGCGATCCATCCGGGGAGTAGAACGCGCCACCATCGTATCCGAGGCGGTTTGTCAGCTGAACGACATCGCTCCCGTCCGGATTCATCGCGTAAAGATCGAGGTCACCGTTGCGGACACTCGTAAACACGATGCGATCACCAACCGGCGAGAACGTCGCCTCAGCGTCGTAGCCATCCTCTGTGGTCAGCTGACGCAGGTTTGAACCGTCGACGTTTGAGACCCAAACGTCGTACGAGTGGTAGATCGGCCACACGTAGCCCATCGAAAAATCGGGGTTCGGCGGGCATGACGCATCGTGGTGGTGCGTCGATGAATACAGGATCTGATCGCCGTCAGGATAGAAATACGAACACGTCGTACGACCCTCCCCGGTGCTGACCATGCTTGTCTCGGCCGTGTGCGGATCGAGAACGAAAATCTGATCACACTCCGTGCCGGGCTTCTTGGCCTGGTAGATCAGCTGCGATCCGTCGAACGCCCAGTAGGCTTCAGCGTTCTCGCCACCCAATGTGAGCTGACGCACATTCTGGAGATGACCCTCGCCCTCATATGTGAGGGGGGTATCGCCGGCAAGGTTGGCCGCGGGACCCATGGCCTCGGAGGATGTATCTTCTGCTCCCCCGCTAGATTCGCACCCAATCGCAACGACTAAAAGAGTCGCAACAGCAAGCATTCGATGAGTCACAACAAACCGTCCTGGTTAACAACGTTTTCGGCGACACTGGCCCGGTCGCTTGTGACAGCTGGCCAGCTCGCTGCTAGTCCTGCCCCGACCCGACGGTCGTCACGGGTGACGCTGTCGGGACGATGGCTCATGTCCGGCACCTCTCCGATGACCGGCTCGAAGGCCGCGCCGTCGGCACCGCGGGGGCTCGATGTGCTGCAGACTACATTACGGCCCAATTCCGTAACATCGGCCTGACCCCAGCGGGATCCCAAAGTAACTACTTCCAGTATTTTCCCATCCGTAAAGCTGCGGAGTCGGGCTCCGAAAATTCTTTCATCATTGGGGCGACAACATTTTCGGTCGGGACAGACTGGATGCCGTTCGGCTTTTCCGCCAGCATCGGCCTCGAAGGCACCCTGATCTTCGGTGGTTACGGACTCAGTAGTCCCGGGAATCCGCAGGACGAATACACTCGGCTAAACATCTCCAGGAAAGTGGCCGTGCTCGATTGGGGAGACCCCGATGCGCCTCAGGGCGGCGAGGCGCGAAACGCCCTCGGAATTCCAGTAGTCATCGTACGAGGGGACCTCGCGAATGATGTGCGCGCTGCGGCTCGCAATCTAAGATCGCCACGACGGTATCTCCGGAAGTGGTCGAGGCAAACGTTGATGCTTCGTTCCAGTTCGGCTCCTTCGCGGGTAACGGCGCGATCGCCATCTACACTCGGTAGAAGCTGAATGCCGGGGCCTGAGCCCCAAGCTAGATCGACGCGGTAGGACGGGCCCGCCCTGCCGCGCCCACCCTCAGGACTTCGTCGCCTCGAAGTGCGCGCCAGCGATTGATCCTGCGAAATCTGTGAGCGTCGATTCCTCATCTGGGTTCTGTCTGATGAAGTCTTGGACGCCGGGGTCCGTGAGGATGTAGCTCGCGGGGTAGAGCTTCTCCTCCGTAATCCGCACGTCAGCGAAGCCCGCGTCGCGGAACTGCTGCATGTACGTCTCGCGGTAGGTGGGCAGGCAGGCGGCCACCGCATTCAGGTCGCCCTGGAGGACCAGAGGCACGGGTAGGTCCGAGACCATGTCCGAGACCACGACTCGTCCGCCCGGCTTGAGGACGCGGTACGCCTCCGCGAGCACTTTGTCTTTTGCGGTGCTCAGGTTCAGGACGCAATTCGAAATGATGACGTCGACCGTCCCGTCTGCGACGGGAATTGCCTCGATCTCACCGAGCCGAAATTCGACGTTGTCGTAGCCGGCCTTGTTCGCGTTCGTCCGAGCGCGATCGATCATCTGAGGTGTCATGTCCACGCCGATGACCGTGCCGGAGGCTCCGACCTGGTTCGCGGCCAGGAAGCAGTCGATGCCCGCGCCGGACCCGAGGTCGAGAACGGTCTGACCTTCTTTGAGGGATGCCAGGGCAGTGGGGTTACCGCAGCCCAAGCCGAGATTGGCGTCTTCCGGGAGGTCAGCAAGCTCGTCTTTCGAGTAGCCGATGATCTGGCTGATGTCCTCCGCCGGGCTGGCCGTATCGTCTCCGCAGCAGGAGGGTTCGCAGCATCCAGAGCCTTCTGTGGCAGCGCGCGCGTAGCGGTCGCGGACGGCCTGTTTCTGTTCCGTCTCGGTATGTGTGGCACTCATGAATTCTCTCCAATTAGTTTGATGCTGCAACTAGTTGTGTCAAAGAAAGAGCTGACGGCGCGCACTCCGATCAGCTCACCACGCAGCAACTACCACCCGACACCTCGACCCGCGCCGAAAACGAACGGCCGAGCCTGGCGACAAGCCGAGTGATTGCCGAACGAATCTCCGGGTCGAAATCAGAGAGCATGTCAGCGTACTCGATCGTTTGGTCCTGCTCGATCTTCTCGAAGATCTCGACTCCCATCTCCGTTGGGACCAGATGCACAACGCGACCGTCCTCAGCGTCTCTCTCTCGGACGAGCAGGCCCTTGTCCACCATACCGTTTGCGATGCGGCTGGCAGTGCTCTTGTCCAAGTAAAGATGCGCGGCGAGGTCGTTCACCGTCATGGCACGAGCTTCTACGATGCCCTTGAGCGCGTAGCACTGGCTCACGCTGATGTCGTAGCAGCACGACCGGTCCCGGTCCCGGAACTGGATCACGCGGAGCAACTCACTCAAAGCACCTGACAGATGCAGTGCGTCTTCGAGCAGCGCTGGATCCACTGTGGGCTCCAGGATGGGTAGGGCGGTGGAGCCGCTCTTTGGGGTGTCGATAGTAGTTGGCATACACAACTATATATCGATGAAGATATTTGGGTCAACCCTTGGGGGTGGGTGCGGCTAGCGGTGTCTGGTGAGGGCGTTCCTGATGACCACAGTCCGGGCCTGCTGTCCAGCTGCTGAACTCTGCCCGCCGACGAACACGAAAAGATCTCCATCAGGGTGGAAATCCCAGTTCGTTAATGTCGTGGCCGTGCTTCCCGGATCGGATCCAAGCCTGCGGGACGAGTACGTGATCATTGTCGAACGCGACGGAGAGCGGCTGCGCCTGAACATCACGCTCGGAGAACTGCGCTAGCAGCCAGCCTGGCTGGCTGGCTGGACCTACTCTCCTAGCAGGTCCAGCTGGCCTCCCTTAACGCCGGGGCCGTCGTTCGGCCCGTCGTCCGCCGTGTCGTTCACGCTCGGTATCGGTTCCCCAGCGGGTGCCCCACCGCGCCCCTGCGCGCGCGTGACTTCGACAACCCGATCTCCCCCATCCACCGCCGTGATACGCTTGCCCTGGGTTCGCCGACCCTGAATCGGTACGGAGTCTGCGGCGGCTCGCGTGACCTGTCCGCCTGCCGTGACGATCATGACCTCATCGGCTTCGACGACCTCAAGAGCACACACGATCGGCGCGTTCTGATCACCGCTCGGCATCGCGAGATTGCCCTGCCCACCTCTCTTCTGGAGAGGGAATTCCGAGATCTCCGTCCTCTTACCGAGTCCGTCCTCGCTGATCGTGAGCACTGTGGCATTTCGCCTGATCAGCAGCATACCAGCGACTCGGTCATCGCCCTTCAATGCCATCCCCCGCACACCGGCCGCGGTACGGCCAACCACACTGATATCATCCTCGGGGAAACGGATCGCTCGCCCTTCCCGGGACAGCAGCATGATCTCCGTTGTCCCGTCGGAAAGACTCACGTCCATGATCCCATCACCATCCTTCACACCGGCAGCCTTCACGCCTCCTGAGCGTGGGTTTGAGAACTCGGTGACCAGCGTCCGTTTCATGATACCCTGCCTCGAAAGGAAGACCAGGTAGCGGCCTTCGACCTTCAGGTCGTCGATCGGGATCATCGAAATGATCCGATCTGAACGGTCGGCTCCGTCGAGCAACGCGTAGATGGACTGCCCACGCGACGCACGTCCGCTTTCGGGAAGGTCCAGAACCGGCAGGAAATTGCAGTGCCCGCCCTCGGTGAACGCAAGAATCCATCCCTGTGTGCGGGCCACGAAGATCCGCTCCAGATAGTCGTCTTCGTACCGCTCCATGCCCGCGAGCGCCTTTCCGGATCCGACCCGGCGCTTGTAGAGGTGCATCGGGATCCGCTTCACAAACCCTTCGTGTGAGAGCGTGACCACGACGTCCTCGTCCGCAATTTGACCCACTACCTGAGGCATCTCGAGCTCCGCCTCGTCGTCGTCGAGAAGGACGGTCCGGCGCTCGTCACTGTACTTGCTCACGACCTCCCCGAGCTCCTCCAGCATGATCTGGAGCTGGCGCTCTTCAGAACCGAGGATCTCCCTGAGCGTTGCGATCAGGCCTTCGAGTTCAGCGAGCCGATTCTCGAGCTGGACTCTCTGGAGCGCAGTCAGTCGGGACAGTCGCATGTTGAGAATGGCGTCGGCCTGGATCTCACTCAGTCCGAAGCGATCCTGAAGGCGAACCGATGCTTCTGGGCGATCTGACGACGCCCGAATGATCCTGATCACCTCGTCGATGTGATCGAGTGCAGCCAGTAGCCCCCGGATGATGTGATTCTCGGCCTCGTGCTTCTCTAGGTCGAATCTGCTGCGCTTCTGTATGACCTCGAGCCTGTGGTCCCTGAACCGCTCGAGCATCTCCTTGAGATCAAACTCCTTCGGTTCTCCGTCATCGAGAGCCAGAAGGTGGGCACCGAAAGTCGTCTGGAGGCTCGTGCCTCGGAACAGAATCTTGAGCACCGCGGCTGCGTCGGCGCCACGCTTCAACTCGATCACGAGTCGAATGCCGTCCCGGTCGGTCTCGTCCCGAATGTCCGAAAGGTCGTCGACCTTGCCCTTCTTGGAGAGGCCCGCGATCTGCTCGATCAACTTGGTTTTGTTGACCGTATAAGGCAGCTCAGTCACGATGAGCTGCTCCTTCCCGCCCCTCAGTGCTTCCTTCACGACACGGGCCCGCATGACCACACGGCCCCGACTCGCCTTATACATCTTATCAATGCCCTCTCGCCCAACGACAAAGCCGCCCGTCGGGAAGTCCGGCCCCGGGATATGGCGCATCAGATCATCAACCGAACAGTCCGGGTCGATGACGAGCTGACGGATCCCGGCCGCGACCTCCGCGAGGTTATGCGGAGGGACATTCGTACTCATCCCAACCGCGATTCCCGAGGATCCGTTGATCAGAAGATTCGGGAACCGACTGGGGAGAACCGTGGGCTCTTCACGCTGATTGTCGAAGTTCGCCTGAAACAGGACTGTTTCTTTCTCGATATCATCCAGGAGTTCTATGGCCAGAGCCTGGAGTCGCGCTTCCGTGTACCGATACGCTGCGGCCGGATCTCCGTCGATGGATCCGAAATTTCCCTGACCGTCGATCAGCGGGCGACGAAGTGAGAAGTCCTGCACCATCCGCACCATGGCGTCGTACACCGCCGAGTCACCGTGGGGATGAAATTTGCCGAGCACATCTCCGACGACCGCCGCGCTCTTTTTGTAAGGGCGATCGGGAGTGAGGCCCATCTCATACATCGCATAGAGAATGCGCCGATGCACGGGCTTTAAGCCGTCACGTACGTCGGGGAGCGCTCGCTGGACGATGACGCTCATCGAGTAGTCCAAGAACGACTCCCGCATCTCTTCTTCGAGGCTGCGGGGAAGAATTCGTTCCCGCTTGGAGGCCGTAGCCATTCCGTCTCCGGTAGTGCAATTCGAGGGTCCGCGGCACGGGCCGCAGATGGATCACGCGAGGCGAAAACCCGGAAAACCGTGTCAGGGGGTGCCGCGCGGCCCTAGCTTCTATCAATTGGCGGAGGGCCGCAAGCCGAGCATCATCGGAGAGGGCATGCTTCCAGCTGAAGATGCGGAAAGGCTTCCTCCTCGAAGCCTCTATCCGTTCTGGCTGATGCCTCGCTCAAGAAATCATGTCCCTCAGCGTCTCTCCAAATTCTTCCGCCATCGTCGGGTGTCCATGACGATTCGCTGCTGCGATTCCCGTTCTATACGCTTCGGCGGCCTCGTCATCGCGGCCCATCTCGCGTAACGCCGACCCCAGCCGACCCCAGCCATTGCCCTCGTCATCCGTCCCATCGAGATAGACGCGGAGCGCTTCGGCACCCTCCTCCGTGCGGCCGGAATTCAGGTACTCGAGCGCCAGCCCAAACCGAAGTCGTGAATCATCGGGACGGTTCCCGACCATTCTTTCCAGTGCGGCCAGGCGATCAGAGGAGGTCATCGCTTTCTCAGGTGGAATTAATCAGGGAATTGAAACGAGGTGACTGCCTCAGCCGTCGGCGAAGTCCCGCTGACAATTTCGATGAGGACCTCCATCTCCGAAGCCATCTCGCCCAGTCGGTGAGCCACTGAGAAGACATGAGCGAAGTCGAAGTACGCAGCGACAGCTTCTTCGTCCGCCGCGTGCGTCGTGACCACAAGCGATTCCATTTCGATTCGGAGACATTCTACTATGACCCACACAGTGGCCTCGACGCTCCGAACCTCAGCGAGTGTCGAGAAAGAGATGTCACCATCGAGCCTGGGCAGCAGCGCCTCGACACGGTCCCGCTCAGCGGCGGGTGCGAGCACGGCTCCACGACCGGGTTCCTCTCGTTCGAGGAAGACTCGCGCACCTGACCGGAGTGCGGTCAGTTCTTCGTAGTTGAAGTGCAAGATCACCGTGGGCTCCTTGTGAGCTTCTCCTTCCTTCTACTAATCGGAGGGTCCTGTTGTTTCTGCAAGCGTTCCATTCCGTCACGCTTGCGCGTGGGCGCCTGCTGATTCAACGGTCAGTGGAATCGAAACGTGGTGCTCGTCATTCACGATGACGTCGAACGAGTATCGACCGCCAACGGGGAACACGAGCCCGTCCATGTTCAGGACGTGTGGCACGAGGATTCCCGATGTGATGCCGAGAGGCCCGGATGACAGATTCATCTCCCCGTCGACACGGACCACCTGCTTTCCATCCGGCGCCTTGAGCACGATTCCGACTTTGTGCTTGCCGACCTCATGGACCCCCGCGGAGAAGCGCAGGACCAATGCCATTCTGGGATGGCGAGTCGGAAACGAAGATGTACCCAGACGATCGAATATGCCGAGAATGTTGAGCTTTCCGGACCCATCGACGGTTGCGGCGTCCGCCAGCAATGCAAGATCTACTTCCATCAGACAGCTCCCTTCTGAGTGACGAGAAGCCTCTCACCAAGAGTGATTCCGGCGAACACATCAATGAGGATATGCGCGGCGATCGGTGGCCAGAGGCTCCCCGAAGCAATGAATGCATAGGCCAGTACGCCACCCACGATCGTGGTACGAGCGATCCCTAACCAACCTTGATACCCATGCATGATCCCGAAGACCAATGTCGTCAGTACGACCGCTCCAGGAAGCCCGATCAACGGAGTCAACAAAGGGATCGCATATCCTCTATAGGCGAGTTCCTCTCCAGAACCAGCCGCGACGGAAAGGGCCAGGAAGAGACGTCGCTCCTCCGGAGAACGGGGAAGGAGCTGCCGAAGCAGCGGACTGTCAAAGCCCTCGGTCATAACTGTGATCTGGCGGAACGCGAACATGATCAACAGTGAGGCGAGAGTGACGCCCACCGTCCATCCGAGGAACTCCGACGGCGGGATCGCAACGAGACCTAGGGCAGCGGCGCCCCCCTCGCGCGTGCCTACGAACCAGCACGCCGTAGCAATGAGCCCGAGCGTGAATATCGAGCTCCAGTACACAGGTAGTCGCTCGATCTGTACGTCGCGGATGAGCGGGATCTGAGCGAGGGAGAACGTCGGCACAGCGGCCAACAACAAAGCGAGCAGGATCGCATCAACCAAGGGTACCTGCGCAGCGTAAGTCAGGCCAAGCAGTACAGTCCAGAACAGCACGACCGCCAACCCATTGACGACCCCGTAGAGGGTCACCGGGACTCCACGGCCGCGAGTCCGAGGCTCTCGATCTTCTCGAGTGTGAGGCGGACGTCGCCCCACGTCGTCGCATGATTCAAAATGCAAAGCCGTAGAGAGTACAGTCCTCGGAGGCGCGTGGACGACATCATGGCCACTTTCGAGCCGATCACTCCCGCCTGTACCTCTATGTTGATCGTCTCCAGAACGGCGTCATCGAGTCCGCACCCCTTCGGGTTCACCCGGAAGCACACCACGCCGAGAGAAGCCGGATTCGCCATCTGGAGCACAGCGGAAGCCCGCACATAGGCCTCCGCCTCCGCCGCGAGCTCGATCCCCTTGCTGATCGACCGCCGGAAGGCAGCCACCCCGAAGGTCTGTATCGACATCCAAACCTTCAGCGCGCGGAAGGACCGCGTGAGTTGAAGTCCGCGGTCCCCGAAGTTGGGGTGCTCGGATCCCCACTGCGCATCCTGCAGATAATCCGGATGTACTGTAAAGGCCTCTTCGAGTTTCCGGACATCCTTCACCATCAGGCATCCTGCCTCGAACGGCTGGAAGAGCCATTTGTGTGCATCCATGGCGATCGAGTCGGCGCGATTCAGTCCGCGAAACAGTCGCTGCCCTTCCTCGCAAAGAATCGCAAAGCCGCCATACGCGGCGTCGACATGCATCCAGATGCCCTCAGCTTCGCAGAAGTCGGCCATCTCCTCCATGGGATCCACGGCACCCGTGTTCGTCGTGCCGGCGTTTCCGCAAACCGCGATGGGCGCGAACCCAGCGGCACGATCCTCGGCTACCATGCGCCTCAGGGCATCTATATCAATGCGGAAGAACGGATCGCTCGGGACCTTCCGCACGTGCGCAGGCCGCACGCCCACGATCGTCGCAGCCCGGCTCAGGGCGGTGTGGCTCTGATCGCTCATGTAGACGGTAGCCCGCTCCGGGGCGCCCGCCGCTTCACGTGCGGCGACGAAGGCGTCGAGGCTCGCCGCAGAACCTCCGCTCGTGAAGAGTCCACCCGCCGTATCCGGATAGCCGAGCCAGTCCCGAAACCAGTCGAGGACGACGACCTCGAGCTGGCTGGGGCCACTCGCTCCGAGCCAGGTCCCCTGGAAGGTGTTGTACCCGGCAGCCATGTAGTCAGCGAGCACACCCGGCCAGGTCGGCGAGGAAGGCACGAAGGCGAAGAACCTCGGATGGTCGACCCTGCCCGCGATCGGAAGAATCTCTCGAGCGGCTCGCTCAATGACCTCTTCGGGCGGACGTCCCTCCTCCGGCGGATCCTCTCGCATGAGAGGCTCGAGCTCGGCGCGAGACCCTCCGAGCCATGCGGCTTCATCCGGCAGGCCCTGAATTCGGTCCACAACGATCCGTGACACCTGGTCGGCCAATTCGAGCATTCGTTCCGGGGTGAGCTCAAGCTCGCTCCGTGGGCCATCTTCCGTCGGCGAGGTCATGCCGATAATCTTCCTTTCATGTTAGCAGAAACCAGTACCCGGAACGGCGTCACATATCGTGTCCTCGACGCGATGGACGCCCCACATACGGGCCGTATTCTACGCCTTCGTCTGCAGTCCGGCGAAGCGCCTTCCATCAAGTCACTCAAAGGCTCGGAACTCGTTGCGATTTCGCAGGAAGGTGATGAGTGCCGCTTCCTTATCCTGGGCTTTGCAGTCTTCGGCGGCAAAGCCAGCAACGACCGATTCGCGCGCACTGGACGTATCGACGTCCACGTTGAAGAGCTCGGCCCGGCGGGCCCGATCGGCCTTCGCTGGGAAGTCGCCAGCTAGGCGTTCCTACTCGTTCGCTCGAATGCCGGGCGGCTCCGTATTGAAAGTGTCGAGGAACCAGTCCCGATACTCGTCCGTCCGCCCAGGGTTCTGGCGTGCCCAATCTGCACGACTCACCGCAAATTCCCCCGGCCGTGCAGTGAATATAAAGGCGTCCAGGAACCCGGCCTCCTTAGCATAGGCCAGCTCATCGAGCGGACCAAACGGCTGCGTGTCGAATACCGTCCGCCCCAGGATCCAAGCGTCCGCAGCACGTGAAGTGATCTCACGCTCGAGCGCGTACCCTACCGCCGTCGGGGCGGTAGGAACCCAAAGGGACTG
>Ga0308018_10000214_pt1 | contig 31758 bp, 33 predicted proteins | sample Neamet282_FD_203130 | JGI IMG/M metagenome (GOLD analysis project Ga0308018, IMG submission 203130) | Marine microbial communities from water near the shore, Antarctic Ocean - #282 | ecosystem: Environmental > Aquatic > Marine > Unclassified | place: Southern Ocean | collected 2014-10-01
CAGGATCTTTACTCACACTACTTTATCATATAGCACGGGTATAACCTTGATGTTTTAAAATAATAGTTTTTAAAAAATAAAAATATAAAATATTAAAAATGATTAGTCAAACGCATCATATGGTTCAATAGATTCCACAGTAGTTTTATTGTCTTTAAGCCATTCTAAAGTTTTTACAAAAGAATCTGCAAGTTCAATTGTAGTTAACACAGGAATACCTAATTCTAAAGATTTTCGTCTAATTTGATATTCATCATCTAGCATTCCAACATATTTTTCTAAAGTTGAAGTACTAGGAATATTAATTATAAAATCAATTTTTCGGTCATAAAGCAAATCAGAAATATTAGGTTTTCTTTCAGGTTCTGAGATTTTATGAACAATTTCAATTTGTCCTATTTTTTCTTCAAAAAATTCTGCAGTATGTTCAGTTGCTAAAATTGTAAATCCTAAATTTTTAAGTTTTGCAATTGAAGATAGTAATTTTTCTTTATTTTCTGAACCTCCAACAGTTACAAGTGCAGATCCTTTACTAGGTAAATTATAGCCTACAGAGGTTAGCCCCTTAGATAATGCATCATAGAAACTATTTCCAAAACAGGCAGCTTCTCCAGTAGATTGCATTTCAACACCCAATGCAATATCTGCACCTTCTAATTGCATAAAAGAAAATTGAGGAACTTTAATTCCATAATTAGTAATTTTTTGCCATTTATTTTCAGGTATGTTAGGAAGAGGTTTATTCAATATAGCCTTAGATGCCAAAGAAATTAAGTTTAATTTTACAAGTTTAGAAACAAAAGGCATTGACCGTGATGCTCGAATATTAAGTTCAATCACATAGACATGTTCATCATAAACCAAAAATTGAAGATTAAATGGTCCACGAACATTAAATGTTAATGCAATTTTTTTTGTATACTCAGTAATAGTTTCAATTATTTTATTACTTAATCTCCAAGGAGGAATCACCATCATAGCATCACCAGAATGAACTCCTGCACTATCAATATGTTCAACAATTGCACCAATTACAACTTGTTCTCCATTACTAACTCCATCCACATCAACTTCAAGTGAATTTAACATGAATTTGGAAATTACAACAGGATGATCAGGGGATACATCAGTAGCTTCTTTGACATATGTTTTTAATTCATCTTGAGACCAAACAACTTTCATTGCAGCTCCAGATAAAACATATGAAGGTCTAACAAGCACAGGGAATTCAACATCTTGTGCAAAACTTTTAGCTTCATTGAGATTTGAAAATGCTTGCCAACGTGGTTGTGGAATGTGAAGTTTATCAAGTTCAGCACTAAATTTTGAACGATCTTCAGCTCTATCAACATCATGTGCACTAGTTCCCAAAATTTCTATACCATGTTGTGCAAGTCCAGGAGTAAGATTATTTGCAGTTTGTCCGCCAACACATGTAATGATACCTTTTGGATTTTCAAATTCAGTAATATCTAAAATTCTTTCTTGAGTTAACTCTTCAAAGTAAAGTCTTGTACAAATATCATAATCAGTTGAAACAGTTTCAGGATTACAATTTACTACACAAACATTTTTTTCTCCATTTTCCTGTAGTCCCCAAACCATGTTGACAGTACCCCAATCAAATTCAACACTGCTTCCAATTCGATATGGACCTGCACCAAGTACAATTATTGCTTTTTCATCTTTAGGTATTGTAACATCATTAGAATGTCCACCATAAGTTAAGTACAGGTAATTAGTAACAGCAGGCCACTCAGCAGCAAGGGTGTCAATTTGTTTTACAGACGGAATTACGCCTAAATTTTTTCTTAATGTGCGTATTTCATCAGGAGTTGTATCTTTGGCACGTGCAATTTGTTTATCAGCAAAACCCATTTTTTTAGCCTCCCAAAGCAGAGATTCATCAAGATCTGAGTTTTTTAATTTATCTTCAATATTTACAATATTTTGAATTTTTTCTATAAACCAAGGATCAACTGTAGATAATGCATAAATCCGTTTTACTGAAATTTTCATTTTAAGTGCAATTGCAACATGATAAAGAATATGATCATCATGATGAGAAAGTTTGTGTTCAATTTCTTCTTCAGTATATGTAACACCAGTAGTACGATTCAAAACTAAACCATCATTTCCAATATCTAACATTCGAATTGCTTTTTGAAATGATTCCTCAAAAGTTCTACCAATAGCCATAACCTCACCAACAGATTTCATAGTAGGTCCTAGTCTTCGATTTACAAGTTCAAACTTTTCAAAATCCCATCTAGGATGTTTGCATACAATATAATCTAACGAAGGTTCAAAACAAGCAGTAGTATTTTGTGTAATTCTATTTACAAGTTCAGATAAATTGTATCCCAATCCAATCTTTGCAGACATGTATGCCAACGGATATCCAGTTGCCTTACTTGCAAGTGCAGATGAACGTGAAAGACGAGGATTAATTTCAATGGCAACATACCTATCAGAATCAGGATCAAGAGCATATTGAATATTACATTCTCCAACAATTCCAACATGTTTTGTTGCACGTAATGCAGCAGTACGCAACATATGGTATTCATGATTATCAATAGTTTGAGATGGTGCAACTACAATGTTATCACCAGTATGTACTTTCATAGAAAGAACATTCTCCATATTACAAACAATTACGTTGTTTCCATCATAATCTTGCATTACCTCATATTCAATTTGTTTCCAATGTCCAATGTATTCCTCAACTAATACCTGATTAACGAGACTAGCCTTTAGACCTCGTTCAACAATTTCATGAAGTTCAATTTCATTATAAGCAACACCGCCACCTCTACCACCTAAAGTATATGCAACTCGGACAATAACAGGATAAGATAATTCTTCTGCAGTCTTTTTTGCATCCTCAAAATTATTTACTGTACGACTTTTCAATACAGGCATTCCACATTGTTTCATGGAGTCCTTGAAGAGTTGTCTATCTTCAGTATTTTTAATTCCAGAGATTTGAGTTCCAAGTACTTTAACACCATATTTTTGTAAAATTCCAGCATCATCAAGATTTACCCCACAATTTAGTGCAGTTTGACCGCCATATGCCAGCATAATTCCATCAGGTCTTTCTTTTTCAATAATGGATTCAACATATTCAGCATTTACAGGAAGTAAATACACTTTATCTGCAAATCTAGTATCAGTTTGTATTGTAGCAACATTTGGGTTTATCAGTACACTATTGATTCCATCTTCATGTATTGCTTTAAGACATTGACTTCCAGAATAATCAAATTCTCCAGCTTCGCCAATTTTGATTGGACCACTTCCAAGTACAAGTATTTTTTTTAGAGATTCATTCTTAGGCAATTTTTTTTAACTCCATTAAATTTTTTAATTCTTCAAAAATAAATTTGCAATCATTAGGACCAGGAGCAGCTTCTGGATGAAACTGGACTGCAAAACAATTTTGATTTTTATGTTTTATTCCTTCAACGGTATGATCATCCGCATTTGTAAACCATAAATTAAAATCAGATTTTTCAAGAGACTCAGGAGTAATACCGTAACCATGGTTTTGGCTAGTTACATAGACTTGATTATTTTCAAGATTAACACAAGGTTTGTTTTGTCCCCTATGACCATACTTTAATTTGTAAGTTTCAGTATTTCCAGCAATACCAATAATTTGTGCACCTAAACAAATACCCAATGTAGGAACATTATTTTCAATTAATTTTTTTACAGCGGTAATTGTGTCAGGACATTTTTGTGGATCACCAGGACCACTACTAAGTACAACTCCTTTTGGCTTGTAAGACATTATTTTTTCATAAGAAGTATTCCAAGGAACTAAAATTACTTTATAGCCGATTTCTCGAATATTTCTTATAATTGCATTTTTGGCACCGGTATCCACAATAACAACACACTGTTCTTGATCACCGTAAATTTTTTCATGTTCTGTAGATACAACATCCATAAATTGTTCAGAGTCATAATGAGTTGCAGACGCAAGTTGTTTTTTGATATCTTCAACATTAATTTCAGAATCAGATACAACTAATGCAGCCATCATAACACCACTATTTCGAAGCTTCATAGTTAATGCACGAGTGTCAATTCCAGAAATCCCAGGAATTTTTTCATTATACATCCACTCATCTAAGGTCATGGATAGATTCCAATGACTTGCAGTTAAAGATAATTCATGAACAACCAATCCACGAACTTGAATTTTATTTGATTCAAAAAATTTAGAAATTCCATCTTCATCATTAATTGAAGGATCAGGAACACCATAATTTCCAACTAATGGATATGTTAAAGTCAGCAGTTGACCATTGTATGAGGGGTCAGTAAGAGCTTCAGTGTAACCCACCATTCCAGTATTAAATACAATTTCACCAAAAGTTGTTGTAGAAAAACCAAATCCTTCACCATCAAGAACAGTTCCATCGTCAAAAATTAGCTTTCCAAACTTTTTTGCGTGATTTGATTTTTTTGTAGTAATTGTGAACCCTCGTAAAGTCCTAATCGAAGTGAATTTAAGTTTTATGTGAAATACAGATAAAAAAAATTGATCGCGCTAAAAAGTCAAGCAATCAGAGTGCTTGGAACTCTTCGCTCCATTTATGATAAGCACGAATCATTTCAGTAGAAACACTTGGTTTTCGTCTAGACATGATATCTTTGAAATCAGCAGTGGTGAGTTCTCGTGGCTGTATTGGATCTTCACCCTCAATAGGTTCATGGTAATTAGGATCATTAAAAATTTCATGAACAGTCTTGATTTGTGCTGCCTGACAAACATCCTTGATGTCACTTGCACTGTATCCATCAAATAATTTGGCAAGTTGAGTATTGTCAAGATTATAATTTTTATTTAGAGGTGCAGTGTATTGTGAAAAGAGACTTTCTCTAGCTTCAAGTGTAGGTAATGAAACATAAATTCTCTTTTGAAATCTTCTAAGGAAAGGAGTGTCAAGACTCCAAGGTTTGTTAGTAGCTCCGACAACATAAAGCATCAGTTGTTTTCCTTTACCATTTACACCATCCATTTCAGTAAGGAATTGATTTCTAGATCTAACTTCTCCACCAACTTCACTGTTTCTAGCACCAAGTAGAGAATCAACTTCATCAACAAATAAAATTACAGGTTTACCTTCTTTCTCAGCATATTTTCTAGCCATAGTAAATAATTTTGAAACATTTTTTTCAGCTTCTCCTAACCATTTACTCATCAAAGAAGACGCATCAACATTAATGAAATAACCATCCATCTCATTTGCAGTTGCAGCTGCGAGCATAGTTTTTCCAGTTCCAGGTGGACCGTAGAGTAACATGCCTTTTGGCCATCCGAGAGGAAATAGATCAGGTCTTTTTGTAGGATAAACAATAGATTCACGTAGTGCACTTTTAGCCTCATCTAATCCAATAACTTGATCCCAAGTTACATCAGGTTTTTCTTTCATCACAAGATCTTCAAAATCATTTTCATTTTCTTGTCTTTTTACAGATGCTTTTTGGTCAGATTCAGAAGCTTTAGGATCTACTGCAGGTTCTACACCATGTGATTGTTGTAAGGCACCAATTCGATTATGATACGAATTACATCTATCTTTGTAGATATTATTTAATTTACTATTTGGATATAATTGTAATAATTTTACAAGAGCGTCAATTGCATGCTGGTAATGAGTAATAGCCATTCCACGTGCACCTTGGGAATCAAATTTTATTGCCTCAGAAGCATATTTGCTTGCTGTATTTTCTAATTCTTGTGGTGCCAAACTCATATCAATTACCTTGTATTATGTTCTGAAGAATTTTGTTGGTATCCTACAGTGTTAACCTCTGTCACAAAATTGGTTAAATTAATTCCACCTGTTTCATGTTGATTGTAGTCAGGACCATCACAATAATTTTTTTTAAGGTTAGATTCACTGTCAATGCGCATATGCAAATCTTTGACTTTGTTAATAGAATCTTCAGCTGAAAGGATTAATTCAGAAATTTCATCATCTAAATTACTCATGGAATTAGCGGTATCTGTAATAATAGAGGTAAAATACTGTAAAATTGAACGCATTTCCTTCTTATCAGCATATTTGCATAGCATGAAATCAGCAATTCCAACAATCTTGTCTAAATCTTGTAATTCATCTAAACTTAATTTATCAATATTATTAGTGTCAGAGGATTTTACTTCAGATAATTTTTTATCAATGATTGAAGAAAGTGAACGAATACGTTCAATATCCTTTAAAAAATTACGTTTAGAATTAAGCAGTGTCAAACATTAGATAATTTAAAAAAATCAACAAGAGGATACTGCTTATTTAATTTAGAGTCTGCCATCAATTTTACTTCATCAAGTAACATTGTAGATTTATCATTACATTTACTAAAATCAAATCTTGCCTTAGTGAGAGCTGCAGAATCCAATACAATACTACCTAAATGTACAGATAATTCAGATAGTTTTTGACTAGAAATAGGAGAAATAACAAATAATTTAGCACTAACAGTTCTAATCATAGGAATAGAAGAAGGTAAAATTTTAGGAATACTATGTATTCCAGAGATAGAACCAATTTGATTTTTAATTTGAAGTAATACATCCAAAGAAAAAACTACCTGTTGCTCCAATCTTATACTTTTGAGATGAGAGTTATCCATTTCATCAAAATCAGTAACAAGGTATTGATTTAAATTTTTTAAATCAGTTCTTTGTTTTTCAAGAACGTCAATAATTCCAGTCAGTAAATTAATAGAATAATCTAATCGAGGTACAAGCGTTACAGAATGAGAAATATTTTCAAATTCTAATGTGTCAATACTACATTTTACTAACATGCTATATTGTTAAAGCATATTTTGTATTTGAGGGCAGTGTAACAATTATTTTAGTAACCATAGTTACACCTACCAAGGGATACAATTTTAAAAAAAATTAAGCATTTGTGTAAAGGAATTTAGCTCTCAATTTTACCTAATAAGAAATCAAGAAATAACATGGTAAATGAGCAAGTATTAACAGTCAGTTTAGAGGAATTTGGGCTCAGTAAATATGAATCTCAGGCATATGTAGCATTAATCTCCAAAGGAACCATTTCAGCAAGTGAATTAGCATATTATTCAGAAGTTCCAAGAACAAAAATTTATCCAACTTTATTAAAATTAGAAAATAAAAAATTAGCCATTATATCAAAAAGTAAGCCAATAATGTGTACTGCGATTTCACCAGAGGATGCATTTGATGGAGTGATTCATGAACAAATTAATAAAATTAATGCCATGAATACACTAGTATCTAATTTAAAAAAAACAAGTGAAGAAAGTAGAAAGTCAAGAGGTTCAGAAGAAAAAAGATATTTCCATATTAGTGCAAATAAAGTATTGACTCAACTTCAAACAATGATTGAAGGATCAAAATTATCAATTAAAATTATGACAGACCAAGGAGGGTTTGGATTACTAGCTGAATGTAAGGAACAACTTGTAGGAGTAATTCGTAGAAATCTAGATGTTAAAGTAATTATTCCATCAACACAAATTTGTTCAGAATCATATAGAGCAATTCCAGACGGGGTAGAAATTAAAACATCAGACATTACACAAAATTGTTTTATTTTTGATGAAACTGAATTATTAATGATAAATAATGACAACGGAAAAGGTGCAATATTTTCATCAACAGAAATATTAGGAATTAATCAAGAAAAAGTATTTTCAAACATTTGGAAAAATTCAATTAAAACAAAGGTTGTAGCTGACATGACAAAAGCAGATGCACAGGAAATTTATAAAATTATAAAAATCATTAATGAAACAGGTTTGAGGTATATTCTAAATTCTACAAGAGAATCAAAAAAACTAGAAATAGACTTTCTAAAATTATTAGAAAAAAATGGAATGCAATTAAAATCAAAATCACTAGATGATATTATTGAAATAATGGATGCAATTATACAAATTACATGTTCAGGGCATGTTAATTTTGAAGCAAATACAAAAAATATTACAATAGAATCAAAACTGAATAATGGATATTCATTACCATGGGTTTCAATTTTAGAAGAATATTTACAAAAACAAGGTTACAAAACAAGAACAGTATACCAAAATAATTCTACTAAAGGGGAAAAAACACACATCAAAATAAGTAAAAACTAAAATCAGCCCCAAAAAAGAACATGATATTGATTGAAGAAAAATTAAAAACATTAGAAATCATACTTCCAATCCCTCCAACTCCAGCAGGTTCCTATGTTCCTGCAATAAAAACAGGTAATTTGCTATTCATCTCCGGACAAATTCCAATGGAAGATGGTAAAGTAATCTTTACAGGAAAAGTTACAGATGATAATATAGAAACAGCTAAAAAATCAGCAAAAATGTGTGCAATTAATCTTTTAGCTCAAATGAAAAGAGAATTAGGTAGTTTAGACAAGGTTACAAAAATTGTTAGAATATCAGGATTCGTAAATTCAGATCCAGAATTTTACCAGCATCCTAAAATAATTAATGCAGCATCAGATCTATTCTTTGAAATATTTGGGGATAAAGGAAAACATTCTAGAATTGCAGTTGGTGTATCTTGTTTACCATTAAATTCAATGACAGAAATAGATGCCATAGTTGAATTTTCAGAATAAATTTAAACTTAATTTAAAAATTAACAAATAATCAGAAAAATTATTTAATTTGTTTATTTAATTCAGTGATGAATTTCTTAATTTTTGGTTTTGGAACTACTGCACCACATGCTTTATCATGTCCGCCACCAGAACCACCAAGACTAGTAGCTAAAAGATTTACAATTCTACCCAAGTGAACTTTACAATTTTTAGAACCGCGAACAGATACAGCATAAATTCCATGATCAACTCTTTCTTTGTATGCAACACCAACATCTTTTCCAGATAAACCCATTACAAAATTAACAGCACCACTGGCACCAGAATCTAAAATTTCCATATGGCCAAGATTACTCATTGTTTTCATTCCTTTTTTGACTTTAGCAATAATTTGAGATAATTTTTCTACCTGAATCTGTGCAAATTCAAAAGTATTAGGAATATCATGAGGGAATTTAGAATCAGCTAATTCTTCAACCAAGTATTGTAAGTAATCAGGTTCTCTTTGATGTCCAACAATATTGTATGTCATGGTAGTTGCACTAATCAAAGCAAATTGTCTATCATAAATTTGAAGTAATTTTGAACCTAGAGGTCTATCTTCCATATAATCAGTAATAGCAGCACATGTTGCTACAAAAGAAGCATGATCATTTAATTTTGTTTTGTATGCAGCATACACTTGAACAGTAGTACATTCATTGATATCGTGAATAACTTTTACCTTGAGTTTTTTCAAAGCCGTTACAACAGTTGGATCAATATCATGATGATCAATGTAAGTTACAGAAACTTTATTTTTTCTAAGTCGACTCATGATATCAATAAATTCATCTTGTGTTTTTTTACTTAAACCTAAATCACAGATGAATAAAGATTTTAATTTTTCATCAGATACTACTTGGTTTAATGCTTCCATTTGACCAGGATAATCCACTAAAATAGAATCACCACCAAAAGCTTGTCGAATTAATGCAGCTGAACTAATTCCATCACAATCTTCTTTATGGGAAATACAAATAACTTTAGTTCGTTGTGATGTTGCCGGTTTTTTAGTTGCTACTTTCTTAGTTGCCGGTTTTTTAGTTGCTACTTTCTTAGTTGCCGGTTTTTTAGTTGCTACTTTCTTAGTTGCCGGTTTTTTAGTTGCTACTTTCTTAGTTGCCGGTTTTTTAGTTGCTGATTTTTTAGTTGTTAATTTTTTAATAATTTTATTTTTAGATACTACCAATATATCATCAAATACCAGATACCCTCATTTAAATGAAGAAAATAAAAATATAATTTTCAAAAAGATTTTTTGATACTAGGGGAAATTAAGGAATCAGAATTTAGATAGATATTGTAGAATGACTCACCATCAAGTTGAGTTTGATAATCAATTTCTTGAATTTTTTCTAATTCTTCAGGAGAAGCATTTAAGACCAATTCATCTAATTGTTGTAAATTTTTACGCTCTTTAGCATTCATTAATTTTTAATTAAAAATTGAAATTTATGAACAAAAGTTGCCATATTAGACTAATTGGTAAATTTAGTAGACATAATTTTGGAAAAAACATAATAGAAGAATTTTGATAGGCTCATTATGGAAACCAAAAATATAGGACTTAGAGGAATAGAGGTAGCAGATACTAAAATATCAAATATTGATGGTGGAAAAGGAAAATTAATTTATCGAGGATTTGATATCTTAGATCTCACAAAAAATTCAACTTTTGAAGAAACAGCATATTTGCTAATTTATGATAGTCTACCAACTAAGAATCAATTAAATGAATTTAATACAAAATTAATCGAAGCAAGAGAAATACCAAAACAAATGCAAAAAAATATGGAGAATTGGAGAAAGGATGCAGATCCTATGGATATGCTTCAAGCATTTGTATCAGCACTTGCAGGGTATTATGATGAAGAATTTTCCAGTAAAGAAGCAAGTTATGATAAAGCAATAAATCTAATTGCAAAAGTTCCAACGATAATTGCAAGTTGGCAAAGAATTAGAAATAGTTTAGAAGTGATTAATCCAGATTCATCATTGAGTCACGCTGCAAATTTTCTATACATGATGTCAGGAGAAAAACCAGATATTGAAGTTGAAAAAATATTTGATACCTGCTTAATATTGCATGCAGATCATACATTCAACGCATCGACATTTACAGCAAGGCAAGTGGCATCAACAAGAGCACACATGTATTCAGCAGCAAGTGCAGCAATCGGCGCACTCAGCGGAGAATTACATGGAGGTGCAAATACAGAAGTAATGAAAATGTTATTAGAAATTTCTGAAATTGATAATGTGGATTCATGGATAAAAGAGAAATTAATGCAAGGAGAAAAAATTATGGGAATGGGACATGCAGTATACAAAACATATGATCCTAGAGCACAAGTTTTAAAAGAATTATCAAGAAAATTAGCTGCTAAAAGTAAAGAACCATGGTTTGAAAGAACTGAAAAAATTGAAACTGCAACAATATCTGAAATGAAATTACAAAAGAACAAGGACATTTATCCAAATGTAGATTTGTATAGTGCATCAATTTACTATATGCTAAAAATTCCAATGGACCTTAACACACCAATTTTTGCAATTTCAAGAGTTGTAGGATGGGCAGCACATATCATTGAAGAAAAATTTGCAGAAGCTGCACCAAAAACAGCACTGTATAGACCAAAAGCGGTGTATGTAGGAAAATATTGTGGACCTGAAGGATGCGAATACCAAGAGTTAGATTTAAGAAAATAATTTTTAGTTTCTTGTGTTAAGCCATTCTTTTGCCTTAGAATTAACATCATGTTTGTATAAAACTTCAAAAACCATATCATAAAATGTGATACCCTTTTGTTGAGCCTGATTGTCCAACCACTTTATTCCATCGGATAATTCTGGATCATGCTCAGAAAATTCAACTAATTCATCAACCATTTTTGAAAAGAATGCCTGTGATTCGATCATATGTACACATTTTAAACTATGATCATAAACGGAGTATTCAAAAGATATAGACTAAAGAGAATTTTTTGGTTGACAAATGGAACACATTCTATACTTAGACGGTAATTTTAACAATATTTCATGGATAATTCAAACAAATGAGACAGTAATGACTCAAAGTAGAAAACATACAGAAAATCATAAAAATAAAATTACAAAAATACAATCAAAATATGTTGCATTGCATGCAGCGTTATTTTGGGGGATTGGAACATTCATCATAAAAAATGAAGATATCATAAAAATAAAATTAGATGAAAAAATAATGTATGAACATTTAAAATTAAAAATAATTGCAGATGATGATTTCATTAAAAATAAAATAAAATTTATTCAAATGTTCATAAAACAAAGAAAACTAAAAGTAGAATTTGAAATAATAAATTTAGAAAACAACTTAGCTACAAAAGAATTAGAATGAAAGAGATTAAGACCGAAAACGAGAAGTTACTCGGTGAGATCTCTCAATTGTAATTACAAATTTAATTAAAACAATAAACCATAAAACCAATTATTGTTAAACAAGATTAACAACAGTCAATGTTAAATTACAGCGATCATATGAAAATTGCAAAAGATGTTTCAAATTCATGTAAATATTTCAAAAATATCTAAAAACAGTCTCTGAAGTAAATAATTATGGTAAATTTGTTAGTATTAGTAAAAAATGAACGATTAGATTTATTTACTATCCATCTAGAAATTGATCAATTATGGCAAGTATAGACAAAATAGCAATTGTAGTTACTTTAGCAGTTGTATTAGTTGCAGTAGGAGTTGTAGCAATGGCAAATTCATCAGATAACGCACCAACAACACCTACACAGCAAATGAATACAGATGCAGCAGACGCAAGAGCAGCAGAAGCAGCAGCAGATGCTAAAGCAGCAGCAAGAGCTGAAGCAGCAGCAGAAGCAAGAGCTGAAGCAGCAGCAGATGCAAGAGCCGATGCAGCAGCAGAAGCAAGAGCAGATTCTAAAGCAGCAGAAGCAAGAGCAGAAGCAGATGCTAAAGCAGCAGCAATACAAGCTAAAGCATCAGTAGCAGCTAACGCAGGTCCACAAACACACATCGTGGAAACTGCAATGGGAAGTGGAGCACCAGGATGTGAAACATCTAATGCATGTTACCTACCACAAGACATCACCATTAGTACTGGAGATACAGTACAATGGGATAACGTAGACAACGCAGCTCATACAGTAACAGGTGGTAGTCCATCAGAGGGTCCATCTGGAGTATTTGACAGCAGTCTACTAATGGCAGGATTGGATTATTCATTCACATTCAATGATGCAGGTAGTTACGATTACTTCTGTATGGTCCATCCTTGGATGGTCGGTAGTGTTACAGTTAACTAACCCAAAAAAAATTTTTCCTTTTTTCTATTTTATTTGATTTTTACGTATAGTTCGATTGTATGCAACACCAAACCTATGAGTTTCATCTCGAGCATATTGTAAAATTTTTAATGATTCTTTATGTTTAGGAATTACAATAGGATCTTTAGTTTTTGGAAGATAAACTTCTTCATTTTCTTTTGCTAAAGATATGCAAGGTAGTTTTATTCCAAGAGATTCTAAAGATTTCAAAGCTGCACTTAATTGTCCTTTGCCACCATCAATTAGAATCAGATCAGGTAGTGTAGAATTTTCTTCAAGCAATCGATAATATCTTCTTTTGATAATTTCTCCAATCATTCCAAAATCATCTCTTCCAGTGATTGTTTTAATTTTGAATTTTCTATATCCAGATTTGTTTGGAATTCCGCCTACAAAACTAGACATAGAACCAACAGCAAATTCAGCACCATGATTAGAAATATCAAAACATTCAATGATGTTAGGTAGTGTAGGCAAATTTAGAATTTCTTGTAATTCAACTAATCCAGGGTTAGCACCTTTTGAATGAATTAATTGAATATTTTTTAAAATTAAATTCATAATATCATTTTTCTTACCTCTAGTTGGAGTCATAATTTTTACAGTAAATCCAGATTGTTTAGATAATAACGATTCTAGTAATTCTTGATTTTCAGGAAGCTCATTAAGAATAATAAATTTTGGGATTTTATGTGTAGAATAATATTGATAAAGAAAATTTGAAAATGAATTATCGCCGACTAAATCAAAAAAGAATTTATCGCTATCTCGGATTACTCCATTAATCATTCTAAAATTCATGATTGTTGCAGTTTGTTCTTGAATTCCAATACCAAAATATTCTTCATCAGAATTTTTGACATATTCCATTTTTTGTTTAGTTTGAAGACTTCCAAGCCTAATTAGGGTATCACGAATATCTTTTGCACGCTCAAATTGTTGAGATTCAGCAGCCTGGTACATTTCATCTTCTAATTTTTTTGTAAAAATTTTAGTATCATTTTTACCCTTAAGAACAGCCTCCAATTTGTTTACATGTTCAGGATATTTTTCTTCTGCACTCTTAAATTCACAAGGACCTTCACAGTTACCCAAATGATATTCAAGACATACTTTTTTTGGTAGAGTTTTACAAATTCTTATTTGAAATGCTTTTCGTAAAGTTCCAATTGTAAGTAATTTTGAACTTCCCTGAGTAAAAGGCCCATAGAATTTTCCTTTTCCTAAAAATTTGCCGTCTCTTGTTCGTCGAGCAACTAGTAATCGAGGAAATTTTTCATCAGATAATCGTAAGTACGTGTATCGCTGTTGATCTTTTAATTCAATATTAAATCGAGGTCTATATTTTTTAATCATGTTAGATTCTAAAAGAAAAGCTTCACTTTCATTATCAGTTAAAACAAATTCGATCTCAAAAATATTTTCAACTAATTTTTGAGTTTTATAATTTTGGTTTTTATTGAAATAAGAACGAACACGGTTTTTCAAATTTTTTGCTTTCCCAATATAGATAATTTTTTTATCAGAATCTTTCATTAAATAAATACCAGGGTCAGTAGGAATAATTATTTTAGAAATATCAAACGTCATTTTTCAATAATTTTTTTAAATATTTTCCAGTATAGCTTCCAGGTGATTTTGAAACATCAGAAGGGGTACCAATAGTCACAATACGACCCCCTTCATCCCCACCTTCAGGTCCTAAATCAATTAACCAATCTGAATTTTTGATGATATCCATATTATGCTCAATTACAACAACAGTATTTCCAAGATTTACTAACCGGTTTAAAACATCCAATAATTTTTGAACGTCAGCAAAATGTAATCCAGTGGTAGGTTCATCAAGAATATACAGAGTCTTCCCAGTACCGCGTTTAGACAATTCAGAAGCAAGTTTTACACGTTGAGCCTCACCACCAGACAATGTAGTAGATGATTGTCCAAGTTTGATATATCCTAAACCAACATCGTTAACAGTTTGTAGTTTTCTTTGAATTGAAGGGATATTTTCAAAAAAAGTTAATGCTTCGTAAACAGTCATTTGTAAAACATCAGAAACATTTTTTCCTTTGTATAACACAGACAATGTTTCAGAATTATATCTTTTTCCTTTACATTCATCACACTTTACATATACATCAGATAGAAATTGCATTTCAATTTTTTTAACACCATCACCCTCACATGCAAAGCATCTTCCATCAGCAACATTAAATGAAAATTGTCCTGGTTTGTATCCACGTTCTTTGGATAAAGCAGTGTTAGAATATAATTCGCGTATAGGAGTGAAAGCACCAATGTAGGTTGCAGGGTTTGAACGAGGGGTTCTACCAATAGGAGATTGATCAATAGCAATTACTTTATCTACATTATCTAAGCCAGAAATTTCTTTATGATCACCAGATCTAATATGAGTTTTAGAAAAATGATTTTCTAGGCTTTTGAGTAAAATGTCATTGATTAAAGTAGATTTTCCAGAACCTGATACACCAGTTACAGATACAAAAAGTCCTAAAGGAATTTCAACATCAATATTTTTTAAATTATTTTCAGATGCACCTTTAATAATTAATGAACCGTCAGGTTTACGAATTTTATTTTTTAAAATAATTAAAGAATTATCTTTAAGGTAAGTTCCAGTTACAGATTTGGTTGTCTGTAAGATTTTTTTGATGGTTCCTTCAAAAACTATATTTCCACCATGTACTCCAGCCCCAGGACCTAAATCAATTATCCAATCTGAATTTCGTATAACTTCCTCGTCATGCTCCACAACAATGACAGTATTACCAAGATTTCGTAGCTTATTTAGCGTTTTAATTAACCGTGCATTGTCGCGTTGATGTAATCCAATTGTAGGTTCATCAAGTACATACAAAACGCCAGTAAGATTAGAGCCAATTTGAGTAGCCAATCTAATTCTTTGAGATTCACCACCAGACAATGTAGAACTAAGGCGATTTAATGTAAGATAATTTAGACCCACATTAATTAAAAACTCTAAGCGTTCTTTAATTTCCTTAAGAATATCTCTTGCAATATGTTGCTCAGTTTCAGTTAATTTCAAATTAGAAAAAAAATCAAAGCAATTAGTAATAGATAAATCACATACATCCATTATTCCTAAATCATTAATTGTAACTGCAAGGGATTCAGGTTTTAGTTTTTTACCATCACATGTGGTACAATGAGTATCACGCATAAACTGTTTAAGCCATTCACGTTTGGATTCAGAATCAGTCTCTACAAAAACACGTTGAAGGTTGACAAGTACACCCTCAAATGCATTAGTATATTTCCATGAGGAGTCTCCAGATTTAGAACTATATTGAAAATCAATTAAATCAGAAGTGCCATGTAAAATAATTTCAAAATGTTTTGGTTTTATTTTTTCAATGGGAGTCATTAAATCAAATCCAAATTTTTCACCAACAGTTCTCAATGCTTGTCTTCTGAATGCAGAAAATCTTCCACTCCAAGGAACAATGGCACCTTCTAAAATAGATTTAGATTTATCAGGAATTACTAAAGCAGGATCAAACTCCATTTTAACTCCCAATCCATTACATGTTTTACACAATCCAAAAGGAGAGTTAAAGGAAAAATTTCTAGGTTCTAATTCACCAATTGTTAATCCACAATGAGGACAAGCATTATTTTGTGAAAAGATTTTTTCAGATTTATCTGATGAGATCATCACGTCACCTTTTGATGCTTTAATTGCAGCTTGAATAGCCTCAAAAATTCTAGATCTTTCAGATTTACTTGTAGATATTCTATCCACAACAATTTCAATATTATGCCACTTCTGTCTATCCAACGGAGGAATACCATCATCTAGGCTCAAAATTTCTCCATTTAGGCGTATTCTAGAGTATCCATCTTTTTTGATTTGCTCAAAGAGTTTCTCATAGGTGCCCTTTTTTCTTTGAATAAGCGGAGATAGAATTAATATTTTTTGTCCCGAAAAATCTTTGAGAACAGAATCACAGATTCTTTCAACAGATTGTGTAGATATTTTTCTTTTACAATTTGTACAATGAGGAATCCCAATTCGAGCAAAAAGCAATCTCATGTAATCATAAATTTCAGTGGTAGTGCCAACAGTAGAACGTGGATTTTTACTAGTAGTTTTTTGTTGAATTGCGATTGCAGGGGATAGTCCGTCAATAGAATCAACATCAGGTTTATCCATCATCTCCAAAAATTGACGAGCGTATGAAGAAAGAGATTCAACATATCTTCGTTGCCCTTCAGCATAAATAGTATCAAATGCTAAAGTAGATTTTCCAGAACCTGACAAACCACTAATTACAACTAATTTATTTTTTGGAATATCAACATCAATATTTTTTAAATTATGATGACGAGCACCTCTAATTTTTAATTTATTATCTATCATTTTTATATTCAATCTCCTTTTCTAATCTTTTAATTCTATCTCTACAAGAAATTGCTTGTTCAAAATCTAATTCTTCAGAATATTTTTTCATTTGAGCATCTAAATCAATAACATCATTTTTAAGATCATGTATTGATTTTAATTTAGATTCATCCAATACAATTTCTTGTTCAGGTACAGATTTCATAATTGTTGTAGGGGTTATTCCATGTTCTTGATTGTATAAAATTTGTTTTTTCCTACGACGTGTAGTTTCATCAATAGTATGTTTCATAGATTTTGTATTTGTATCAGCATACATTATTACAGTTCCAGATACATTTCTTGCAGCTCTACCACAAGTTTGAATTAAACTAGTAAAATTTCTCAAAAAACCTTCCTTGTCGGCATCTAAAATTGCCACAAGTGAAACTTCAGGAATATCTAAACCTTCACGTAAAAGATTAATTCCAACTAAAACATCAAATTCGCCTAGTCGTAATTGACGAAGAATTTCAGTACGTTGTAGTCCATCAATTTCAGAATGCATGTATCTAACCTTAACATCTTTTTTTGAGAGATATTCAGCTAAATCTTCAGCCATTCTTTTAGTTAATGTGGTAACTAAAACCCGTTCAGAATTCTTACATCGTTTATTTATTTCAGAAATTAAATTATCCATTTGATCTTTAGTAGGTCTAATTTCAATTTGTGGATCAAGTAAGCCTGTAGGACGAACTAATTGTTCAACAATTTTTGCAGATATTTTCTTTTCATAATCAGAAGGAGTAGCTGAAACAAAAATAGTATTTTGAATATATTCTTCAAATTCTTCAAATTTTAAAGGTCTATTATCATATGCACTAGGTAATCTAAATCCATATGTTACAAGTTTATCTTTTCGGGAATAATCACCTTTGTACATTGCATGTAATTGTGGTAATGTGACATGGGATTCATCAATCACCAAAAGATAATCATCACCAAAAAAATCCATTAAACAATATGCTTTATCACCTTCACTACGGCCATCAAAATGCCTCGAATAATTTTCAATCCCAGAGCAATAACCTAATTCCTCTATCATTTCTAAATCATAATTAGTTCTCATCTCAAGACGTTGTTTTTCAAGTTCATTCAATGTTGGCAAATGATGTTTTAGTTCATCTCTAATTGATGCGACAGCTCTTTTACTAGCATCCTTAGCAATTAGATAATGTTTTGCAGGAAAAATTGTCATTTGAGTTATTTTCTTTTTTTCTTTTAAGGACACATGATCAAGTAAAGTTATTTTTTCAATCTCATCGCCAAACATAGAAATTCTAACAATGTCTTCAGAATATGCGGGAGTGATATCAATTGTATCCCCTTTTACTCTAAAATTTCCAGGGGCAACTTCAACATCATTTCTTTCATATCGGGCATCAACTAATTTTCGAATTAAATCAGTTCGTTTAATTTCATCACCAGTACTAACTAGAATTGAAGAATCTTTCCATTCCTGAGGATTACCAAGAGAATAGATGCAAGATACAGTTGAAACAATGATTGTAGGTTCTCCAGATAGCAACATTGCAGTTGCTTCTAATCGTAATTTTTCAATTTTTTCATTAATCTGAGTATCTTTTTCAATATAGGTATCAGTTTGAGGTAGATAACTTTCAGGTTGATAATAATCATAATAAGAAACAAAATAGCCAACATTATTTTTTGGAAAAAATTGTTTTAATTCTGTATAAAGTTGTGCTGCAAGAGTTTTGTTATGAGATATTACAAGTGTATTTTTACCAGTTCTAGCAATTACATTTGCAACTGAAAAAGTCTTGCCACTTCCAGTAACCCCAAGTAAAGTTTGGACTGATTTTTTTTTAACTCCGTCAACTAAAGCATCAATAGCTTGAGGTTGATCACCAGTAGGAGAATAATCAGAAACTAATTCAAATTTAGAGATTTGTTGCAATAGTTAGAATTACTAAAAACTGAATTTAAAGCAATGGTGATATCATGATAAAATTACCATATAGGTTCATCAACCATTCTCAATTCACAATTAATTTCTTCAAAACCCATAATCTTGAGAGTGTTTTTAGCAGTAGGTGAATTTTTTTTAAGAATTTTTTGAGCTAAATTCATCCTATCTTTTGAATTCATATTTTGACCAATCTTATATTTTCCATGAAGTGTTTGTGGAATTATTTTGATCACACTGACTGCATCCAAAACACGCATGTCAGATTGAAGTGGATCATAATATCCTTCAGGTTGATATTTTGTCATCAAACCATTTAGAGCTAAAGTTTTCTCATCTCGATCAGAAACTAGAGAACTAAGTCCTTTGATTACAACACTGATGTACAAAGTATCAGCTAAAGAAGCATTATGAGGATCTTCAAAATAAGATGGCAAAAATTCTAATTCTCTATCGACCTCAAAACCAACTTTATTATTTTTGGAAATATTATCTAACTTTTCACCTTTTACATGAGAGTGTATGTATACAGAATCATTAAGAAATACAAAATTCATTGGAATGATTTGAGGGAATCCATTTACATCGATACTAGAAATTCTTCCAACATGTTCTTGATTAAGAAATTCTTTTATTTTTTCATATGATTTAATTTTAAGAATATCAACAAGTTGCATAGGATAATTCTAACAAATAATATTATAAATTAAGATCGAAATATCAAGAAAAAAATACCTAAAATACAAGTAAGATTCAAAATCATCATGGATGATCCATACCTAAATGATTTGAGAGGAGAGTTTAACTCGTATTCAAGTCAATTAAAAAAATTAAATAAAAAACTTGTTAAAACAAATTCTACAGAAGAGCAACTGGAGATAGTAGAACAAATTGATTTATTGGCAAACAGAATGGAAAATAATCAAAAACAGTCAGTTAAAGTAACAAAATCTAGATTAAAACAAAGAAAGAAAAAATCAAAAATATAAAATTAATCAGTATTCAATTCTTTTGTTAATTCTCGTATTTGGAGTATTTTACATCCCAATTCAGTACATTCATGTTTTAATTTATCATTCATACTAAGTAATCACAAAAATTGTCAAAAAGATAAAACATTCTAAAAATTGACTTGATTGATTCAAACTTTTCATTAATGTAAATTGCTAAATTTAGGATTAATCTAATAAAAATAATGACCCCAAATGAAGAGACAGAAGAAGCAACAAATAAAATCATAGAAATATTAAATGATTGGGGATCACAATCAAAATTTATCTGGTTTAAAGAATTACATAGAATAACAGATATCGATAAAGGTTTACTACGAAATATTCTCAATGAATTAAAAAAAACAAAGGAAGTTAAAGAAATGCATGGAACTAACAATAGAATATTTTTTAGTCTTAAAAGATACTATATCAAATGTAGAGACGTTGAATTTAGATTTAAGGGAAAAGTGATTATGTTAAAAGATGGAAGTAAAACAAAAATTGTCCAAGGTTCGACAAGTGGAACAGAGAGAACAAGAAAAAGAATACTCAAACAAAGAACTAAAAGAAAAGTAAAGCAGTTAGCAAAAAACAAGCATCAGCATAATTCACGGAATTGCTAAATATCCTGAAATTGTCTTTGAACTAATTTAGATTCAGCAAATTTAATTTTTTCAGACTCTGCTACATCTTCAGTCATATCAAACAAATTATGAAGTTTCATGTCAGGAATTAGTTCATCATTTTTTTCATCATTTAGAGCAAATTCAATGTCAACTAATATTTCTAAACTATCATCCAAAATATCAAGGCATTTCTTGACAGCGTCAGGGACATCATCGTTCATAATAACATTCAAGAAATTAACACAGTAAATAATGTTATAATAATTTAGGATTAAGCGAATTTTTGTTTATGTTTTTCACGTAATACAGGCATAACATGGCTTGCAAACTTGTCAATAGAACCAAAGTAATTCTTACCCCAGAATCTAATTACAAAGTGATTCACACCAGCTTCCATAAATCGCTCAAAAGTAGGAATGACATCTTCAGGAGTACCAACTGCAGTAGATGATCTTGCAATTTTATCTGGAATTTTAGTTGCAGCTTCTCGCATTTTGACAATCCAACTTTGATCAGACATTGAATATTCTGTAAAGTACTTTACAAAATCAAATCCTTCAATTTCTTTTAATCCATGGACTCTCAAAATTTCAGGTTTAAACAAACTAACTTTAACAGCCTCTTTCATTTTTGCCCAAGAAGCTTCTGCGTCTTCAGAAAAGTAAACGTCAATATCTAATGCCATTTCAAAATTATCTTTATCTTCTTGACTTCTACCATACTTGTCCATAGAAACTTCAATTTGTTTTCTATGATCTTCAAATAATTCAGGAGTATAACCGATTGGTAACCAACCTTCTCCAAGTTTTCCAGTTAAATCTAATGTTCGCTTGCCACCAGAAGCCATGTAGGTAGGTGGGTGTGGTTTTCTAATTGATGCAGCTTGTAGACATGCTTGTTTTAATTGATAATATTGACCTTCATAATCTACAGTATTATCAGGGTTAGAATGATATAATTTTTTGATTACTTCAATTTGTTCAGCCCATTTTGAAACTGGTTTTTCAAATGGAATACAGAACTCTTTAAGATTTTGTGCTTCTCCAGCACCAATACCAAGAATTGCTCTACCTTTAGAAATTCTATCAAGAGTAATTGCAGCTAGTGCGATATTTGATGGGTGTCTTCTAATTGCATCAGTAACACAGGTTCCTAATTCAACGTTATTTGTAACTGCAGCAATTGCAGATAACATAACCCAAGGATCTAAAACAGTTGCATTTTTCCATTGTGGGACATTTGTGTGATCCATATAGAAAATAGAGTCATATCCAGTTCGATCAGCAAGCTGACATGCAGTAATTATCTGATCCTCAGTAAATCCGGCTCTAGCAACATTTAGTCCATTTTGAATACCAAACTTTAATTTTTTACTTGCCAACTGATGATGTTCCAAATCATTATAATAAAAAGTTTAGTTAAGCTGCCAATTTCGCAGTTTAGATATAAAATAAAAAGAAAAGAAAAAATAAATTTTCTATAAATTACCTGCTTTGATATTTTCAAGACATTTTACGACATCATCTTTAGATATTGGGATTGGATTTGGATCCAAATGGCCTCTATCGGTCATGACAGTGTCAGCAGCGTCTGAAACATCAGCCTTGAGTTCTAATTTATCAAAGCCGAGTTTATCCATTGCCTCTTTGAATCTATCATAGAAGATTGAATTATTATGTTTGTGTGCAACTGTAGTACAAGAAGATAAAGAATAACCATGAGGTACTCCTTCATTTGAAAACACATAGGACAATGCATGTCCTAATGTTGTAGAGCAATTTCCAAATCCCATTCCAGATAACATTGAACCGTATGGATAGTTTTCTGGTTTGTCATTCATTATTGCATCATATAGAATATCAAATGCTTGTTTACATAATGTTCTAGTCAAGTCATTACCGAGTTTGCTATCATAGCCTTCAGTAGCTTGAGCACATGCATCACAGACAGAACTTTTGATAACTTGTTCTGGAGTTCCATCCATAAAATATGAATCAACTACAGCCATGTCAGCTAAGAATCTGTCTTCACGTAACAATTTCTTTTTTCCATCAAATTTTAGAACACAATATGTTGTCATTTCAGCTCCAGTTCCGAATGTAGTTGGAATTAGAATTTTTTCTTTTTTCAATTCAGGTGCAGCGTATTTTACCACATCCATTGAACTTCCACCACCCAATCCAATTAGGACTGAAGGATTTTTGTCTTTGAATTGAGAAATGACCTTATTGACATCATCAATTGATGGTTCAGGTTTTACTTGGTCATATAACATATAATCCTGAATTCCCATTTTTGCTAACCATTTGTCAGACAGTGCTGGCGGAACGGTTGTAACAACTAGGGCATTTTTTGGATATTCTGTTTCACCAAGTGCGTTTTCTCCAAAATTAATAACTTTTGGAATGCGTATTGTATGCATAAAACAATCATCATTGGTTTGTTTATTATATCTTACACAGAAGTAAATCATATGATAATTCAAAATTTTGAGGAATTGGCAATTACAAAAAAGAAAAAAGATTGTTTAGAAATTTTAGAATCAGGTCTTCAAGCAGCAAATCCAGAAAACATAATATCCAATTATGTTACATCAAAGGAAATCAAGATTAATGGAAAAATATTCAACATTGAAAAATACTCCAGCATACATACAGTAGCATTTGGAAAGGCAGGAGATTCTATGACTAGAGCAATTAATTCAATAATTTCAATAAAAAGTGGAATAATTGTTATTCCAAAAGGAACGAAAGCAAAAATCAAAAGTAAAAAATTCCAAATTTTTAACTCAGGACATCCAAAGCCAGATAAAACAAGTGTAAAAGCAGCAAAAGAAGTAATAAAATTTGTACAAAATAGAAAAAGCAGAGAATTAATTATTTTCCTTGTTTCAGGTGGAGGATCATCATTACTTGCAATGCCAGATGAAATTACACTTAGCGATAAAGTCCACGTTACAGACATACTACTAAAGTCAGGGGCAACAATTCAAGAATTCAACTGTGTCAGAAAACACCTATCAAAAATCAAAGGCGGTAAACTGGTAGAGAATATGAAGTGCGATGGAATTGGTTTGATAATGTCAGATGTCGAAAATGATGATCTATCATCAATTGCATCAGGTACAACATACATGGATGATACAACGTATCAAGATGCAATGGACATAATAGAAAAATATAGATTAAAAACAAGAATTCCAATTGAAGTTTTACAGATTTTAGGTAATGGATTGCATAACCAAAAAACAGAAACTCCAAAAATAGCCAAAATTGAAAATTACATTATTGCAAATAACAATAATTGTCTAAAAGCAATGGAAGAAACAGCCAAAAGTAAAGGGTACAAAGTGATCAAAATGCAAATTTTTGGAGAAATAAAGGATACAGTGAAAAAAATTCTAGAAAATATATCAGAAGAAGAAAACACGTGTTTAATTTTAGGAGGAGAGCCAACAGTTAGAGTATCAGGTAAAGGACTGGGAGGAAGAAATCAAGAATTAGTGTTAAGACTTTTAAAAAATACTCAAAAATTAAAAAAAATAACAATTGCATCAATGGGGACAGATGGGATTGATGGGAATTCTAATTTTGCAGGGGCAATCATAGAAAATATCAAAGTGGATCTAAGCATCATGAAAGAATTTTTAAAAAATAATGATTCAGCAAGATTCTTTCAAAAACAAAAAGCAAATATCAAAACAGATTTCACACACATGAATCTAATGGATATAGGCATAATTTTAAAATAAAATTATTAACAATGACAATCACATTTACAGCTGTTAGGAATACATCTGTGAGTAATGCAATCTTTGCACCCTTTACTTCTACCACTTTTTACTCGTAATCGTTCTTTATCCAATCAAATCAATCCTAGATTTAAAATTATTAACGTCGTTCATAATATTCTACTGAATGAGTAAATTGTTTGTTATAATCAACTTCAGACCAAAATTTTTCCTCATCAATTTCCTTTCCTTCTGAAATCCAAACATTCAGGATTTTTTGCATGAACATTTGAGTGGTATCATCAATTTGAGGCCTAATCCCTGTTTCTAGTTCTATTCTATCCCGTTCATCCTTGAATTTTGTAAGTAATTCTTTAAGATTTTTTCCATTAATATTGGAAGCCTTGTCTCTTTTTGCATTTTTTAAATCATTACGAAAATTAGATAAAAATCCCATGATTTAGACTAGAATGTTTTTTTAAAAAACATTATCATTATTTTAATTATTTAAATTATTTTTAAAATAAGATAAAAAAACAAACATTTGACAAGTAAAAGTATCGAGAATATGAAATATCAGAATTGCAAATAGAGTGTATGCGAATATTAGAACAAGAATTATGTGTAGAAAAAAATTGTAGTTGCAACGATCATAAAGTAAAAAATACGAGAAGAGGCAACATGAGAAATTAATTGCTTGAAAAACAATTCAATCATGATTTACTGTATAATGGAATAGTTCATTTCTACATTGACAAAAAATTATATTCAAAAGAGAAAGCAAATTTTATCGCTCAAACAATAGTAAAAAAAGAAACACAGAAAAGAATTTGTAAAAATAAATTATGTATGCATTTTACTCACAATCATATTAGAAATAGTGAGATATGCCTAGTGGTAGATTGCAAATGTAACCAATTTACTAAATGAATCATTACATATCAAAATTTTTATCATAATCAAATTAAAGAATTTTGGATATGGGGTTTAAGAATAAAACAGAAGGGAAGAAGGAAGGAAGGAAGCAGAAGGGACAAAAAGCTGCAGAACAAAATCAACGAGTTAGAAAATACAAAAAAGAACAACAAGTAAAGAAAAGAGGAAAAAAAGTAAAAGAAGATTAGAATAAAACAACTATTTTTAACAAATAATAAGTAGAATTACAATAAAAAAGAGAATTAAGTATAAAAATTTCATAAAAATATTAAATAGTTGTATATCTTAACTAATAATACATTGTTAGTTAAAAAATCTAACAAATAACCTGCGTAGCCCCGCAGAACGAAAAAGGCAACCAAGCGTTTGACGCTTGACCACAAGAGGAAATCTCTTAATGTTCTGCAGTTTAGAGGGCTTCGCCATTTAATTTCTTCATCAGATAATTTTCCACATTGACATGTAGAAATCAGAAAGAATCTAAAGAATTTTTAATTAAAGGTTGAGCAGCAATTCCCAGTTTATTCAAATGTGCTGCAAATTCATCAACAAAACCATGTATAGTAAAAACTTGTTCTGCACCAGATTGTACCACCATGTCAACGAGTTCATTAAAATCACAATGATCACTCATTGTAACAGAGTAATCAGCACGTCGTCCAAAAGAAAATTTTGTAGATTGTGCCCATCCACTAAAACCAATTGTTACTGCACCATATTTTGATTTCATTTCTTGAAGAAATACATTTTTTGCAGATAAAACAGGAGTAATCATTACCCATGGTTTTTTATCCAGTAATCCATTTTTTTGAGCTTCAGAATGTCCAATACAATCCTTAAGGGGTATGTCAAATTTTTGATGAAGTGTATTCATTTCTTTTATTGAGTCGTGAACATACAGAGGATCCCAATGACCAAATAACTGAGTAATTGTTTGTGCCTTTCCAAGCTGATAACCCATTAAAATTACAGGTACCCCCTTTGAATAAAGATCAGATATTAATCGATTCACATAATTTTGAATCTCATTCATTTTAGGAAATTTAAATTCAGGTAAACCAAAAGTGCATTCAGTGATGAGTGTTTTGCATGAAGGAATTTCTGCAGCTTTTAAAAAACCTCTATCACGTGTACAGATATCACCAGTATAGAAAATATCATCAAATAGTAATCCTTTAGAGCCTAAAACGTGTCCACTATCAATTAGTGAAAAACCATCAAGGGATTCAACATGATTTTCCATTGTAAATCCACGAAGATTAGATATTGCACTAGTTTCAATTGAAGATAAAATAGTACCGCCATTTTTTGAAGGTAAGTGATCAGAGTGAGCATGAGAAACAAAATTAATTGCATTTAAATCAGTTTTTTTAGGATCCAGATAAACACGCTTTTCGTTGACCTCACACAGGATTCCATTTTTAGTCATCCTAACTTTACTGGACAATAAAAATAAAAAATAATAGATTTGATATAAATTGCAGGTTTGATTTAGTATTGACTAGTTGCTAAATCTCGGAATTTTAATCTCAGGACGTGGAAGTAATATGGAGTCCATCCTAAAATCAATTAAAAAGAAAAAAATTCCGATAAATCCAGCAGTTGTTATTTCAAATAAATCAGATGCCAAAGGCCTGATAATAGCAAAAAAGCTAGGAATCAGCATCGAAGTAATTGAAAGTAAAAATTTTAAAGGTAATAGAACTGAATATGATGAAAAAATTATCAGTACACTTGTAAAATATGGCGTCACACCAAAAAACGGACTTGTATGTCTTGCAGGATTTATGAGAATCATTAGTCCAGAATTTGTAAAAAAATATAAAAATAGAATAATAAACATGCATCCAGCATTACTACCATCATTTCCAGGGTTAGACTCACAAAAACAAGCATTAGATTATGGAGCAAAATATTCAGGATGCACAGTACATTTTGTAGATTCAGGTATGGATACAGGTCCAGTCATAATTCAGGCAGTTGTACAAATCAAAGAAAACGATACAGAAAAATCACTATCAAAGAAAATCTTAAAAGAAGAACACAGAATTTATCCAGAAGCAGTTAATCTATTTGCTAGAAAAAAAATTAAAGTTTCAGGAAGAAAAACACATATTTCTTAGGAATCAGAACCACCAAAAAAATACAAAACTTTGAGATCCTCCGTATTACTATGAAAAAAATGACTTGTTCCTTTTGCAACAAAAAATAACTTATCTTTTGAAACTGTGTAATTTTTATTTTTAATTTTAAGGCACCCGTTTCCAGAAAGTACAAAATACACTTCATCATTTTCGTGAGGTTCTTGTGTATCCTCCTCCCCAGGTTTCAATATTAAAACACCTGCAGCAAGACTATCCTTATTGATGAAAGTATGAAAATAGGAATTGCTTTTTTGAGTTTTTTCTAAATTATCTTTTAAATTAAATTCAAGTTTCAATTTATTCAGCAGATACAGTAAATAATTTTTTCACAGGTTCTACACTCATTAAAGAATGTAATTTTGGATGAAATTCCTGATGTTCTGGACTTTGAATCATAGTCATAAAAGTTTCTTTAGTTTCATGTTCAACGATTATTCGATAAGTTCCATCAATAGATTTTAGAAATCGTCTAGATACAAATCCAGGAAAAGAGGATAAAATTTTATTTGACTGGGAAAACAAAGTTTTGAAATCATCTTCCGTACCCTCTTTGAGTTGTACATCGGCCATCATTACAAACATACAAAAAATAAGAAACAACCCATTTAATTTACTTTCTCAAATTCTTGACAATAATATCCAAGAATTAAATATCAATAAATTGTCAAATTATCATGACTGGAATTAAAATTGATGGAAAAATAATTGCTCAAACAGTCAAAGATAGAGTAAAAAAAGCAGCATCTGAGTTGAAAAAAGAAGGAATTAATCCATGCCTAGCCACAGTATTAATTGGAAATAATTCAGCTTCTGCAACATATGTAAAAAATAAACACAAAGCATGTGAAGAAGTAGGCATTATCACTAAAGATCACAAACTAGATGAGAGTGTAACTCAACAGGAACTTAACAATATCATAGATGAATTAAATGCAGATGTATCAGTACATGGAATTTTAGTTCAATTACCATTACCAAAACATTTGAATGAATTTGCAGTTACATCACGAATATCACCAATAAAGGATGTAGATGGACTCACCCCACATAATGCAGGATTACTGTCAGTGAAAAAAGCAGTTCTTGTTGCATGCACACCATCAGGAGTTATGGAAATGTTTGATTATCATAACATAAACTTGGAAGGTAAAAACATCGTACTTATCAATAGAAGTAACCTTGTAGGTAAACCACTCTATCACCTATTATTAGAAAAAAATGCAACTGTGATAACATGTCATTCTAGAACAAAAGATATTGAAAAATTTTGTCAATCAGCAGATATCATCATAACTGCAGTAGGAGATAGAACAAAATTCATTCTAACTCCAGAGATGATTAAAGAAGGATCAATTGTAATTGATGTTGCAATATCAAGATTTGAAGATAAATTGGTAGGAGATTGTGATTACGAAAAAATTATTGAAAAAGCATCATTTGTTACCCCGGTTCCAGGAGGAGTAGGGCCAATGACAGTTGCAATGTTATTAAAAAATACAATTACTGCAACATCACTAGGAATTCAAATTGGAAGATAATAGTAAAAAAAATGCATTAAGAGAACTTCTTCTAGAAAGAAGAGACAACACATCTTTTGATTTATTAAAAATTGCAAGTAAAAAAATACAAAAAAGAATAAACAAAGTGTATGCATTCAAAGATGCCGAAAAAATAGGACTGTACTATCCAACAGGAAGTGAAATTCTAACTCAAGATATAATTCAAGAATTAATCAGTAAAGGAAAAGAAGTATTTTTGCCTAAAGTTATAGGTGAAAATATGGAGTTTAGAAAAATTAAAGATTTTGCGAGCCTAGAAAGGGGCAATTTTGACATCATGGAGCCTAAAGAAGACTGTGAAGTAGATAATTATTTAGACATCATAGTGGTTCCAACTGTAGGAATATCACCTTCAGGAGTTAGGCTAGGATATGGTCATGGATTTTATGATAAATTTTTAGAAAAAAAAGATGCATTGACAATTTCACTAACATTAGAAAAACAAATTATAAAAAATATTCCAAAATCAGAACACGACATAAGCATAGACTGGATCATAACTGAAGATAGAATGTTTCAGTCTAAAAAATAAGATAGACCTTTTTTGCCAATATCGGTTCTACAGTATTTGTTAGACCAAATAATTTGTTCAGTTGCAGAATAAGCATTGTTTATTGCAGAATTCAAAGAATCACCTAAAGAAGTAACTCCCAAAACACGTCCACCATTAGAAAAAATTCTTCCATCAGATTTCTTGGTTCCAGCATGAAAAACATGAGTGTTATTGGAAATAGAATCAAATCCAGTAATCTCATCATTGGTAGGATATGTATCAGGATATCCACTAGCTGCTAAAACAACACATACAGCAAATTGATCATTCCAAGAAAGTAAAGGCATAGAAGATAATGTGCCATCAACACTTGCAACAAAATAATCATACAAATCAAAATTCATTCTCATCGTAATTGGTTGACATTCAGGATCACCCATGCGAACATTATATTCTAAAACATATGGCACACCATCTTTAAGCATAATTCCAGCATACAAAAATCCCTTAAAGGAAATTCCTTCACTTTTCATGGCATGGATGGTTTTTTCAATTACTTCCTCTTGGATTTTTTTTGCCAATATGTCAGTAATAACAGGAGTTGGAGAGTATGCACCCATTCCACCAGTATTGCCACCTTTATCATTATCAAAAATTCTCTTGTGGTCTTGACTAGATGCCATTGGAATTGCCACATTTCCATCAGATATTGCAATGTAAGAAGCCTCAATACCGTCAATTCTCTCTTCGATAATAATTTTATTTCCAGCATTACCAAATGTTTTTTTTACCAAAATTGTTTGTATAGCAGAAATAGCCTCATCTTTATTGTTGCAAACAATCACTCCTTTTCCAGCAGCTAATCCATCAGCTTTTACTACAACATTGTAATCAATTGAGTTTACATGATCTTCTGCTTTTTGAGGATCATCAAATATTTCAAATCTTGCAGTAGGAATATTATTTCTCTTCATAAAATTTTTTGCCCAGATTTTACTGGATTCAAGTTGTGCAGCTGCTTGTGAGGGTCCAAAGACTCTGAGATTTAATTTATTGAATTTATCAACAATTCCAGCAGCCAGTGGATCTTCAGGTCCAACTACAGTAAAGCAATTATTTTTTTGTGCAAATTCAGCTAATCCATCTAAATCATTAACGTCAATAGGAACATTGTTTTCAGTACCACCATTACCAGGAGCAGTGAAAACAGTTTCAACCTTACTGCTTTGAGATAATTTCCATGATAATGCATGCTCCCGTCCACCAGATCCAATTACAAGAATATTTACCAATAAAAAATATCAGTTACTCAATTATATATTCCAATTCTCAAAAAATCTGTTTATGTTTATAATGCCACACACACATCAAAATCCAGATGGAGTTAAATTCAAAATTTGATGCAAAAGCAATAGAATCAGAAACTAAAGAATATATCAAATCCATAGATATTGAAAAACTAATTTTTGCATCAGATAAGCCTGAAAAAATTAGATTCATTGAAGGACCTCCAACAATGAATGGGATTCCACATGCAGGTCATCTTAGAGGCAGAGTAATGAAGGATTTATGGTATAGATTTAACACATTACAAGGTAAAAAAATTGAATTTAATGGTGGATGGGACACTCAAGGACTACCAGTAGAATTACAAGTTGAAAAAGAATTAGGAGTTTCAGGTGGAAAAACAGAAGCCATCAAAGAATTTGGAGTAGAAAGAATTGTTTCAGAATGCAAAAAAGTTGTAGAGAAATTTAACAAAACATGGGTTGAAGTAGATGATTTACTTGGAATGTCTTTTAATCATAAAAAAGCATACTGGACGTTTAAAGATGAATTTATAGAAAGAGAATGGCAAGTACTCAAAAAAGCATATGAAAATAAAATTCTAGAAGAAGACTTTACAGTTATCGCATATTGTCCAA
>Ga0308018_10000215_pt1 | contig 31416 bp, 26 predicted proteins | sample Neamet282_FD_203130 | JGI IMG/M metagenome (GOLD analysis project Ga0308018, IMG submission 203130) | Marine microbial communities from water near the shore, Antarctic Ocean - #282 | ecosystem: Environmental > Aquatic > Marine > Unclassified | place: Southern Ocean | collected 2014-10-01
TATCACATGGGCGGAAGCAGATCGAATGGGTCGTCGACCGTGCCGGCGCGGGCCTTGAGGTCGTCCAGTGCGGCGACGAGGTCGCCTCCGTGGGACGCGAGAAATGCGTCGAACGCAGGCAGCTTGTTGTAGTAGCGGATGCGTGACATCAGGGTCGCGTTATTCAAGGGCGTGTTTCTGAAGCCACCGAAGGTCAGGGCTTCGAACTGGGGTGAGACCTCGGCATCGAAGGTCGTGAGGGCTTCCGCGAAAATCATCTCCCGTTGGGCGACCTTCTCGTCGAATGAGAGCGAGGAATCGTCGTATACACCTTTGAGATTCTCGACAAAAGTGTCCAGATAGACGCTGAATATCTGATGGTCTCGCCAGCGAGCGAGGGCCCTGACACATTTGATGGAGTCTGGTCCACTCCCTTCCCGAGAGCAGAAAAATCGAGCTGCGCCGACCCGCCCGACGAAGGTCGCGAAGCTCTCGTTGAAACTCACGTGGCCGGGCACGAAAAGATGCTGATGAGACAGCTCGTGGATGACGGTTGCCACCACCTCGACGTCATCGGTCCGGAGTGAGGTCGACAGAACCGGGTCGTTGAACCAGCCCAGCGTGCTGAAGGCCGCCGTGGGCCGAACCCATGTGTCGTAGCCTTCCGCATCGAGCCCCGCCTGTTCGTCGAGCGCGCCTTGAAGCGAGAAGTGCCCTTTGTAGGGCACGTGCCCTACGATGGGGAACCACCAGGTTTTCGGGACGAGCCGGTCCTTGTACGCGGCTGATACGACCATCGCGAGCGTGTCACGGTCGAGTTGGGTGAACATCGTGTAGGAGTCACCGACATCGATCCCCAGTTCTTCCGCCGCGAATCGTCGGGCCTCGACCACGTAGGCGAGCTTCCCACGCGTGCCCGCATCGACGGTCGAGTCATTCAGAATCGCATGAATCGGTTGCCTCGCCCTGAGGATTCCGACTTCGGCGATACCGGCCTTCACCACGTAAACCGGGGAGCACGCCATGCACCCGGCCGCCATCACCAGTGCGGTGACGGCGAGCAGGGTGCGAATGGTGCGTTTTCGAGTCATGACGTCTCGCCGGTCAGGTCAGCGTGGCGACTGTCAGTTCCCGCCGCCGATCGGGCGCATGAGCGGAACGCCGCCCTCCGTCGGGACGTAGACGACAGACCCAGGTGGGAGCGTGGCCAGCCGCTCGATGTAGTGGAAGGTCAGGTACGCGGGAGTCAGGCCCTCAGAAATGATCTTCTGAGCCTCCGCCAGACCCTTTGCCTCCTCGATCGCCTGTTGCGCGCGCTCCTGAATGATCTCCGTCTGGAAGCGCTCCTGCTCGACCTCCTGCTCTCTCTCGAGCTTGGCCTCGATCGCCTCGCGGACACGGGCCGGCGCCTGCACGTCACGAACAAAGACCTCGACGACCTCGATGCGGTCACCGGCCTTGGCCTGGATCTCGTTCATCATGTCAACCGCAACCAGTCGCCGATTTGGTGAAAAGATTTCGTTGATCGACTTCGTCGCCACTGCGTCACGGACACCGTTCCGCATGGCGTTCAGCACGATGCTCGACTTGATACTTCGCTCGCTCCCCAGCCGCGAGAAGAGATCGGGGGCGACGGCTCCATCCAGCTTGAACAGGATCGAGACTTCGAGCGTGACGTTGAGCTGCTCACTCGTCTGCGCCTCGATGACTTCGACTCCTCCGCCCTCGGGGAAGCTCTGTTCGCGAATCGACATCTTCTCGATGCTCGCCAGAGGATTCACGAAATGGACGCCCTCCTCGAGTGGTCGTTCTTCCACCGTTCCGAGGAAGTGCTCGACCCCCACTTCACCGACAGAGATCACGGTGAGTGTGTTACTGAGCGCGAGTGCTAAACCCGCTGCCATGAAGGCATAGCCGGCAACCTTTGCGGCGCCTTCTGCGCCCGGCTGGGCGGTTGACGGCCCGACGGCCCGGATCGTTGCGCCGATGAGAATCACTAGGATGGCAAGAAAGATCGAGCCCATGTGAGATACTCCTCGTTTGAGGGGGATGGTGTGATTCGATTGAAATACGGGCACCGTCCCGGATTTCTTCTATGTAGGTCGGACGAGGGCGTTGGGGCTGGTTGGGTCACCCCGGTTCTTCTTCACCCATATAGTTTCGGCGCTCCGGGTTCACTGCGATTCGGAGTTCGACGAGGTCGACTTCCGGCGCAATTTCCGGGGGCATCTGGTCTGCGGTCATTCGAAGCGCGGTGGAGGCATCGTCCGCCTCGACGACCAGCGTGTGATAGCGCTGGTGTGCGCCCCCGTATCGTACCGTGATCTGGTAGTGCATGCGGGAATCTACCGATGGCTCGTCCGAGGACCTATCCTCCGCCCATGAACTTCGCCCTCCGTCTCACGTGAGCCTTCCGTACCGCCTAGCGGTCGGGTCGCTTCGGCTCGTGTCCCCGCTTCTGACCGCAGGCGATTCGAAGCTGGCCCGTGGGATGGCTGGCCGACGCCACGCGCACGAACTGCTCGCTACCTGGGGCATGACCGTGCGTGACCGAGACCGGCCCGTCGTCTGGTTCCACGCCCCGAGTGTGGGGGAAGGGTTACAGGCTCGAGCCGTCATCGAGGCTCTTCGTGAGCGCATTCCGGACGTCCAGATCGTCTACACATTTTTCTCGTCCTCTGCCGAAGAGTTGGCGCGGACGATGGGTGCAGAGGTCGCGACGTACCTGCCGTGGGATCTTCAGTCTCCTTCGGCGGCCGTGCTTGATGCGGTTGAGCCCGACCTGCTGGTGTTCACGAAGACCGAAGTCTGGCCGATTCTCACCGCTGAGGCTTCCGCCCTTGGTGTGCCGGTTGCCATTGTGGGGGCATCCGTCCCACCGGGCGCGGGAAGGATGCGCAAGCCAGTCCGGAAGTGGATGGAATCCACGTGGGCATGTCTCAGTTTGGGGTGCGCGAACACCGAAGCGGACTCCCGAGGTCTGCGGGAGCTAGGCGTCCCCGACAAGTCTGTGACCGCGACCGGTGACCCCGGGGTGGATTCGGCTGCAAGTCGCTTCGAGGCTGCTCCTGAGGCCGCCGACTGGCTCACTCCGCTGCAGGATGATCCGAGACCCGTGGTCGTGGCTGGCTCAACCTGGCCCGCAGACGAGGCGGTGCTCCTGCCCGCTCTGAAGATGGTCAGGACGGAGGTCGCCACACTGCGAACGATCATTGCACCGCACGAACCCACCGAGAGTCGCGTCGCGTCACTCCTGAGTGAGTTGCGCCGCGATGGGTGGCGAGCGGAGACATTGGGCCGAGTGGAGGCCGACGGGTCTGCGGAGGGCATCGACGCGGTGGTGGTCGATCGCGTCGGAGTGCTCGGACATCTCTACGCCGTGGGCGCCGTGTCGTACGTCGGAGGTGGATTCCGCGGAGATGGACTGCACTCTGTGCTCGAGCCCGCGGCGGCCGCGACGCCGATCGTCTTCGGGCCGCAGCACCACAACGCACGGGCGGCGGCGGACCTCGTCACCGTGGGCGGCGCGAAGATTGCACGGGATGCAAATGCACTCGCGCGCGAGGTCCAGAACTGGCTGACCGATGAAGCAGAATGTGATCGCACGGGACGGTTGTCCCGTCGGTATATTGATGTGCACCTCGGTGCGGCAGGCCGCATAGCTGAGCTTCTTGATGGTCTGATCGCACCCCTCTCTGACTTTGACTCGAACGCATGAATGACTTCGCGGTAGCTGAAATCACACCCACCGAGCTCAAAGCTCGACTGGATGCCGGTGATGTCCCGGTTCTCGTGGACGTGCGCGATGCGTTCGAGGTCGAGATCACTGATCTCCCGGACCACGGACAGCTCCGGATCCCGACCGGTGAATTCTCGGCTCGGTTTGGCGAACTGTCGACGGACAGTGAGATCGTCGTTTACTGCCGGAGCGGTGGGCGCAGCGCCTGGGCGGCAGCCATTCTGGCGCAGCAGGGATATCAGCGCGTCTTGAATCTCGCGGGCGGTGTTCTTGGATGGCGTGCCGAAGTGGATCCGACGTTGAGGGCATACTGATCGTGCGTTTCCCTTCACACCCTCTGCTCCTCGCTTTCCTAGCGACCGCTCTGGCTGGAATCACCGCCTGCACTGGCTCACCGGATGAGCCAGGTGAGGAGTGGCCGATGTCGGAGATTGAGCTGCCTGAGACAGCATCGCTCGGCGGCGGTGAACCCGTCGATGGTGTTGTGGCGGTTAGTGGCCAAGTCGCAGCAACCGGTGACATGGCGGCAAGTGAGGCCGCGCTTGCCGATACGGCGGACTCAAGAGTTGATCGCAGGGAGAACGGTGAGGAAGGTGCCAGCTCCGGAGACCAGAGCGAGGCAGCTAGCACAGGCCTGTCGGGTCCGCGACCATACTCCCGGCCCCAAATGGACACCGACGCGTCGGCCCCCATGATCCACACGCGACCGCTCGTGGTGGAGGATTTCCCGGACGCCCGGTTCCCCCGCCCCCAGCATGTACGCGGACTCTACATGAATGCGTGGGCGTCCGGGTCGAACAAGCGCATGACCGAGATACTCGACGTTGCGCGCGAGACTGAGATCAACTCGCTGGTCATCGACATAAAGGATGCGACCGGGTACATCAGCCACGAGACCACGGTGCCGCTCGCTTTGGAGATCGGCGCGGATCAAGAGCGCCGGATCCGTGACCTGCCGGCTCTGCTCGATCGTCTCGAAGCAGAGGGCATCTATCCGATTGCTCGGATCGTTGTCGTGAAGGACCCGATCCTCTCTGCTGGACGTCCTGAGTTCGCTGTGCAGGACACAGCCGGGGGTATCTGGGTGGACCGCAAAGAGACCATCTGGATGAATCCATACTCACGCGGACTCTGGGAATACAACGTGGCCCTCGCGCGTGAGGTCACCGAGATGGGGTTCCCCGAGATCCAGTGGGACTACATCCGTTTTCCCGATGCGCCCCAGTCCGACATGAATCGCGCGGTGTTCGAGGGCAGTGAGGACATGGAGCGTGTGGACGCGATCCGGGGCTTCCTGTCCTACGCGCGTGAGGAGCTGTCCGATCTGCCAGTCCGGACCACGGCGGATGTGTTCGGCGTTACGACGTCATTCCGTCGGGATATCGGCATTGGTCAGCTTTGGGAGACATTTATCGACGTCGTCGATGTGGCTCTCCCCATGGTGTACCCGAGCCACTACTGGGAGGACAGCTTCGGCTACGACAAGCCGAACGCGTACCCGTATGAGATCGTCTTGGCCGCTCTTCGTGATGCGCTCCGTCGTTCTGCGCGCGTCGATGGTGCGGGGATGACACGTCCATGGCTGCAGGACTTCTCGCTTGGGCAGCCGATCTATGGTGCCCCCGAGGTGCGTGCTCAGATCCAGGCGACCTATGATATCGGGATTCAGGAATGGATCCTCTGGAATGCTTCGACTCGTTACACCATTTCGGCGCTTGAGCCGGTGACGGGGTTCGCGATCGACCCACTCGTTCGTGTGGCGGGTGTGCTGACCCCGGTCTCGCGTCGCTACGAGGTCATGGATTCCGTCGCAGCGCTCCACACCGACACCGCGACGACGGTTAGTGCCGTGGTCGATGACGTCCCAGTCGACACGATCGACGCCGTCGTCACCGACACGCTCTTCGCAAGGACGCGCCGCTAGGCCGAAGCGCCCATCACGGCGAACTGGAGTTCGTGGATACGTGCATAGAGTCCGCCCGCTTGGAGCAGGGCTCCGTGACTCCCCTCTTCATGAACCCGTCCATGATGCATCACGATGATGCGGTCGGCGTTCTGGATCGTAGAGAGTCGATGCGCGATCACGAGGGACGTGCGGCCGCCGAGAAGTTCGTCAGTCGCGATCTCGATGCGCTCCTCGAGTTCGGAGTCCACTGACGACGTTGCTTCGTCGAGCACCAGAATGTCCGGATCGAAAGCGAGCGCCCTTGCGAAGCTTACCAGCTGCCGTTCTCCAACCGAGAGCGTCGACCCTCGTTCTCCGAGTGGCTGGTCGTATCCATGCTCGAGTCGCTCGATGAAGCGCGATGCGCCGACCCGCTCTGCCGCAGCCTCGATTCGTTCCTGGTCTATGTCGGAAGATCCGAGCCGAATGTTGTAGGCGACGTCCTGACTGAACAGGAATACGTCCTGCAGGACCAGCCCGATACGCTCACGCAGGTCCTTCAACACGACCTGATCAATCGGGATGCCGTCCAGGAGTATTCGCCCCTTCTGCACATCATAAAAGCGCATCAGCACGTTGATCAGCGTCGTCTTCCCGGCCCCGGTGTGTCCGACGATTGCCACTTTTTCACCCGGGGCGACCGTGAAGGTTACGTCTTCGAGTACCCAGTCGGGCTCGCCTTCCCCGTCGTCCCCATACGCGAACCAGACAGACTCGAAACGAATCTCTCCAGGTCCCTGCACGGGCAGGGGTGTCGGGTCGACCGGATCGATGACGGAGATGTCTCCATCGAGGAGCTGGAAGACCCGCTCTGAGGAGGCCATCGCCGCCTGGAGGAGGTTGTATTTTTCGGACAGATCCTGAATAGGTCGAAAGAAGCGACGGACGTAGAGCAGGAAGGCGGTGATGACACCGACGGTTGTGGTCTCCGCGATGACGCGACCGCCGCCATACCAGATGATCAGCGCCAGAGCGATTGCGGTGAACAGCTGGATGACGGGGAAAAAGAGTGCGTAGTACGTGATCGACTTCAGGTGTGCCTGCAGGTGGCTGTCGTTCAACTCGGCTAGCCGCGCCGCGTCGGCCTTCTCCCGATTGAACAGCTGTACCACGCGCATCCCCGTGATGCGTTCCTGAAGGAATGCATTGATGTGGGCGATCCGTACCCGGATGTCCCGATACGCTGAGCGGACCTTCGCGCGGAAGAGGAACGCAGCGAAGAAGACGAAGGGCAGGACGCTGAAGGTCACCAGCGACAGTCGCCAATCCATGAGTAGCATCGCGCTGAAGATGAACAGCAGCGTGAAGATGTCTCCGAAGACGGTCACGAGGCCTGAACTGAAGAGCGTATTCAAGGTCTCGACGTCGTTCGTGATGCGCGTCATGAGGCGGCCGATCGGATTTCGATCGTAAAACTTCAGGTCGAGCTGCTGCAGCTTCGCGAAGATCTCCGTGCGCAGGTCGTACATGACCGACTGGCCGAGCCATGTCGTCACCAAGGCGCGAGCGTATTCGAGACCGAATCCGACGACGACCGTCGCGAGGTAGGCCCAGACGAGAACGGCCAGCAGCGACCGGTCCTGATTTTCGATCGCTTCGTCGATGACGAGCCGACTAATCCACGGCCCGGCAATCGCCATGGCGGAGCCCAGAAGCAGGATTAGCAGTGCCAGACTTACATGCTTCCAGTATGGCCGCAGATACTGAATGAGGCGCCGCATGAGGCGTGAGTCGTATGCCTTACCGAGTGTCTCTTCTTCCTGAAAGCTCGCGGCGTCAGCCATACGGGTTGGCGGGTCCTCGGATGGTGATTTCGGTCAAAAGTATGAGCGCTGCGGTTACCCGGACGGAGATGCGCCGGTCCGGGAAGATGGAGCTGTTTGGCCCTGCGAGATACCCTCGCGCCTGTGTGTGATCATCATGAGTATATACGCACAAAAATCATAGTTTCTGGTGAGGGCCTTTCTCTCACGATCTCCCGCACACGCCATCGAACAGGTCCGCCGAGTACCACATTCTTCTGGTTCTCACTGATGGTGACCTGCACGGGTACGGGATCGTGAAGGAGATCGAGTCGAGGAGTCGCGGCGGGATCCGGATCGAACTCGGGGATCTGTGTCGCTATATCCGGCACTTGGCGGATGAGGGCATGGCATGAGCCGATCGACATGCGATGATGGCAGGAGGAGCTTGTGCCGCCACACGAACCGGACAGGGGGGAGTATCGGATCTATCGGGACAAGGAGACACCGAACGTCAGCGGTACTACTCCGTGTCCGGCTACGGACCCGAGGTCTTGGCCGCGGAAGCGAGTCGAATGCGTTCGCTCTCCGCCGCAGTGGACGCTTGGCTGGTACTGCGATGACCGTCAAGCCATACGCCCGAGCTGGGCGCCCTTCACACGACATCTGGCCGCATCGTTTATCATGTCTCCATGAACGAGCCGATTCGAATCCGTGGCGCCCGCCAACACAACCTGAAGGGGATCAACCTCGATCTTCCCAGGCGAAGCCTCACCGTTATCACTGGGCCCTCAGGGTCCGGCAAGAGTTCGCTCGCGCTCGACACCCTCTTCGCAGAGGGACAGAGGCGATATGTGGAGTCTCTTTCCACTTACGCCAAACAATTTTTGGAACGGATGGAGAAACCTGATGTCGACTCGGTCGAAGGGATCTCACCGGCCGTTGCCATCGAGCAGAAGAATCCGACCAAGTCGAGTCGATCAACGGTCGGAACTGCAACCGAGGTATACGACTACCTGAGACTGCTTTGGTCGAGGGTGGGGCGATCCCACTGTCCCGAGTGCGGTCGGCATGTGCAGCCGGATACCGTGACATCTGCGGTGGACCGAACGCAGGTGCTCTCCTCGGGGACCAGAGTTTCCGTGGCCTTTCCGTTGCCCCGCAGCGAGTCGATCAAGCACGAACTCGTTGTGGCGAACCTGCGCGCGATGGGATTTGTCCGACTCCTCGTCGACGGTGACTCGGTTGACTTGTCTGACCCCGAGACGGACACTCCCGAGACTCTTGGGCGAGACGTCGCCGTGTCCAATGAACTCCTCGTGGTCGTTGATCGCCTCAAGATTGATCCGAATGAGTCGGAGCGACTCGCGGACTCACTCGGCACCTGTTTCATCGAGGGAGATGGGGAGGCGCTTGTTCTTGTCGCCGACCCGGAACCTGACATGCCCGACAGGCTTCGGTTCACCGAACACTTCCGATGCCCCGATCACCCGGACGTCGCGTTCCTGGATCCGACTCCGCAGCTCTTCTCGTTCAACAACCCGTACGGTACCTGCTCGCTGTGCACGGGCTTCGGCGCGACGCTGGATTACGACCCTGAGCTCGTGATCCCCAACGAGATGCGGTCGATATCAGATGGGGCGGTAGACCCTTGGGCCGCCCCGAGGTACAAGAAGGAGAGAGAAAAATTGCGAGCCTTCGCTACGGAGGCGGACGTATCACTACACTCTGCGTGGCAGGATCTTCCATCGAAATTTCAAGAGCAGATTCTCTACGGCACGAAAGGCTTCAAGGGCGTCATTCCCTTCCTGGTCTCGAAGGAGAACAAACGATACAAGCAGTATATTCGCGTATTTTTGCGGAAGTACCAGGCTCCCAAGATCTGTCGGGAGTGCCGCGGCGCTCGCATTTGTGCTCAAGCGCTCTATGTGCACGTGGGCGATCGTAGTATCGCCGATGTCTCCGATCTGCCGCTCGAGGACCTTCAGCCATGGCTGGCCTCGCTCGAGTTGTCCGATATGGAAGCGCAGATCGCCGCGACCATCTTGCGCGAGCTCACCGCTCGAGTTGGCTTCCTAGTAGACGTCGGACTCGGGTATCTCTCGCTCAGTCGCCAGATGCGCTCGTTGTCCGGGGGCGAGGCACAGCGCATCAACCTCGCAAACTCACTCGGCTCGGCACTGGTCGACACGTTGTACGTCCTCGATGAACCAACCGTTGGGCTGCACCCGCGGGATACCAGCGCACTCCTCGACCTCCTCGGCCAACTTCGCGAGGCTGGAAACACGGTAGTCGTCGTAGAGCACGACGCGCTGGCAATCCGCGTGGCCGACCACGTAGTCGAATTGGGGCCGGCGTCTGGCGAGCATGGTGGACAGATCGTCTTCGAGGGTTCTCCTGCGGAACTGGAGGGGCAGGACACCGTGACCGGCCGGTACCTGTCTGGGAAGGAGCCTATCTTGCCGGGCAAAGCTCGGGACGTCGGAGGACGAGCGCTCACGCTGCTTGGTGCGCGGCAGCACAACCTTCAGGGCGTCGATATCGAAATTCCTCTGGGCACCATGACGGTGGTCACCGGGGTGTCGGGCTCGGGAAAATCGACACTGATCCACGACGTGCTGTACCGGGCCGCGGAGCGCGAGCTGGGCTCTGGCGAGACGAGTGCGAAGGAGCATCTCGGTGAGGTGGTCGGTGCCTACGACTCGCTCCAGGGGCTGGTCCACGTCGACGAAGTCGTGCTGGTCGACCAATCGCCCATTGGTCGGACGCCAAGGTCGAATCCGGTCACGTATGTGAAGGCTTGGGATACTGTGCGGAAGCTCTTCGCTCAGACGCCCTTATCTCACGATCGCGGGTACGGGCCCGGGCACTTCAGCTTCAACGTCGAGGGTGGGCGATGCGAGGAGTGCAAAGGGGCAGGGGCTGTGGAGGTCGAAATGATCTTCATGGCCGATGTCTACGTGCCGTGCGCCGGATGCGGCGGCCGTCGATACAAGCGCGAGGTCCTCGATGTGAAAGTGCGTGGCAAGAATGTCGCTGAGGTTCTCGAACTCACTGTCGACCAAGCGATCCGCTTTTTCATCCGTGAGCGGAAGCTAGGGAAGACGCTCTGGCAGCTTCAGCAGGTAGGACTCGGCTATCTCCGCCTCGGCCAGCCGGCGACGACGCTCTCTGGAGGAGAGTCTCAGCGACTGAAGATCGCGCGGGAATTCGCACGGGTGTCTGGGAAGAAAGGCCGGAAGCTCTACATCCTCGATGAACCGACGACGGGTTTGGCTGGAGAAGACGTCCGAAAGCTCCTCGAGGTGCTCGGACGTCTCGTCGACGCGGGCAACACGGTTCTCGTGATCGAGCACAACCTCGACGTCATCCGTCTAGCGGACTGGGTGATCGACCTAGGTCCGGGTGCCGGCGCCCGAGGAGGTCAGGTCGTCGGTATGGGTAGACCGGAGACGATTGCGAGCATTCCGGAGAGCCATACCGGGCGATATCTCGCCGAGGCGATACTTGAGGTGGCTGGGCGCCTCTAGGCACCCCGCTCTTTCATGTACTCACTCTCTAGGCGGTCGTCCTCGAGCTGCCTTCTCAACTTTTACCCTCCCCTTGGCAATCCATGAGCCTCAGCGATCCGAGCGTGAGCGTCTTGATGCCGGTCCGGGATGAGTCAGAGCTGCTCGCGTCGGCGATGGAGTCGATGCTCGCCCAGACGCTCGATGACTTCGAGATCGTTCTGGTCGATGACGGGTCGAGCAATGAAACAAGAGATGCCATCGTGGCCTGGGGCGAACGCGACACGAGGGTCACGGTGCTGAGGCAGGCGCCGTTGGGGATCGTGGCGGCCCTCGAGCACGGCCGATCGATCGCGAGGGGACGGTATCTGGCCCGAATGGACGCCGATGACATTGCCCACCCCGACCGCCTCGCGATCCAGTTCGACCTCATGGAGCTTTCTCCCGGACTCGCCGGCTGCGGGTGTGATGTCGAGTACTTTCCACCGGAGGTCGTCCGTGATGGCGCTCGCCGCTACGAGGCCTGGCTCAACGCCCTCGTGAGCCCGGAGCAGATCGCGGCTTCGATTTTCGTCGAATGCCCACTCGCACATCCGACATTCTTCTTGCGATCCAATGTTGTCGAGGGTGTGGGTGGCTACGTCGATCGAGGGTGGCCCGAGGATTACGATCTGGTGCTGAGGCTCTGGGAGGCTGGCCACAGGCTCGGAAAGGTTCCGAGCGCTCTACATTATTGGCGCGAGCGACCCGAGCGCCTTTCCAGGACAGACGGTCGGTACGCGCCGTCCGCATTTCTGCGCTGCAAGGTCCACTACCTGCGGGAGACGCTGCTCGCCAGAGGACGCCCGGTTGTGATCTGGGGAGCGGGGCCGGTAGGGAAGACGATGGCCCGGGCCCTGCAGGCGGAGGGGACCTCGGTGGAAGCCTTCGTGGAACTCGACCCAAGGAAAATCGGTCAAGAGATTCATGGTGCCCCGGTGCTTTCACCAGACGAAACACTCAGTCGGTACGCGGATTCAGGGGCTGAAGGAATGCCCTTGCACCTCGCGGCGGTCGGCCAGGTTGGAGCCCGCGAGCGCATTCTCGAGCAGCTGCGAGGCGCGGGCCTGAGCGTCCTTCAAGACTTCGTCGCGGTGGCCTGATCCGTCGTTCTCGTTCGGTTTCGCATGCCGCATTTCATCGAGGGTTCCGTGATGCGTCTGCGATCTGCAGAAAACCGTTGTGGGAAAAGGCTTTTCGCGGGTTGGTCAAGGGTGGGGACGGGGTTATTTTTTATGGTCTTAAAAACCCTCCCGGCGCTGCGCTTTTTGCCGCCCGGGAGACCCTGCCGCAAGCCACGACCGGAAGTGTGTGCGTATGAGTGACGAGCTCGAGCTCGGAGGTAGTGAAGGGGGGGGACAGACTGTCCTGGCCCGCCTGCTCGAAGACGAAATGAGAGAGTCGTTCATCGACTACTCGATGAGCGTAATCGTCCAGCGAGCCCTCCCCGATGTGCGCGACGGCCTGAAGCCGGTCCACCGACGCATTCTGTATGCGATGAGCCAGGCGGGCCTGAGCCCGGGGCGCGCCTACAGGAAGTCTGCGACGGTCGTCGGTGAAGTGCTCGGTAAGTACCATCCCCATGGTGACTCCGCGGTTTACGACTCTATGGTGCGCATGGTGCAGGACTTCTCCCTGCGCTATCCGCTGGTCGATGGACAGGGAAATTTCGGTTCTGTCGACGGAGATTCAGCAGCGGCGTATCGGTACACGGAAGCGCGCCTCAAACCGTTGGCCACCGAACTGCTGGCAGACATCGAGAAAGAGACTGTCCGCTTCGCAGAAAATTTCGATGGCAGCCACCAGGAGCCGACGGTCCTGCCGGCCCGAGTTCCAAACCTGCTCATCAACGGCTCGTCAGGTATCGCCGTTGGAATGGCGACGAACATTCCGCCCCATAATCTCCGTGAGATCGTCAACGCCACTACGGCGCTGATCGTGGACCCGGACCTCCCTCAGGAAGAGTTGGAGTCGATCGTTACCGGGCCAGATTTCCCGACCGGCGGGTTCATCTGCGGGACCGAAGGGATCCGAGACGCATACCGCACGGGCCGCGGTCGGGTGGTCATGCGCGCTCGTGCAGAGATCGAACAGATCGACGCGAACTCCGAGCGGATCGTTGTGACCGAGATCCCGTTCATGGTGAACAAGTCGCGCCTCATCGAGCAGATCGCACAGCTCGTCCGCGACAAGAAACTCACCGACATTCGCGACATGCGGGACGAGTCCGATCGCGACGGTATGCGTATCGTAATCGAGCTCAAGCGTGACTCCGTGCCGGAAATCGTGCTGAATCGACTGTACAAGCACACGCAGATGCAGTCGACGTTCGGCGCCAACATGTTGGCGCTTGTCGATGGCGAGCCAAAGGTCATGGGGCTGCGGGAAATGCTTCTGCACTTCATCACCCATCGACTCGTCGTCATCGTCAAGCGGAGCGAGTTCGATCTCCGGAAAGCGCAGGATCGCGAGCACATTCTCGAAGGCCTCAAGATCGCCGTCGATAACATCGACGAGGTCATCAAGGTCATCCGAGGGTCCAAGGACACGGAAACCGCCTCCTCCGAGTTGCAGGAGAGCTTCGAGCTGTCCGAACGGCAGGCCAAGGCGATCCTGGACATGCGACTCGCGAGGCTTACCGGCCTCGAAATCGAGAAGCTCGAAGAGGAGCTGGCGGAGGTCCAGGCGGTCATCACCGAGCTTCAGAGGATCCTGGGTTCGGAGGAGGTCCGGATGGGCATCCTCAATGACGAGCTCGAAGAGGTCTCAGCGAAATACGGTGACGACCGCAGGAGCGAGATTGTCCATGCGATCGGGGCCTTCAACGTCGAAGATCTGATCGTCGAGGAAGACATGGTCGTGACCGTATCTCATCAGGGATACGTGAAGCGTCTTCCGGTCCACACCTATCGGGCCCAGCGCAGAGGTGGGCGGGGCCTCCGAGGGATGGACACCAAGGCCGAAGATTGGGTCGAGCATCTCTTCGTCGCGTCGACCCACGACTACGTGATGATCTTCACGCGTCGGGGCCAGTGCTACTGGAAGAAGGTTTGGGAGATCCCGGTCGGCAGTCGTATTTCACGTGGAAAGCCGATCGTGAACCTTCTGAACCTCGGTCCGGATGAGCGGATCGCGGCGGTCGTCCCGGTGCGTGAGTTCAGCGAGGACCGGTACCTCATTTTCGGCACTCGCCTGGGTGTGGTGAAGAAGACGGCACTGTCCGCGTATGGGAACGTGCGCACCGTGGGGCTCAACGCGATCAACATCATGGAAGGCGATGAGTTGATTGAGGTGCGCGTCACGTCGGACGGAGACGAGATCCTCATCGCGAGTCGAAAAGGCATGGCCATCCGCTTCAACGAAGCTGACGCGCGGCCGATGGGACGTGCGACGGGCGGTGTTCGCGGACTCAGGCTCAAGGAAGGAGATGAGGTCGTCGGGATGGTTGTCGCGCGCGAGGACTCGACTATTCTGGCCGTGTCCGAGCATGGACTCGGCAAGCGTACCGAGCTTTCCCAGTACCGCCACCAGAAGCGCGGCGGGTCCGGAGTCATCAATCTTAAGGTCTCCGAGAAGACCGGTGAGGTGGTAGCGGTACGTGCCGTGGACGAAGGTGAACAGCTGATGATGATCACGAAGAAGGGTGTTGTGAATCGCCAGCACGTTTCAGCGATCCGCGTAATCGGCCGAGCGACTCAAGGCGTGAAGCTGATGAATCTGGACGACGGTGACGTCGTTGTAGACGTGGCCCGCGTGGTCATCGACGACGGACACGATGAGGAGCTCGACGGCGAGGGCGGATCGATCGAAGCCGACGAGACAGTCGCCCCGGTGAATGACCAAGCTGATTCGGCCGCAGCACCCGACGATGGTGATCCTGAATCGGAGGCGAGTAACGAAGACACCGACGAGTCATGAGCGGCGTCGTTCAGGGCGAGGGGCTCGTTGGGCTGACCGAGATCAAGGCGGCTTCACGACGCCTTGCGGGTATCATCGTGCCGACTCCTCTGATCCCTGCCGACGTCATCTCGGAGCGCATCGGAGCTCAGGTTCGTCTCAAGTGCGAGAACCTGCAGCGTGCAGGGTCGTTCAAGATTCGTGGCGCTTTCAATTTCATCTCGCAGCTCTCCGATGATCAGGTAAGTGCTGGCATTATCACCTACTCGTCTGGAAACCATGCCCAGGCTGTGGCTCTGGCTGGAAAGCTCAGGGGACTTCGCGTGGTCGTCGTGATGCCGACCACCGCCCCGAAGGTGAAGCGTGATGGAGCGGAGCGACTCGGAGCAGAGGTGGTGTTTGAGGGGACGACTTCAGTCGAACGTCGAGCTCGGGCCGAGGAGATCGCTGAGCGCGAAGACCTGGTGGTCATTCCACCGTTCGATCACCGTCACATAATTGCCGGACAGGGCACGGTTGGCTTAGAGATCGCTCGCGACTGGGCGGACGTCGATATTGTCTTGGCGCCGATCGGAGGAGGGGGCCTCGCGAGTGGTGTCGCCGCTGCAGTGAAGCGGATGTTACCGTCGGCCAAGGTGATCGGTGTCGAGCCAGTAGGGGCGGCATCGATGCGCAATGCGCTCGACAACGGCTCTCCGACACTCCTCCACGAGATCGACACCATCGCCGATGGTCTGGCCCCTGTGATCGCCGGGGAGCTCACCTTCGAGCATGCTCGTGACCTCATTGATGATGTCGTCCTGGTCGACGATGAGGCGATTCGAGCCGCGACTGAAGTCCTCGTCGGACGTCACAAGCTCATAGTCGAATACAGCGGCGCAGCAACGACCGCTGCGCTCCTGTCCGGGAAGGTCGACGTGAAGGGCGGTCGCGTGGCGGCAGTGATTAGCGGTGGGAACCTAGACCCGTCCATCCTCGCCAGCCTGACCTGATCGGGCTTCGGTCTCCCTCTCACACGACCGGCCGCAAATGCGCCGCATCATTCTCTTCGATATCGACGGTACGCTGATCCGCGGCGGACCTGCCAAACACTCCTTCGTGGATGCCATGGTGGAGACATATGGCATGCCTGGGGACTTCGAACGCGTGAGTTTTGCGGGGAAGACCGACCCTCAGATCGCACGGGAACTCTTGGCCGGAGCCGGGATCGGCCACACACAGATCCTCGATGGACTCGACCTGTTGTTCGAGCGATACCTCGTCAATCTCGAAGCGCGCCTGCCCGCCGACCCGGTCACCGTGCTGCCTGGCGTTCCCGAGCTGCTCGATGCCCTGGACGATGTCGACGACGTTGGTGTTGGTCTGCTGACGGGAAACGTGGTCGGTGGGGCGCGGCTGAAGCTTAGCTCTGGTGGTCTATGGGAGCGGTTCACCTTCGGCAGCTATGGATCTGACCACGCCGAGCGGGACGAGCTTCCGGCAATCGCAATTCAGCGAGCCCGCGACTTGTGGGGAGAGCGAGTGGCTGCGGAGCATGCTGTGGTCGTTGGAGACACGCCGAAGGACGTTCAGTGTGGTCGGGCGGGGGGCACCCGCACTCTCGCGGTGGCGACTGGAGGCTTCACGATTGCAGAGCTTGCAACGCACGAACCGGATCACTTACTTGAAAATATGAGTGACACGGAGCGGGTGGTCGAACTACTGATTGCTTGATCGAATGAGGTGACGGAAATATTTTCCTCACCTAAACGAATGTTTGACAGCTGTATCACTGCCACTCTGGAGAGTGGCGTGACAAAACACTGAGGCTCGATTGCTACGAGACCTCTTAAGGGAGAACGAGACGTGTCCAGAGGCGAAGATCGACGACAGGCGCGGGAAACCGAGTCCGAAATGAAGAAGTTCTACTACCTCTTCGCAGCGGTGGCCGTGATCGGCATCGGCGCCGTGGCGTACAACGTAGGGAACGGCATGTTCGGTAGCGCAGTTTCTGCGCCGATCGAGCTCGACCTTGGGAACGACGAAGCGCTCGTAGAGCTCGCGCAGGGCGTCGAGAAGGGTGACGCGGATGCCCCTGTGACGATCGTCGAGTTCGGTGACTTTCAGTGCCCTGGATGCGGATCATTCGCGCTTTCCGTGAAGCCACAGCTTGACGGTACGATCGTCGCGTCTGGTCAAGCGAAGTTCGTTTTCTATGACTTTCCCATCGTCTCGATTCACCCCAACGCTTTCCTCGCTGCCCGTGCGGCGCGCTGCGCGGAGGACCAGGACAAGTATTGGGAGTATCACGAGACGCTCTTCAGGCATCAGGCTCGATGGGCGACGGCATCCATGCCGTCGAGTGCCTTCGAGGACTATGCGAGTGACGTAGGGCTGGACGGCGGCGATTTCTCCGCGTGCCTGAGTAGCGACAAATACGCGGACGTCGTTACCGCGAACATGGAGCTGGGTACGCGCATGGGTGTCAGCGGTACGCCAAGCATCTTCATCAACTTCAATGGTCAGACCCGTCGACTGAGCCGGTTCGATTTCGAGAGCATTCAACAGGAAATCGCGAACATGACTGGCACGGAAGGCACGAACTGATCAACTGGGTTCAGGCGTGACAGATCTCGCGAGCGAAACGTCGCCGACTGACCCGGTCGGGGGCGTTGTGGCTCCGCCCACGAATCGAATGGTCATCGCGATTCTGGCACTCATCGGCTTGTGCGTGGCGCTCTACCTCTGGGCGCACAACGCGGGACTCACCGGCCCCATAGTTTGCGGTGTGGGTGACTGCGCGACCGTTCAGTCGTCCGAGTATGCCACCATTGGGCCGATACCCGTTTCGTCCATCGGCGTGTTCGGGTACATCGTCGTTTTGGCTCTGAGCTTCGTCGGGCTACAACCGGCCCACCGTGATTCCGCTCTGATTGGTGGGTTGCTGTTGACTGGATCTGGAGGAGGGGTCGTCTTCTCTGGCTGGCTCACCTACCTCGAGGCGTTCGTCATCAACGCGTGGTGCCAGTACTGCGTGATCTCAGCGATTCTGATCACGCTTATCTTCCTAGCCTCGCTTCCTGAAATACCGCGACTGCGCGGAGGCACTTCGTGAGTGACTGCACCGTGAAGGTTCGACTTCTCTTTGTAGATGACGGTGAATACCACCATGAGACCGTCGAAATTCCAGCCGCATCGGCTGATCGATACGATCGGCTGATCGACTGCTTCCTCGAGGACACCGATGTCATGAAGAAGCTCTTCGTGGACGTCGGTCGACTGGTCTCCGCTCGCATCGAAGACTAGGGAGCAGAAAGTTCCTTAAGGACGCGCTCGAGCGTCCAATCAGCCACGATCGGCGGTGGCCATAGCCCCCGTCGGTGCCGTCCGATGATCTGCTCGGCCTCCCAACGCGCGCGATCCGCCGTCTCCTGGTCGATGTGCTTCTGGGCAACGCCTTCCAGAAATTCGTCTTCGTCGAGCAGTTCGCTCACATCGGTTGGCGACACCCAGACGTCCAGCCAGAGATCGGTCGTGTGCCAGATGGGCCCGTCGATCACGGGCGGGGTCAGAATGTTCGCGTACACTCCGGTAAATGATCCGTCGGCACGGTGGAATCGACCGATGTCGTGCCACATATCCGGGAAGGTGAACCACACAGCGCGGGAGCCTGTTTCAAGCACGATCTCCCCGTTCACCTGCACCGGTTGTTCCAGTTCCAGGGGTTCCGACACGGTGACAATGACGTCGTCCTGCTCGTGCACGACTTGCTGCACGTAGACACGAAGACGGTCAGGCGGACGGCGATAGTGAATCGCGATCAGGGGGTGTTCAGGCACGTTCGGTGGCGATTCGCTCAACGAACACGTCCATCACGCCGCCACATACCGCGGGGCTCCACGTCGTGAAATCTTCGGTGAGGTCGACGCGCACACGTTCAGACGCCCCAGAGTCGAGCACGCGATAGGCTGACTCGATGACCTCTGCCTCACCACATCCACCGCCGACCGTTCCCGTGAGGCCGTTCTCCGGATCGACCAGCATCCGGGCGCCTACCTTCCGCGGAGTAGATCCCCGTGTGCTCACGATGGTCGCAAGCACGCACGAGCGCCCTGCAGCGCTCGCTTCTGCCAGCGCCCCCGCGAGCGTGCGATCATCTTCGTGCGTCATGAATCGTCCTGTTCATCGTCATCCGTGCTCGTCGGCTCAGGCGCGTCAAAAAATCGCTCAGCGACTCGCTCGACTCCCTTTAGCGGGAGCCCCGTACCGCCACGATCGAGCATGATCAGCTCTGCCGCCACCGCGACTGCGATTTCTTCGGGTGTCTCTGCCCCGATGTCGAGACCGACCGGAGCGTGAATCCGATCGATCAGGTGGCGCTCGACGCCCTCGTCGATGAGTTGCACATAGGTAGCCCGCACTCGACGTCGACTGCCGATCATCCCAATGTATGCCGGCGCCGGATCGGTCCGGAGCGCCCGAATCAGGCACTCGTAGTCGTATTTGTGGCCTCTGGTCACGAGCAATAGGTGAGAGCGCTCATGGAGGACGACGTCGGCGAACGGGTCTGAGAAGTCGGCACGTACCAGACGATCCGCGTCAGGGAACCGCTCCCGCGTTGCGAAGTCCGGCCGGTCGTCGAGCACGATCACACGGTACCCGAGCAGTGCGCCGATGTGGGCCATCGGTTGAGCGATGTGGCCGGCCCCGACAACCAGTAGCTCCTTGATTGGTCGACGCACCTCCAGATACAGCTCGACGATGCCGAGCCCTTCGACCTCGACGGTGCGCAAGCCATCCTGGACACGCAGATCCGACCGAGCAGCGGACATGAGTGCGCTGGCATCTTCGTTCAGCGGTGGTGTGCCAAGGTCGCCAACCTCGATGTCGCCTTGCAGTCGTCGTCGCCCGAGTAGGTGAGCATGATCACACGCGACGACGGTAACGCCGACAGCGGTGCGCCCTTGCTCCGCAGCGGAGAGAAGAGACGCCGAGACTTCAGCTGCGGAGATCGCGCTCATGGGGCCTGATCATTTCCGTTGGATCGGAGCAGTTCGTAGTCGGCGGGTGTGTCGACATCCGTGATCACAGTGGCATCAGGCCAGTCCACGATTCGCGCCCGGTCGAGGTATCGATGAACGACGATCCGTGCTCCGCCCTCTAGTGCCGGGTCGACGAGTTCGTCGAAGAGCCTGCGTCGGAAGAGCGCAGGATGCCCCCGCTTCGCGCCATGGACGGGCAGTGTAAGAGGCGCGTCGGACTCAACGGCCGCATCGATCAGTCGTGAGACCGTCTGGGCCTCGACGAGCGGATAGTCGAGTGGCAGGTAAGCAATCCCATCGGTTTCCGGCGAAGCGGCTCTAATGGCGAGCCTGAGGGAAGTGATCGGGCCCTCGCCTGGGTCCGGATTTCTTACGACCGTGGCTCCGGTTCGTTCCGCCTCCCTCATGACGAGGACGTCAGTCTCGTCGACGATCACATAAACGGGGTCACAGCCGCCGTCGCGAAGCGCCCGGACCGCGCGCTCCAGAAAGCTGGAGTCGCCGAGCATGAGTGCGGCCTTCGGAGATCCCATCCGGCGAGAGACCCCGGAAGCCGGCACTACACCCGCGAACCGAAGTGGATTCACGTGGCGCTCGCACCCGGGAACGCCTCGTAGAATGCTCTATCTTCGGCAGCGAGTCGGACCAGGACTGGGGCAGGCTCGAAGCGGGCTCCGAACTCCCGATGAAGTTCCTGCAGCTGATCGAGCACACCCCGCGGATGCAGCGTGTCGGCGAAACGCAGGAGGCCACCGCGGAAGGGAGGGAACCCTGTTCCCATGATCATGGCCAGATCGATGTCATAGGCGGCAGTAACAATTCCGTCCTCCAGAATTCGTGCGGCTTCGTTTACCATCGACAAGACGAGCCGTCGACGGATGGCGGCATCCGCACCGCTCGTCTGTTCGGGCTCTCGGGCCGTCATTCCGAGTTCTGCGAAGACGCCATTGTCGACGCCCTTCGCGACACCATTCTCATAGGTGTAGAGGCCGGAGCCACCCTTTTTCCCCAGACGTCCGGTGTTGCCGAGAGCGATCAACATCGGCGCGGGCTCAAAACGTTCGCCGAGGCCGGCGTAAAGAGATGCTCCGGCGTGACTCGATACGTCGATGCCAACCTCGTCGATGAGACGGAGCGGGCCCATCGGCATGCCGAACTCCAGGGCCACCCGGTCGATCGTCTCGATCGAACCTGTGTCAGCGAGCAGGTATCCGGCTTCGTTCAGGTACGGCCCCAGAATTCGATTCACCAGGAAGCCGGGTCCATCGCCAACCACGACAGGGACCTTGCCGAGGCGAACCGCGAGTCGATACACGAGGCGTACGGCCTCGTCCGAGGTCTTCGGACCGCGAATGACCTCGACGAGCGGCATCCTGTGCACCGGATTGAAGAAATGCATGCCACAGAAGCGCTCTGGGTGATCCAGCGCGTCGGCCATCTCGGTCACGGAAAGAGATGACGTATTGGTGGCGAGGACACACCGCTCCGAAATGTGCACCTCCATTTCTTGAAGCACCGCCTTCTTCACGGCCATCTTTTCTACGATGGCTTCGATCACCAAGCCTGCATTCGAGAGACCATGGTATTCGAGGCCCCCGGAAATGAGTTCTAGTTGTTGCGCTGCCTCTCGACGACTCAGTCGCCGCCGCTTCACGGACTTGTCGAAGAGCGACTTCGCGTGCCGAAGGCCACCTGTCACCGCGGCGTGATCGATGTCCTTCATGAACACACGGATGCCTCTCGATGCACCAAGCTGGGCGATGCCCCCACCCATGACTCCGGCCCCGAGGACACCGATCTCGTCGACCAACGGGGGCTCCAGACCAGGAGTCGCGCTCGTCGTTGGTGTCGAGGACGTGTCATCCCTGTGAGTTACACCGTCGCCCTTTCGGGCGGCTTCACGCATGTGAAACACGTGAACGAGGTTCTTACACACTGGAGCCACGAGGAGCTCAGCCGCGGCCTTTGCTTCGGCCAGGAGGCTGGCCTCAATCGGGCCACCCATGTGGTCTCGGAGGATATCGAGAATCCGCAGTGGGGCAGGGTAGTGGCCTCCGGTCGTCGCGAGGACCTTTTTGTGTGCCGTACGGAGCACGATTCGCCGCCCGAGAGCGGTTTCGTCGAGGAATCGGGTCAGAAGCGGTCGTTTGCCCGTCGCGCCACGATCCGGGTTCTGGACCACGCCGAGGGCGAAGGCCCTCGCTTTGTCCTCGAACAGTCCTGCCGGGAACACTTCTGATGCCAGGCCAATACGCTTCGCCTTGGAGGCGTCGATGCGCTTGCCAGTCAGCAACAAGTCGAGAGCGGCCTGGAGCCCGATCAGGCGGGGCAGGCGCGTTGTACCGCCCCACGCCGGGAGGATGCCCAGCTGGACCTCAGGCAGACCCATCTTCGTCTTCTTGGCATCCGACAGGACCCGGTACCCGCACGCGAGCGACAGTTCGACTCCTCCACCGACGCACACGCCATGAATCGCCGCAATTGTCGGAACCGTGAGGGCTGCGAGGTCATCGTAGATCGACTGCCCGATCCGAATGGCTCGCTCGGCCGCTTCGGGGTCTTCGACGCTACCGATGATCTCGATGTCGGCTCCGGCGATGCACGAGTCCGGTTTTCCGCTTCGCACGATCAACGCCACGAGTCGCCCTTCACGGGCCGCGCCACGCGCCTCGTCGATCAACTCTCCGAGCCGAAGCATCACTGACTCGGTCAGGACGTTCATCAAACGGTCGGGGTCGTCGAACGTGATCCAACCGACCTGGGAGGAGTCGATCTCGAAGGTTGGGGTCGCGCTGTGTGTCATCGCGGCTCGTGTGCGAGGGGCTGCATCGTCACCACAATAGGCAACCGAGGCGCAAAAGGAAGCCGCCCGGGCGCACTGAAGGCGCCCGGGCGGCTGAAGCCCCTGTTTCCGGCTTGGTCTAAAGCTTAACGCGCTCGTCAGCGTTCGACCGATTCAGCTTGACCGTGAGCGGTTCGCCGCCTTCGACCACGATCGGCAGGTTCCAGTACAGCTCGGTGTAAGCAGTCTCGTAACGCGCGTACACCCAGTAGGCACCGGGCTTCACGTTCAGGCCGCCGCGGGCCACACCGCTCGCATCGGTCGTGTCTACGACCCAGTCGAGCCCCGTGACCGATTGCTTAGTAGCGAAGACGGTGCCGATGTCGGCGAAGGCCTCGTCGCCCCACTGCTCCTGAATGATTCGCACAGAGTCGGAAGCTCGAATCGTTCCCTGCTGAAGCGAGTCGAAATCGTCGAAGGTCTGCTCGACCTCAGTCTCGGCTGCGCCGTACTCACTGTCCCAGTCCTGCCACTCGCGGAACAGAGCCACGTATGCGGCCTCACCGCGTGAGTAGCCTTCCATAGCTTTGTTCAACTGTTGCAGCGTGTCCCGAATCGTCGCCCAGCGGCGGTTGGCCTCATCCCACTCGGCCTGTGCTGTCTGGACTTGGCTGCGGCGCTCAAGGAGTTCCTGAGGAATCTCTGGCTCGGGCGTTCCGTACAGGGTAGCCATCTCTCCGAAGACCACATCTCGATCGAACGGGATCAGTTGCACTTCGATGTCGGGCAGGGCGCGTGCCGATGTGCCTTCTCCGTCAAGATTCGGGAGATCGAGCTCCATCGTGACCACGACCTCTGCTGGTCCGCACGCAGCGGTTGCCAGTAGCAGGCTCAGGGCGAGCGGTAGATTCCTTCTCATAAACAAACTCCAACAGTTGTCAAACTTTGAACACGAAGCGCTCCAAGGTAGTAGGGCTGAAAATGGTGATCAACCTCAGACGGTACCTACTCATGGGGTACGCTATGGCGAGCCGTCAGTTGCGGATGTAATCCGGAAGGATAAACAGTGACGGATCCTGTGCCACGCCGTTCATCTTCACCTCGTAGTGGAGGTTTGGGGCTGTTGCCGTACCGGTGCTACCAACTTGAGCGATCACATCGCCTCGGGTCACCTCGTCTCCGACCGCCACGATCAACTTCGAGGCGTGCCCGTAGAGCGTGGTAAAGCCAAAGCCATGGTCTACTTCTACCGTGAGTCCGTACCCGACGACCCAGCCTGACTGAATGACGCGACCCTTTGCTGAGGCGAAGATCGGAGTGCCGGTCGGTGCGGATACGTCGATTCCCTGATGAGGGAGCGGACGATTGTGTACGGGGTGTATGCGCGCCTTCGAGAAGCCGCTGCTCAGCCATCCGCGTGTCGGGAGAATCGAGGGTGTCGATTCCAGCTGGTCACGATGAGCCAGGAGGGAATCCATTGCCTCCACCAGACTTTCTGAAAGGAGCTGCGCTCGACGCTCGAGGGCGCTCAGGTCGTACGAGGTTGCGAAGATGGACTTCGTGGTGACCGAGTCCACTGTCCATAGAGGCGATGTCTCTGGGAGACCGAGTCCCGGCCCTCCTACGCCAGCTTCCAGAACATCAGGGTCGATGATTTTGAGGCCCGCGAGAATGCGAAACTGTGCGTCATTCGACGCCACTCGATCCAGTGTCGATCCCAGTGTTTGGATGCGCTCCTGGAACTCGGCCAATTCGGTTTCCAGGGCATCATTGCGTGTCTCGAGGTTCTGTGACTTCACGCGTGTGACAGAACTCGTACCCAAAATCAACGTGCTCGCGACAACCGCGATAGCGGCCATCCCTAACGCCCACACACCCGCTCTTAGGGTGCGTGTCGACAACGAATATTGTTGGACCGGGTCATCCTGTCCTCGCATAACGAGGAAGGTCCACCTGTCTCCGGCCATGATTCCGCCTTTTATCCACGAACGTTTGAACTACAGACGACTGCACGCTCAGGGGGAGGTGCGAAGCCGACCCATCAAAAATGCTCAATGGACCTGCCAGATGCTTAGCAGTTAAAGCTAGGGGGCCTTCGAAAAGGAAGTCAAGCAGCCCCGGGGCGGGCTACGTGCAAAAAGGTGCAAGCCCTCGGTGCGCCCGCCGAGGCACTCACGCTTACTCCTATGCCAGCCAAGACGGCTCCACTTTTGGGAAGAGTGGATCGCCCTTGCGGACGTTCAGCCCGGCAACCTTCAGTTCGGCGGCCTCATCAAGTCGCGGCACGCCTTTGAGGCCAAGTCGACTCGCGAGCTCTTCCATGGCCGTTGGTGTTACCGGCTGGAACAGGGCGGCAAGCACCACGAGGGCACGAGCCAGCGTAGCAAGCGTCTCGTCGAGGTCCTCGGCCTGGGCGTCATCTTTCGCCTGGCGCCATGGCTGTCGATCTTCGACGTACCCATTCGCAGCACGCCCGAGGTCCATGGCGGCGCCGAGTGCGTCGTGGATCTTGTACCGGTCCCGGGCTTCGCGCGATGCCTTCATGGCCGCCGCGATCTCGGCGGCCATGCCGCTGCCCGAGTGCTCGGGCACTGTTCCGTCCCGGTACTTGGCGATCATCGCGATCGCGCGACTCGCCAGATTCCCCAGGACGTTGGCGATCTCCTCGTAGCGGATCAGGAATCGCTCGGGTGTATACGAGGCATCTCCACCGGTCGGCATCTCACGCATCAGATACCATCGTACAGCATCGGAGCCGAACTCGTCCCGGAGGGAAAGTGGGTCGACGACGTTGCCGAGTGACTTCGACATTTTTGTCTCACCAACCACCCACCATCCGTGCGACAGGATGCGGGAGGGGACAGGCAGTCCGACTCCCATGAGGAGGGTAGGCCAGTACACTGAATGCGTCGTGAGAATGTCTTTTCCTATGACATGCATATCTGTCGGCCACCGTGACCCCGTGACATCTTCGAAGCCTTGTTTTCCCGGGGCAGCGGCTGGGTCGATGGCGCCTGACGCAGTCAGATAGTTGATGAGCGCGTCGACCCAGACGTATGCAACGTGCTCAGAGTCGAACGGCAGCTCGATACCCCAGGACACGCGGGATTTTGGCCGAGAAATCGAGAGGTCCCCCAGTGGCTGGCGGAGAAACCCGAGAATCTCGTTTCGGCGAACGTCAGGGACGATCCACTCGGGGTTGTCCTCGATCTGCTTGACGAGTGCGTCCTGCCAGCTCCCCATCCGGAAGAAGTAATTCTTCTCCTCCACGTGGATCACGGGCTTCCCGCAGATCTGACAGGTGCGGTCCTCGCCGATGTCCTTCTCGGTCCAATACCGCTCATCGGAGACGCAGTACCAACCCGAATAAAGTCCCTCGTAAATCTGGTCGCGTTCCCACAGTCGGATCAAGAAGGCGCGGACGACCTCCTTGTGCTCCTCTTCCGTTGTACGGATGAACCTGTCGTGAGAAATCCCGAGCCGCCCCCACGCCGCTTCGAATCGGTCAGCCATCGTGTCGCACAGCTCGAGCGGGCTGACGCCCCGCTTCTCAGCCTCGTCTTGGATCTTCTGGCCGTGCTCGTCTGTGCCTGTCAGGAAGAACACATCGTGGCCGTCCTGCCTGGCGAAGCGAGCGAGGACGTCCGTGAGGATCGTTGTGTACGCGTGACCAAGGTGAGGTTCGCCCGAGGCGTAGTAGATCGGGGTCGTGTAGAACCGGCGTGTCGAGCTCAATGAATATCTCCGGCGGGCGCAGATTCCGTGTCAGGTTTCTCTTCTGGGCTGTGGCTGGCGCGCGGGCCGACTTCTTCCTTGAGGTCGTCGAGCGAAACGGTGCGTCGTGATCCGTCCTTCGCGCGGAGGGTCACCTGATCGTGCCAGATGTCCACACCAATCACCCTCTCTTCACCGGAGTCGGTCTGGACGGTCCGTCCCTCCCGCGGGAAGCGACGACGTGCTTCGACGTAGGTTCGATGCTCGTACATCAGACAGCACATGAGGCGCCCGCAGCATCCACTGATCTGGGCTGGGTTCAGTGAGAGGCCCTGGTCTTTGGCCAACTGAAGCGAGACCGGTTTCAGTTCCGGGAGCCAGGTCGAGCAGCATAGCTCTCTGCCGCAGCGGCCGACGCCGCCGAGGAGCGCCGCCTCGTCTCGTACACCGATCTGCTTGAGCTCGATACGCGCACGGAAGGTTCTGGCCAGGTCCCGAACGAGCTGGCGGAAGTCGACCCGTTTATCCGCGGTAAAGTAGATGATCACTTTTTTACGATCGAACTGCCACTCGGCCTCCGTCACCTTCATGTTGAGGCCGTGTTCTGCGACCAATTTCCGAGTCTCTGTGCGGACGCGCTCCTCGTCTCCGCGAAGGACCTCCCAACGAGCAATCTCATCTTTGTGGGCGTGTCGTACGATAGAGTGCTCCGGCGTCGGGGTGGTACAGCCACCCGAAGAGGAGCATTTCCGTTCCGCGATTGCGCCAACCGCGGAGACCTCGCCCAGGTCCTCACCGCGATCTGCCTGCACGATGACGTGCTGTCCTGGCCGCAGGTCGAGCTCGACGTAGGAGAAGTATCCCTTACGAGTGCCCTTGAAGCGGATCTCCGCAAAGCCGGCCATGAGGGGGTCAGTCCAGCCGGTAAGAACCGATGGCTTCGTACTTCTCCCATCGCTGTTCTAGAAGATTTTTGGTCGAGAGCTTCCCAAGTGCGGTCAGCGTGCGGTTCAGCGCCTCCGCGAGATTCGAGGCTGCCCCATCCCAGTCCGTGTGCGCGCCGCCGTCGGGCTCGGGCACGATCTCGTCGCAAACGCCGGCGGCCTTGAGGTCGGTCGCCGTCAGCCGCAGGGCGATCGCCGCCTTCTCTTTGTGTTCAGCGGAACGCCACAGGATCGCAGCACAGCCTTCCGGCGAGATGACCGAATAGATCGAGTGCTCGAGCATGAGGATCCTGTCCGTCACCCCGATTCCGAGCGCTCCTCCGGACATCCCTTCGCCAAGAACCGCCGACACGATCGGCACGCGCAGGCGGGACATTTCACGGAGATTGAAGGCGATCGCCTCACCGATGCCCCGTTCCTCCGAGCCTAGTCCCGGATAGGCGCCGGGCGTATCGATGAATGAGATCACCGGACGGCCAAATTTCTCCGCCTGCTGCATGAGACGGAGTGCCTTTCGATAGCCTTCAGGGTGTGGCATCCCGAAATTGCGACGGAGGTTCTGCTTCATGTCGCGGCCCTTTTGCTGACCCACGATCATGACAGACTTGCCGTTCAGGCGTGCCCAGCCTCCGACGATGGCCTCGTCGTCACGGAAATTCCGGTCACCATGCAGCTCGACCCAATCGGTGAATGCCCGCTCGATGTAGTCGAGGGCGTAAGGCCGCTGCGGATGGCGCGCGACCTGTACCTGCTCCATCGGCTTGAGGTTTGCATACGTCTTCTGCTTTAGACCCTCGAGCTTGCTTCGAAGGACCGTCACTTCGTCGGAGACGTCGATCCCCCGTCGGTCGGCGAGGTCCAGGAGTTTGTCGATCTGTTCCTTGATCTCGACGATGTCACGCTCAAAATCTAGATGCACGGCAATAGCCAGTATGACTTCAGGTTTGCTTCAAGCTCGTGTTGTACGAGGGCCGATAAGCTCGCCCGATCGCGGTCGGGTCCGCAAGCTGACGACGACGGACTCAGTTTGCGCCCTTCAGCACCCACCCGTCCGGGTCGAGCGTGAAGGATGTGGTCGGCTCGCCCGTCATGCCGATCCGCACTTTGGTTTCGCGCTCGAATACCTTGATGGCCTGACGCCGAGCATTTGAGCCGGTGCCGACTTCGACGTCCATCTGAACGCGAAATGTCGGCCAATGGTCCGGCTGCACCTGCCGGATCGTGAGCTCGAGGCTTCCGCCAGGTCCGGGCGAGTTCGGAATCCACTCAGAGTCGACCTCGAAGGTCGGGAAGCCGGGTTCGTAGATCCATTGCTGGAAGAACCACTCGAGGTCCTGGCCAGACACATCCTCCATCACCGCTCGAAAGTCTTCAGTGAGGACCGCCGTATGCAGGTGTCGCTCGTAGTAGGTGCGGATGCCACGGAAGAACGTCTCGTCCCCAATGATGCCGCGAAGCATGTGGAGGACCCAGCCACCTTTCGGATAGTTGTTGTCATTGAGGAGTGCGAAGAGATCGGTCTCTTCCGGGTCGTATATCGGCCGACTCGTGTCCTCAGAGCTGATGACCCGCTGACGGCTCTGCTCCATCCGTCCCTGAAAGTCCGCGATGCCGTCGGCCGCCTCGAAAAACTGCGCACCGAAGTAGGTCGCGAAGCCCTCGGACAACCACAGGTGGTGCCAGCTGGCCTCAGTAATCGCGTCTCCGAACCATTGGTGAGCGATCTCGTGTGAGACCGTGCCTTCTATGTTGCTGCCGTCCGCGATTCCACGTTCGGAATAGAAGATCGCGGAGGCGTTTTCCATGCCGCCGAAGCGCGTCGCCGACTGGACGTTCGCAAGCTTCTCGAAGGGAAACGGACCGATGGTCTCGGAAAAATAGTCCACCATTTCGGCAGCGCGTCGGAAGGACGGCTCGGCGTTCGCCACATCCTGCGGGTAAACCCAGGTCGTAACCTCTACGCATCCATCGTCTCGACGAGAGGCTGGCGCCCGCCCGCATGCCGCGAGTCCGACCGTAGTGATGGTTAGGTCGCCCGCTCCGATGACCATGTTGTACGAAGAGATTGGCACACCGACTTCCCAGATCCAGCTACGACGAGGCCCCACCGGACCGATCGCATCGGATGGCGTAGCGGTGGGCTCGGAGGCGAGATGGCCGTTCGCGATGACCTTCCAGTCAGCAGGGGCGTGGACTGTATAGCGCACCGTGGCCTTGTCGGCGGGGTGGTCGACGCTGGGCAGCCAGAAGCGTGTCCGGTTGGGCCAGTTGTCCACGAAGGCTACGGGATCTCCGTGGACGTTCTCTCGAATGATCAACCCATCGTCGGGTGTGCCCTCATAATGCACGCGCACGGTGATGGTCTCGCCTCTTCTCGTCCCTGCCAGTGGGACCCGGAGAATGCCCTCTTCGTGTGTGTAGTCGACGTCCGAGCCGTCGATCGACACGCTGTTCACACCTATGCCGGAGAAGTCGAGCGGAAGTGTGGGCGATGGTGCCGTGGTTGCGACGCGGATTTCCGTGATCCCTTCAAACCAGAGGATTCCGTAGCCCAGACCGACCTCGACTTCGTAGTGGAGCACGTCGACACCCGGCGCGTACTCGCCCGGTGGGGGTGCGACGCCCGCGGGGATCGGTTCAGGTTCTTGAGCTGCCGCGCTCTGCGCCATGACTCCCACGAGCAACAACAGGCGTGCAATCCGGCGCCTGATCATGTGTCCGTCTCAAGTTGTTGAAAGGCCTCGACCTCGGTGAAGTCCTTATGGTGGACGCGGACGGTTTGTGGAGTGTCTGGGCTCAAGTCAGCGGGCGGGGTTTGGGGTGAGTCGTATCGCAATTTACGGCCGGTTCGAAGACGGGACAGGGGAACTGTCAGGCCGGTCTGACGGTTGGCTCAGGAACAAAGAACCAGACGATCAGCCCCATCGCTAGGATGGATCCAGCAGCCACGACCGTGTTCGACCCGTACCCGACGGTTGCGAAGAGGGGACCTGCGATGGCGCCTCCGAGTGCGAAGCCGAGTTGTCCGAGAGCCACGGTCAGGCTCATGAGTGAGCCACGGCGCTCATCGGACACGAGTGCTGTGAGCAAAGCCGAAAACGGACTGATTCGCATTGCCACGAGCACCATTGCCAAGAAAAAGAAGACGTAGGCGCTGAGGGGCCCGGTAACCAGAAAAACGGTCGACAACAGCAACGCAGACAGTCCGACGCATGCGAAGAGAATAATTTTCTTGCGGCCGATACGGTCGGAGAGCCTTCCTGCCCGCGGTCCTGTGAGGACGTTCGCGACGCCCCCGAACAGAAACATCACCGCGATCTGGTTGCCTGAGATACCGACGTCCCGTTCGAGCCACGTGGGTAGATAGATCACGAAGAGTGAGACACCTAAGAACATCATGAAGAAGGCCGCGGCGGCCCATGCGATCTCGGGTCGCTTGAGCATGGCTAGATAGTCGCCGGCAGCCTTTCTCACCGAGAGTTTCCCTTTAGTCCGTAAGACGTCAGGCTGGGGAATCTGGAAAATCACGAGAAATACGGTCAGGGCCATCGTCACGGCGAACATGTAGAATGGGGATCGAAAACCCCATCGAGCAGCCATGAAGATCCCCAGTGGAATACCGAAGATCTGGCCGAAGGCCGACCCGCTCATGACCCACCCGGTCGCCCAGCCCCTGCGCTCGTAGGGGAAGTAGTCTCCGATGTAGGAGACCGCGGCTCCGCTCAGGATCCCGCCCGCCGATCCTGCGAATATCCGCACTGCGACGAATGTGAAGTAGCCGGTCACGAAGCCGTGCAGGCAAAGAGCGAGGGTCATCGTGCCGCACCCCAAAATGAGGATGCGTTTCCGACCTATCTTGTCCGATACCGGGCCGGCAAGAATCGCAAAGATCCCGACCATGATCGAATACACGGATACGAGTGTGCCGAGTACCGCATCCGCGATGCTCAACTCGTCGCCGATCATGGGAAGGATCGGAGAGAGGATCATCGTCTGACTGGCAGAGGAAAAGACCAAGAGCCAGAGCGTGAAGACGACGAGGTAGGGCTCGAATCGGGAGGGCATGACCGCGACCCGCCCGGGCCCACTTTCGCTCAATCCGTGT
>Ga0308018_10000217_pt1 | contig 31325 bp, 34 predicted proteins | sample Neamet282_FD_203130 | JGI IMG/M metagenome (GOLD analysis project Ga0308018, IMG submission 203130) | Marine microbial communities from water near the shore, Antarctic Ocean - #282 | ecosystem: Environmental > Aquatic > Marine > Unclassified | place: Southern Ocean | collected 2014-10-01
GACGGTCACCTACGACCCTTGTCCCCCCGGCAACTAGCCCCCCAGTACGCCCGTGTCTCTACCTATACAACACGGTTTTGCTCAGGGGATTTGGGTTAGGGTGAACCCAGTCCTTTTGTCTTTAGGAGTCCCCAGAAATCCTAGCCTGATATCACTGCTGATATCCGCTCTGAGCGGAGTCAGGTGGGGTGCCCAGAGGAAAGTGATTATTTTCGGCACTAGCTCTTACTCGCCGCCTGACAACGACTAGATCCTCTTCTGGTGCTTCGCCGAGTTCTGCGAGGGCACCTAGCCTCGTCCGAGACGGGGAGTAATCAGACTGCGCTATCTCTTGCAGTGAGCCTATCAAGTCAGTCGGGTTGTGTGGCGTCTACGTCGGTCTGTTATCACGGAGGCACACTATCGCTTCACCGACATATGGTGGCCCTAGCCTTCGGCGCGTTTTGCGGTGAATGGCATGGCTTGGCCCATCTCAGCCATATAGGCCTCCCCCACCATTTCGTCTCCGTCGACCTCGGCCTCCATCTCGACGGAGAACCACTGTCCCTGGGCGCTGACGTGCATCAGAAACGACAGGATGCTGTCTTCGTACAACCCGTCACTGAGTTCGGTGCCTTCGATCTCCGGCACCTCCAGAGTCACGGTCCCGGTAACTTCGGACCCGCTCTGCTCGAAGATGAATTCGACGGCCATGTCACCCTGTGGCCCGGCCATGTTGAAGATCCACTTCCCGGCAACGCTGTCCTGTGCGTTGGCGGGTACGGACGCGAGCGCGACAAGCGCGAGGGCTAGAAGAAAGTTCTGGGCTGTTCGACGCATTGTTCACCTCTGCTGGTAAGGCCGTAGTGGCCATTTGGCCGGCCCACAGATTACGGACCGGGTCAACGTGAGACAAGCAACGAACTGCTGTGTTCAGTCAGAATACGGCGGGGCAAGGCGTCGCTAGGCCCTTCCTAGTCCAGCCGCTGGGCGATCCAGACCGTACGGTAGATCGCGGTGCCCACCGTGCCGACCGCGACGAGGGCCAGCAGGCCCAGCAAGAGTGAACCCGGCTCCCAACCGCGCCACGCACTGACCGCCGGGTCAAGTACGCCGCCGAAGCCCACGAGAAGAAGTCGTTCAGCGCGCTGCATGATGCCCACCTTGGCCACGACTCCCAGGCTCTCACCGCGAGCCCGAGCATAGCTCACGAGCAGTGACCCCCCGAGGGCCGTCACAACCATCGCAAGCTCAACGGCCGAGTCGCGGAACATGACGGCTAGTCCGACAAAAGCTCCGACTTCTGCGAACCGATCCAGAGTGGAATCTAGGAACGCTCCGGTCTGGTTCGCCTTGCCTCGCGCCCGTGCGATCCTGCCATCCAGCACGTCTGCGACGCCCCCGAGGAGTACAAACCAACCCCCCAGATTGACCTCCCCGATTGCAAAGCAGTATCCCGCCACCGAACCGAAAAGCACGCCGCCGATGTTGAATGCAGTAGGGGACAATCCGAGCGTGAGAGACGTCCGCTCGACCGGCCAGATAAACCAGTAGAACCAGCTCCGGACGAATCCACCCAATACGAATCCACCTCGGTCTGTGATTTCGTTCGGATCGGTTCGGGTGCGAGCCACAACGGAGTAGGCGGGCATCGAAAAGAGCGCGACTGCAAGAATTCCAAGCAGCACCGCCATGTCAGCTCTCACTTGTCGAACTCTTTGAGTGAACGGCTCGCCAAGATGTAGATGGCGCGCGGCCAGCAAAAAATATGCGGCACGGCTCGTTCCAGTCTCGTGAGGCGGATCGTCCTGCCCGTATGTCGCTCAGCCTTCCGCACTACGTAGGGCAGCCAGTGGGCGAACGTCACCGAATGCTTGAGCCACCGAAGAGTGGCACGCGTCTTTGAGAGGCCGAAGTACCGCTTCCAGCGGCGCCTCGCCGCCAGTGACAACGGTTCCGCGAGTGAGTAGGAGCCGGGTGTGGTCTGTACGATCGTGCCCGAGGCGAGGGCCGACTCGAGGGCCGGCAGCAAGGCCTTCTCAAAATGTGCTGCCTGAGCCTGGAAGATTCGCTCCGCACGACCCTGGGATTCAGGTCGAAACTCACTCTGATAGCAGACCTCAAGGACGCGTCGCCCCAGCAGGGCGCCATCAAACGATTCATTGAGGTGCGGGGCCATCCACTCCAGTACGCGACTGTGTGCGCCTTCGATCTGTTCACGGACCCATAATTCGTCCTCCGGAAGTCGCGACCAGAGATATCCGATTCGCTGGATCATGCGGCCTAGCACAAAGTGATCGGGTAGCCGTGATCCGAGAGCGGCAGCAAGGTGCTCCTTGCTGATTACCAGACACTTCGCGATTCGGCCCTTCCCCTCATTCGGCGCAAACGCGATGACATTCGGGGGCAGCCGATCCGCCATCCACGTCATGACGCAGACCGGACGCGACAATTCGCTCCAAGAAGCCATCCCCTCATAGAAGGCACGATAGTTCTCTACGACCACCACAAAGTCGAGCGCAGAGTTTGGATCCGGCCCGGCCTTATGGAGGTGTGACCCATACAGGAGGACCGCCTTCACCGTCGGTGCTCCGAACACGGCCACCTTCTTCGCGAGTTCCCATGCCTCCGGCCACTCGCTGACGCCGCCTCCCGGGCGGCTCACCTGCTCCGCCGCTCTCTCACGAAACAGCCTCTTCCTCACGCAGCTCGGCCACCCCTTGAACCATGGTGGCGTAGACCTCTTCTATGAATGCAGTCGAGTCAGCCGTCGGATCGCTCCATTCCATCGTCTTCACGTGGGCAATGCGACCGTTCACATGCCCCATTCCGGCGAGAAAATGCTTAACCTTTGCGGTCTGCCAGTATCCGTCGACGACAAACACGTAGACCGTCCAAGATCGAGCGGCCAAGAGTTTCGCCAGACCGCGCGGCTTAAATCTGCCGATAGATCCGTCCTTGGTCCTCGTCCCCTCCGGAAACAGCCCTATCGGTACATCAGATTCACGACTCGCCTGAACCATCGACCGGATGCTTCTCAGCATCTCTTTCGGGTTTGCCGTCGGGTCCACCGTCGGGTATTGATAGAGCCTGACCAAATGCGAAATTAGCGGAACGAAGCGACGGTATCGCTCGCGAGTCACGATGCGTGGATAACCCCCTTCGACAGTACTCACCAAAAGTGGGATGTCCAGAACGGACTGGTGATTCATTAGAATGAGCGTGCCTGGCCCGGACGGCACGATTCGTGGCGGAAGTTGAATTCTTGCTCCGCCAAGTACAATGAGCGGCCTGGTCGTCAGCCGTGCCATGAGACTGATCCATCCGGTAAGCACCGGAATGCGCCGGGACGGTCTCAGTTTTACCCAGAGCGCGACAACCGTCCTCTGGATGAGGTCGGACAGCAGGAGGCCGAGACAGAGGAACCCGAGAGCAACGTATCCACGGAATTTCATGGGTCGGTCTCCACAGTGGATGGGCGGGGTGACGATACAAGCGAAGCACGGGTACGGAAGGCTAACCAGACCTGTTCACCATCATCAAGACGACTGATAAGAATGGTTACGGACGACTACACATACTACGGTTTTGACGTTTGCGTCGGCGGATATTTCGAGATGCCCACGGCGGACGCCCGGAAGCTCCTCCCAAGCCACCTAGAACCGCTCGAGGTTCAGCATGAGCGGAGCATTTTCGCGATCACAGCCTTCCAATTCGAGGAGAGCATGGTCGGGGCATATGACGAGGTGGTGCTGGCGGTTGTCGTGCCTCCGAGAATCGAAACCGGCAAGCCTCTGCCCAAGGCGGCCTTTTTTCCGTTCATGGTCGGAACGTCGACTCCGGAGTCCCGAGCGCACGCGATCGAGCGCTGGGCGTTGCCGCACTACATGAAGGACATTCAGGTCGACTTCCTCCGGGACGTCGACCGGCTCACGGTGACGGTAACGGACGACGGGGCCGACGTTCTGGAGCTCGTGGTCACGGAGCATGAGCGTCAGCCTGCCGCAAACAACTACATGTGCTTCACAGTCGACCCGGAGTCGCGCTTCAAGGTCAATATCCTGATGGAGGCCGACCACACCGAGCACGAAGAGGAGACCGGGTCGCTGATTCTCCATGAGCATCCAATGACCGCAGGCCTCACGCTCGATGATGTGAACACCTACCCCTTCCGTGAAGAGTGGTACGGAAAAGGCATGCAGACATTCGACCCGATGGTCACCTTCTGAGCACTCGGCGACACTTCGTCATTTTCAATCCCGCCTCTGGGCGGGGACGAGGAGCTAGCCGGATAGAAGCCTATAAACGGCTGCTCAATGACGCTCTCTCCGATGTTGCGTACAGTGAGACGACACGACCCGGTGAGGAACGAGACCTCGCCGAATCGGCAGTTGCGGACGGGTACGATGTAATCGTAGCGGTCGGTGGCGACGGTACGTGGAGCAACGTCGCGGATCGTCTGGTCGCCAGCGAGCGCGACGACGTCATCCTTGGAATTCTCCCTAGCGGCACGGGGAACGACTTCGGTCGGAATTTCGGATACAACCCAAAAAATCCCTCAGAGGCGGTGAACGTCCTCGCCGCCGGCCATACGCGAGCCATTGATGTAGGACGAGTGGACACTCTCAGCGCGGCCGAAAGCCATCCGGATCGCCACGAGGCTCGACACTTCCTGAACCTGATCGGATTTGGATTCGACATCGCAGTCATTGATGCGGCGAAGGGCGCGCGGTTCCTTCGCGGGGAGCTTCTCTACAAGCTCACGGCCTTGCAGCAGTTGTTCCGTTTTCCCGGGATCCGGGCGGACCTGACCTCGGGGGAAGGTGAGCGGCGAAAGCTTGAGCAGCTCATGCTCACAGTGTCGAATGGACGGTATTTCGGCGGGGGTTTTCCAATCGCACCGGACGCAACTGTAGATGACGGGAAGCTCCACGCCTGCATGATCGGCGATGCTCCGCCGCTGGCACGCCTCAAGCTATTCACGCTTGCCGAGCGCGGACGCCACGTCACCTCGGATCGGGTCGAGATCATCAAGGACTCCTCTTTCCGTCTGACCTTTGAAGCGCCGCCGCGTTTTGAGATGGATGGGGATGTCCGTGTTTCGCAGGGCGCCGTGGTCGAGGTTCGCACGATCAAGTCCGCGCTCCTTGTGGCTGCGCCAAAAGTCTGAGCCCGACAGGGCCTGACTTTCCGGCACCTGAACAAAAAGCTTGGCTCAATCCTTTTACGGCACATACTTTGCATTACAAAGTGGCATACGCTGCAAAGTGAGATCAAACATCTGGGGGCGCACTGAAGAATGAATTTTCCTGCCCGTGATCTTCGAGGGCCCAGCGAGGCCCCCGTGGCGCTGCACGATCGCGCTATGGACAATCTTCGCTATATCCGGGAGACGATGGAGCGGTCCGCCTCCTTCACGCACGTCTCAGGTATTGGTGGGGTGCTGATGGGTGTGGTTGCCCTCGGTGCCGCTGGCTTGGCGCGGAGTGCGTCAACTCTCTCAGAGTGGCTGACGATCTGGCTGGTGTCCGCCGGCATGTCCCTCGGCGTCGCGGTCCTCGCGATGGCCCGTAAATCACACGCTGAGGGCGTAACGATTCTGGCGGGCCCCGGCCGAAAATTTGCCTGGAGCGTAATCCCGCCACTCGCAGCGGGTGGGGTGCTTACAGTCGGCCTCGTGCGAGCCGGAGTGGTCGATATGCTCCCGGGTATGTGGTTGCTCTTGTACGGGACAGCCGTCGTCTCAGGTGGGTCACATTCGGTGCGGCCTGTGCCGGTTATGGGTGCGGCCTTTATGGCAGCTGGAGTGACGGCGCTTCTGCTTCCTGCGACTTGGGGCACAGCCTCCATGGCAGCAGGGTTCGGTGGCTTGCACCTTCTGTTCGGCGCCGTCATCTGGAGGAAACATGGCGGGTAAGCAACGCGGGCGGCGGCGCGACAGCCCTTCGGCACGAACGAGACGATTTGACTTGGGCGCGGTCGAAGGTCGCGGTCCAGGGTCCGACACACTTGAACTGGATCGCCTCATTCACGAGAGGGTTCGACTGGGAATCGTCAGTTCGCTGGCGGTGAATGGATCGCTGCCGTTCACAGATCTCCGGGACCTTCTGGGCATTACGGACGGGAACCTGAGTGCGCACGCCCGACGCCTTGAGGATGCCGGGTACGTGACTTGCAATAAGTCTTACGAGGGTCGGACCCCAAAGACCGAGTACGCCCTCACTGCCACCGGACGCAAAGAACTCAAGGGGTACCTCGATCATATGGAAGCCATCATTCAGGCAACGAGGATCAAGAGATGATGGATGGAAGCCCGATGATGCATGTAGCGATCATCATGGACGGCAATGGCCGCTGGGCGACTGCTCGCGGCCGCCCCCGTGAGTTCGGGCATCGCCAAGGAGCTGAATCGGTGCGAGAAGTGGTTCGGGCAGCTCCAGGCCTGGGGGTGCGCACACTAACGCTCTACGCGTTTTCTTCCGACAACTGGAAGCGGCCGACTGCCGAGGTAGCCGTTCTCATGAAGTTGTTCGGGCGATACCTGCGCTCAGAGGTGGCAGAGCTCAAGAAGAACGGCGTCCGGCTCCAAATCGTCGGTCGGCGCGATCGCCTTGCTCCCGCGCTCGTGCGGCAGATGGAGCGGGCAGAAGCGCAAACCTGCTCGTGCGACCGACTTCTTCTGCGACTGGCTGTCGACTACTCGAGCCGAGATCTCATGCTCGCTGCTGTGCGCGCAGCGGCCTCGGCTACGGACATCGAGCGCAAGGATATGGCGACATTACTGGGCCATGCCATGAACGGTGGAGGTCCGGCGCCTGACGTCGACCTGCTGATACGAACCGGGGGAGAGCGAAGGCTGAGTGATTTCCTGCTCTGGGAATGTGCCTATGCGGAGCTACTGTTCACATCCGTGATGTGGCCGGACTTCAGCGGCGAAAATCTAGCTGAAGCTATATTCGACTTTCGAGCGCGCGATCGACGGTATGGAAAGGTGGCGGCCGCCGCTTCCTAGTACGCGCAGCGCGCTCCATGACGTATTCGTTGGTCCAACGCCGACTCGGATTCTTTTCGAGATCATCCGGGTCCGGCAGAGGAATCATGTGGGGGACCAGTCGCTGTCCTGCTGAAAATGCCGTCATTCAAGTGCCAATGCTCGTCCGCAAGAATCTCCGTGTCCTGTTCATCGTGGCTCACGAGGACCAGGGGGACATCATTTTCCTCCGACCATCGGCGTACATCTGTTGCCAGCTGCACGCGACGCGGTCGATCGAGTGCGGAGAAGGGCTCGTCGAGTAACAAGATGGACGGCGATGCCAAGAGTGCCCGAGCCAGAGCGACCCGCTGGCGCTCCCCACCTGAAAGTCGCCGGGGCCGTCGATCTAGGAGACTCGCTGCGTCTACAAGCTCGGCAGTCTGCTCGACATCTGCGTCTGGTGCTCCCGCGTACTGAAGGTTTTCCCTTACGGTAAGGTGCGGGAAGAGCTGTGCTTCCTGCGGTACCCATCCCACATGCCTGTCCCAAGGAGGGACAACGGTTCCGGCCACGCTATCCAGCCAAACCCCACCGTCCATTGTGAGGCTTCCACTAGCGCGCTTCTCTACTCCCGCTAACACACGGAGCAACGTGCTCTTTCCCGCGCCAGAGGGCCCAACGATCGCGACCGTCCGACACCTGGTGTCGATAGCCAAGGTCAGGGTGCGAGTGGCAAGCGGAACTTCAACCGCTAACTCCCACCCACGAAACGAGTCACCCGCCATGATCGATCTCCAATCTTCTGCCTCGCTGACGTCGCGACAGTGCCTCGTAACCAGTGAGTGCTGTAAGCGAGATGAGTACACTCGCCCCCACCAACACCCAGATGGCATCCCGACCTGACGGTGACTCGAGAAGCGTGTAGACTGCGAGCGGTATCGTCCGAGTGCTCCCTTCGACATTTCCGGCAAGAACGACCGTGGCACCGAACTCTCCCAAAGATCGTGCAAATGCGAGCACGGCCCCTGCTGCGATCCCCGGCAGCGCTAGTGGGAGCGAGATTCTTCGAAAGGTCTGTCGTGGTGGGACGCCGAGTGTCCACGACAGCTCTTCGTATAGAGGGTCCACCGCTTCGAATGCGCCACGAACCGCGAGAACATAGAGCGGCATTCCCACGATAAATGCTGCGAGTGTGGCTCCGAGAATAGTGAAGGGCACGGGCAGACCCACCGCCGAGAGCAGCCGCCCGAGGGCAGACTGGCTACCAAGAACAGTGAGAAGGAGAAAGCCCGTGACAACTGGAGGTATCACCAGTGGTGCCAACACTAAGGCGGAAACGATTGGCTTGGCTCTGAAGTCATATCTCGCTAGTAGCCATCCCAAACCGATGGCTGGGAGGAGTCCGACAACAGTGGCAAGTGATGCGACCAAGAACGAGAGGCGGATCGCCGAGGTAATCGACGGCCCGGCAGGCGATGCGCCCGGCTGGAGAGACTCTCCAGCCGGGCCCGCTTCTGCGTCCATCGCACCCGAAGAAAACCCGGCCGCGCTGAACACGCCGGACACATCCGGAGAGGAGAGGTGCTCAACGAAGGCAGCCGCCGCAGTCGGGTTCTCTGACCTCCGGAGAGAGGCAGCCCAGTACTCTATGGCGGGGTGCGACGTAGGATTAAAGATGAATGCGGTAGTAACCCCGGGCTCCAACAGGGCATCCGTGAGATACACCACCCCAGCGTCTACCTCGCCTCGTGCGACCCACTCGAGTACACCCCGGGCAGACCCACCCACGACGGTGCGGCCTTCCACCGAGCCCCACACGCCGCTCGCCTTGAGTGCCTCACGAGCGTATCGACCAGCGGGCACATGTTCGCCGCCGATCGCCACTCGGCCGATGCCGACAAGAGCTTCGGCATCCAGGGGCACTCTTCGACCCTGTGGCACCACCACCGCGAGTCCGTTAGCCGCGACCCTGCGCGCCTGCTCCTGGTCGATAATTTGGCGTTCGTCCAGCCATTGAATCCAAGTCTCATCCGCCGACAGAAACACATCCGCCGGGGCTCCGTTGGCGGCCTGTGGGGCAAGGCGAGATGTGGCATCGAAGGAGAACCGAACCCGAACCCCCGTCGCCTCCTCCCAATCGTTTCCGATTGGTGGCAAAACATCGGCGAGGCTCGATGCGGCGAGAACGAGAATCTCATCTGCCTGACCGCTTCCCGGTACCGGAGTAACCCCTGAAACAAGGAGTGCGAACACCAGTGCGAATCGGGGCATAGCCGACCAGACATGCGCGACTCTTCTGAGCCACGCCTGTTGGCGGGTATCCTCAGCGCAGGCGGAATCGGGGGTGGAAAACATGGGCCGGGAGGTTATCCGAGGCCTGGGTTGCTGGCAATGTCAGCCGCGCGATCTTTGGACCATGAGGGATTCATTGTGGACCCCGGCAGGGGATAGCGTGCCGACGGCACTCACGACGATCGATGTCCGAACCGCCGAACTCGACTCCTTCGGACACGTGAATCATGCGGTCTACCTCAACTATCTGGAGCACGGCCGGTATCGGGCCCTGAAGGAAGCCGGATTCTCCTGGGTCGTCCTTGCCGAGCGGAATTGGGCCATCTTCGTGGTGAGGCTCGAGGTCGACTATCTGGCGGAAGCGAAGAGAGAAGACCGACTGCTCGTCCGGACATGGGCCCACTCCCTCCGCCGCACCAGCATGATATTGCATCAAGACATCGTGAGAGCAGATGACCCGATTGTTTCGGTGGTCAGAGCTCGCGTGAAGGCAGTCTGGATTGGCCCCACCGGTAAGCCAACACGCGTTCCGGCTGAGGTTTGCGCGGGGCTGTTACCTTAGGCGCGTCGAGCCTTTTCTGACTCAACCCTCTGTTGGACCGGCTGGCGGAAGCTCCTCCGGTCCCCACCCAACCGGAATTACATGACGAACCGTGAGCAGCTCAAAAATCTTCTGGTTACCCGCTCCATTCGACTGGGCGACTTCACCTTGGCCAGCGGCGCCAAGTCTGACTATTACATCGACGCGAGGCTTACAACGATGAGTGCGGAGGGGCAGCGACTAGTTGGTCTGGTTGGGTATGAAGCCATCCGCGCGAGCGAGCTTGATCCCACTCATGTTGGGGGACTCACGATGGGGGCTGATCCGGTCGCCTATGCGATAGCACACGCTAGCGCCCTCGACAGCCAGCCGATTGACGGGTTCGCTGTTCGTAAGCAAGCCAAAGACCATGGGACAGGTCAGCGAATCGAGGGTGGGCTCCCCGTGGATGGTCGAGCACTCATGATAGAGGACACGATGACAACAGGTCGCAGCACTCTTATGGCAGTCGAAGCGGTTCGCTCTCACGGGTCCACCATCGTCGGTGTACTGACTGTAGTAAATCGGTCTGAAAGTGCTGAGAAGCTCTACCAAGACATGGGTCTGAGATTGATCTCCCTGTTCACTGGCGCAGAGCTGCTCGCAGTAGCCAAGGCAGGGGCCTAGTCCAGCAGGCGCAGCGGCATAACCAAGCATAGATAGTCCGCTGCGTCCTCTCCAGCTGGCTCGATTGTCGCGGCACGCTCAGGGGCCTTGAACTTGAACTTCACTTCGTCCGACGGAATATGTTTCAGGACCTCGAGCAGGTAGTTCGCATTGAATCCGATCTCGATCTCCTCACCATCGTAACCAACCTCCATCTCGTCATGACCTTCTCCGAGATCGGGCGTAAGCACATTCAGGTGCGCTCTTCCCGACTCGAAGCGGAGTCGAATGCGGTGGGTCTGATCTGAGGCAACAACCGCCATGCGACGAACGGCGGACGCGAACACCTTCTTATCGATGATGGCGGTCTTGTCGTTGTCCTTTGGTATCACCTGATCGTAGTTCGGATATGTGCCCTCAATCAGGCGGGTGTAAATCTCCGTGGTCTCCGCACGGAATCCAAGATGGTTTCCACTGCGTGCTACCTGGAGGGTGTCGCCATCCTTGAACAGCCGCTGTACTTGGGCGAGCGCCGCAGGCGGAACGATGAAGTCAGCAGAAGCCGTCCCAGTGGCTTTGACCTTGACGCCCATGCGAGCGAGACGATGCCCGTTGGTCGCGATCATTTTCATCTCCCCATCCCTAAGTTCCCAGAGCACGCCGTTCAAGATCGGACGAGCATCCTCATTTGATACCGCAAAGGAGGTATGGTGGATCAGACTGTTCAGATCCTTGCCAGTGACTGTGATTCCTTCAGAGAAGTCGACTTCGGCGAGAGTGGGGAATTCATCTGCAGGTAGGCCATTGAGCTTGAAGTGACTTCGGCCACAACGAAGCTCGATCTGCTCCCCTCGGGTTGCGACTTCGACAGGTTGATCCGGGAGCTCACGCGTGATTTCCTGCAGTTTTTTGCCGGGTGCGGTGAGGCTTCCACCTTCCTTCACGTCGGCGAGGACTTTGACACGCACCGCGACGTCTAGGTCAGTCCCACTCATCCAGACCCCGTCGTCGTTCGCTTCAAAGAGGATGTTTGAGAGCACGGGCAACGTCGTCTTCGAAGGGATGCTCGCTGAGACTGCTGCGAGTCCGTTATGAAGATTCTGCCTGGTGATGGTAAAGTTCATTTAGGAGGAACTCCTGGCGTCCGCACTGGTCGGGTCGACGGGGTGATAATGAGCCTTTCAACAGGCCCGACATACTATCTCTTTTCTTATTTAAAAAACATAGTAGTAGTAGGGTATGTGGATGTGTGGATTAGTCAGATGACCACTAGAACTTTAGCTCCGTCGAACAACGCGTTTAGAGGCCTTGAGCCGCTAAACACGCCTGTGGAAAACTGGGGACAGGGCGGGGAGTGGAAAAAAGAAGGCGAGGAGCAACGTGGGAAAGCCTCCACTTTTCCACAGTTCTCCACATCAGGCCAAGTAGGGGTGCTTCGGGGGATCGGTGATGTGATTCATCGTCTCCATCACTCTCTGCCGGAAGTCTGGATCAGACTCAAGGCGGCCTTCGACCTTTTGAATCGAATAGAGCACCGTCGAATGATCTCGACCGCCGAAGAGACCCCCGATCTCCTTCAGGGGGAGAGCTAGGATCTGCCGGATGGCATACATGGCGACATGTCGAGCTTCAGTGATGTTGCGGGTACGGGTCTTCGAGGATAGGGCCTCCGCCCTGACTCGCCACGAACGAGCGACTTCCTCCTGAATCTTCTCAGGGGAGGAGATGGGTCGGCGAAGCTCCTGCTCCTTTCGCCGCAGAGCCAGGATCCGTCTGGCGAACTCAGGAGTGATCTCCTGATTCCATACTGACGAGACGGCCAGAAGCTTGATGACGGCTCCCTCGAGTTCACGGACAGACGAGGTACAGGAGCGAGCTACATACTCAATAACCTCGTCATCGAGGACCAGCCCTTCGTCGTCGGCCTTCTTCCTGAGGATGGCGATCCGGGTCTCGAGATCAGGCGGGCGCAGGTCGACTGTCAGGCCCCAGTCGAACCTGGAGACCAAGCGTTCCTCGACGCCCTCCATGTCTCGGGGCGGTCGGTCACTTGTAAGGACGATTTGCCGGTGCGAGTCGTAGAGGGCGTTGAAGGTGTGGAAGAATTCATCTTGAGTCGTCTCTTTCCCTTTGAGGAATTGGACGTCATCCACGAGCAGCAGATCCATGTCCCGGTATTTCGCACGGAAGTTTGGGGTCGAACCTTCACGGATCGCTGAAATGAGCTCGTTCATGAACTGCTCAGACGAGACATAGCAGATCCGGGCACCTGGATCGTTCTCGAGCAGTTGATGGCCGATTGCCTGCATCATGTGTGTCTTGCCGAGTCCGACGCCGCCGTAGAGAACCAGTGGGTTATAGAGTCGTCCCGGTTGCTCGGCCGCAGCGTGCGCGGCGGCCGAAGCAAGTTGGTTGTTGTCGCCGACTACGAAGCGATCGAAGGTGTATCGCTCATTCAAGCTCGGACGAGGAAAGGGGCGTCCTTGGCGAGCTGGCGCGGGATCCGCTAACGCGGGCCTGGGGTTCTTTTCTCTGTACGTTCCCTGGTCGGACGGACTCTCCAGGTGAACGGGCGCCGCCAAAAACGGATCCGGTGAAATGGATCCGGTTACTGAAACACGGATGGGCCGCCCGACAACTTCCGCAGCCTTTGCCTCGAGCAATTCGCGGTACTTGTCCTCTAGCCACTCCGCCTTGAAGCGATTGCTCGCCTCGAGATCCAATCCGTCTGCCGACAGTGACGTCGCCTTCACTCCTGCGATCCACGAGTTGTAAGCGTGCTCTGGAATGGATTCTCGAACCGCGACCTGGATTCGCGTCCAGACCTCGACTGCCGTCAACTCCACTGCTTCTCCCCCAGACCTGGACAGCTACTTTTCGGCAGCTTCAGGGAGAGCGTTCGAGTGTTTGGCGAGAGCATTGCGGAGTGAGAGCCGAGGGCGTGAGGGGGTCGCGATGCGAGAGCCCAAGTTTGAGCAGGGGGACGAACCTACCGAGGGCTCTGGGGAAAGTCAAAACGGGCCCAAACTAGCTGATTTCGCGGACATCAGGGGTCCATGGGCTCTCGTGCCGTTGACCGTTTTGGGCGGCTGTAGCTATCTTCCCCAGCTCATCTCTAAACGTTTGTACACAATAATGAATTGGGCTGGCAGTAATGAAGCCGACATACAAGCCGCGCAACCGGAAGCGGGTCAACAAGCATGGATTCCGCGAGCGGATGAAAACGGCGGGTGGTCGAAAGACTCTCAACCGCCGCCGCCGTCGCGGGCGGGCACAGATTGCGGTGAAGATCGGCGGGAAGTAGTTCTCGAGACCTTGGCCCGGGACGAGGGTCTTCCGCGGGAAGCCCGAGTCAAAAAGGGTTCGGAAATCCGTGTATTGCTCGAGCGGGGGAAGCGGAAAAGGACGAAGAATCTGGATGTCTTTGTCGCCGTGTCTCCCGTTTCTCGTTCTCGGCTCGGACTCATCGTTCCGAAGCACGGACACAAGATTGTCGAGCGCAACGTAGTGAAGCGGAGGCTGCGAGAGATCGGGCGGCGACTTACGCTCCCGAGACTCGATCGGATGGGGGCCAGGGTGGATGTATTGATTCGGGCTCGGAGACCTGCGTACGGGGCGGACTTTTCACGGCTCGAACGAGAGGTTCTCGACTCGGTGGAGGCGCTGTGCTTTCCCCCTTCCTGACTTCGACCATTCGTTTGTATCAGCAGGTGATTTCACCGTGGACGCTTGCATCCTGTCGTTTCACCCCGACTTGTTCGGCATATGCGGTGGAAGCGATCGAACGGTACGGCGCTGGGCGCGGCTCATGGTTTGCACTCAAGCGTATCGCTCGTTGCCATCCTTGGGGTGGTCGTGGGTATGATCCGATTCCCCTTCCCTCAGAAAAGGACGAGACCCCAGTGTGCGTAGATTGAGTGTCTCTCCTGTCGATAGAATGATTCCCGGATGAAGACCGAAGCACGCTTTCTGCTCGCCGTACTCATGATGCTGGGTATCCTTGTAGGTACGAATCGGATGTTTCCGCCGGTTGTGCCCGAGGGGACAGAGCTACTCGGCGACAGTGTGCCAGTGGCCTCTGCGGTGGCCGATCTGCCGGGACTGCCCACGACGACGCTTCCACAGACTCAGGATGAGCCCTTGGTGGCTGACGAGGTCTCGGGGTCGCCACCCGTGGTGGAGGTACGCGTCGAGGGGCCGCGGTACCGTCATACGTTTTCTTCACAGGGCGCCCGGCTCGTTTCCAGTCAACTTCTGGAGTTTGAGGCGCTGAACCGGGATGGTCCGGTAGAATTGATCCCGGACGGTTCCGGTGGCTACTTGGGTCAGAAGTTGGTGGTTGGCTCAGACACCATTGACCTTACGAACGTGCCTTTCCGAGTTGAGCCGAGTGCGGGACTTCGACTCAACCAGGGCGGCAGTCCGAAGACCCTACGGTTTATCTATGAGCATCCGACCAGCGAATTCCGATTCGAGGTTGGGTACACCTTCAATCCGGACGAGTACACGATTGGAGTGGCTGGGAGCGTAGCTGGGGTTGATCGTGCCCTGCTCCTAACGGACTTGGGAGCGGGCCTCGCATATGCGGAGGCAGATTCGGCGCTCGAGGCGCGGTCGATGGCGTACGTCTACAATCACCAGGCGGATGGTGTGCGGTCGACGTTGCTGACCAAGGCAGACCCGGAAGTCGTCAACGGTCCGCTGCTGTGGTCGGCGTTCCGAAACAAGTTCTTCGTGATGGCCATGCTGGCCGCCGAGAGCGAGGCGGAAGTGACTCCGGAGAATCTGCTCGGCGGGATCCTCGTGGGCGAAAGCCCGCTCGAGGACAGGGTTCGGGTGTTAGCCGCTCAGTCGGTTGCCAGTGGAGATTACGGGTTCCGTGTTTTCATGGGCCCTCAGGAATACGCGCTCCTCTCCACCGTAGGCCAGGGCATGGAGGAAGTGAACCCCTACGGTTGGAAAGTATTCCGCCCGGTCCTACGGCCGATCGTGCGGCAGATTCTCAAGATGTTTGTCTTCCTCCACACGAGTCTGGATCTGGGATACGGCTGGGTTCTGGTTGTGTTTGGTGTGGCGATGCGAATTGTCTTGTTCCCGCTGAATCATAAGGCGATGAAGGCGCAGCTACGGAACATGGCCGTGCAACCGCTGGTGAAGGACGTGCAGGACAAGCATAAGGAAAATCCGGAGAAGCTTCAGAAGGAAATGATGAAGCTCTATAAGGAGCATGGCTTCAATCCGCTCGCGGGTTGCTTGCCCATGCTCCTGCCGTGGCCAGTGCTCATCGCACTGTTCTTTGTGTTTCAGAACACAATCGAGCTGCGTGGGGTCCCGTTTCTTTGGCTGCCCGATCTGTCTGCGAAGGATCCGTTCTACATCCTGCCCGTGGTTCTTGCGATCTCGATGTTCCTCATGCAATGGGTGAGCCTGAGGTCGCTGGAGCAGGAGAATAAACAGATGAAGATGATGATGTACATCATGCCGCCGATGATGTTGTTCATCTTCATGAACCTCGCGAGTGGCTTGAACCTGTACTATGTGACCGCCAATATCGCGACGCTTCCTCAGCAAATCTGGATCGCAAGAGAGCGGAAGAAGATGCAGGGGCAGCCGCCTCTCACCTTGTCCCGCGAATAACATGCGGGGCGGCGGAGCCACGTAGAGGATTTCTTTCTCGGAGCAGGACATGGAAGTCGACACGATTGTCTCGCTGTCGACCCCTCCCGGCATAGGTGCGGTCGCCTTGGTGCGACTGTCGGGCCCGGGGAGCACAATGGTGTTGCGCCAGTTGCTCGCCCATGGAGCGTCCGCGCCGCTGGTTCGAGTGCCTACGCTCTGCGAATTGGTAGATCTGACCACTGGTGAGACGCTCGATTGCGCCTTGGTCACCTACTTCAAGGGTCCTGCCAGCTACACCGGTGAGGACCTGATCGAAATCTCGACGCATGGCGGATTCTTGATCCCGGCGCTGGTGGTGGAGGCGTCGGTGCAAGCTGGAGCGCGTCCCGCGGAACCGGGTGAATTTACCAAACGAGCATACCTGCACGGGAAGCTGGATCTAGTCCAGGCCGAAGCCATCGCGGACCTCATCGGGGCACGAAGCCGAGCATTTCACCGAGTGGCTTTAGGCCAGCTTGAGAGAGGGCTTTCCACTCGGGTGTCCGAGCTCCGTGGTCGGATGGTGCACATAGAGGCCTTGCTAGCACACCATGTCGATTTTCCGGAAGAAGACGACGCACCTGTTCCGATAGAGAGGGTCGTGGGTGAGTCGAGGGAGCTTGTCGCGGCGATGGATGCGCTCCTTGCTACAGCGCCCGAGGGAGAACTGCTCCGTGAGGGGGCTTTGGCGGTGTTTGCTGGCCGCCCGAATGGTGGAAAGTCGTCGCTTTACAACGCCCTGATCGGTGAGGAGCGAGCGATCGTGACGGACGAGCCGGGCACGACGCGTGATGCCCTGGAGTCCGTGGTCCAGATGGGAGGCTTCCCGTTTCGACTGGTAGACACGGCCGGGCTGAGAGAGCCGTCGGGAACGATTGAGAAGTTGGGAATCGAGGTCGCACACCGATATATCGATCGGGCTGACATTCTACTGTTTTGTCTAGCTCACGGTGATGAACTCTCGGCTGAGGAGACGTCGTTCCTGACAGGCTCGGTCCGTTGTCCCCTGGTTGTCGTCCACACCAAGGCCGATCTGAGGACGGCACCCCCCGAGGGAATGGTCGCCAAGGGCCACATAGAAGGCGAGTATGCTGCGCACCAGGTGGACGTGTCTGCCGTCGATGGTACCGGGCTCGAAGAGTTGAGGGAGTGCATGGCTCACCTCGTGTATTCCGAAGTGGTGTCAGCGGGGGTAGACGCGCCCGTTGTGACGAGAGCCAGGCAGGCTCGGGCGCTCCGCAGGGCACGTGAGGAGGTGGAGGCGTTCCGAGTTGGGCTCGTTGAGGGACTCCCGGCGGAGGTGGCTGCGACTCACCTTCGGACGGCGGAAACATCTCTTGAGGAGCTGCTTGGGATCGTCTCTGTGGATGATGTTCTCGATGTCGTATTCCGGGAGTTTTGCGTTGGAAAGTGATACTCCGGTCGAGTGCGGCTGGATTGTGCGAGGCACGGTTCAGGGTGTCGGGTTCCGTTGGTGGGCTCATCGTGAGGCGAAGCGGTATGGGATCGTGGGACTAGTTCGAAATCGACTGGATGGTGGGGTAGAGTTGATGGCGCGGGCGACGGCCGAGGAGCTCGAGAGATTCGAGAAGTCGATCAGACGAGGGCCACCCATGTCCGAGGTAGAACGTCTGGAGGTCGTAACGTGTACTCTTCCCACTGAGAGTGACGGGTTCACGATCGAGCGTTGAGTCCAAAGGTGGAGTAGAAACGTGCAGGTAGTGCCAAGAGGGTTCGATGCGTAAAGAGTACGGCGTAATCGTTGTGGGCGGGGGCCATGCTGGGACAGAGGCGGCGGCGGCGGCTGCCCGTGCCGGGGTGCGAACTCTTCTTCTTTCGCCCGACCTGACCCGCATTGGCCAAATGAGCTGCAACCCCGCCGTCGGGGGAGTCGCCAAGGGAGTGGTGGCTCGAGAGGTTGATGCGCTTGGGGGTGTGATGGGCCAGGCGACGGATGCGTCTCGAATTCAGTTCCGGATGCTGAACCGGTCCAAGGGGCCGGCGGTGTGGGGACCCCGGGCGCAGTGCGATCGGGCGATGTATCCAGTTGTGGTACGACGCATCCTGGACAGACTGCCCATGCTGGATCTCTTCCAGGATATGGTGGACGACCTCGTGGTGGACTCGGGGCGTGCCGTGGGTGTTCGAACTCGAGGCGGGCTGGTGTTCCAAGGTCAATCCGTTGTCGTCACGACGGGAACGTTCCTGCGCGGGCGCATTCACGTGGGTGGGGAGTCCGGGGTCGAGGCTGGTCGCGCGGGAGAGGCTCCGTCGGTCGCCTTGGCCGAGGGCCTCGAAGGTCTCGGCCTCGAGGTCGCTCGCTTCAAGACCGGAACCCCCCCGAGGGTGGACGGACGGACAGTTGACTTTTCGAAGACAGAGCGGCAGGACGGAGACGACTTGCTCTACCGTTTCGCGGCGTATGCGCAGGAAGTGATCCCGGAGCAGCGGCCGTGCTGGATTACCTATGCCGGTGGTGAACTGAAGGACGTCGTAACCCGCAACCTTATGAAGAGCGCGCTCTACGGCGGCGAGATCGCCGGACGAGGGCCGCGTTACTGCCCTTCGATCGAGGACAAGATCGTTCGGTTTCCGAATGCTCCTCGACACCAAGTCTTCCTGGAGCCTGAGGGGCTCGACACGACGGAACTGTATGTGAATGGACTGTCGACCTCATTGCCGGCGGAGGTTCAGCTTGAGTTCCTCCGGACGATCCCGGGGATGGAGGAGGTCGTCATGACGAAGGTCGGATACGCGATCGAGTATGACTACTTCCCGCCTCACCAGCTTCGGCACACGCTCGAGCTCCGGGACGTGCCTGGTCTATTCTTCGCGGGACAGATCAACGGGACCACGGGATACGAAGAGGCGGCGGGGCAGGGGGTCTTGGCTGGGATCAATGCAGCGATGCAGGTTCGGGGCGACGCACCGATGGTTCTGGAGCGAGACGAGGCTTACATCGGGGTTCTGATCGATGATCTTGTCACCAGGGGAGTGGACGAGCCATACCGTCTCTTCACGTCTCGAGCAGAGTTTCGGCTCCTGCTTCGGCAGGACAATGCGCCGCGCAGGCTCGGTACCTTGGCTGAGCAACGAGGCCTTCTCACTACCTCACAGAACGCCGCACTTCGCCGCCGTCTGGTGGATGAGGATCGGGTCTTGGTCTGGTTTGAGAACACCTCGATCCCTGCTACGGCAGCTGCTCCTGTCCTCAAGCGATCAGGCTCCACCGGCATTCCTCATGCGGTACGGGCCGTCGAGCTGTTGAAGCGCCCGAAGGTCTCGGCGGCGGACTTGATCGCGATCGCACCTGATCCACCTCCGGGAGACGTATCTGAGGAGGTCCTGGCGGCCGTCGAGGTCGAATTGAAGTACAAGGGGTATGTGCAGCGGGAGCGAGAACGGGCCCTTCGCCTTCGGGGGCAGGCAGGCTTTCACCTCGACGAGAACCTGCCCTACGAAGCGTTCGAGACCCTTTCCTATGAGGCGAGGGAAAAGTTGGCCAGAGTCCGGCCGGGGAGTCTGGCTCAGGCTGGTCGAATCCCGGGTGTTTCACCCGCGGATCTGCAGAACCTAGTCCTTGAGGTGCGGCGACTCCGTTCTGGCGCGCCGCCGGCTAACTAAATACCGGATGTTGTCTTAGGATGGGCCTTGGCTACCACAGCTAGCGTTTCACGTGAAACGCTACTGGCTCTGGCCGCCTCGGTTGAGGCCGGTCTTTCGCTTCGTTTCACGTGAAACGCTCCGGGCACTCTGCCGGCGCCCTTCCTGCTATCGTCGCTTTCGCTCGATGTGTGCCTGGGCTGGGTCCCTAGCCGAACCAAGGTGAAATCAAAATCCGTGGGTTCGACCGGGGTCAAATAATCCTGGCATTGGAACACGAACACGGAGTTGCTCGGATCTCCACCGGTTGGACGCAGGGCGAAGAAATTGGACGAGATGGAAAGCTGACCGAACACAGTGCTAATGAGGGCACCCTAATAGGAAGTCGCCGCGTAGGCAGAACTTTCCCGGCCGTTCATTGTGGACGAGCCGTCGGCGCGAAGAAAGGTTGCGACTTGGCTTGGGCCTGCGTCGTTCGTCACACGGAAAGCCTCCGCCTCCCAGGTCCCCACGAGCGGCTGAATCTCGGGCGCGACCACCCGAGTCACGCGGCCCGCGCCGCCACATGCTGCGACCGCCGCCAAGAGGAGGAGCCAGGCGGTCCGCACACTTCCGCGTCGCCCCATGGCCCTACCTCCCGACTTTCTCATATACCGCATGGGATTCTGGTGTCGTCGGTCTTTCTGTAGGCACTGGAATCGACCATAAAAGCAAGGCTCAACCAAAAATGGAGACAGGTCAGCCTTTTTTTCTGTTCCCGTCGGGTTGTGACTTCGATATATTGCCCGCCCGCTGAGTAAATCAAATAAGGACCTGAATGGCCCACGTCATCGCGATTGCGAACCAGAAGGGCGGAGTCGGAAAGACCACTACCGCCATCAACCTGGGAGCATCCTTGGCTGTCGCTGAGAAGCGAACCTTGGTGCTCGATATCGACCCACAGGGAAACGCTACGAGTGGCCTCGGTGTCGCGACCGGTTCCTCCCGCGCCACTATCTATAATGTGCTGATCGGCCAGAATGAGCTCTACGAGGCGGTGGTCCCGGATGTACATTTCCCGTTTTTGAGTGTGGTGCCATCCACCCGGGACCTGGTAGGAGCCGAGATCGAACTCGTCTCTGCACTCAGCAGAGAGACGATTCTCCGGCAAGCGCTCGAGCCGTTGAGGGATGAATATGACTACATCATCATGGACTGCCCGCCGTCCCTCGGGCTATTGACCATCAATACGCTGACAGCTGCCGACTCTGTCTTGATACCGATCCAGTGTGAGTTCTACGCCCTCGAGGGGTTGAGTCAGCTTCTGAATACCGTCCGTCTTGTGCAACGGGGCTTGAATCCGACCCTCGATGTAGAGGGTGTCCTGCTTACGATGTTCGACAAACGCCTGAACCTTTCCAGGCAGGTGAGCGAGGAAGCGAGGGAGTATTTCGGTCCGAAGGTCTACCGATCGTCTATCCCTCGGAACGTTCGTCTGGCGGAAGCTCCGAGCTTCGGGCAGCCCATCGTCCTTTACGATGTGCTTTCGAGCGGAGCACAGGCCTACCTTTCACTCGCCCATGAGGTGATTAACCGCAGAAGCAGGGCTTCCGTTGCTGCGACTGCTGGAGTGTGATGATGGCTAGAGACCGACTAGGCAAAGGCTTGGGCGCTCTTCTCGGTGAGTATCTGGAGCCCGAAGTGGCCGACGGTGAGGTTCGTAAGCTCCCGCTTTCCTCGGTCATTCCGAACCCTATGCAGCCGCGACGAGTGTTTACCGATTCTGAGCTAGGGGGCCTTACGTCGTCGATCCGAGAAAATGGACTACTCCAGCCCCTCGTAGTGCGACCCGCGCCTGGCACTGCGGACCGCTACCAGCTCGTAGCGGGCGAACGTCGATTCCGGGCGGTCAACAAGCTCGAGTGGACCGAGGTGCCAGTGGTCGTAAGAGAAGCCGATGACGAGACTCTCCTAGTGCTGGCCCTAGTAGAGAATCTTCAGCGAGAGGCGTTGAACCCGTTGGAGGAAGCAGAGGGCTACCAAGCGCTCGCCGAACGGTTTGGTATGAAACAGGTAGATATTGCTCGCTCGGTGGGGAAGGATCGGTCGACTGTTGCCAACCTTTTGCGGTTACTGAACTTGCCGTCCTCCATTCGCAAACTGGTCGAGGCAGGTGACTTGAGTCAGGGGCATGCCCGGGCTCTCCTTACCGTGGAGGATCCCGCCCAGGCTCGAGAATTAGCACGACGGGCAGCTAAAGAAGGATGGTCGGTTCGTGAGGTGGAACGCCGTGCCGCTGGTTCTGCGCGGAAGCGCCCTGCTGGTGGGAAATTGAAGTCGCCGGTCGTCCAGGCGATCGAAGGCGCACTACAGGATCATTTGCAGACCAGGGTTGAAGTTCGCGTGGCACGCGGCGGCAAGGGGTCGATCCATATTCAGTATCACAACGACGAAGATTTCGAGAGAGTCTTCGAACTGATCGCCGGGAAGTTGATGTCCGAGATCGTCGAGTGACCGAGGGCTCCAGTCGTCGGAAACTCACCGTCATGTTGCTTCCAGACGGAGGAGAAACGCGGACCCTGACCGTTTCCTATAGGCACCTTCGGGCTTTGGCTGCTACCTGCTCCGTTGTCGCCTTGCTGTTGACGATCATGGCCGGATCCTGGTGGTACCTCGCAGCCAGAGCGACGGGGGTCGGTGAATTGCAAGCTGAAGTTGAAATCATGACGCGCGATAGGGCGCGCACGCGGGCACTCGTCCGGCGCCTTGAATCGATCGAAGAGCAGTACGGTGCCCTTCGGACTATGTTCGGGGCCGCGCAACCGGAACAACGAACAGGATTGTGGCTTTCTCCAGTGTCCGCTCCACGTCGCGACGACGGGGGCGAGCGAGAGCGACGGGGGGGCGCCACCCGCCCCACCTCCTGGCCACTCAGCGAGCGCGGCTTTGTTACTCAGGAGCTGCACGGCGGCAAAAACGCACAGCACCCTGGGCTCGATATTGCTGTGGCGAGCGATTCGTACATTCGGGCGTCCGGTGGTGGGACAATTGTCGACGTTGGGGAGGACGCTGTGTATGGTCTCTTTGTTGTCATCGACCACGGCGAGGGGTATGTGACCTTGTACGGCCATGCGTCCATGACTCTCGTATCCCTCGGGCAACCGGTGAGAGAGCGGCAAGTGGTCGCCCTAAGCGGCTCAACCGGTCGTTCTACGGGACCCCATCTTCATTTTGAGGTCCTAGTCGAGGGAGAGCCGGTCGACCCGATGACCTTAGTTGAGCAGCCCGGCTAGCTGCATGCTATTGCCCGCCTATGGTCGGGGGGTGCCCCTCTGGCGTACATTTGATTTCAATCATTAATAAGGTATGAGGCGAGGCCAGTATGGCACGTGACCGCGACAGTGCAGCGACTCCGTCCGAATCTGTGATTTCGATCATTGGCCCCGGAATGACCATCGTCGGAGACTGCGAGACCGATGGAACGTTGCGGGTCGAGGGCTCGGTAGAGGGCTACATCAAAGCCGGAAAGGCTGTAGTGATCGGCAAAAAGGGCGTCGTGAGCGGGGATATCACCACGCAGGACGCCGTCATTTCGGGTCGAGTGGAGGGTACCTTGGTGGCGGCGTCCCGATTGGAGCTCCAATCGACGTGTCACATCGAGGGTGACGTTCACACTCGCCGAATGCAACTGGAGGAAGGTGCAGTTCTGAACGGAAGTGTTCATATGGGCTCTGAGTCGCCCAGGGCCATTGAAAAAGCCGCCCCTGGAGAGCGAACCCGATCCACGCCGGACCTTGGGAAGGCGGCCGCCATACCATCCCGCGGCTGACTTGGGGATGATGACCTGGCGCCGTTCTACCGTTGCACTGACTGCGGTTTTCTGGAATTGCCCACACCTTTCCCAACCCATCGACCCTGATGCTTTGTGAGGTAGTTCCGTGAAATTGGAATCACTGCTCCAGTACCTGGACGGATACCTCGGGATTTCCGGGCACCCTGATTATGCCACGGCCCTGAACGGGCTTCAGGTCGAGGGGCCCACTGAAGTGACAAAGGTTGTCACAGCAGTGGATGCGTCGCAGGCATCCATCACAGCTGCAGCCGCGCTGGGTGCCGACCTGATGATCGTCCATCACGGGATCTTCTGGGACGGGCACTTGCCGCTGACGGGGCGGCTCGGGCGCCGTGCAAGGGCACTGTTTGAGGCCAATATCGGGCTTTATAGCTGCCACCTGCCGCTCGACAGTCATGCGGAGGTCGGGAACTGCATCCTGCTCGCGCGCGCGATCGGGGTGACGCCGCTCGGAAGAATTGGAGACTACAAGGGCGCGAGGCTTGGCTGGTGGGGTGAGACCAACGAACCAATCTCCCTTGAGGGCCTCCAGGGACGGGTATCGGTGGCGGTGTGTGGAGGGCGAGTCGAGGTGCTACGGGGCGGCCCGCAGCAGATCCTGCGTGTTGGCGTTCTGACTGGGGGTGGAGGAGCTTTCGTCAGAGAGGCCGCCGAATTGGGGCTGCACGCGTTCGTGACCGGTGAGGGATCGCATCACACGTACTTCGACGCTGGAGAATTCGGAATACACGTTCTGTTTGCCGGGCACTACGCGACTGAAACCTTTGGTGTACGTGCCCTAGCACAGCACCTCGGCGAAAGGTTCGGCCTGGAGAGCCAGTTCCTGGACCAGCCGACGGGATTGTGACCGCCGGCCGGACTAGCGCCGACCCAGGATATCTGCGCCGCTTTTTCCTCGTCCCATACTTGGTTTGGGGGTTGGACCCAACCGAAGTGTATCGGCTGCAGACCGCGGCGCACGTTGGGTAGTCAGCGCACTAGGTCGCTGTCGTTTCTCCCGTCGTGGGGTACAGGCAACGCCTTGAGTGCGGCTCACGACGTGGACCTGCTGCGATGGCTGAGGCTGTGGCTACCGGGGCCCTTGCCGTGGCGCTGACGGGTCTCCCGACCATGTTGCGGGCGCTGATTGCTGGCCAGAAGGTCCAGAAGGTCAAGTCCGGGGGCTCCATACTCATAGACATTTCGGAGATTCGTCTTGGGCGCAGGTTGGGAACGCCGATGGGCTCAGAGGCCCGATCATCGGGCTGCTCGAGGGGAGCACCGCGCGGGGGTGGTGATTGAGCTGGTCACGGCGACTCTGCGTTAGATCCGTTGCCGCTTGCGTGCACCTGATATACCATCTGTTTCCACCTGAAACCCGTTCGCGGCTCGGTATTTAAACAGCCTCGGGCCGCCTGGAGGACCTCTTTTGTTCCGTCGCCTTATCGCGGTGATCGCAGCAGCCCTCGTCTACTCCCCGTCCATCAACGCGCAAAGCGTTCCAGCTCCCGTCGATCACTTCGGTCATGAGATTGGTGCTGATCGGAAGCTCGCGGACTGGACTGATTTAACAGGCTACTTCGAGCGACTCGCTGAAACGAGTCCGAGAGTGGTCGTGGACACCTTGGGTCCTACAACTGAGGGACTTCCCTTTGTCATGCTCACGATCACGAGCCCCGAAAACCACGCCCGAATCGATGAGTTGCACGCGATCCAGATGAAGCTGGCCGATCCGCGGACGATTTCTGGTGACGCGGAGATGGAACAGTTGCTCAGTGAAGGGAAGTCGATCGTCCTGATTACTCAGGGCATTCATGCCACGGAGGTCGGCGCCAGCCAGATGTCGGCGAACCTCGCTTATGAATTGGCGTCTTCCGATAGCGAGAAGATTCAGCAGATTCTGGACAATGTGATCCTGCTTCAAGTCCCGTCGCTCAACCCGGACGGCCTCCAGTGGGTCGCAGACTGGTACATGAGCAACGTCGGGACCGAGTACGAGGGTGCTCCTCTCCCGTGGCTCTACCATTCATATGTCGGACACGACAACAACCGTGACTGGTATGCGTTCACGCAGGATGAAACCGTGCTCACCGTTGAGAGGGCGCACAACGCGTGGCATCCGCAGATCGTCCACGATGTCCATCAGATGGGCACCAACGGGGCTCGCATCTTTTTCCCTCCCTATATCGAGCCGTGGGAGCCGAACATCGACCCGGCACTGACCAGCGCGGTGAGTCAGCTTGGCACCTACATGGCCGCGGAGCTCACCGGTCAGGGGAAGAAGGGCGTGGTGGTGAATGCGATGTACGACGCGTTCTCGCCGGCCCGTGCGTACATGCACTATCACGGTGCGGCGCGAATCCTTTCCGAGACGGCGTCCGCTCAGATGGCTACCCCCGTCAACATCGCCTCTGAGCGTCTTGGCCCGGGCCGCAACTTTGACGCCAGCAAGCGGTCGTGGAATTTCCCCGATCCTTGGAAAGGTGGAGCTTGGGGGCTCCCGGACATCGTCGAATATCAGAAAGCCGGAGCCCTAGCCCTGCTCACCAACGCGGCCCGGAACCGCCGTTACTGGCTAGAGAATTTCGTCGGTGTGAATCAGCGCGCAGTCGACGGATGGGATGCATGGCCCGACGCGTGGGTGATACCGGCGGACCAGAAGAATCCGCAGGGGATCACGTATGCACTGCGAGCACTGACGATGGCAGATGTAGAGGTGCACCAGGCTGAGTCGAGCTTCAATGTCGGTGGCGTCGACTTTCCGGCCGGGAGCTGGGTGATTCCGATGACTCAGCCTTATGCTGGCTTTGCGAATACGATGCTCGAGGTCCAACATTACCCGGACCTCAGGGAGTATCCTGGGGGTCCTCCGGCCCGCCCGTACGACGTCACGGCGCACACGCTCGGCTACCTGCTGGACTTTGACGCGGTTGCCCTCGACGGAGGTCTGGGTGTTGCCCTATCTGATCCCATCGACGTACCCGGCTTTGAATTTGAGCTTCCCGAACATCTGACGGGTGATGACGTTCCCCGCGTTGCGATGTACAAATCTTGGCAGGAGCCAATGCCCGCGGGATGGCAGAGGTGGGTGTTTGATCAGCACGACATGGCCTACGACACGCTGCACGACGCGGACGTTCGCTCCGGTGCGCTCGCTGACTATGATGTGCTGATCTTTCAGGCCCAGTCTGCTTCATCCATTCTTACGGGATTCGACCAAGGACAAGTGCCGTCGGATTACGTTGGTGGGCTCGGTGAAGCAGGCGCCGCCGAGGTCACCGACTTCGTAGAGGGTGGGGGACGGGTCATTGCTATCGAAGCTGCGACCGACTTTGCGCGTGATCTCTTTGGGCTCGAAATAGCCAGCGCGACCGCCGGCCTCCCGAACACCGATTTCTACATCCCTGGGTCAATTCTTCGTCTCGAGCTTGAGGGTGAGTCGGAGCTCACGACCGGGATGCGTAGTGAGACCGCCGCCTGGTACTGGCGATCGAGCATGGCGTTTGATGTTGAGGATCCGCGCGTGCGTGTTGCTGCACGGTATGCATCAGGGGATCCCCTACTTTCCGGCTGGGTCCTCGGGGGCGACCACATTGCCGGGAAACCCGCGATCCTCGAGGCGAACATTGGCTCGGGCTCACTGGTCTTGTTTGGGTTCCAGCCGAACTACAGAGCGCAGACGATGGCCACTTGGCCTCTTCTCTTCAACGCGATTCAGAAGCGCCGGATTCCGGTAGGCTGACAGGATGAATTCGATGCCGGATGAGAACGCAGTCAGCCGCTGCCCCCACTGTGGCGAGTCTGTCTCGGGTAATTTTTGCCACCACTGCGGCGGAACGCTGGGCGGCCAGTTCTGTAACCAGTGCGGCTCGCAGATTGCTGCGAGTGGTAAGTTCTGTAACGAATGCGGAGTGAAGGCGGATGGCGTTCCTGTGGCATCAGCCGGTGGAGTGTCCCCTGGAACGACCAGTGCGCCTGCTGCGAAGCGGACGGACGCACTGGGGGCGGTAGCGGAGCCCCCCGGTGGGCAGAGCCTTCCGTGGTGGATCGCAGGAGTGGCAATGTTTGCGGTCATCTTCATGTTCGGCCTCCAGATGGTACGCCCGGGTCCCGCGGCCGGACCAACGATCGGGTCATCCGGGGCGGCGACCGTGGGTGGGGCGCCCGGGACCGGAGCCCCGCCGGACATTTCGAACATGACGCCTGTCGAGGCGGCAGATCGACTCTTCAATCGTGTCATGGCGTCCATCTCTGCCGGCGACTCGGCGGCTGCTCAGCAGTTCATGCCTATGGCGATCGCCGCGTACCAGCGTGCGCGCCCTCTCACACTGGACGGTCTCTTTCATCTGTCGATGTTGAATCGCACAGCGATGAACCTTGAGGCTGCGCTCGACGTAGCGCTCGAGGTGGTTGGGCGAGATCCGAATCACCTACTTGGCCTGGCTGCCGCTGCTGAGGCAGCCATCGAACTAGGTCTTTTGGATGAGGCGGAGACGCACTATCGACAGATTCTCGTCATCTTCGATGAGGAGAGTCAGAGGCCGTTAGAGGAGTACGACATGCACTCGCAGATCGTTGTCGTCCTGATGCAAGACGCGGAGCAGTTCCTGGCCTCGAGATAGCCGGGTTGATGCGCGTCTACCTGACTGGCGGTACGGGACTCGTTGGGTCGCATCTGGCCCTTCACCTGCGGGCTCGTGCTCACGAGGTTGTTGCCCTGTGTCGCAAGGGGGCGGATAACCTGCTGCTCTCAGAGCACGGGTGCGATATCGTTAATGGTGACGTGCGGGACGGATCGGCCAGCCTCGCGGGCGGCATGGCCGGCTGCACACACCTCGTGCACGCAGCAGCGCTCGTGTACGCGAACGGGCACTGGCCGACGGTTTGTGCTGTCAACGTTGAGGGTACGGAGAATGTTCTGCGTGCGAGTGCTCGGGCGGGCATCCCCTGCGCGGTGCATCTCTCGTCCGTTGCCGTCTATGGCACCGTCGACGGAGAGGTGAATGAAGTGGCTTCGATCGAGACCGCGATCCCGAAAGATGATCTTTACGCTCGCTCAAAGCGGGAGGCTGAGGTCGCGGCTCGACGGGTCGCGGCGGAGGAAGGTCTCGCTCTCGCCATTCTACGGCCGTCCGCTGTCTACGGGGAGCGAGATCGACTTATGATTCCCGCCTTAGCTGATATTGTTTGCCGACCTCTCGTGCCGATGTTTGGCTCGGGGAAAAACACACTTCCAATCGTGTATGCCGGAAATGTGGCGGAGGCCATTCGGCTCGTACTCGAGGACGGTGAGGGTGGGGTGACCTACGATGTCGGCCGCGATGAAGCGCTTACGCAACGGCAGCTATTCCAGTGGCTCGCCGCTGGCTTGGGAAGGCAGCCCAGGTTCGTACGTATTCCTGCGGGCGTCGTGCGAGGGGCCGTCGGTCTGCTTTCCACCCTGGGAGTCGGAACACCTGGAGCCAAGCACCTTCCCTTGGAAAGGGTGGCGCGGCTCGCGTTGGGAGAGAACCCTTATCCCTCTCTTGAGATTCGAAGGAAGCTCGCATGGAGCCCGCCCGAGACGCACCAGCAAGCATTGATGCGATCGGGAAAATGGTTTGTCGCAAACTCACGGCATAGATCGGAGCAGAGGGCCCATGGGTGACTCGTTCGACCCTGGAGCAGATCCCAGCAAACCCTTCCCGCATGAGCGCGAGACAGAGGACGAGCGGATGCTTGGGCGTGAGAGCCTCGGGCAAGATTCGTGGCGCGTATTCCGGATCATGGGTGAATTCGTTGAGGGATTTGACGAACTTCACTCTATTGGAACTGCCGTTTCAGTTTTTGGGTCGGCTCGCACGAAACCTGAAGATCCGATGTACCAGGCTTGCGTTGAGACGTCTCGATTGCTTGGTGAGGCAGGCTTTGCTGTGATCACCGGCGGTGGGCCAGGCATCATGGAGGCTGCGAACAAAGGCGCGCGGCTGGCCGGAGCAAAGTCCGTGGGGTGCAACATCGAGCTGCCCTTCGAGCAGGGTGGGAATGAATATCTCGATGTGTCCATCGACTTCCGGTACTTCTTCGTCCGAAAGATGATGTTCATGAAGTATGCGTGCGGATTTGTCATCTTCCCTGGCGGGTTCGGAACCATGGATGAACTCTTTGAGGCACTGACGCTCATCCAGACCCACAAGGTCCGGGACTTCCCAGTGGTGCTCTTCGGTAATGAATATTGGACTGGTCTGCTGGACTGGATTCGGAACACAATGGCCGCCGAAGGAAAGCTCGCTGCTGACGATATTGACCTCATGTGTGTGACCGATGACCCGGAGGTCGCTCGCGATCACATTCTAAGCGGTCTGCACGAGCTTCCCCTTTAAGGATCACCTTGGCCTTGTGAGCCCTGCCAAGTGGGGCTTTTTTCTTAGCTCTGCCGGAAACTCGGCAGACTGATCTCGCTCGAATCGGTGAGAAGCCCGTGAGCATAAAGTCTGACGCCCCCAAGGGATACGCGCCTACCGGAAAGAACACCGGGGTCGTGAAGCCGAAGGGTACCTCGAAGATACGAGCCCACGACGGGCTCGAGACGATCGACATTCGATCGCGCAAACCGTCCTGGCTGAAGGTTCGCTCACCGGGTGGCCCCAACTACCTCCGCCTCAAGAAGATGATGCGGTCCGAGGGTCTTCACACTGTATGTGAGGAAGCCAGCTGTCCGAATATCGGGGAGTGCTGGGAAGACGGAACTGCCACGTTTATGATTCTCGGCGACGTCTGCACGCGCGCCTGCAAGTACTGCGGTGTCGCGCACGGTATGCCGACGACGCTCGACGAAGATGAGCCACGCCGAGTTGCCGAGACTGTCCAGAAGATGGAACTGGAGCACGTCGTCATTACAAGCGTGAATCGCGACGAGCTGCCCGACGGGGGCGCGCGGATCTACGCTGAGACGATCCGCCGCATACATGAGGCCATGCCGGGCTGCTCCGTCGAGGTCCTGATTCCCGATTTCAAGGGAGACGAGGCCGCGCTGAAAACCGTGATTGATTCGGGCCCCGCGATTCTCGGACACAACCTGGAAACTGTCCTGCGGCTACACCCCGATGTCCGACCAGGGGGGCGGTACTGGCGGTCGATCTCCTATCTCGGTGCAGTGAAGGGCATCGCGCCAGATATGCTCACCAAGACGGGCATCATCCTAGGCATGGGCGAGGAAGATGCTGAGATCCGACAGGCGATGATTGACCTGCGCGAGGCTGCCGTCGATATCCTCACGCTCGGGCAGTACCTGCGACCTTCTCCGATGCACATTCCCGTCGCTCGCTGGGTGACGCCAGACGAGTTCATCGAATGGAAGCGTGTTGGTGAAGAGGAGTACGGATTCAAGCATGTTGAGTCGGGTGCCCTCGTGCGCTCGAGCTACCATGCGAAGGAACAAGCCCGCGAACTGGAAGCTGGTGGGCCTGGATCCATAAAAAATGTTATGGAGGCGGACATTCCCGCCCCCGCCGAGGTCCGTCTGGATCTCGTTCAGCTAGAACTCGGCCGGCCTGGCCGAGCGATGAAGGGAGTTTGAGGTGGCAGATACGAAAACGAAGGCTCGGAAGAAGAAGAGCGATCCCTTCGCGGAGCACGGAGTAAGTGAAGAGCTCGGCCTCGAGCTTTTGCGTGATATGCTGCTGTACCGGCGTTTCGAGGAGAAGACCGAGGAGGGTTATGCAATCGGAAAGATCGGCGGCTTTTGCCACGTCCATATTGGTCAGGAAGCTGCCGCTGCCGGAAGCATCAAGCCGCTGCGCGACGACGACTATGTGATGAGCGCCTACCGAGAGCACACCCAG
>Ga0308018_10000218_pt1 | contig 30846 bp, 29 predicted proteins | sample Neamet282_FD_203130 | JGI IMG/M metagenome (GOLD analysis project Ga0308018, IMG submission 203130) | Marine microbial communities from water near the shore, Antarctic Ocean - #282 | ecosystem: Environmental > Aquatic > Marine > Unclassified | place: Southern Ocean | collected 2014-10-01
TTTTACTAATTCAGGAAATTCATATGCAATTCGCATAGCAATAGTTGCCCCAAATGAATGGCCCACCAAATGACAAGGACACCCAATATGTTTTAGCAAACCCACTATGCTGGAAACACCCTGATCTTGGAATAGCACATCCTCATTCCAATCTTGGCTTTTTCCTTGACCGGGTAAGTCTGGTGCAAACATTTTAAATTTCCCTGAAAGCTGTTCAATAACTCCATTCCAAGCACCGCCATGGGCCAATGAACAATGCAACAATACCATTTCTGGGCCATCAAGGCCTGCCTCTTGCCAAGCTGTTTTATACCCACCAAAGGATGCTGTTTGGTTCAATTTTTTTCCTTTTCACAATATTAGATCAGAAATTTATAGTAATGTTGCTAATTTGGGATACAATTTAAAAAAAAAGTATAATATTTTATCTTGTTACTTTGCAAGAAGGTTTGGCAATGATAAGTAGTATTAAACCGTATAATAACTGAGGATAAGAATGGCATTTTCATATGAACCTAAGTTAATATCTGGAAATTCAAATCGACCACTTTCTAATGCGATAAGTCGTCGCCTTTCAATGCATAGAGGAAAACCAACAGAACTAGTTAATGCTCGAATTGAACGCTTTAATGATCAAGAGATTTTTGTGGAAGTGTACGAAAATGTTCGTGGTGAAGATATGTTCATAATTCAATCAACATCAAATCCAACGAACGATAATTTGATGGAGTTACTGATTATGTCCGATGCATTACGGCGTTCTTCCGCTGCTAGAATTACTGCTGTAATTCCTTATTTTGGGTATGCAAGACAAGATAGACGCACTAAAGCTCGCACCCCAATTTCAGCAAAACTTGTTGCTAATTTGATAGCTCAAGCGGGCATAGAAAGAGTTTTAACGATGGATTTACACGCGGCTCAAATCCAAGGGTTTTTTGACCTACCGGTGGATAACCTTTATGCTTCACCTATTTTTGCGTTAGACATACAAAATCAATTTAGTGAATTAAATGACCTTATGATTATATCACCTGATGTTGGTGGGGTCGCAAGGGCGCGAGAATTGGCGCAGAGATTAAAGTGTCCTTTAGCTATAGTTGATAAGAGAAGGGGGAACGTTGGTGAAGTAACCGAAATGACAGTAATTGGAACCGTTAAAGGGAAAAAATGTATTATAGTAGATGATATTTGTGATACCGCGGGTACATTATGTAAAGCAGCTGAAGTGTTACTTGAGGCAGGAGCAACAGAAGTACACTCATACATATCACATGGTGTGATGTCTGGGCCTGCAATAGAACGTGTAACAAATTCTGTAATGAAAAGCTTGGTAGTAACCGATTCAATTCAACCAACAGAAGCAGTATTAAATGCCCCAAATATAAGAATTGTTCCTATAGCACCTTTATTTGCACAAGCTATTCTAAATATAGCACAAGGAACTTCAGTATCTTCCTTATTTGACAGCGCTTCTCTTAATACAATTTATGAGGGACCATTAACTAAATTACTGGTTTAAAATTTAATCAAAGATTAAGAATCTCAATAAGTAATTTCGTATCAGCAAGCTTTTTGTCAGCAGAATCTTTAGCATCAGCATCAACATTTTCCACTAAATTCTCTGCATCTTTAATGAGACCATCAATTATATCTCGTGACACATTATCTTTATCGTAAGCTTGTTCAGCTAAAATTGAGGTTGCATCAGCATTTATCTCAACAAATCCACCGGTTACAAGATACTCAAAGGCACCTTTATCAGAATTTACTTTAACAATACCTGGTCTTAAAGTCGTAATGACAGGCGCATGCTCTGGCATTGCCGTAAAATCACCTTCAGAACCAGGGATTTGTACAGACAAAACCTCCATAGAAGCTAAAGCAGCTTCCGGAGACACAAGATCAAATTGCATTAAGGTTGCCATTCTGAGTTCCTCTTACGCAGCTTCAGACGCCAAACGTTCTGCTTTTTCAATAACTTCATCAATTCCACCCACCATATAAAAAGCAGCTTCTGGAAGATGATCAAACTCTCCAGCAATAACTCTTTTGAAGCTATCGATAGTATCTTCTAAAGAAACCTGTTTCCCGTCAGAACCAGTAAATACTTTTGCAACATCGAATGGTTGTGACAAAAATCTTTGGATTTTTCTAGCCCTTGAAACTGTTAATTTATCTTCCTCAGAAAGCTCATCCATACCTAGAATAGCTATAATATCCTGCAGAGATTTATATGTTTGCAAAATCACCTGAACTTCCCGCGCAACATTATAATGCTCTTCACCAATAATAGTCGGATCAAGCAGGCGAGATGTTGAATCCAACGGATCAACAGCTGGATAAATCCCTAATTCGGATATAGCTCTGGACAAAACTGTTGTGGCATCCAAATGCGCAAATGATGTAGCTGGTGCTGGGTCAGTTAAATCATCAGCAGGGACATAAACGGCCTGAACAGAAGTTATTGAGCCTGCTTTTGTCGAAGTAATGCGTTCTTGCATTGCTCCCATATCAGTTGCTAGCGTTGGTTGATAACCAACCGCTGATGGTATCCGTCCCAATAAGGCTGATACTTCAGATCCAGCTTGTGTGAATCGAAAAATATTGTCTACAAAAAACAAGACGTCAGAACCAGTGTCATCCCGGAACTGTTCAGCCAACGTCAGACCTGACAAAGCAACCCTCATTCTTGCACCAGGAGGTTCGTTCATTTGACCATAAACAAGGGCAATTTTTGAATCTTCTAACTTATCTGGTACAATAACTCCTGATTCAATCATCTCATGATAAAGATCATTACCTTCTCTAGTACGCTCACCTACCCCTGCAAACACAGACACACCTGAGTGCACCTTCGCAATATTATTTATCAGCTCCATAATTAGAACAGTTTTACCAACCCCTGCGCCACCAAAAAGGCCAATCTTACCACCCTTTGTGTAAGGTGCTAACAAATCAACCACTTTAATGCCTGTAACTAACATCTCAGATTCTGTTGCTTGATCTGCAAAATCGGGTGCTGGTTGATGTATAGAACGTGTTTCTTTTGCATTAACTGGGCCTTTTTCATCAACAGGCTCTCCAACAACATTTATAATCCGTCCTAATGTAGCTTCCCCGACAGGAACCATTATTGGGCTTCCAGTATCTTTTACAATTTGCCCCCTAACCAAACCTTCAGAAGCATCCATCGCAACTGTTCTTACAGTACTTTCACCAAGGTGTTGAGCCACTTCTAAGATCAAACGATTTCCATTATTTTCTGTCTCCAAAGCATTCAAAATCTGTGGTAAATCACCATCAAATTGAACGTCTACAACAGCACCAATTACCTGCGTTATCTTACCTATAGATACTTTTTCTTTTGCCATTATTCTTCTCCGGTTTATCAGAGCGCTTCTGCGCCTGAAATAATCTCAATAAGTTCATTAGTAATCACAGCCTGACGTGATCGGTTATATTCAATTGTTAATTTATCTATCATATCACCAGCATTTCGCGTTGCGCTGTCCATCGCAGACATTCGGGCACCTTGTTCTGAAGCACCATTTTCAAGCAAAGCAGTAAATATCTGTGTTGACATCGCTCTAGGTAAAAGCTCCGCTAGGATCTCTGTCTCATCTGGTTCATATTCATAGAATGCATCATCAATATTTTCGGTCTCTTTGAGTACAGCTGGTATTAATTGTAAAGCAGTCGGAACTTGGCTCATAACAGATTTAAATTCATTATAAAAAATAGTGCATATGTCAAATTCTTCCACGCTAAATCTAGCCAAAACATCATCAGCAATAGATTTTGCGTTCCCATAACTAATGCGTTTTACTTCTGATAGATCAACATGATTTATAATTAAATCTGCAAAATCACGTTTGATCTGCTCACGACCTTTTTTTCCTACAGTTATTATTTTTACTGTTTTTCCAGAATTTTGCAAATCAGCTATGTGGCTTTTAGCCAGACGTACTATCGATGAGTTAAAACCACCGCATAACCCACGCTCAGAGGTCGCCAGGATCAACAAATGAACATCAGAGTGTCCTGAACCGGCAAGAAGCCTTGGGGCTGATTCAGAATCTCCCACTCCAGAAACCAAGTTACTCATGACAGCACTCATCCTATCAGCATATGGTCTTGCGCTTTCTGCAGCATCTTGAGCGCGACGTAATTTAGCCGCAGCAACCATCTGCATCGCTTTCGTGATTTTCCGCGTCGACGTGACACTGGCAATCCGGTTTTTCAGGTCTTTTAGACTAGGCATTTGTCAAATTTGATCCCGTACTTAACAACTTCAAACGAAGTCTTTTGAAAATGTATCAAGGGCACTCTTTATTGAGTCTTCTAAATCACCCTTAACCTTGCGATCATTATTAGTTATATCATTTAATAATTCTGAGTTATTAGAGCGCAAGTGCGCTACTAAGCCCGTTTCATATCGCCCAACATCTGCGACGGCTATTTTGTCTAGATACCCTTTGGTTCCAGCATAAATTGTACAAACAATTTCCGCATTTGATAGCGGTGAATATTGTGTTTGCTTCATCAATTCCGTCAGTCGTGCACCTCGATTTAATAATTGCTGAGTTGCCGCGTCTAGATCAGACCCAAATTGAGCAAAAGCTGCCATTTCTCGATACTGAGCCAATTCTAGCTTCACTGGTCCAGCAACAGACTTCATCGCATCAGTTTGAGCTGAAGATCCAACACGTGAAACTGATAAGCCGGTATTAACTGCTGGCCGTATTCCTGCATTAAACAACTCTGTTTCTAGAAATATTTGCCCATCTGTAATTGAAATAACATTAGTGGGAATAAATGCAGAAACATCGCCACCCTGAGTTTCAATAATTGGTAAAGCTGTAAGTGAGCCAGACCCATTATCTTCATTTAACTTTGATGATCTTTCTAATAATCTGGAATGCAAGTAAAAAACATCACCAGGGTAGGCTTCACGCCCAGGAGGGCGACGCAATAAAAGAGACATTTGTCGATAGGCAACCGCTTGCTTTGACAAGTCATCATATACAATTAGGGCATGTCTACCATTATCACGAAAATGTTCCGCCATAGATGTTGCAGAATAGGGCGCTAGGAATTGCATTGGAGCAGGATCAGAGGCTGTAGCCGCAACTATTATAGTGTATGCCATCGCTCCAGTTTCTTCCAATTTTTTTACAAGCTGTGCAACAGTTGATCTTTTTTGACCAATGGCCACATAAATACAGTATAGCTTTTTACCCTCATCGTCACCGGCAGCATCGTTATAAGATTTTTGATTTAAAATTGCGTCTAAAGCTATAGCAGTTTTACCCGTTTGACGATCTCCAATAATTAATTCCCGCTGACCTCGACCAATTGGAATCATAGCATCGACAGATTTAAGACCCGTGGCCATTGGTTCATGAACTGATTTACGTGGAATTATGCCTGGGGCCTTCACGTCAGCTACAGATCTTTCTTTTGTCTTTATTGGACCTTTGCCATCAATCGGGTTACCTAATCCATCTACAACTCTACCTAAAAGCTCATCGCCAATAGGTACGTCTACGATCGCATTAGTTCGTTTTACCGTGTCGCCTTCTTTAATATCTCTATCTGATCCGAAAATAACAATACCCACATTGTCTATCTCCAAATTAAGAGCCATACCTCTGATACCACCAGGAAATTCAACCATCTCACCGGCCTGGATATTATCCAAACCATGAACTCGTGCAATTCCATCTCCCACACTGAGGACACGACCTACTTCTGTAACCTCTACTTCTTGACCAAAGTTTTTAATTTGGCCTTTTAAAATCTCTGAAATCTCTGCAGCTTGAATGCTCATTACCGGACCTCTTTCATAATATTTTGTAGGTTTTCTAATTTAGAACGAATTGAGCTATCAATCATTTTTGAACCTACCTTTACAATAAGACCACCAATCAAAGTTTGATCAATAGTCGATTTTATCTTTATTTCTTTTCCAATGGCATTTTTTAATGTCTTAACCAGTTTCTTACTTTGAACTTCTGATAGTTCATCGGCAGATGTTACGCTAACCGTGACTTCTCCCTTATCTTCAGCAATATAGGAGTTCACTTCATCAATTAAACTAGGTAAAATATAAAGCCTTCTTTTTGAAGACATTAATCCCAAAGTATTTTGCATCAAATCTGTAAGATTCATTTTTTTTGAAATGGCTATTATTGCTAATTCTTGTTGAGATCTACTGTAGATAGGCGAAGAAATTAAATTTCTAAGATCTTCACTAATTTTCAAGGCTTCTGAAAGAGAAGATAGATCTCGCTCCAGTAAGTCTAATTGTTTGTCTTCTTTAGCTAAACCAAAAATAGCCTTTGCATATCTAGTAGCAACTCCTGATGACATAGATGCTGATTTAGACACAGACAATCTTCCATTCTTCTTGACCCTGCCCACACTGAACTAAAAGCGCGAGAGGAGAGTTATCTTACCTTTCCTAAACGGAAAGAGGTGTAAACAAGCGATGTATTAACAAAGGCTGTAGGCGGTGGCAACCACCCATAGCAACTAAAGCAAGAATTTATTTTGAGCCTTTTCAATAAGTTAAATAATTCACAACTAAACAACTTAAATAATAAAATGAATCACTAGTAATTTAATGTGTTAAACTCGGTTATTAGGTTTTCCGCGGAGTGGCTGCTGGTTTTCCACCAGGCTTTGTTAAACCTTCCAAAATCACCAAAGGTTTGCGTACAATTGCACCTAACCCTGGCCTAGTTGGAGCAGGAATTTGCTTGTAAACTTCTAACATCAAAACGCCTCCTGCAAAATGACGCGAAAGTTTTGACGCAGTTGCTTCCCAACTAGGGGACAGTTTTTGCCAAAACTTTTTGTCGCTTGGAGGAAAAAATAAAGCAGCCTTATGAGTTTTTGGCAAGAGTCCACATGCACTCGCCTGTCGCTCCAATTGACCTAACGAATATGGGCTTCCCAAGGCGAATGGGGTACTATCACGCCTAGCCCAAAGGCCAAGTCTGTTAGGCACGATAAATAGCGCGCGCCCTCCTGGGCCTAAAACCCGATACACTTCCAAGAGAAGATCCCTAGGATTTTCACAGGTTTCTAAACCATGTAAAATCACTAATCTGTCAATAAAACCAGTAGAAAGTGGCCATTGTGTTTCTTCACAAAGAAGACTTATATTTCTGTTAGCAGCAGGCCATGCCATAATGCCTTGTTCGTTAGGCATAAGAACCAAACCTCTTTTAGCATCTTTTAAAAGTGACGACATGACAGGCAAAGGAAAACCATACCCCACAACTGTCAGACCTTTCGTGTTTGGCCAAAAATGCAAAATCTTCTCTGATAAGATTTTTTGCGCTAAAACACCTAATCTGGTATTATAATAGAAATTATAAAGCTCTTGGACATCTTGATACATAAGTTTTCTCTCAAACTAACTATTTAAACTTAATAAAAATTCAAGTAAAAAACTAGTTAAATGAGCAAAACCTTAAAAAAAAATTAGGTTTTACAAAAAAAAACACTTTTAGGGGTTGAAGCTAAGACAATAAACCCGATGTTATTTAAAAAAGCAAATAAAATAACCTACGTAAGGAAATTATAAAGTGCCTTCATTTTCTACAACTTTAGAGACAGCAATACACACCTCTCTTGCTTTAGCAGCAGCTCGCAAGCACGAGCTTGCCACCTTAGAGCACTTATTGCTTGCATTATTAGATGAGCCAGAAGCCGCAAACGTCATGAAGGCCTGTAGCGTTGATTTAAAGATTTTACGCAAAAACTTATCACAATATTTAGATGAAGAACTTTCGTCTCTTGTATCAGAAACAAAAGAGTTTGATTCAACCCCAACTACTGCATTTCAAAGAGTAATCCAAAGAGCTGCGATTCATGTTCAGAGCAGTGGACGATCTGAAGTAACAGGGGCGAACGTATTAGTGGCGATTTTTGCTGAACGAGAAAGTAATGCAGCTTATTTCTTACAGGAACAAGAAATGACCCGCTATGATGCTGTAAATTATATTGCACATGGTGTCGCGAAGGATCCATCTTTCAGTGAACAAAGACCCATAACCGGGTCAGATGACATTGATGGGCAAGTTGAAAATCAAGAGAGTAAAGAAGAAATTCCCGAAAGTGCTTTGAGCAAATATTGCATTGATTTAAACGCAAAGGCCCTAGAGGGTGAAATAGATCCATTAATTGGAAGAACTCTAGAAGTAGAAAGATGCATACAGATTTTATGCCGCCGACGTAAAAACAATCCACTTCTAGTGGGGGATCCAGGAGTTGGCAAAACAGCCATCGCAGAGGGGCTGGCCTTCAAAATTGTTAATAAAAAAACTCCAACAATATTATCTAACACTACAATATATTCATTGGATATGGGCGCGTTGTTGGCAGGCACAAGATATCGTGGTGACTTTGAAGAACGATTAAAAGCCGTTATGACAGAACTTGAAGATCATCCAGATGCCGTTCTATTCATTGACGAGATTCACACGGTAATAGGCGCTGGTGCAACTAGTGGTGGCGCAATGGATGCATCAAACCTATTAAAACCTTCATTGCAAGGTGGTAAACTTCGTTGCATGGGCTCTACAACTTATAAAGAATTCAGACAACACTTTGAAAAGGACCGAGCATTAGCGCGTAGATTTCAGAAAATTGATGTGATTGAACCTTCAATAGATGATTCAATTAAAATATTAAAAGGTTTAAAGCCCTACTTTGAAGAGCACCATAATGTTAAGTATTCTATTGATGCTATAAAATCAGCTGTGGAATTAGCTTCAAGATATATTAATGATCGAAAGCTTCCAGATAAGGCTATAGATGTTATAGATGAAGCAGGTGCAGCGCAGCATTTATTGCCTGAGAATAAAAGGCGTCGCAATATAGGACAAAAAGAAATTGAAGCCGTGGTTGCCAAGATTGCTCGTATTCCACCTAAAAACGTGTCAAAAGATGATGCCGAAGTTTTACGTGATTTAGAAAGTAAATTGAAAACTGTAGTCTTTGGTCAAGATAAAGCAATTTCAGCCTTAGCGTCTGCCATTAAACTAAGCCGTGCAGGTCTGCGTGAACCTGAAAAACCAATTGGGAATTATTTATTTGCTGGCCCTACTGGCGTAGGGAAAACTGAAGTTGCTCGCCAACTAGCAGATACTCTTGGTATTGAACTTTTAAGGTTTGATATGTCTGAGTATATGGAAAAACACGCTGTATCCCGTCTTATTGGAGCACCACCAGGATATGTAGGGTTTGATCAAGGTGGTATGTTGACTGATGGAATAGATCAAAATCCACATTGCGTTCTTTTGTTAGATGAGATTGAAAAGGCTCACCCAGATGTTTTCAATATACTTTTACAAGTAATGGATTATGGCAAGTTAACCGATCACAATGGTCGTTCTGTAGATTTTCGAAATGTAATAATTATAATGACATCCAACGCAGGTGCAGCCGAACAAGCAAAAGCTGCTATTGGCTTTGGTAAATCATTGAGAGAAGATGAAGATACTATGGCGATCGAGAGAATATTTTCACCCGAGTTTAGAAATAGATTAGATTCTATTATAAGTTTCTCAACTCTACCAAAGGAAATAATAATACAAGTGGTTGATAAATTTGTTGTTCAGTTAGAGGCGCAGCTAATGGATCGTAATGTAGCGATTGAATTGAGCAAGACAGCCGCTGAGTGGTTAGGTAATAAGGGTTACGATACTCGTATGGGCGCTAGACCATTAGCGCGTGTAATCCAAGAGCACATCAAAAAACCTTTAGCAGAAGAGCTTTTATTTGGAAAACTGTCAAAAGGTGGATTAGTAAAAATTGGGATTAAGAATGGCAAAATCGACCTAAGAATAATAGAACCTGAGCATACCTTAATTAGTCGAAAAAAAGTACCACTTTTATCAGCAAAATAATTATTACCTTTCTGTGAGTTTTATCTCAATTCGTCTATTTTGCTCTCGGGCTTTATCTGAGTTTTCTTTGTTGACTGGTTGGTATTCACCAAATCCCGTAGCTGCCAATCGGTAAGCGGGAACTTTCAAGAACTCCTGCATATAAAGTACTACCGACAATGCTCTCGCCTGTGATAATTCCCAATTATTTTGGTATTTACCTCCTCTAATTGGCTTATCATCTGTGTGCCCATCAACACGTAATACCCAATTAATATTAGCAGGTATTCTGTCTGAAATCGATAAAATCAACTTTGCTATTTTAGTAATTTGGTTTTTACCACCATTTGATAATACTGCCTCACCAGAACCAAATAATATTTCTGACGAAAATATAAAGCGATCTCCAGAGACTGTCACACCGTCTTCCAATTCAAGTAATTTCCTGATTTCACCAAAAAATTCAGACTTGAAATTTTCTAATTTAGTATTTTTTTCTTGCAATAACTTCGCCTGCTCATCCAACAATTTAGCATTATCGATTTCTAGTTTAGCTTTTGCTCTTTCTGAGTCTGCTTTAGCTTTTTCCACCTCTGCCTTTGCCTTTTCAATCTTAGCTTTTTCTTTTTCTTTCTGAGCAAGTTTTGCAAGTGCAATATTTAATTTAGATCCAAATGTTATAAGCTGCACGTTAGTATCACTTTCTTGTTCAGCCGCAGCGTCTAGCAAATCTTGCAAGGAGCCTAATTGTTTTTGAAGGGTGGCCACTTGCTGGATCAAAACTTCTGTTTCCAGCTGGGCTTCAGCTGATTTTTCTTTTTCCTTTGATAACAAATCTGCGGCAGAATTTAACAAAATAGACTGCTGTTGTGATATAGTTAATTTAGCTTTGTTACTGTCTTGCAGTCTTAGTTTTTCAGCCAATGCTAATGTCAAACGTTCTTCTAATGTCGCCTCAACTAAAGATGAGCTTTTTTTCAATTCACTAAACTCATTCTCACGCTTGAATAACTCTGAAGTTATTTTTTCTATTTCTCTTCTATATTCCTGAGAATTTAATAAAGCCTCAGTAAGGGTTTTATTCAAATCATTTTTAACGGTTCTTGCCGCAGCCAATAATGTTAACGTATTCTCAGCTCTTTTTCGCTGTTCTTCTAATGCTAGAGCCATCGATGCAAGTTCAGCTGTACTATTTCTTAACTTCTCCCGCAAACTTTCTACAATTGCCATTTGAGTTAAGCGTTTCTTCTCTTCTGTTGATAACTTTTCTGATTTTTCATTCAGCTTTGATTGCAGTACTTCTTTAGCTGCCAATTCAATCAATCGTTTCTTGTCCATTGCATCAAGATCTGAATTTAATTCACTAACTGATATCTCTAATTCAATCATTTCTGAATTTGTAGTGGCTATTGATGCCAAAGCGTCCTGAAGGCTTGAATCCATTTCAGAAATTTCTATCTGTTTTTGGCTCAACAATAATTCCAAGGCATCAGCCTCAGCGGCTGCCAAACGCGCCTTCTCAGTCTCAAGATCCGTTTCCTCTCTCGCTTGCGATAAAGCAATCTGTAGAGCATCCTTTTTGGAAATCTCTATAGCTTTATCTGAAATTACCATTTCCAAACGTGTTGATAATTCATTTTTTTCCGAAAGCAATGCCGCAACCTGTGCTTCAAAATTATCAATATTTTCTGATTGCTCTCTTGTTTTTTGAGTTAGTGTTGCAATTAAAACTGACTGCATTTCAGACTTTGACGTTGCCTCTCCAAGACTGACGTCCAAATCTTTTATTGTACCTTCCAGGCTAAAAGATTTTTGTTGTTCCAAGCCTAACGCTTCTGCCAAACTTGCCACTTGTTGGCTCAATGAGTTTAATTCCGAATCTTGGCTATTAATAGTATCTCGCAACATAAACTGCACTATCATAAAAATTGACATAAGGAAAAATAACATAAGCAACAAAGCCGTCATGGCATCAACAAAACCAGGCCATATGGCGGTAGGTATATTATTTTTACTGCGCCTTGAGAGACTCAAAACTTAATCCTTTCTTGAACGAATTGGGGTATCTTTCACAACTTGTGATTGGTCAGATATTTTAATTGCCTCCAAAATTCGGCCAAGATCCTCTCTTAAGTCACCGGTTGTCTCTCTATAGTTTAGAGGAAGTTCTTCTAAAGCTCTCAGCAAGTTAGCGTCTATATTTCGGAGGTTCATTCTTACCTCAGAATTATCACTTTCCATTAATAAGCGTTCTAACAACTTTTCCTGCCCACTAACTAATGTTGTTAATGCATCCAAGCTTTTTGCGTATTGAGAAGTTTGCTCACCATCATTATCATCAGAATTATCTGCAATTATCCGAAGTGTAGTAATTAAATCATCCATCTTTTGATCAGAATTTAACCGAGCTTCATCAACTTTGCTTAGAGATGTTTGCTCACCACTACTATCATCAGAATTATCTGCAATTATCCGAAGTGTAGTAATTAAATCATCCATCTTTTGATCAGAATTTAACCGAGCTTCATCAGCTTTGCTTAGAGATGTCTCTAACGTCTGTAGTGCTGAGGCCACCTTATTCAAAGCATCACTAATTTGATCACCCATCTGATCAAGAACCTCATCAAGAATCCCATTCGAAGATTGAGGCCCTCCATCACTGTCGACACTTGCCAAATTAACTCTTGTAATGGAGGAAAGCCAATCTTCTAATTGACGATAAAATCGATTTTGACCATGGCTAGCAAATAACTCAAGAACACCAACAACAAGAGATCCAGCCAGACCTAACAAAGATGAGGCAAATGCCGTTCCCATTCCCCCAAGTTGATTTTCAAGACCCGTCATCAAACGTCCAAAAACCTCAACACTGCCTTCGTTCTCAGATGGATTTAGGCTTCTGATCGTTTCCACAACGGCGGGCACAGTTGTAGCCAAACCGTAAAATGTCCCTAAGAGTCCTAGAAATATTAAAAGGTTATTTATGTATCGAGTAATCTCCCTGGCTTCATCAATTCTTGATGCAACCGATTCCATTATTGAATGTGAAGCAGCAGTTCCTATCTTCATTTTGGACTGTCTGATTCTCATTAAAGAAACGAGAGAGGTCAATAATCGAGGCGGGTTTCCTGCAAAACTACCATCCGCATTGGTGAACCTTTTTAACCAACTTATAGACGAAATTAGTGCAAAAACCTGCATAAAACATGCTAATACACCAATGCCAAATACACCTATAATAAAGCCGTTTAGATATATATTTGCTTCATAAATAGAGATCAACAAATCTTGTGCCAAATATCCACCAGCCCCTATTAGGGCAGAAATTGCTAACATAACTACAATTTGCCTAATTGGCTGCGTGAACTGACGAGTTGCCTCAACTTCTATCATGACCATCTGTTTTCCCTAAGTTTATAAATAATATTAGAACTTTAAAGCTTTATTTTTATAGATCAAACTTCAACATTCAAAATCCATATAACAGATAATTTTCAATAAATAAACAAACGCTATATTAAAAAGAACTAGATAATTATAAATTATAGTGGCCGAATTTTTGGTACAACACTTTTAAAAATAGGAACCGTACTTCCCATTATATAAACTCGTGTCGTCTTTTTCTTTTTCACTGTAATTTTTTTCAATTTATAAACTGTAGAATTTTGTACAGATAATATTTTATTTTCTATTCGAAAAACTGGGTGGAGTGATTTTATTAAAGGTAAATCTTCAACTTGTCCCTTTTTAAAAGATTCTGTCATACTAATTCGAGAGATTTCAAACATCCTTTTTGATGGGACAATTGAAGTTAAAACAGTTTGTCCAGCCGCAACGTTTGATGTACAAAAAGCTAAACAAAATATAAAAATATAAACTTGTTTGTTAATTAGATAATTTATCATTTTTTTTCTGTAACTTCTGCAGAATCTCTTCGCCCAAAATCGGGTGAATCTGTATCTTGCCCAGCATCAACTATGCCGCGTCGAATCTTCCTTGTTCGGGAAAAGTATTCATGTAAAAATTCCCCATCACCTTTTCTGATAGCCCGTTGTAGAGAAAATAGTTCCTCCGTAAATCTTCCTAAAATTTCTAATGTTGCTTCCTTATTATGTAAAAAAACATCTCGCCACATTGTTGGATCCGAAGCAGCAATTCGAGTAAAATCACGAAATCCAGCCGCCGAATAATTAACCACTTCTGAGTTAGTCACTCGTCTCAAATCATCTGCGACACCTACCATGGTGTAGGCAATTAAGTGAGGAGAATGTGATGTTACTGCTAAAACTAAATCATGGTGTTTGGCATCCATGGTATCAACACGAGCCCCCAGCCTTTGCCACATTTCAGTTAATTTAGACAAGGCAACTTCATCAGTATTAGGAAGTGGCGTTAGCAAGCACCAACGATCTTTAAACAATTCTGCAAAACCTGATTCTGGACCAGACCTTTCAGTTCCTGCAACAGGGTGCCCTGGAATAAAATGAACTGAACTTGGTAAATGAGGTTTGATTAATGAAATGACAGCTTTTTTGACTGAACCAACATCTGTTAAAGTTGCTCCATCTTTCAAGGACGATGAAATTTCTTTTGCAATATCACCCATAACACCTACTGGTGTGGAAATGATCACTAAATCTGCCCCTAGTACAGCTTCCGCAGCACTATCATAGATTTCATCAATGATATTTAATTCTAATGCTTTTTTTCTCGTATTACTAGTTTTGGCGTGTCCAGAAATAGTAACACAAAGACCATGTTTTTTTAAACCATGACCTATTGAACTTGCAATCAAGCCTAACCCAATTAGTGCAACCTTCTTATACAATATAGTCATAATTAAATGTTCTTTTCACTCTGGTCTTTTTTAATAAAATTAAAGCACTTAAAAAGTATGTAACAATACATTTATCCTATACCACAATAATAATTAAAAAAATTATTCGCTTGCCTTAAACAATTTAGAACGAAACTTCCATATATTTATCAAAAAAATGTTTGAGGGTCTATATCAATTGACAATCGAACATTGCCCGGCAATTTAAACTGATTAACCCATGAAAGCAAAGCCTTTTGAAAATCTTTTACTTTCGCAGCCTTTACTAACAACCTAATTCTATGCCTACCCCTGATCCGTGAGATTGGCGCAGGAGCTGGTCCATAAACTACCGCATCAATTTTTTTCAATGGTTCAATTTTAATTGCCATATCATTTGCAATTTTTGTCACTTGGCTTAAGTGCAATCCAGAAACAACAATACCAGCCATTCGCCCAAAGGGGGGAACACCCGCTTGTTTACGTTGTGCTGCTTCTGAAGCCCAAAACTCCTCTTCATCACCAGTTAATATAGCCTTCATTACTGGATGCTCAGGTTGATATGTTTGTAAAAGTGCCAAACCTTTTTTATTTGCTCGACCCGCTCTGCCTGACACTTGTTTTATTAGCTGGAACGTTTTCTCAGCAGCCCTCAAATCTCCTCCTTGCAAGCCTAAATCTGCATCAATCACACCAACCAATGATAATAAAGGGAAGTTATGCCCTTTAGCTACTAACTGCGTGCCAATAATTATATCGACATCACCGTTTGCAATTTTATTTATTAATTTTGTCATCGTTTTTGAAGAACCAATTAAATCAGATGATAAAATAGCTAATTTGGCACCAGGAAAAGCTTCTGAAGCTTCCTCAGCAAGCCTTTCTACTCCTGGCCCAATAGGATTAAAAGAATCTGACACTCCACAATTTGGGCAAAGCTCTAAAACACTTTTAGTATCACCGCATTGATGGCACATCAGCTTTTCTTTAAAGCTATGCAACACCATTCTAGCATCACATTTCTCACAGCCGACCTGAAGACCACATGCTTTACACATAGTTATTGGGGCGTAACCCCTTCTATTAATAAATAATAAGGATTGCTCAGCTCGACCTAAGTTTGAATTTATAGCTTTAATCAATTTTTGTGAAATCCATTTACCAGAAGGTAAGGCCTCTTCTCTCATATCTATAAATGAAATTTTTGGTAATTCAGATACGCCATATCTATTTTGTAAGTTTAATCTCTTATATTTGCCAATACTAGCATTGACCCAAGTTTCTAAGGATGGTGTTGCTGAGGCTAGAATTACTACCGCTGAATTCAAAGATGCCCTAAGGACAGCCATATCTCGAGCATTATATAAGATTCCATCTTCCTGCTTATAAGAAGAATCATGTTCTTCATCTACAACGATCAAACCTAAATCTTTAAAAGGCAAATAAAGAGCTGACCGTGCGCCAACAATTAATTCAGCATTGCCTGAGGCAACCATTTGCCAACATCGATTCTTTTCAGTTTTTGTAATACCTGAATGCCATTCTGCCGGCTTACAGCCGAAACGCTCCTGAACCCTATCTATAAATGCAGAAGTAAGGGCAATCTCAGGTAAAAGAACTAATACTTGACGCCCCTTTCTTAAAGCTTCCGCAACTGCTTCAAGATAAACTTCAGTTTTCCCTGAGCCAGTAACACCTTTTAATAAAGTAGTACCATAATTTCCTTCTCGTACTGATAGTTTCAATTTTTCAGCTGCTTCCAACTGTTCTTTTGATAGGTTCTTTTTTGCTTTCCCAATCAATAATTTTGAATACGACAAGTCTACAGGAATCGATTCCTCTATAATAATTCGATTTTTTATTAAGCCTCTGATAACAGATGTGGAGGCCCCAGAGAGTACGCTTAATTCACTTAATGAAAAACTTTTACCTGGATTCTGCTCAAGAAAATCAATGGTTAACGATCTTGCCATAGTCTTCCTCATACATTGTGACATGTAATTTTGGTGCAAATAATAAATATTTTTATTAGTCTGTTTGTAATTCAAAGTATTACCCCGAAGTGCCAACTTTAACATTCCAGAAAGTGGCGAAAGGGTATAATCAGAAACACGGCATAAAAAACTTTTCATCTCTTTACGCATTGGAGTAATATCTAAAACGCGATTAATTTTTTTAATTTTTGAAACATCATATCCACCAACCCCTGTTGACCAAATACAACCTAAAACTTTGCGAGGACCCAAATTTACCTCAACAAAGTTTCCCAAATTAACTCCACCCTTAGGAGAGTAATAGTCTAAGATACGATTAACAGGTTCAGTAGTTAGTACCCCCACTAATTCGCCCTCAAGAAAAGAATATTTTTTATCCATTTAACTCACAATTTTATAGGGTATGCTATTTAAAGCATTTGTTATATATAAGGACATATAAATCATTTGGCGAATAGCCCCAAATAATAGGAAAAAAAATGAAATTTTTTGTAGATACAGCAGATATTGCCGCAATTTCTGAGCTAAACGAAATGGGTATGGTAGATGGGGTAACAACAAATCCGTCGTTAATAATGAAATCTGGTCGTGACATTTTAGAAGTAACAAAAGAGATCTGCTCTATTGTTGACGGACCAGTTAGTGCGGAAGTTGTGGGAACCGATGCTGACACAATGATAGCTGAGGGACAAAAATTAGCAAAAATTGCACCAAACATTGCGGTAAAGGTTCCTTTAACTTGGGCAGGATTGAAAACTTGCAAAACATTAACAGAAGAAGGTCACATGGTTAATGTTACCCTTTGTTTTAGTGCAAACCAAGCGCTATTGGCCGCAAAAGCTGGTGCAACATTCATTTCACCCTTTATTGGTAGATTAGACGACATTAATGTAGATGGAATGGATTTAATATCAGAAATTAGACAAATTTATGATAATTTTGACTTTAAAACAGAAATATTAGGTGCCTCCATTCGTACAGTTAATCATGTAACACAATGTGCATTAATTGGTGCTGATGTTATCACCGCTCCACCCAATGTTTTAAAATTGTTAGCTGAGCATCCATTAACAACAAAAGGGCTTGAAATATTTATGGAAGACTGGGCAAAAACTGGGCAAAAAATAATTTAAACCTTGGAAAAAAAAATGAATGATATAAAAAAATCAACCGAGAAATTAAAAGAAAAAATCCTAACAAACCCTAATATAATATTAGAAGACCCCGAACTTATGGATGCACTTCTTAATGCACAAAGTAATTTGCGAGGGGATAATATAGTTGATCTTCGTGGCGCAGCTATGAAGCAGCTAGAGAGAAGGCTAGAAAAAGTTGAAAATACACATAATGATGTGATTGCTATGGCTTACGAAAACCTATCTGGTGCAAGTCAAATACAGCGAGCAATATTAAAGCTCTTAGAGCCCAATGACTTTCCAAGTTTCATAAAGAGATTGTCAAAAGAAGTTAAAGAAATATTAAATGTTGAACATATCGGTCTTATTTTGGAAACAAATGCCGCCAGCGAAAACCTAACATTACTAAAAAGTTTAAATCCAATAACAACCGTGGTTGGTGAAAATACTATTAAAGATTATTTATCAAATTCAGGGCATTTTCCTTCACAAACGGTAACATTAAGGTCAAATGTAAACACATCTCATCAATTCTATGAAAATAATCAGCAGATAATATCGTCTGAAGCATTATTAATGTTAAATTTTGAAAGCGTTAATGTTAAGGGCCTTTTAATATTAGGTTCTCAGAAAAAGGAAAAGTTCTCTACTGGTCAAGGAACTGAATTATTAACATTTTTTGCCAATGTTTTTGAAAGAACTATGGCCCGTTGGTTGATTTGAATAGTCAAAGATCAGCAACCTCCGACTTAGTAGAGGATTGGCTTACCTGGTTGAAATCATTGGGTGGGAGATCAAACAAAACAATCATCGCTTACAGAAACGACGTTTTCAATTTTATAAAATTCATGTCAAAACATTTTCAAAACGAGATATCTCCTACAAAATTGAAAACTATAGAATTAATTGATATGAGAGCTTGGATGGCATTTGAACGAACTAACGGCCTTTCTTCTAGATCAGTTTCTAGAAAACTCTCTGCAATCAAAGGTTTCTTCATCTGGCTTGGCGAACAAGAAAACTTTGAACCCACAGGTGTATTAGCTGTTCGATCACCAAAATTTCATAATAAATTACCCCGGCCTTTAGAAAAAAATGCTGCTAAAAACCTTATTTCAACTGTTAAATCACAAAATAAACTTGACTGGGTATCAGCACGTGATGGTGCTGTATTAACTCTTTTATATTGCTGTGGCCTTAGAATTTCGGAAGCCTTAAGCCTGACAAAATCAGATGTACCTCTAACAGAAATTTTGCGAATAAAAGGTAAAAATAATAAAGAACGTGTGGTTCCAGTTATTAAAATAGCAATTGATTGTGTAAATGAATATATTAGACTTTGTCCGTTTAGCTCTACTAGAGATGGACCATTATTCATTGGTGTAAGAGGAGGACCATTAAACCCAAGAATTATTCAAAAAGTAACAGAAAAAGCCAGAAGAGAATTAGGCCTAGAAGAAAGTGCAACTCCCCATGCGATGAGGCATTCCTTTGCTACACATTTATTAGAAGCAGGTGGTGACTTGCGCGCTATACAAGATTTGTTGGGTCACTCTTCGTTATCTACAACTCAAAATTACACAGCCGTTAATCAAGAAAAGTTAATGGAAATATATAAAAGTGCTCATCCAAAGGCTTGAAGGCTTTGCAATCTTTAACTTTTGGTTTTATTAGTAATTGATGACGCATAAAACTCGAGCACTTTTTGTCCACTTATTTACTGCCACTGGGGCCGTATTTGCAATGCTAGCTATGTTAGCAGCAGTCGATGGGAAATGGGACATTATGTTTGTCTGGCTTGTCATTGCTTTTATTGTTGATGGAATAGATGGGCCGTTAGCGAGAAAGTATAACGTAAAAAAATATGCCCCACAGTATGACGGTTATTTACTTGACCTCATTATAGATTACTTAACTTACGTATTTATTCCAGCCTTTGCACTATTTAAAAGTGGGCTTTTTGATAAAGATTGGACTGGATGGGTTTGTATAATAGTAATTACATTTGGAAGTGTTATTTATTTTGTCGACACGCGAATGAAGACTAAAGACAACTCTTTCTCTGGGTTTCCTGGCTGTTGGAATATGGTAATTCTAGTCTTTTTTGCTCTAGAGCCAAACTTTTGGATTATTTTGGGCATTGTCGTTGCTCTTACTTTATCAATGTTTCTCCCAGTGGAATTCGTCCATCCAGTAAGAACAAAAAGATGGCGCTTGGTTACTCTACCAACTGCCTTCTTGTGGACAGCGTGTGCCGGTTTGGCCGCTTGGGTTGATTTTGATCCTGGTCCAATTGTTTTGTTTGGTCTTAGTTTATCAAGCATTTATTTACTCTTAGCTGGACTTTTTATGCAACTTTTCCCACAAAAAAATAAAAGATAATTTTTCTTTAATAATTTCAAATTATGCTGGAAAAAAGCTCAAGGTGTTCGAGTTAACCTTATTTTCACAGGAGAGTTCATGTTATCATGTAATTTAGCTCTATAAATCAACACACCTTCTAAAACTCGCATAATATAGTTTCTTGTTTCATTGAACGGAATATGCTCAATCCAATCTATGTAATCGACATCCTTATTTCGTGGATCACCATATCGCTTTACCCAACTGTCCATTCTAGTCGGGCCAGCATTATATGCACCAAAACTTAAAAGAAAAGATCCATCATACTTACCCATTAAGTAATTTAGATATTCAGCTCCTAACTCTACGTTATATTCCCAATCAGTAGTCAATCTCTTTGAAGAGTATTTATAGTTCAGATCAGCCGATACTTTTTTTGCTGTTCCAGGCATAATTTGCATAAATCCTCTTGCGCCAGCTCCACTCTTAGCTCTCAAATTAAACTCACTTTCACGTCTAGCTATTGCTAATAAAATTTCCGGTCTAATTTTCCATGATAACTTTGCTAGTTCATGCACAGGGTAATATGTATTAGAGTAAATCCTACCTTCTGTAGCTGCCTGCTTCGCAATTGCTAACGCAAGAAATTCACTCTTTTGATTTAATAAATAGTCAGCTAACTGCCGGTGTTCATGCACATTTAAGCCTTCTGCAAAGTGTAAAAAAAATCTTTTAGATAAAATATCTGCGTTTGACTCATAAAAAAGAACAGCTAGACGGAAAGTATCGGTTTTATCAAATTTCTCTATAGATATTTCAGTATTAATCTCAGACGAGACTAGAGAACTCTCCAATTTCGCACCAATTTTTTCAGCTGATAATTGGCCATAGAAGCTACTTTGATTTTGTGCGCCAAGGCGGTAATAATATCTCGCTAGCCTTAATTCATTAATTTCCTCATGTGCTCTTCCTAACCAATACCCCGCACGCCCCAGTGAGATGGGAGTCTTCACTGCATTCAGAAAATTATTAAAATGAGCAATTGCTTGTGCTGGTTTATTTAATTTTCTCAGGCTGATATACCCCGATAACCATTCTAAATCAGCATAATCAGACCCACCAAGAACAAAATGATTTGATGCCAGAAAATACGCTAACTCTGGTTTATTGTCCCTCATAGCTTGTCTCGCATAATCTCGCCTTTTGCGAGACCATTTGCTTGGAACACTTAGTGTTGATTTAGAAATACTTTGTTCCGTCAAAATTTCTTTTGCTCCTTCTGAGCGACCTTTCTTTACCCGCCATAAGAACCGCTCATATGCTAAACCTGGATCTGATTTTAAGTTGGGTGGTACTTTTTTTATCAAAACATCTACACCATAATTTTGCTGCCTAAGAGAAATCCTAGCCTTAGCTAAAGCCTGAGTATCTTTGCTTAAATATGGTAAAAGTCGTTTGGCTTCCCTGGTCATGCCATTCCATAAAAGAAATTCACTGCGTTCATTCACAAAGGGTACTGTTAAACTACCATGTGTTGTTATAAAAAAAGTAAATTCATTTTTTTTAAAACTTAATTCAGACCAAGCACGCTTGATTTCTCTAACCGCAGCATCATTATTATGTATTTTTTGGTAAGCGTCTATCAAACACATTGCTCCAAACCCTGTAGACGGTTGCGAGTTGTTAAAATATGTAATCACTTCTTTTGGTGTTGTTTTTTTTGATATCTTCGCTTCACCTTTTTGTTTTAAAATTTGCAAACCAGGCCAATGCGAATAATTACTTAAGAAAAACTGGTAATCCCCAAATGAGCCAAATCCTTTACGCAATTTCACCCAGCTTATGAAGGTTTTTACGGATGGCTCATTAAGTTTTTTTGACAACTCTTCTGCAGTTTTCCACTGCTCTCTATCAACGGCTAAGATCAAATTTTTCATAACTTTTTTTTCTGCAACTAGGCTTGCTGAAAGACCAACATCTACAGAAAAAAAATAGAAAAAAACCAATACTAATGCCCTACTTTGATTTGACTTAAATAATAGCATTGGCACCCTTCTTAGTAAAAACCCACTAACATACACTTGATTTATTAGCAATTTCTTGGCAATTCATACTAGAAAGTATTTTATTTATATTTTAAATTGGAAATATTAAGCTTAGGAGCAATAATTATGTTTAAAGGATCTATTACGGCTTTAGTGACACCATTTTCAAATGGTGAGGTTGACAATATTGCTCTCAAAAATCTTGTGAACTGGCAAATTTCTGAAGGTTCTAAGGGATTAGTACCCGTTGGAACTACAGGTGAAAGCCCAACACTTACTCATACTGAGCATGAAATGGTTGTAGAGCAAGTTGTAAAAGAAAGTGCTAACAGGGTACCAATAATTGCTGGTGCTGGTTCAAATAACACAGCCGAAACAATTAGATTCATGCAACATGCTGAATCTGTAGGTGCAACTGCTGGCCTAGTCGTAACACCTTATTATAATAAACCCACTCAAGCTGGTTTAATTGAGCACTTTTCTCAAGCACATAACGCCGCAAATATCCCAATAATTATCTACAATATACCCGGTCGTTCAGCAGTTGATATGTCGCCCGAAACAATGGGAATATTATCGAAATTACCCAGAATCATTGGTGTTAAAGATGCAACTGGGGATTTATCAAGGGTACCACAACAGCGTATAACTTGTGGAGAAGATTTTATACAATTATCTGGTGAAGATGCTACTGCTCTTGGATTTAATGCACACGGCGGAATAGGCTGCATTTCAGTAACATCAAATGTTGCTCCACGATTATGCTCAGAATTTCAAGAAGCAACGCTGAATGGGGACTTTTCGTTAGCATTAGAAATCACAGACAAATTGATGCCTTTACATCAAGCCATTTTTACTGAGCCCGGATTATGTGGGGTAAAATATGGACTATCTCTTCTTGGGTTTTGCTCGACAGAAGTTCGCTCACCTTTGACACAATTACATGATGATACCAAAATAAAAATAAAGAATGCTATGAAATTTGCGGGTGTTTTGTAAAATTTAACAAAAAGGCCAGAGCCTATTAATAATTTAGAAAAAAAGATTACGGCTTTAAATTTTTGCAACTATAGATTGCAGGTAAAATATGAATGATAATGAAAACTATAAAATAGCATCTGAAAATCGCAAGGCTAGGTACAATTATGCGATAGAGGACGACATTGAATGTGGGATTATTCTAGAAGGCTCAGAAGTTAAATCATTACGATTAGGTGGGAGTAATATAGCCGAAAGTTATGCTAATGTTGAGAACGGTGAGTTGTGGTTAATTAACAGCTATATAGCACCATATAATCAGGCAAAAACTTTCAGACATGACGAGCGCCGGAAGCGTAAATTACTTGTCTCAAAGCGTGAGTTATCCAAATTATGGTCTGCTGGCGCTCGTGAAGGAATGACCTTAGTTCCATTAGTGTTATATTTTAACCACAAAGGCACTGCTAAAATAAAAATTGGAATTGCCAAAGGCAAAACGAATGTCGACAAGCGTGAGACTGAAAAAAAGCGAGATTGGCAGAAACAGAAAGCGAGACTATTGCGCTCACATAATTAAATTTTCTGAACATATGGTTTGTCTAAGCTAGTAAAAAATTTAGACCATTTAGTTCATTAACTCAACTCAAGTATTGAAACATCTAATAAGCGAACATACACTTAAAAAAAACCTATGGTTACATAATGTTATCAAATGATCCACAAGTATTAGTTTCAACATCATGGTTACTTAAGCATTTAACCGATCCTGATTTAAGAATTATAGATGCAAGCTGGTACTTACCAAAAATGAAGCGTGACGGCTTTAAAGAATATGAAGAAAAACATATACCAGGTGCACGATTTTTTGATATTGATGAAATCTGTGATCTTCAAAGTAATCTTCCACATATGGTACCCACTTCACAGAAATTCATAAGTAGAATGAAAGCTTTAGGTATTGGCGATGGACATCAAATTGTTGTCTATGATGGGTACGGTTTATTCTCTGCGGCACGCGTTTGGTGGATGTTTCGCTTATTTGGGAAAAAAAATGTTGCAGTACTTGATGGAGGTCTTCCAAAGTGGCTATCTGAAAATCATCCCATTGATAACAAAAAACCACTGTTGAGGGATCGTCATATAACGGTACAATATCAGGCAAGTCTCATAAAGGACGTCACCCAGGTTGCTGCTTCGTCAAAACTTTCCACTGCAACAATTTTAGATGCCAGAAGTATCCCTAGGTTCAAAGGAGATGAAGTAGAACCACGGCCTGGCTTGCGTTCGGGTCATATACCTGGATCTAAAAATCTCCATTATGAAATTCTTTTAAATAGAGATGGAACTTTAAAGTCTGAGACTCAAATAAGAGAAATTTTAACTAATAATGGTGTTGATACTTCCAAAACAATCATCACAACTTGTGGCTCAGGTGTGACTGCTGCAATTCTGAACTTGGCTCTGGAACGAGCGGGTTATAAGGATCACTCTCTATACGATGGATCTTGGAGTGAATGGGGAATGTATCAAGATTTAAAGGTGGATAAAGGGTAACAATGTTAGAAAATCTCCAACAACAGCCTTCAGATAAAATATTAGATCTGATGCAAATATTTATAGAAGATACCCGTGAAAACAAACTAGACCTTGGAATTGGCGTTTACAAAAACGAATTGGGTAAAACACCAATAATGGAATCTGTAAAAAAAGCTGAAAAAATTTTATGGCTTAAAGAAGAAACAAAAGCTTATACCAAGCTTGCTGGTGACCTAAGTTACCTCAAAGCAATGAAGGGCTTAATATTAGCTGACAGTGTTGATGATAACAGAGTATCTGCAGCACATACACCAGGAGGAACTGGTGCTATAAGACAAGGGTTTGAACTAATAAGAATAGCCTCACCAAAAGCAAAAATATGGGTATCAAACCCAACTTGGCCAAATCATATTTCGATTTTAAATTTTCTAAATATGAATCATGGCGAATATATTTATTTTGACAAAAATACTTGTGATTTAGACTTTGATGGCATGATATCAAGTCTAGACAGAGCAAAACCTGGGGATATAGTGTTATTACATGGTTGCTGTCATAATCCGACAGGCGCAAACCTTAATCAAAAGCAATGGCAAGAATTAGTAGACTTTCTAAATAAAAAACAATTACTGCCGTTTATTGACATTGCCTATCAAGGATTTGGCAATGGTTTAATTGACGATGCTTATGGGGTTCGCTTGTTAGCAGAGCAATGTGATGAAATAATTCTAGCAGCAAGTTGTTCAAAAAACTTTGGCATTTACCGAGAACGCACTGGTATAATATTTACTATTTCAAAAGATGAAAAATGCAAAAAATTATCACAAGGCACTTTAGCTTTTTTGAATAGACAAAATTTCTCATTTCCACCAGATCATGGTGGGAAGTTAGTCTCATTAATATTGAATGATGAACATTTAAAAAAAAGCTGGATAGATGAGTTAGAAGGTATGAGATTAAATATGTTAGAAATTAGAAAAATGTTAGTCAAAGAGCTACAAATACTATCAGGGTCCCACAGATTTGACTTTTTGGGCAAACATCGCGGTATGTTCTCACTCATCGGTGCAAGCAAAGAGCAGGTTATAGAAATTAGAAAAAGACATGCTATTTACATGATTGAAGATAGTAGAATAAATATTGCGAGTTTAAACAAAAATACCGTTGCTACGTTAGCAAATGCTATTATCGATGTTGGTGTTTAATGGTATTTAGCCACAAAAAGTTCGGCTCACATCTTTATTTTCATCTAAAGTTATAGTTAACCGATTGGGTGAGAAATCCATTGGTATAAAGCTATCATGTGGGATTAAACGTTTCTCACCATTAAATCCAATTATATCCAATAAAATTTCTAATGCTTCTTTATTTTGACCTTTTAAATCAGTGAAGGCTGATTCATCACAAATATATACTGGTTCAGTTTCTACAATTTCCTCTTCCTTAAAATATAGCTCCTCGCAACCACTTAAAGTTGTAAAGAACATTATACCAATCAAGGTCAAATATTTATAATAAGAAAACATGGTCAAATTCCAAAATTATAGGTAATCACTTACGAAAACTTAACATTTCATAAGCACTTTACACAATAGGTCGCCTACTAGTTAATATAAAAAATCATAACGTAAGTAAAATCTTAAAGGTTCCTAAAATGTATAAAAAGGAAATTATAAATACTGACCAACCAAATTTTCTAATAAGAAAATCAAAAATTGATGATGAAGAACAAATATGGAAAATCTTAAAACCAATAATCAGAAATGGTGAAACTTACGCAATTAACCGAGATTTACCACGTAGATCAGTATTAAATTTTTGGATGTATGGCAAAAATATTTGTTACGTTTTAGAAATTCATAACAAAATTTTAGGACTTTACTATATGCGTGCCAATCAAGAAGGCGGTGGCAACCATATCTGCAACTGTGGTTTTGCTGTAATGACTACGAAGACTAGAAATGGGATTGGTCGAAAAATGCTAAACCACAGTTTAAATTTAGCTAAAGAAATGGGATTTAAGGGAATGCAATTTAACCTGGTTGTTAGTAACAACAAATGGGCAATTAAACTTTGGGAAAGTGAAGGTTTCAAAATAATTGGTCAGATACCATCTGCATTTAATCATCCAACTGATGGTTTAATTGATGCTTTTATAATGTTCAAAAAGCTATCATAAAATTAGACTTAGCTAAAAATAAAATAACCCCTAATTAAAAAATTGAAAGAGGAATCTAATGGAAAAATTATCAGAAATTAAAGCATTTGGAGGTATTCAAGGAGTTTATTCACACTTTTCTGAATCAACTAATTGTGACATGACATTTGGATTATTCCTTCCAGAAGAGGCAAAATATAATCCTGTTCCAGTCTTATGGTATTTATCAGGCCTAACATGCACACATGAAAATGCCATGTCAAAATCAGGGGCCCAAAACTGGGCTGCCGAACAAGGAATAGCCTTAGTTTTCCCAGATACCTCTCCAAGAGGGCAAGCTATAGCTGACGATGACGCGTTTGATCTAGGACAAGGAGCAGGATTTTATGTTAATGCAACACAAAATCCCTGGGCACAGAATTTTAATATGTGGGATTACATTACTGTAAGTTTACCTGAATTATTATTCAACAATTTCTCACTAGATAGAAATCGACAATCAATCACTGGCCACTCTATGGGAGGACACGGTGCTTTGACAATTGCACTCACCCTTCCAGATACATTTTGTAGTGTTTCAGCTTTTTCTCCAATCACCAACCCTACCAATAGCGACTGGGGGGTTAAGCAATTTAATGCTTACTTAGGAAAAGATAAAACCACATGGCAGGCACATGATGCTAGTATTTTAATGAAGGAAAAAGGCTTTCCTGGACCCATCTTGATAGATCAAGGTTCTTCTGATCAATTCTGGGATTTACTGAAACCTGAAGCACTAATTGATGCTATAATTGAACGTAAGCAAGCCGCAACCTTCAGAATTCAAGAGGGTTATGATCATAGTTATTTTTTCATCTCAAGCTTCATGGAAGAACATATTTCTTTTCACGCAGATGCTCTTTATCGTTAGGGAAGTAAGTAAAGTTATGTAACACAAGATACAGATAATAGGGTCGTCCAACTGACTTTGATGGGGCAAAAAATTGATTTATATTGATGCAGATGCGTGTCCAGTTAAAAATGAAACAATCAATGTAGGGTTGCGTCATAAAATCAAAGTTATTATTGTCTCAAATGGTGGAATAAAGCCAAACACAAGCCCTATGGTAGAAAATATCATAGTGGAAAGTGGCCCTGATGTTGCCGACAAGTGGATATCAAGTCATGTGCAAAGATTTGATATAGTTATTACAAATGATATTCCACTTGCCTCTGATGTTATAAAATTAGGTGCACTTGTTTTAACTTCTTATGGTAAGAAACTAGATTCAAGTAATATTGGACCAGTATTAGCTACACGAAATTTAATGTATGAATTGCGTTCAGAAAATAATTTCCTTCAAGGTAAAGGAAGTACGTTTTCAAAAAAAAATCGCTCCGACTTTTTAAATAATTTAGAGAAATTAATTCGGTCAGTTAATTAAAAGTAATTTTAACGATGATCCTAATGAATAAAAACATCAGTTGCATCTATCTGAGTTCGTCCGCCATCAACCATTAAAATTTGCCCCGTCACGAAAGAAGCGCTTTCTGAAGATAGGTACTGAACGGCATCAGCGACTTCTTTTGCTTCTCCAATTCTATTTAATGGAGTGGCAGCCACTATTTTATCACGACTTCCCTCATTGAATTTCAAAGCCTCTTTTAAAGAACCACTCATAACTGATCCAAAGCAAACCGCATTAACTCTTATTGAATAGCTTGCCAATGCAACTGCCAACGAGCGAGTTAGTTGCTCAACTGCAGCACAACTTACAGAATACCCTAAAATTTCAGGTTGGGCGCGGCGTCCAGCCATGGATGTCAGATTGACAATACTACCTATACCAGTTTGAGAATTCTCAACATTTTTAGCTTGATATATCATCCTTTTTGCAACCATTTGACTTATACGTAAATTCGTTATTAAATTTTGATTAAGTAATATTTCAAAAGAATCTTCCTCAAAATTCAGAGGGTCTGATGTTAGGAACTGCCTACTAGCATTAACTAAAATATCCACTCTATCAAATTCGTCAATCACCGCTGATAATAGATTAGCTTGCGTTAGTTTTTCCCTTAAATCCCCTGAAAAAAATATCGCACGACCCTTTTCATTTTTTAGAGAATGAATTTCTTCTTTTAGCCTATCTTCGTCTAAATCGGCAAAAACCACATTTGCTCCATTTTGGACAAAATGTCGAGCTATTGCTAAGCCGACACCATTTGCAGCTCCAGTTACGATAGCTGTTTTTCCTAAAATCGAAAAAGACATAAAATACCCTTTTTGTAATATTTTTGAATTTTACCTATTGAGTAAATTCTTTGGTTTTTTTGCTTGAATTATTTTGAACCCTGATTGGCCATGGCTTATTGTAACACTCTTAAATAATTTAGATATATTTTTCTCATACGGCAACTGTCTGTTTGCTACCATTACTAAGGTACCATTATTATTTAACATCTCAGCGGCTTTTGTAATAAAGTCGTTTCCCACACTTGAATCAGACGCTTGACCCAAATGGAAAGGCGGGTTCATGATCACAATATCATACTGCTTTTTGGTATTTATTTTCATTACATCGATCCAAAAAAACGTTGCGCGAGGATCATTAATGTTTAATTTCGCACTTTGCATGCTAGGGTAAAATCCCTCAAAGATATCTATTTTATCTATGTTTTGTTTTAATGCCTCGACTGATAACCATCCCCACCCAGCCCCTAAATCAGCCACTCGACCTTTTAACATATTCTTAAAGAATGCGGCTAATTGGTAACTTCCTTTGTCAATTTTTTTAGATGAAAACATACCTTCAGCTGTAAAAAATCCATCCTCATTCTTTTTTATATCAGCTTCTTTTTCCCATCCATTTAAAATTTTTTCATCAATTTTTTTTGGATCAAAACAGAAAGCTTTACCGTGGTTTTTAATCGATATATTTAAGATTTCTGTTATTTTACTTATTTTTTTTAAATAACTATCAATACCATCTTTTTTATTACCATCCACAATTATATAATTATTTGTCATTTTAATTGTTTTTGCAATATTACCATAACCTTCAATTTTTGATTTTGGAATGTGCACGATACTAACATCGGTATTTTGAGTCATTTCCACAGAAACAGTATAACCAAACGTATCTAATTCATCATAAAAAGTGGCAAATGATTGAACCAGTATCAAATTAGCAGAAGAAAAAGATCCATAAGGTACATCAGTTTTTGCATTTATAACAGTCAAATTGTTTTTTTCTGAAAGACAAATATTGCTGAAATTAATTACTTCTAATAATCTATGCTGTCTTGTCATTTTTAATAAATAGGTACATGCCTATTCTTTCTCCATAGTGCACTGCAACGGGTGCTGATTTTGTGAAGCACAATCCATAACTTGCGCTACCTTTGTCTCAGCAATTTCAAATGCAAATACCCCCACTACTGCCAAGCCATTTTTATGTACAGCAAACATAATTTCAGCTGCTTTAGAATTATTCATCCCAAAAAATCGTTCAAGAACGTAAACCACGAATTCCATAGGTGTGAAATCATCATTCAATAATAATATTTTGTATAAGGGTGGTTTTTCTGTTTTAGATTGGGATTTAGACGCAAGAATAGTATCTCCATCATCATCACTTCCCACTGTAGAGGTTATTTTTATCAAACCGCAAAACTCCAATTTACTTTAAAACCGACTCACTCAGATGCTATATATAAGGACTAATAAATTATATCAAATCACTACTTTGATTTAATTTGAACTTAAATCTAATCCTAATTTATATTTTTCAGTGAACCATAGATTTATGGCTATTTATAATTAAGAAAATTAGACGTAATCTTAGTTATTTACTATAATTATTTCATATGTTAGCCGTTATGAAAATAAGACTGCGATAAATGCAGCAAAGAGGCAGAAAAGGGCGGGCTTTTTGGAGACCTGGCTAAAAATTAAAAAA
>Ga0308018_10000221_pt1 | contig 30667 bp, 33 predicted proteins | sample Neamet282_FD_203130 | JGI IMG/M metagenome (GOLD analysis project Ga0308018, IMG submission 203130) | Marine microbial communities from water near the shore, Antarctic Ocean - #282 | ecosystem: Environmental > Aquatic > Marine > Unclassified | place: Southern Ocean | collected 2014-10-01
TAGCGAATGATCACACGAAGAATAGAGAGGCCGCGCAGAATTGCTTTCATGGGTTGGCTATATTCCCACTACTTACGGCTTAACGCCGTAATGCAAAGCGACAATACCGCCAGTCATGTTGTGGAAGCGGCAGTTAACCAACCCTGCTGTTTCCATCATGCCCTTTAAAGTGGCTTGGTCTGGATGCATGCGAATAGATTCTGCCAAATAACGATAGCTGTCTTCATCATCAGCAATGAGTTTGCCTATTTTTGGCAATATATTAAAAGAATAGGTGTCGTAGACTTTTGTCAGCAATGGGTTATCAGTTTTAGAGAACTCCAACACCAATAATCGTCCGCCAGGTTTCAGCACTCGGCGCATTGAGGCTAGGGCCTTATCTTTGTCGGTAACGTTACGCAGCCCAAAGGCAATGGTTATGCAGTCAAAGGTGTTATCAGGAAAGGGCAAAGCTTCGGCATTGGCTTGCACATAACTTACGTTGCCAACAATCCCTTTATCAATTAAACGATCACGCCCAACCTTAATCATTGACTCATTGATGTCGGCTAAAATAACTTGCCCTTCTGGCCCAACCAAGTGACTGAAACGGATAGTAAGGTCTCCCGTACCACCGGCCAGATCTAGAACAGAATCACCTGTTCTAACACCACTCATTTCTATAGTTTGTCGCTTCCACAAGCGATGAATGCCCATGGACATGAGGTCATTCATAACATCGTATTTCGCTGCGACAGAATGAAACACGCCAGCTACCCGGCTTACTTTGTCACCCGTAGGTACTTCTTTAAAACCAAAGTGTGTGGTTGGCTTGGGGCCTTGATCGCTCATTTGCTTGCGTGTCCGTTTATAAACTTAGGCTTTACGCCCTTTGGCCTCATTCTACCTTGCTGCTTTGACCTTGTCGTGGCCTTAATCAAGCTTATTTATTTTCTAGCTCTACTAGATAATCAACAACTGCTAGCATCCCTTCTTTACTGCCTGCCAAACTAGCGTTAACCATATACTTGCCATTGACCAGCATCGAAGGTACACCTGTAATTTTAGCTTGGGCAGCTAGGCGGCTAGCTTGACGTAGTTTATTTTGCAGATCAAAAGAATCATAAGCGCTGTCAAAATCAGCTTTACTGACGCCATGTTCAGCAAAAAAACCAGCTAATGCTTGGCGATTAGTCATACGGCGCTCATCAATATGTACCGCATCGTACATCGCTTGGTGGGTCTGTTCTAGCACACCTAAGTTAAGCGCGACAAAATATGCCTTAGCGTAAGGCTCCCAGCTGCGACCAAAGATAACTGGAATTGGCATAAAGGTCACATCGTCTGTTTGCTCAACAGCCCAATGGTGCAGTTGCGGTTCAAAGTCATTGCAGTGGGGGCAGGTGTAGCCAAAAAACTCATTAACCACCACGGTTTGAGTACGCGATGAACTGATCGGCTCATCCAGCACAACATAATGTGTCCCAGCTTGGTAGTCTGCAGCCACGGCAAATATCGGCAAACTGATCAGGGCGGCTAGGGAGAATAGGGTACCAATTTTTTTCAACATGATTTATATCCTAAATGATCTGTAAGGTTGCATAATAACGTCTAAGCTAGTGGATGCGAGCTCATTTACAATGTCTTTACTCAAACTAAATCCTAAGAATAAAAAAGGCGGCCTTAGCCACCTTTTTTATTTACCTTAGTCAACTATTCGGATAAGCCTTGAATATAGCTTGCCACCGCTTCAATCTCTTTGTCGCTCATCAGTGCTGCAACCTGTTGCATCATAATGGCCTGACCGTTGTTACGAGTTTCGGTTCGGTATGCTTTGAGCTGACTAATAATATAGTCGGCATGTTGCCCACCCAGTGCAGGGAAGCCTGCTTGTGAATTGCCCGCACCCGTTGGGGAATGACAAGCTGTACATGCAGCAACACCTTTAGCAGCGACACCGGCACGGTATATTTTACGACCTAGCTCTACTAGCTCTGGGTTCGCTGCGCCAACAGTACCTGTTTGAGAGGAATAATAGGCAGCAATGTCTGCCAAGTCTTGGTCACTAAGGCCCGTTAATACGCCCGTCATTTGTGGCACATTCCGGACATCATCACGGATGTCTTTTAGTTGATTAAGAAGGTACACCTCGCCTTGCCCTGCCAACTTAGGAAAGCTAGGAATCATGCTATTACCGTCAGCACCATGGCAACCACTACAAACTGCTGCCTTGCTTTGTCCTGATTCGGCATCACCAGCTGCATGGGCAAAGCTCATCCAGCCAAGGCCAATCATCAAACATACAATTACTTTCTTCATCGGTTTTCCTGTAATTTTATAAAATAAACTGTCCAATGCTCACATTATAAGGCTCAGATGGCGCGACTTCAATAACACAACACCGCTCTAAGGCTCTGATTGCGTCTTTTGCAGCGTTTATTTTCGTAAAAATAATGTAAAATAGAGATTAATCTATTGATGACACAAACTATGACAGTTAAACACTTAAATTTTCGCACTGCAGAATTCACCACTAGCGCAAGTAAGGTCAGCGAATGCCCTCTAGATATCGGCTCTGAAGTCGCCTTTGCTGGCCGCTCTAACGCCGGTAAATCTAGTGCCATTAACGCCCTAACTCGCAACCCTGCATTAGCGAGAACAAGTAAGACACCTGGGCGCACCCAGTTGCTAAACTTTTTCAATCTTAACATTGAGCAATGTCGCTTGGTGGATCTACCGGGCTACGGCTACGCTAAAGTTCCGATTGCCATGCAACTAAGATGGCGAAAACACCTTAACCAATACTTAGAAGTGCGCGAAAGCCTTTCAGGTTTGGTATTGGTAATGGATATCCGTCATCCACTAAAAGATTTTGATCGCATGATCATTGACTGGTGCATTGCCTCGGAGCTACCGCTTCATTTGCTACTAACCAAAGCGGACAAGCTCAAAAAAAATGGCATATTAAATGCTAAAACAGAAGTCAAGAAAGGCCTGCCTGAGCACCCAGAAGGTTTAATCAGCATGCAAAGCTTTTCTGCCTCTAAGGGTGATGGCATTGCTGATTTAGAGCGCCAGATTGTGCTCTGGATGAAACCAGTTATGAATGCAGGCCCTATAGAAACAGCTACAGTAGAGGAGTTGAACGGACCTACGGCTTAAGAACCAAGGCCCAAAAAAGAATAGCTACAGTTGTTTGGCATCCATGACATGGGATAAATTTTGCACAAAAAAACCCTGAAGACCGAGGGGAACAGTTTTCAGGGCGGGCGCCTTTATATTATATTGATGACGCTTGGCTAGTTACATACTCAGACGCCCGTTATTGAATTTAGTTCCAATTAATTTTATTTTTTAAATCAATCCAGAAATCAATGGGCCTGATCCCAGTTTTCACCCACTCCCACATCAACAATCAGCGGCACCAAAAGCTCTGCGGCACCCTCCATTGCCGACTTAACTCCCGCCACTAACGTGTCTACTTGGGTTGAATCTACTTCAAAAATTAATTCGTCGTGCACCTGCATGGTCATTCGTGCATCCAGACCACTCGTCGCTAGCCACTCATCCACCTTGATCATCGCGCGCTTGATAATGTCTGCTGCAGTACCTTGCATTGGCGCATTAATAGCCGTTCTCTCTGACGCTTGGCGGGCAATGCCGTTGCGCGCGTTAATGTCTGGCAGATATAGCCTACGGCCATAGAGGGTTTCCACATAGCCTTGCTCCGCAGCTTTTGCTTTGGTTTCGTCCATGTATTCTTGCACTCCCGGATAGCGAGAAAAATAACGGCCAATATAATCTTGGCTCTGGGCACGGCTAATACCCAATTGCTTAGCTAACCCAAAGGCAGACATGCCGTAAATTAAACCAAAGTTGATGGCTTTCGCGCTGCGTCTTTGGTCACTGGTCACCTGCTCAACAGTTACTCCAAATACTTCTGCTGCAGTGGCCTTGTGTACATCCTGCCCAGCAGCAAAGGCTTTTAATAAGCCTTCGTCTTTAGAAAGGTGGGCCATGATGCGCAATTCGATTTGGGAATAATCTGCCGCAACCATCACTTGCCCCTTAGGCACAACAAAAGCCTGCCTAATTTGGCGGCCTTCACTGCTGCGGATGGGAATATTTTGCAGATTTGGATCACTAGAAGACAAGCGCCCTGTGGCCGCTACCGCCTGATGGTAGGATGTATGGATACGCCCAGTGGCGGGGTTTATTTCTAGGGGCAATTTATCTGTATAGGTTGATTTTAGTTTACTAAGGCTACGGTATTCCAACAACAATTTTGGTAGCTCGTAGTCTTGAGCCAACTCTTGCAATACTGCCTCAGCTGTTGATGGCTTTCCTTTAGGGGTTTTCTTAGTCACAGGAATACCCAGTTTTTCGTACAAAATGGCACCTAACTGCTGTGTTGATGACAAATTAAACACTTCGCCAGCAAGCTCATAGGCCTCGCGTTCGAGTTCGATTAATCGCTTGCCAATAACCTGACTTTGCTCACCCAGCACCTTAGCGTCAACCAAAGCTCCGATTCGCTCCATTCGTGACAGTACCCTTACTAGTGGGCGCTCTATGGTGTCATAAACTGCTTCTAGGGCCGGCTCTAAGGCTAAACATTCAGAAAAATACTGCGTTAGCCTTAGGGTAATGTCTGCATCTTCAGCAGCATAAGGACCCGCTTGCTCTATGTCTATTTGGTTAAACGTGAGTTGCTTAACTCCTTTACCGGCAATATCTACATATTTAACAGTTTGATAATCGAGGTAGTGTTGCGCTAATGCATCCATATTATGACGGCTAGCCGTAGAATTAAGCACGTAGGATTGCACCATGCTATCAATCATCTGTGCCTGCCATGTAATGTCATAATTGGCCAATACATTGATGTCATATTTTAAATTTTGCCCACAAATGACTTGTTCAGAATCTTCTAACAAAGGTTTTATCGCCGCAATGAGGTCTGGCCGGCTAATTTGTTCTGGCGCACCCACATAGTCGTGACCACAAGGCACATAAACAGCGGTACCCGCCTCGATGCACAATGAAATACCCACTAATTGAGCTTCCATGTAGTTAAGGCTGGTCGTTTCCGTATCAAAGGCAAATACGGGTGCCTCTGAGCAGGCTTTTAACCATGGCTCAAGTTCAGCCAAAGTGGCAATTGTGGTGTATTTTTTTGTGATGACAGCTGCAGGAACTGGCGTTTCCACCTTGGGCCCTGCATCGCCTGTGGTGGCTAAGGCATTAGTATCGCCCTGCCCCTGAGCCGCTGCCTGAGGTTGGCTGCTGGCGGTCACGCCATCCTGGATCAATACATTAGCCCACGATCTAAACTCCAAGTCTTGGTAGAGGCCCAGCAGTGCGGCTTGGTCTACTGGTTTGGGCACCATTTGATCTAACCTTTGTTCAAGCTCTACGTCTAGCTTAATGGTGGTTAGGGCCTGAGAAAGAGGCAAAAATTCAAGGGCATTACGTAGTTTTTCACCAATTTTTCCACCAATCTCATGGGCATTTTCCATCAGCGTTTCTAAGGTATCGTATTCTGCGAGCCACTTCACTGCCGTCTTGGGGCCAGCGCCTGGCACTCCTGGGATGTTGTCAGCCTTATCGCCAACAATGGCTAGATAATCAATAATCTGATTAGGCCTTACGCCAAACTTTCCGAAAACACCCTCTTCATTCAAGTAAGTGTTTGTCATGGTATTCACTAGGCCAACATGAGGGCTCACAAGCTGAGCCATGTCCTTGTCACCTGTGGATATGAGTGTATCAATACCTTGGGCTGTGGCTTGTGCCGCTAAAGTACCAATCACGTCATCGGCCTCTACACCTGAAATCATCAACAAAGGCAGCCCCATCGCTTTAATAATTTGGTGTATAGGTTCTATCTGTGGACGCATGTCGTCGGGCATGGGCGGCCTATGAGCCTTATACTCTGCATACATTTCATTACGGAATGTAGGCCCCTTGGCATCGAATACCACTACTATATTGGCATTGGCGTAATCCCTCGCCAAACTGCGCATCATGTTCACCACGCCTTTAATGGCCCCTGTAGGCATTCCTTTACTGTTATTCAATGGTGGCATAGCATGGAATGCCCTAAACAGATAAGAGGAACCGTCTACTAATACAACGGGGGTGGATATTTTTGCAGTCATGATGTCTTCTCAAACGAAACTTTGTGGGTGCTCATGGGTTAAAGAATACCATAATGGAGCGTCCTAAACTTGAATTCAAGCCTCGCTCAGCGTACTATTTGCAGCCAAATTAATGACCTCAATTTGTTTTAGAAAGTAGTAATCCTATGGCCGTATACACCCACCTTAGCAGTGACCAAATTAGCGCTTACATTACACCATTTAACTTAGGCGAATTGGTGGACTTTAAAGGCATTAGCGGCGGCATTGAAAATACCAATTATTTTGTTACTACTCAGATAAAGGGTCAACCACAGCAGGATTTTGTGCTGACGCTATTTGAAGACCTGAGTTACGATGAGTTACCCTATTTTGTTGGTTTAACAGATCACTTGGTGGTCAATAACATTACCGTGCCTGCGCCTCTGCGGGACGCAGATGGCACAGCCTTGAGCATGCTGTCTGACAAGCCGGCGTTATTATTTCCTCGCTTTGCAGGCGATCACTTAGCGCGCTCAGAGATTGGCGTAAAAGAATGTGGCATTATGGGCCGTGAACTGGCTCGTTTACATGTGGCTGGCCAAGAATTCAAAACCGAGCGCCACAGTCATCGCGGCCAAACCTGGTGGAACGAATTAGGCCCTAGAGCCGCTCAATGTATTGATGGTGCAGACGCCACTATGCTAATGATGGCTATTGGCCAATACGATGCTATGCAAACCCAACAACCCAACTTACCAATGGGCGTGGTGCATGGTGATTTATTTCACGACAACGCACTGTTTAACCACGGCCAGCTTAGCGCTACTATCGATCTGTACAACGCCAGCAATGATTACTTATTATTTGATGTGGCCATTACTGTAAATGACTGGTGTATCGCTCCTGATGGCAGCATTGACCCTAGCCTATATGACGCCTTTTTGCAGGCTTATGCTCAGGTGCGGGTGTTTAATAGCGCAGAAAAACAGTATTGGAACGCTATGTTAGTCGCCGCGGCGATGCGCTTTTGGTTATCTCGCTTAGAAACCTTCCACGGCTTAGATTCCCATCAGCGCGAGGAAGGCGTTACCGTACTCAAAGATCCCGATGTGTTTAAAGATATTTTGGCCCACCGTATGCAACAGTTTCATCAACTGCCTTAGGTATCGCAGCTATACCTGGTATGGCTGCTGTAGTTCGTATAGCTAAGGGTATTACCCTCCGGCTATACCGCAGCTCAGTAGGGCTTGCTGAAGTTGAGTAATGAAGCCTACGAGCGAGGCGCTGTTGGCAGCTAAAATATCGATAGGAACACGCTTTATGCTGGGTTTTAGTACAGCATCCACGAGCTTAGGCTTAACCTCGTGGTCTACGAGTATACAGGCTACTTTTTTGTCATTTGCAAGTTGCGCAATAATAGCTAGTTGCTTGGCTCCTGGTGGCTGATCATCAGCATTGGTGAACTTGGCTAAATGGGTGATGCCAAAATATGCCTCAAAGCCACTAATACCATCGTGGTAAACCACATAGCCTTGCTCTTTCTCCCTCAATGCACGGCTATGAGATAAGACCTGCTGGTGTAACCTATTCATTTCCTGCTGCCAGGCATCGCTACTCCATTGCTTATCTAGGTGCTGGCTTAGTTGCTGTAACCCTTGCAACAAATATTCAGGACTGGTCCAGGGGTGCTCCCCATACTCTAAAGCCAATCGGCCTTGGTTAATAATAAGTTGTTTAGCATCAGGTATATGCGTCATTACTTTGGCTAAATAGGGCTCTAACTTAGGCCCAAGCCAAACCACAAGCTCGGCTGCTTGTAAGCGGCGAATATGGCTAGGCTTTAGGCTAAAATCATGGGGTGACACATTGGCAGGCAATAGTGGCGTATAAGAATCGCCTGTCACTTCTTTTACAACGAGGGAAAGGGCTTGTGTACTAGGTAACACGATTACTGCAGCCGATGCGATAGCACTCACCCACCAAAATGCACAGAACAGACACATTTGTGAAATAAAGCGAGCAGACAAGAACATAAAAGCGGCCTTTTGAAGTAGCGCAAGTAGCGAATTAGGAATTTTCAGAAATGTTATGTTATATTATAACAACTGTCAACTCACCAAGGCTGCCTGATGCAAGCCAGCGCATTTTCTCCCCACGACCATAGTCGTTGTATCACTAGCGCCATCGACCATGCTCAAAGCCTATGCGCTAACCGTGGAGTAAGGCTCACACCTGTGCGCCAACGAGTGCTCGAGCTAGTATGGCAGAGTCACCAACCTATTGGGGCCTATGAATTGTTAGCCAGTTTAGCCAAAGAAGGCTTTAATTCGGCGCCTCCTACAGTATACCGTGCACTTGAGTTTCTAAGTGGTCAGGGGTTGTTACATAAATTAGACAGTATTAATGCCTATGTGGGCTGCTGTAATCCAGACACCCCACATCAAGGGCACTTCCTACTCTGTCAAGCTTGTCATCAAGCCCAAGAGCTGGACAGTCAATACATTAATTTAGCTCTTAAGCTTAGTGCCGATCAACATGGTTTTGAAATACAACGTCATACCATTGAAATAGTGGGCACCTGCCAAGGGTGCCTAGATAAATCGAAAACCCTGGAGTCTGCATTATGAGTGAGGTTTTACTCTCAGCCACAAACTTAGGTGTAAAACGTGGCAATAGATGGCTCATTAAAGGGGTAGATATTTCTTTAGAAGCAGGCCAAATTACTACCGTTATTGGCCCAAACGGAGCTGGGAAATCCACTTTAGTTCGTAGTTTATTGAAATTGATTAAAACCACTAGCGGAGACATTACCGCTATAAAGGGCCTGCGTATTGGCTACATGCCCCAAAAGCTAAAACTGGCGGACACTTTACCCCTTACGGTGGCCCGCTTTTTAGATTTAGGCCGCCATAAACAACACCAACTTAGCCCACAGCTATGGCACGATCTGTTACATGAATGTCGCGCCGAAAAACTCCTGGATCGCCCCATGCAGGAACTTTCCGGGGGAGAAACCCAAAGAATACTATTGTTACGGGCCCTGCTCCGTAAGCCCCACCTATTAGTACTAGACGAGCCCGTTCAAGGTGTAGACGTTACCGGGCAAGTGTCTTTGTATAACCTCATTGGTGAAGTGCGAAACATTTTAGGCTGCGGCATCCTGATGGTTTCCCACGATTTACACTTAGTAATGGCTGCAACAGATCAGGTGATTTGTCTAAACCAACATATTTGCTGCTCTGGGCACCCGGAACAGGTAAGCCAAGACCCTGCATTTACAGATTTATTTGGCCCCCAAGGTGCAGGTAATTTAGCCTTGTACAATCATCAACATAATCACCACCATACCAGCCATGGCGAAATCATCGCAGGCCAACATCACGAGGACTGCGACCATGGCTGATTTTTTATTATGGGCTTGGCTAGGTGGGTTAATGATTGCTGCCGTTGCTGGGCCTTTAGGCTCTTTTATGGTGTGGCGACGTATGGCATATTTTGGCGATACCCTTGCCCATGCAGCTCTACTAGGGGTTGCTTTAGGCTTATTGTTACACGTAAATATTAGCCTAGCAGTGGTATTGGTGTGTTTGTTATTGGCCCTATTGCTCAGCACCCTAATGCATAAGCGCATTATTGCAACAGATACCTTGTTGGGTATTCTTTCCCATGCAAGCTTGTCATTGGGGCTTGTAAGCTTAAGCCTTTTTGATCATCAAACCATTGATTTAATGGGTTTTTTATTCGGCGATTTGCTCGCTATCGGCCAACAAGATCTCCTTTGGATCGCCCTAGCCTGTAGCCTAGTGTTAGTCATATTGGTGCGGATATGGACGCCCTTATTATCCATTACAGTTAACGAAGAGTTAGCTCAGGTTGAGGGCATTAACGTGGCTTGGATACGTACCTTACTTATGCTGCTAGTTGCCGTGGTGATCGCGGTAGCCATGAAAGTGGTTGGCGTATTGCTCATTACTTCCCTGTTAATTATACCGGCTGCGGCGGCCCGTCGTTTATCCAGCTCACCAGAGCAAATGGCGTTACTTGCCAGTTTACTGGGCATGTTGGCAGTAACCGGTGGTTTAGCTTTATCTTGGTTTTACGACACTCCTGCTGGCCCCTCTGTAGTGGTCATTGCCAGCGCCTTGTTCTTTTTATTGTTTAGTTTCCCTCGTTCATTCCGCTTGTCTTAGCATGGGAGAAACGACTGCGCTCTACTACGCTCCCCGAGCAAAACATATGGGGCAACTTTGGCTTCTAGCTTGGCCCCTGATTATCTCCAACATAAGCGTTCCCTTGCTAGGCTTGGTGGACGCTGCCATTATGGGGCATTTGGATCAAGCCAGTTATTTAGGTGCGGTAGCTTTAGGCGCCACCTTGCTATCATTTATCTATTGGGCTTTTGGATTTTTACGTATGGGGACTGTAGGCCTTACAGCACAGGCCCACGGCGCTGGAAATAACCAGCGATTAATGCAGCTGCTGCTGATGCCAGGTTTTTTTGCTTTGGCTATTGGTGTGGCTATTATGGCATTACAAAGCTGGTTAATTCCATGGGGTGTATCCCTCATGGGTGCCAGCGCTCAAGTCTCGGTTTTAGCTCAAGAGTATCTCACCATACGTATTTATAGCGCCCCAGCGGTGTTAATCACCTACGTGTGTTTGGGGTGGCTATTGGGCCGTCAAGATAGCCGCAGCCCTTTGGTTTTGTTGGTGGTAACTAACGTTAGTAATATCTTCTTTAATCTGTTGTTTGTAATTGGCTTTGATATGACCAGTGCCGGCGTAGCATGGGGCAGCTTGTTAGCCGATTATTGTGGACTGTTATTAGCGTTGTTTTTAGTTTGGCGTCACTTCAGCCGATTTGATGAGCGGCTCCATCTGCAATGGAATGCTTTTACGCCCTTGGCTAAAGAATTAGTGCGTCTCAATAGTTATCTCTTTGTGCGCACCTTAATGCTACTTTTCGCTTTTGCCTTTATCACCTCCCAAAGCGCCCGTATGGGTGATAATGTTTTGGCCGCTAATACGCTTTTATTACAATATGTCACCTTACTTGCATACGCTCTGGATGGTTTTGCTTTTGCTACTGAAGCCGCCTGCGGTGAAGCCTTAGGGGCTAAAAAAAGACGCCGTTTTTACCAGTTATGTAATGCTGCAGCCATTTATTCTATTATAGTAGCTGCCGCTGCAACCCTTGGGTTTTGGGTTCTCAGTGATGCGTTTATCAACATGCTAACCACTATTGAGAGTGTGCGAACAATCGCTAGCGAACATGCAGTGTGGGTAATGTGGGTACCTATCATTAGTGTGTGGAGTTATCTGTGTGATGGTATTTTTGTTGGAGCAGCCCAAGCCCAAGCTATGTTCTATTCGGTGTTTGCCAGCTTACTTGCCCTTCTGCCCCTTTGGTATCTGTTTGAACCCTGGGGGAATAATGGTTTATGGTGGGCATTCTTAGGTTTTTGTGGCGTTAGGGCGCTGGTAGCCTTGGCAGGTTATCTATGGTTAAGCCACAAACAAGCGTGGTTCATCAGCACCCAAACAAATCTCAGTTAAGCTTACCTACTGTAGTTTAAGAACTTGTGGCTCAACTTCCTGAACGGCAGCAGACTCGGTATGGTTAACCCTTGTGGTCATTTCCTGCCGAGCTGCTACGCTTTGCCCAATACGTTCTTCATGCCCGCAGGTCACACAGTCTCTCAACTGCTCATCTACCTCTCCCTGCTCAGGGATATGAATCCGCACACTGTCCTGAGCGCCACACTTGGGGCACACAATGCCTGCAATAAACCTAACCTTCATAACTAGCTCCCTGATTTGCTCTGTGCTTGTCTCCATGAGCCAAGCCTTTACTGCGCATCAATGCGCCTACGCTAGGTTCACGCCCCATAAATTGAGTGAAAAGAGCCATCGCATCGCGGCTGCCGCCTTGGCCAGTTATGTCTCGCCATAGAGCTGCGCCGGTGGTGGGGTTAAAAATACCTTCTTCTTCAAATCGGCTAAAGACGTCTGCCGCTAACACTTCTGCCCACAAGTAACTGTAGTAACCAGAGGCATAGCCACCGGCGAAAATGTGGGCAAATCCATGCTGAAAACGATTCCAGTCCGGGGCTTTTATCACCGCCACTTCTTCGCGCACCGCATTCAATACCGACTGTACCGACGCAGGAGCTGCTGGGTCGTAATTCATGTGTAGTCGTAAATCAAACAAAGCAAACTCCAGTTGGCGCATAACAAACATGCCCGCTTGGAAGTTCTTAGCTGCTAACATCTTCTGTAACAAGTCTTCTGGCAAAGCGGCGCCTGTTTGATAATGCTTAGCAAACAAACGCAGTGATTCTTCCTGCCAACACCAGTTTTCCAATAGCTGACTTGGTAATTCCACAGCATCCCATGCCACACCATTGATACCAGCAACACCTGCAACATCAATATTAGTCATCATGTGGTGTAACCCATGGCCAAACTCATGGAACAGTGTAGTCACTTCTCCATGGGTGAGTAAGGCTGGTTTATCTCCCACTGGCGGCGCAAAATTACATACGAGGTAAGCCACAGGTAGCTGTAATTCGCCGTTGACCTTAAACTGGCGATTACGGCATTCATCCATCCACGCGCCACCTCGTTTGTGGTCCCGTGCATAAAGATCAAAATAAAAGTATCCAATGGCTTTACCTTCATGAGCCACTTGATAAAAACCTACATCTTGATGCCAAGTGCTCACCCCTTTACAGGGGGTCACTTCAACACCATAAATACGTTTAACTACATCAAATAGGCCAGCCTGCACTTGTGGTAATGCAAAATAAGGCTTTAGCTCTTCTTGGGATAAATGGTAGCGATTTTGACGCAGTTTTTCGCTGAAATAAGCCACATCCCATGCCTCCATCGAGCTTGGGCCACCTTCTTCAATAGCGAATTGCTGTAACTGTTGCATGTCTGCTTCGGCTTGTGGTTTGCATCCTTTGGCAAGGTCTAATAAGAACATTTCAACTGCTCGCCCAGAGTCTGCCATTTTGGTGGCTACAGAATAATCTGCATAGTGATCAAAGCCTACAAGGTTAGCCATTTTATGGCGTAACCCCACCAGCTCTTCCATCACCAGAGTATTATCGAACTGCCCTGCGTGAGGGCCTTGATCGGAGGCGCGGGTAGTGAAGGCTTGATACATTTCCTGCCTAAGCTCACGTTTAACTGCAAAGGTCATTACTGAGTGGTAACAAGAGAAATCAAGCTTTAACAAGTAGCCTTCTAGGGCCTTGGATTTAGCAGTTTCCTGAGCCTGCTGCAAGGCAGATTCAGGCAGGCCAAGTAAGTCCTCACTATCAATTATGTGCTTAACCCAAGCCTCTGTAGCATCCATAAGCTGATTGGAAAAACGTGTAGATAACTCTGCCATCTGTTGCTTTAACTGGCCATACTCTATTTGCTGTTGCGGATTTAACGCCACGCCAGCTAATTTAAAGTCTCTAATCTGCAACTTCACAAACTGCTGTTGGGCTTGGCTTAGCTGGCTAAACTCATCACTTTCTAGCAAACCCACAAAAGCCAAATACAACGCCTTATTCTGCCCCATTTGTGTGGCATAGGCCGTCAATTTTGGCAAACACTCATCAAAGGCTGCTCGTATGTCGTCGCCATTACTTACACCATGCAGATGGCTTAATGGCCCCCAAAGCTGGTCAACTTCATCACCCAATTGCTCCAAGGTTGGTACCAGTTGGTGATAACTTAGTCCAGCGTGGCTATTCAACAGGTGTTCAATGGCCTGCTGGCTGTGTGCTAGTTTTTTATCTAATTTAGCAGCCAATCCAGCTGGGGCCATTGAAGAAAAGTTTGGCAGTAATAATGCATCTTGTAAGGAAAGGGCTGTCATGGCGTCTCATCGATTGTTTTGTATCTTAGTGGGGTTATAATAGTGCCTCTTTTAACAATACCCAACGTTTTGCTGCAAATTAGGAGCAACAATGTCTATTAGACCCCTTAAACACGTCACACCTCAGATTGATTCGAGTGCTTTTGCAGACGAACAGTGCATTATTATTGGTGACGTTCATATTGGTGCAGATTCATCTATCTGGCCTTACAGCGTAGTGCGCGGGGATGTGAATCACATTCGTATTGGCCATTCTACTAGTATTCAAGATGGGTCGATTTTACATGTCACCCATAAAAGCGCTCACAACCCTGCAGGTTATCCACTAATCATCGGAGACCATGTCACCGTGGGGCATCGTACTATATTACATGGGTGCACTATCGGCAATCGCGTATTAGTCGGTATGGGCAGCACCATTATGGACGACGTAGTGGTGGATGACGATGTTATGATCGCTGCCAACAGTTTAGTCACTCCTGGCAAACGACTGGTTAGCGGCTTTTTGTATTCCGGTAGCCCTGCCAGACAAAAGCGTGCATTAACCGATGACGAACTATCAAGCCTTACCTACATGGCTAACAATTACGTGAATCTTAAAAATCAGTACTTATCACAGGAACACTCATGAGCAACCCTTACAATAAGGACTACCCCATCTCTTGGGAAGAATTACATCGTAACGCCCGCGCATTAGCTTGGCGCTTGTTAGATCAAGGGCCGTGGAAAGGGATTATTGCCATTACTCGTGGTGGCCTAGTGCCTGCCGCTATTATTGCCCGTGAACTCGATATTCGCTTAATTGATACTATCTGCATTTCTAGCTATGACCAACTTGAAACAGGGGTCGAGGCCAGCAAGCAAGGCGAAGTTAAGTTACTTAAGGGCTTTGATGGTGATGGCGAAGGATTTTTACTCATTGACGATCTTGTTGATACCGGCAAGACCGCTGCTGCCGTGCGTGCCATGGTGCCTAAGGCTACTTTTGCTACCGTGTATGCAAAGCCAGCCGGCAAACCAACGGTAGACATGTACATTACCGAAGTAAGCCAAGACACTTGGATCCGTTTCCCATGGGACATGGCCCAGAGCTTTGCTACACCTATTGCAGACCTGAAAGACTAAAGACGACAGCCTAGCCAAAAGGAACCGGTGTGACCCAATTTTTATATTTATCCACCGTACTCATCTGGGGCACCACTTGGATCGCTATCCACTGGCAACTAGGCGAAGTTCCGATACTTACTTCGGTGTTTTACCGCTTTGCGATAGCAGCAACGTTAATGCTCTTTTTGGTGCTTGTTAGCGGTCGTTTGCAGCCAACAAGCAAGCAAGACCATGGCTTTATGGTGCTGCAAGGCATGTGTTTGTTTTCTCTCAACTTTGTGTGTGTTTATACCGCAGGCTTGGCAATGTCTAGCGGTTTACTGGCCGTTATTTTTTCTGCCTCTACCCTATTTAATGCTGTTAATAGCCGTGTTTTTTGGGGAGAGAAGCCAACCCGTTTAGTATTTGCTGCGAGCATTATGGGCATTGCTGGCCTTAGCTTAATGTTTTGGCCAGAGCTGGAAGTAGATTCGGGAGAAGGAGTGAAGTTAGCGAGTATTGGTTTTGCCTTTCTAGGCACCTTTTTCTTTTCCCTTGGCAACATGATTTCAGTAAGGCACAACAGGAAAGGCCTAAAACCCTTTACTAGCAGTGCTTATGCCATGTTTTATGGGGCCCTATTTTTGGCCACTCTGTTAATCATTACTGGTACACCTTTAGCTTGGGATTCACGGCCTCAATACCTTGGCAGCCTGCTTTACTTAGCTATTATCGGCACAGTTGCAGGTTTCACCGCCTATCTCTCCCTCATAGGCCGTATCGGTGCCAATAAAGCAGCCTATGCCACTGTAATGTTTCCCGTAGTGGCTCTCGCTCTATCAACCCTGCTCGAGGGGTATGAATGGAGCATGAGCAGTGTGAGTGGTTTAGTGCTTGTATTGCTAGGTAACGGTATTATTTTGGGTATAAAGCTGCCTTTTATTACACGGGCCAAAACTTGAAGATGCCTATATCAGCTTTTTTCCATCGTTTTGCGGGACACCTTTAATACCAGCTTACGTGGCAAGAACGGCACTACCCAATTCAATAGCAGCTTTAGCTTGGTCTCATTGAATACCACCAGGTCGCCACGCACCATAGCTTTATAGCCACATTCGGCAACGGACTCTGCTGATTTTGACTGGTCAAATACAGCTACACCTTCCAAATTAGCGGCTGCCACAAAACCCGTTTTTACAGGCCCAGGACATAATGCAGTGACAGTAATATTGTGAGCCGCCACTTCTTCTGCGATGGCTTGAGAGAAGGATGTCACATAAGCCTTGGTGGCGTAATAAACCGCTTGCAAAGGCCCTGGCAAAAACGAGGCCGTAGAAGACACATTTAGAATCCGTCCACGCTTACGTTCAACCATACCCTGCAGATATAAGTGCGTGAGGCTTGTTAGTGCCGCCATATTAACTTGCATCATTGACTCTTCGGCATGTACATCTCTGGTGTGAAACAGTCCATGACCACCAAAACCTGCATTATTTATTAGCATGTCTACCACTAAGCCCATACTTTGAGTTTGCGCAAATACACGCCCCGCCGCACCTGCTTGGGAAAGGTCTTCCACAATCACTGTAACTAAGACTGAGTGTTGTTTTTCAAGTTGTCGCTTCAACTGCTGCAATTTTTTTTCAGAGCGCGCTACCAGAACTAGGTCCCCACCTTGTTGTGCGTGTATTTTGGCAAGTTCTAGACCAATACCGCTGGATGCGCCAGTAATGAGTGCGCAGCTTTTACTACTCATAAGAGATGTCTCCGTAATTAAATCTGAACATTATTGTTGGCTCGACAGCCACTCTATAACGTTCTGTGCGTTTTCGTTCGAAGGGAATACGGGGTAAAACACTTTACATACCTGTCCATCTTTAATGATAAGAGTAATACGTTTGTATAGCTCCATATTTGCCACTTCGAAGGTGGGTAGATTCAAGGCTGATTTGAGCGCAAGATCACTGTCGCTTAAAAGCTCGAATGGAAGGTGTAACCTTTGTTTGGCTTCAAATTGATTGGCTGTTTGTTGGTCGCCGGTAGACTAAAAACTGGCCATTGCATGCCATACAAGTGATCGCTCAACCCGTCATCTTCTGGCACTGGTAAATTCTCTGGTAGATCGGTGAGCTGCATGAATCCCTCTCTCAATTAACAACTGTTAACGTAACCATTAAGTAATGGCGTAATACACCACATAGAGCCACGAAAAAAGACCATGGATGATGGCCCAAAGAATAGATTTATTCACCGACCAAGAGATAGTAATGGCCATTGCCGCACCAAAACTAATACCTGCTGTTGCGTAGTTGATTGGATTTTTATTCACTGTAGTTTCCTTTTTTAAGTACGGTTCGTTAATGACAGTAATGCACCGGCACCTATAAATACCCCTCCTGTAAGCCGGTTAAATACTTTAGCTCTGCCTTTGGCGAGTAACCAGTTAGAAGACCTTGCTCCCAAATAAGCGTAGAACAATAACCACGAAAGCTCCAATATTACAAAGGTGCTGGCGAAAATAAGGTACTGGGACATAAGCGGCGCATCAATAGCAATAAACTGAGGAAACAAAGCGGTAAAGAACACTATCGCTTTAGGGTTGCTAGCGCCCACAATAAAACCACTAAAATAGTGTGATTTAGTCGCCGCTTGGCTTTCTTCCTTTACCTTGGTATAAGACTCTTGCGTGGACATTAAACAAGTTACACCAAGGTAAATAAGGTAGCCAGCTCCTGCCCATTTAATAATACTAAAGACCCATTCCGACGAAGCTATAATCACACCCAAACCCGTAAAGGATAGGGTCAAAATACAAGTAATGGCAGTGAGGCTACCCAAAGCAGTGGTTGCTGCTGGGCGCCAACCGGCCGTTACTCCCTTAGTCATACATAACAGAGAGCTTGGCCCTGGCGAGGCGGTTAGCACAAGCACTGCAAGGGCGTAATAAATCCATATTTGTATTGTCATGCGGACATTCCTTAAATAGTCCGTTATAGCCGCTTTAGTTCATCAAAGCGGTTAAAGTACAGCAGAGTTACAACCTAACCACTTATACATCACCAAGGCATCAACAAAACCTTGGGTCGGATGGTTAAAGGCTTTAGGCAACCGGCCTACGGTTTTGAACTCTAGCTTATGCCAAAGCTTCACTGCGCCTTCGTTGGTCGCCGCAACAAAATTAAACTGCATGGCATAATAGCCTAGTTGCTGGGCCGTGTATTGAGAGTGCTTACACATGGCGGTGGCAAGTCCTCGTCCTCTGGCTTGTTGTGCAACCATATACCCACAGTTGCACACGTGCTTACCCGGGCCTTGCTGGTTGGTCTTTATATAATAGGTGCCAAGTATTTCGCCTGCTTCTTCACATACATAGGTCTTGCGAGGGGCGTGTATCCATATTTTTTGCGCTTGTGCCTTGGTGGTGTCCTGTGGATAGGCATAGGTTTCTCCCGTTTTAACAATATTATGGAAAATACGCCAAATGGAGTCAAAGTCATGTTCAATAGCTTCACGGATATTCATGCGTTGAATCCTAAATTATATTTAGCTTGCTGCCAGTTATCCCGCAAGTTTACAACTGTAGCTTTCACCCAATCAAATATACAGGTAAAATTAATTAGAAATTTACTACTGGACAGATACCATGGGCAGAGCCTACCAAAACAAAAAGTTAGACATCGCCAAAACATCCGACGCTAAAGCTAAGGTGTATAGCAAATACGGCCGTGAAATTTACGTTTGTGCAAAATCTGGTGGTGTGGAGCCCGATGGTAACTTGGCGCTTCGTTCGCTTATAGATAAGGCCAAAAAAGATCAAGTGCCAAGCCACGTGATCGATAAGGCATTAGAAAAGGCCAAAGGTGGTGGCGGTGAAGACTACTCCACCGCGCGTTATGAAGGTTATGGCCCGGGCAATGCTATGGTGATTGTTGAGTGCCTAACAGACAATCCAAACCGTACTTTTGGTGACGTACGCCAGTGCTTCACTAAGACCAAGTGCAAAATTGGTACCTCGGGTAGTGTAGGCCACATGTTTGATCACAGTGCTATTTTTGTATTTGCCGGTGATGACGAAGATGCCGTACTAGAAGCGCTAATGGAAGCCGACGTAGATGTGACCGACGTAGAATGTGAGGATGGTAAGACGACTGTATTTGCACCTAACACTGAGTACAACAATACCAAGCAAGCGCTTATTGATACCTTAGGCAACGACAAAGGCGAGTTTGAGTTTGAAGTGGACGAGATTCAATTCATTCCTCAAAACACCAACCCAGTAACGGGTGATGATGTGGCCATGTTCGAAACCTTTTTAGACATGCTGACAGACCTTGATGACGTACAAAACGTTTATCACAACGCCGAAATTGACTAAAACACTGACAAGTCCAGGTTTAGGTTTAAATCTGAACTTAAGTTTAGTTGTTGCCTAATGCTACCGCCACTGCGCTTTGCGCGTGGATGGCGGTGGTGTCATAAAGTGGCACTGGCGTGTCTTTTTGCTGTTTAGCATTGGGCACAAGCACTTCTATGCCAAATTCGTTGGTCAGCCTACCTTTGTACAATTCTTGCTGCATAGTGAATGCAGTGCCCAGCAAGCCCACTTTGGTAATGCCATCGGCTAACAGTTTCTTGGCTGTAGCGTCGGCTATATGTAGCAGGGGAATGTTCACTGCGGCTTGTATTTCTGCCGCCACTTTATGCATGGTGTTAGTACAAATCAAAAACACATCTGCCCCTCCAGCTTCAACCGCTTGCGCTGCCTTAGCCAGAATATCTGCAGTTTCCTGCCATTTTCCTTGATGTTGCAATTGTTCTATTTCATGAAAATCAACGCTATATGAGCAGATTTTTGCACTATGTAGGCCACCTAAGCTTTTCCTAATCCCTTGGTTAATAGCGCTGTAATAGAGACTGGTAGATTCCCAGCTCATACCGCCTATAAGACCGATGGTTTTCATAGTTTAAGGTTCCAGCAAACTGAAGATGGTTGTAAAGTCTGGCATAGTGGCAAACTGGTGGCCTTGTTCCGGCATTGCTTGCCATGGCGCTCTGGAGTCTAGGTGCATGTGTAACACTACATTGGATGTGACCGGGCCTTCTAGTAACCCAGCAGGAACCCAGTACTTGCCTGTTCCACCCAATGAGTTCGGTACTGGGCAGCAGCAGTGCCTGCAATTATGAGAGCTAAATCCAGTTGCTTTGGTAAAGGTGGTAAGCTCTTTTTGACCTTTTATCCACCTGAATTGAGCATCGTTTACCAGCGTAGCCGTGTTGTGCGAGGCGCCCGTTTGCTTCTGACACAAGGTGCAGTAGCAGTGGTAAAGATTTGGCAACCGACCCAAGACTTCAAACTCAACAGCACCGCACAGGCATTTGCCACTCTGGCCGCTGTCTTTATACATTAGGTCTGTCACTGTAAAACCCCACTGCTGTAGATGTTACTTAAGCCTTCAGCTCACTTCTTAACGTAGATAACACAGTGGCCGTTGGCGGCAACATGCCACGCCATAAATTAAAGGACTGCGCCGCCTGCTCCACCAGCATACCTAAACCGTCATTGGCAAAGGCTGCACCTTGATGCAGAGCCCATGCGTTGAATACGGTAGTTTGGGCAGAGTACATCATATCGTAGCAGCGGCCATTACTAGCAAGCAAACCATCTGGTAATTGAGGAAGGTCACCGGCAAGGCTGGCAGAGGTGCCATTGACTATCCAATCGAATGGGCCTTGTAGTTGGTCCATAGGAACGGCTTCAATATTGCCTAGGTCGGCAAATGACGAGGCCAAGGTTTGGGCTTTACTAAAGGTTCGGTTGGCTATAACCACCTGCTTTGGAAGCTGAGCTAATATTGGCTGTAACACCCCCCTAACCGCACCACCTGCGCCTAATATTAAGACGCGCTTAGCTTTTAGCTCACCATTAAGGTTATGACAAATATCCCACACTAGGCCCATGCCATCTGTATTATCGGCCACTAGTTGCCCTTGTTCATTTAAATACAGAGTGTTGGCCGCTTCGGCTTTTTCGGCGGCTGGGCTTAGTGCTTGCGCCATGGCAAAAGCGCGCTGCTTAAAGGGCACGGTGATATTTAGGCCTTTGCCGCCCTGCGCAAAGAATTCCTTAACTGTGTGCTCAAACTCATTTTCTGCCACTAGTTGCGCTTGGTAATTAATCTGTTGCTCTGTAGCTAAAGCAAACGCCTTATGAATGCTGGGCGACTTGCTTTGATGAATGGGGTTACCAAACACGCGGTATTGATCAATCGGTGTGTCAGTGACCATGGATTACTCCAACCAGTTTTTTGCGGGTAGGTAGTCTTTACCTAGTATAGCTTCTTCTGAGTCTTCGGCAATTTGATAGTCGTAACTCCAGCGCACTTCGCTTGGCAATGACATAAGAATAGACTCCGTGCGCCCTCCCGTTTGCAAACCAAACAAGGTGCCTCGGTCGTACACTAAGTTGAATTCCACATAGCGTCCGCGACGGTGCAACTGGAAATCCCGTTGACGCTCACCATATGCCATATCCTTACGCCGTTCGATGATGGGCCCGTAAGCCTTAAGGTAGCTATCACCCACACTTTGCATAATGGCAAAGGCGGTATCAAAATCGGGGTCATTGAGGTCGTCAAAAAACAGCCCTCCCACGCCACGAGCTTCTTCACGATGGGGTATATAAAAATACTCGTCGCACCAGTTTTTCAATCGAGGATACAGTCCTTCGCCGAACGGATCGCAAGCGGCTTTGGCAGTTTCGTGCCAATGGCGGCAGTCTTCTTGATTGCCATAGTAGGGTGTTAGGTCATAACCACCCCCAAACCACCACACAGGATCTTCACCTTGTTTTTCTGCAACAAAAAACCTGACATTGGCATGGGACGTTGGCACATAGGGGTTTCGCGGATGAATAACCAGCGACACACCCATGGCCTGAAAACTACGCCCAGCTAGTTCTGGTCGATGGGCAGTGGCAGATGCGGGCATGGAGTCTCCCATTACGTGGGAAAAATTCACGCCTCCTTTTTCAATCACGCTGCCACCCGCTAATACACGGCTAATGCCTCCACCACCGGCTTCTCGCTGCCATTCGTCGGCGATGAATTGTGCGCCACCATCGAGTTCTTGCAAGGCATCACATATAGTTTGCTGCAGGCCAAGGAGGTATGTTTTTACTGCATTGATATCGACGTTGGACACTAAGTATTCCTTAAAAAATAATTTACGCTGGACGAATGACTTGTCCAGAAGCTAAATCTATCACTTGGCTTGGTTGTTTGTTCTGACCTAACTCACCATTAACCACATAATCGAGTTGATCACCAAAAATTTGTTCTATCTGCACGCAGGTTTTGGCCGGCTCTCCGCCGGCTAAATTGGCAGAAGTAGACACTATAGGCCTGTTAAAGCGATCACATAAAGAGGCCACCAATGGGTGAGCCGAAACCCGCAAAGCCACACTTGTATGCTGGCCTTTAATCCATGGGGGTACCCAGCCTTGGGGGTCTGGTATTAACCATGTGTTTGGGCCCGGCCATGAGGCGTCAAGCTGCTCGATTTGTTGCGCCGTTAAGGCTTCTAATAACGGCTCAAACTGACTCCATTGGGATGCAACCAATATTAGACCTTTGTGCATAGATCGTTGTTTTAATTTAAGTATTTTTTCCACAGCTAACTCATTCCATGGATCACAACCTAAACCCCAAACAGCTTCTGTGGGGTACGCTATAACCCCGCCGGTAGTTAGGGTTTGTGTGGCGCATGTTAAATGCCAATCACTGGGTTTCATACTAGTTCCTAAATCGGGTGACTATAACGCCTATAGCACCTATTACAACTACAACACTTTTTCATAACCACCGGCCGTAAGTCGTACAAGGCCAAGTAGCTCTAATTCTACCATTTGAGCTGCAACAACATTATACGGCGCAGCTAATTGAGCGCAAAGTATATCAACAGGTACAGGATCATATCCAAAAACTCGCCGCTGATAAAGACATCATTGGCCGTTATAAATTGGTTAAAGTAGAACGCACCCTAGTGATGGGGGGGGGTGATGTTATATTCTCGCGCGCTGCAAACCCATAGCCTAGGAGATGAGACCCTATGCTTTACCCGCGAAAGCTAAGCAATAGTGTTTAGCTGGTGGCTACGCTGGCTTTATTTTATCGACCACATTATGCGTGATGCTAGCGTTACTCGAAAATCGTAATTTTATGACTTTACCCCACACCTAAAATGAAATCAAATGACCTTATATAAATGAAAATATAATCTTTTAGTAAAGGTGATAATCATGAAATTTGGCTACTTTTGCAACTTAACTAACTGGGACCAAAGGCCCTATCAAGAGCTTATTGTTGAAGCGCGTGATATTGCCCAATATTGCGATAAAACGGGATGGGATTCTATCTGGATGACCGAGCACCACATTAATCATGAGGGCATGGATGCGTGCCCCAATGCTCTAATGATGTGTGCCGATATTGCCGCCAGAACAGAAAAGATTCGTGTTGGTCAGGCAGCCAGTATCATTCCCTTTTGGAACCCACTACGCTTTGCGGAAGATGTGGCGTTGCTAGACCACTTGTCTAATGGCCGTGTTGAATGTGGTATTGGCCGAGGTGTTTATGGTCGTGAGGCCATTCATATGAATCCTGAAGCCGATGTTGCAGATCCAAAAAAGAATTATCGCCTTTTTGAAGACTCTCTCAATGTGATTAAAAAAGCCTGGTCTCAAGATCTGTTTGATCACCAGGGTGAGTTCTATACATATCCAGAACCCAATACTAAATGGCAGCACGATATGAGCCCTCCAGATCCAAGCTTTATGGATTTAGAGACCAATACCTTGACTAAAATAGGGCTAGTACCTAGGCCATTGCAGCAACCACATCCCCCAATCTGGCAGGTTGTCGACAGCCCTAGTTCGATAGAATGGGCGGGGTTAAATGGTTTGAAAAGTATAATGTGGATACCTACTGTAGCGGCATTAAAACCACGTTTTGAGGTATTTCAGAAGGCTCGCTCGGAATTTAAAGGGCATCAAGTACCATTAGGTGAAGGTATTTCTCTAGTGCGTGACATGTTTGTGGCTGACAGTATGGATGAAGCACGTGAGCTGGCTGCGGAAGGGATACTTACTTATATTCGTTGGATAGCACATTGGCGTGGACTTGGTAACCATATGAACCCTGGTGAAGAGCTACCAGAAACACCCAATAAACTTGATTTGCTAGATTATGATTTTCTGCATCCTAGAAATTTATTGTTTGGTACACCGGACTACGTGGCTGAAAAAATTCATGAGTTGCAAACTGAACTGGGTGTCGAGCATTTACAAGTTTGGTCTAACTTCCCATGCGTGCCACACAAGCATGTAATGAAGAGTGTGAAAATGTTCACTGAAAAAGTAATGCCTCAGTTTAGTTAAAATGTAATATTAGATGACATATGAATACTAAAATGGAAGCGGGCACGGCTTTTCAGCAGGCTGGTGACGGGCCTGTTATTGTGCTGATACATGGCTTGGGCCTTAACATGGATGTGTGGCAATGGCAGCTTAATGCGCTATTGCAACACTACACCGTGTTACGGTATGACCTGCTGGGGCATGGAGCCAGCATAAAGCCTAAGGGTGCTTATTCCATGCCGCAGATGGTTGAACAGTTACGTCAACTTATGGATGCTCAGGGGCATCGGCAGTTTGTAGTTATCGGGTTTTCGTTAGGAGGCCTGATCGCCAAGGCATTCACTCTTGCTCATCCAGACCGGGTATCCGCTCTGGTGGTGATGAATTCAGCTTATGCGCGTACGGACGAACAGCGAGCAGGGATTATGCTAAGGGTGGAACAGAGTCGCGCTGATGGCCCTGGTACAACGGTTTCAGATGCTTTGGTACGTTGGTTTTCAAGTGGGTTTATAGAAAACAACCCTGGTATTATTGAGAAAGTTCGGCAGTGGGTATTGGCAAATGACAAGCACGTATATCCCGATTTATATCTGTTGTTGGCTAATGCTGATATAGGTTTGGATGAGGCGATTTCTACTATTACATGCCCGACACTTATTTTTACCGGTGAAGAAGATTATGGTAATTCTGTCGAAATGGCGGAAAAAATGTGCGCCAAAATACCGGGATCAAAGTTAGCGATTTTACAAGGACTAAGGCATATGGCTTTAGTAGAAGATCCAGCAACAGTTAATCGCATTCTTATAGATTTTTTAGCGGCTGCGTTTGAAGAATAGTTCCGGAGAATATATGCCTTTAGCGTTTGATAATGGAGGGTTGCGCTTGTGATACTAGATGGAGTTGAAGCTCTGGGCGGCCCGGTGATAATTAATAACCGGCAGTTATCTTTGTCGAAGGCTGTTAGAGCTGGAAATTTTATATTTCTTACTGGGCAAATACCCATGCTGGACGGTAAGCCGATGACACAAGGAAGTATAGAAGAGCAAACCAGAAGCTGTATAGAACATATACGTCTAACGCTTTTAGATTGCGGATGTGATTTACATAACGTTGTTAAGTCTATGATATGGCTGAAAGATCGCGCAGATTTTCCAGGATTTAATGAAGTTTACGGTGAATACTTTACACAAATGCCACCAGCGCGTTCGGCGCTGGTGGCGGATTTTTTAGTGGACATAAAAGTTGAAATAGAATGCGTCGCGTATATTAGTGATGAACATAAGCCATCGAAAAATAACCTTGATTAAAGTTAAATAGTGGCGCTGTATTTTGTATTTGGATAATGATTTTGGAGTAAAGCTATGACTGAATTAAAAAAATATCAGATGTATATTGATGGCAAATACGTTAATGCAGAGAACGACAAAACGTTCGAAAGTATGAATCCGGCAACGGGTGAATCATGGGCTATTATTCCTGAAGCTAGCGCTAATGATGTGGATCTCGCTGTTAAGGCAGCGCATCGAGCATTTACCTCAGGCCCGTGGAGTACAATGTTGCCAACAGGCCGAGGTAAACTGTTACGCAAGTTGGGTGATTTGTTAGCTGAACACTCTGAAGAACTGGGTGAGGTAGAAACCACGGATACAGGCAAATTAATAAAAGAAACCCGATGGCAAGCGGGTTATATTTCGGAATATTATCATTATTATGCTGGGCTGGCCGACAAGGTGCAGGGAGCTACGCTACCAATAGATAAACCGGATATGTTCGCCATGACGATTCGTGAACCCTTGGGTGTTGTTGCAGCGATTGTGCCTTGGAATTCCCAACTGTTTTTGACAGCACTGAAATTAGGCCCTGCATTGGCCACAGGAAATACAATTGTTTTAAAGGCATCCGAGCACGCTTCGGCTCCTATGCTGGCGTTTGCCAAAGTTTTTGAAGAGGCGGGATTTCCTCCTGGTGTGGTTAATTTCATCACCGGTTTTGGTGACCCTTGTGGCAAGGTGCTAAGTTCACATCCATTGGTGGATCGAATTAGTTTTACCGGTGGGTTACACGCAGCGCGGCATATTATTCGCAATTCAGCAGAAAACTTTGCTCAGGTATCAACTGAGCTTGGTGGCAAATCGCCTATGATTATTTTTGACGATGCTGATATGAAAAGCGCTATTAACGGCATATTGTTAAGCATTTTCAGTGCCAGTGGACAAAGCTGTGTGGCGGGTTCACGTTTATTAATTCAAGACAGTATTTATGATGAGGTAGTTGCCAAAATTGCAGAACGTGCAGCTGAAATATGTATCGGTGATCCACTGGACGATAAGACTCAAATGGGGCCTTTGGCCACGCAAAACCAATTGGATAATATTGAGCGCAGCGTAAAGATATCATTGGAAATGGGTGCAAAACTGATTTATGGAGCGCGTAGGCCTAGCGGTGTAAACCCTAAAGGCTTGTACTATGAACCCACTATAGTTGAGTGTCCAAATATGGATGTGCATGTTGCCAAAACCGAAATGTTCGGACCTGTTGTTAGTGTATTGCGCTTTAAAGATGAAGAAGAAGCGATTGCTATTGCTAATGATACCAACTTTGGTCTTGCGTCAGGTATTTTCACCACCAATATTGGCCGTGGTATAAGAATGAGTAAAGCTATTCGTTCGGGCATCGTCTGGATTAATACCTATCGAGCCGTATCACCCATGGCGCCTTTTGGTGGGTTTAAGGACAGTGGCCATGGCCGCGAGTCTGGCCTGGAAGCTGTATATGACTACACCCGAGAGAAAACTATTTGGATTAATACTTCTTCCGAGCCAATTGATGATCCTTTTCGGATGCAATAATTGATGTGATTTTATAAACAATAGAAATAGAGAGAACAAAATATGACATCAACAAAGTTTGAAGAAGGCTTGAAAATTCGTAAAGAAGTGGTTGGTGAGGAGTACGTCAATAATTCGTTAAAAAATGCGGATGCATTAACCATGCCTTTACAAGAGTTAGTCACAGAGTATTGTTGGGGTAGTGTTTGGAGCAGAGATGGTTTGCCAAGAAAAACGCGAAGCTTGCTCAATTTGGTTATGTTAACGGCTTTAAACCGCCCTCATGAACTAAGGTTGCATTTAGTTGGTGCAATCAATAACGGCTGTAGCAAAGAAGAAATTATGGAGGCTCTGTTGCAAACGGCTATTTATTGCGGAGTGCCTGCAGCGATTGACAGCACTAAAATTGCCAAAGAAGTTCTAGCCGAATTGTAGTTGTTGTAAGGATTAGCATAAGCTCGTAACGCTGCCGTTTTTGTGTCTATTTAAGCAGACACAAAAACGACTGCGTTACATTAATATACCAACGCGGCACGTTTAGCTATGCGATGCTCTACTTACGAGCCGGTAGACCTAGTTGTTCGCGAGCTTCAGCAGGATCGGTTACAACGCGAGAGCCAAGGCGCTCAACGATTTCACGGGCACGTTGAACTAAAGACTCATTACTAGCCAAAACGCCTCTATCTAGATAGATGTTGTCTTCTAAGCCAACCCGTACGTTACCACCCAATAACACAGATTGAGCGACCATAGGCATTTCCATACGCCCTATGCCAAATCCACCCCAGATTGCGTTGGCCGGTAAGGCATTACGCATAGCCATCATGCTTTCCGAATTGGCGGCAGCACCCCAGGTTAAACCAAGGCAAATTTGGAATAATGGGTCATCATTAATTAGTCCCTCACTCATCAATTGTTGAGCAATACGAATATGGCTAAGGTCGAATACTTCTAGCTCTGGTTTTACACCCCACTGCTGAGCTAATGTGGCCATTTCGCGAAGACAATCCAGCGTGCTAACGTAGATCTCGTTGTCTCCAAAGTTCATTGTGCCACAATCCAGTGTGCATATTTCTGGTTGCACCGCCTTAATGTGTGCCATTCTGTCAACCGCACTGATCAGGTCAGAACCTTCGGCTGGCATACTTGGATCTTCCTTACTGGGTATCCAATCGCCACCCATTCCTGCGGTAACATTGATAATAACATCAGTGTCGCTAGCTCGAACTAAAGCAATCACTTCTTTGAATAATTCAATATCCCGTGAACCTTGACCTGTTTTTGGGTCGCGAACGTGAATATGAGCCATAGCCGCACCGGCTTTGGCTGCAGCAATAACAGAATCGGAAATTTGTTGCGGAGTGACAGGGACACCTGGATGTTTGTCCAGCGTGTTTCCTGCGCCAGTGACGGCGCAAGTGATAATTACATTATTCTTCATTATATATTTCCTAGCAGTTAAGTTAGTCCATTGTTACAGCAGAAAAGTCATTGTTAGCACCTGCTATTATCAATATCGGACTTAATCTGGTGTGTCATTTTTTGGTTACATGTATGCTCATTTTCGACTCTCGAAAGAGCCGGTTAATCGATCAAGGAACTTAGCTATGGATCATCAGGTTAAAGGCAATTTACATTTTTTTAACGCATTTTGGATGGCTACTAATCCTTCGTCCCGAGCTCGGCTAAGAGCCATGTAATTATTGTCGCCAGCTTCTCGAATACAACCGTCAACCATTTTGTCGCGTAATGATGTAGTGAGTTCGGGTGCTTCTAGGCGTGTCCACGGAAGCTTTAGAGCGGGGCCGAATTGGTCGAGATTATAGGCCATTCCTCCTTCGCCGCCGCCGTTGTGAAAGGTCAGGCAGGGGCCCATCAATGCCCAGCGAGGGCCAGGGCCATTGGTGATGGCGAAGTCAATTTCTTCTACCGTGGCTTCGTTATTATCTACCATATGAAGTGCTTCACGCCAAATGGCTTCTTGTAAGCGAGTGGCAATAAAACCAGGAATCTCTTTGCGTAATACCAGCGGGGCTTTGCCCGCTATTTTATAAAATTCTACTAACCATTCTACGGCCTCGGGGGCAGTTTGTTCACCTTTAACAATTTCTACTAAAGGTAGTAAGTAAGGCGGGTTAAACGGGTGGCCTACCACCGTGCGTAAAGGAGTAGCGCAGCTTGCTTGAATGTCCGTCATGGACAAACCAGAAGTGCTCGAAGCAATCACCACGTTAGCGGGTGCTAGGTCCCCTAATTGAGCATAAACGCCTTGTTTTAAATCGATGTTTTCAGGCACACTTTCCTGAATGAAATCTGCTGTGGCAACTGCATCTTTAAGACTATTGGTGCAGCTGAAATTGTCTAATGACGCCCCTTCAGAGAGCCCTAGCTGCGTAAGGCTGATCCAGGCGTTTGCGATCAGCGAGCGTAGCGCAGGTTCTTCATCTAGGCTGTGTATGTAGCTAGTAACAGTGTAGCCATGGGCTAAAAAATAAGCAGCCCAGCCTGCTCCGATAGGGCCTGCGCCAAGACAGGTGACTGCCTTCACGTCCTTAGGATGTATTGGTTTAAATGTGGAAGTCATACTAAATAGTCTCGTATATTTAACGGTGCATTCAAGCAGGTGGCAAACGCTTTATTCAGTACCCTGCCATCTGATTTTTGGGTGCAGTCGTTAGTTTATTTACCTTTAAACTCTGGCGCACGCTTTTCTACGAAGGCTTCTACACCCTCTTGTGCATCGTCTGAGGTTAGCAGGGCGCGGTAAGTCGGTAGATTGGTAGTTCGTATGGTGTTAAACGCTTCCTGTATCGTGTCACCTTCAATAGCACGCAGCAGTTCTTTTATTGACTGCACCGCTAGTGGTGCAGAATTGGCTAATTGCTCAGCCCAAACTCTAGCCGCTTCCATGACTTGATCTTGAGGGACTACCTTGTTCACCAAGCCGTAACTTGCCGCTTCTGTTGCAGACATGCGTTCGCCAATTAAAAACATTTCCATTGACTTATTGTAGGGCAGGCGTCGTGCGAGGCGCTGGATTGCACCCGCATCAGGTATAAGGCCTAGAGGCAGTTCCGGCAAAGCAAATGCTACATTGTCGCCAGCAATCAATAAATCACAGGCTAAGGCAAGTTCAAATCCACCACCAATAACCAGGCCATTTAGAGCGGCAATAACGGGTTTGTTCAGATTCCACATTTCAGTTATGCCAGCAAAACCACCTGGGCCATAATCGTCTTCCCACCAATTGTTGGTTTGCATTTCACCCGCGTTAAGGGCTTTTAAATCCCAGCCGGCACAAAAAATGCGATCGCCACCGCCGGTAATAATACCGACTCTTAATTCAGGGTCATCTCGGAGCAGA